>ERZ1674245.50-NODE-50-length-41585-cov-16.468577_pt1 | contig 41585 bp, 26 predicted proteins | sample MGYA00581205_ERZ1674245 | MGnify/ENA primary metagenome ERZ1674245 (study PRJEB41354, sample SAMEA4873314) | human saliva metagenome | biome: human-associated habitat [ENVO:00009003]; feature: mouth environment [ENVO:08000002]; material: saliva material... | reverse complement strand
CCGTATCAGAGTATTCCTTCATGCTGTGATACAGGCCACCCGAGGTTACGATGATTTTGACGGTGTTAAACTGCCGGACGGGTGGTTATGCATGAGAACGATGTTTGTCGCGTTTAACAACAGTGCGGGCTTAAACACCTCGGCACAGGACACAACCGATGAGTTCACGGTTCCCATACTCAAGATGCAGTAATTTAACGGCATCAGCTTACTGTCCAGATAAATCGCGGCAAAAATCTCTTTGTTTGAGTCGTGAATCTCTCTCCCCAGAACTTTTGCGGCGGTTTCGGGACTATCAATCGAACGGTCGCAGTAGAGTGCTTTTCCCGCAACGAGTTTTACTCTCTTTTCTCTCAAAGCAAACTTTTTCATGTGCACTCTCCCTCAAAACTCGCGGTAGGAAGACTCTTCCAGAATGCGATTCAAGTCTCTAAGCCTCGACTCAAGGTCTTTGATTCTAAGCTTTAACTCAAAGTCGTTTAAGTGTCCGGAATCAGCCCGGCTCTTTAAAACTGCGAGTTCTCCTTCCAGTTTTTCCATCGTTTCAAAAATCTCATTTCTCTCCGCTCGGTTCATTTTATGCTCCTTTCAAAAACAAAAACAGTTTCAAAAATTAAGCTTTCACGCGAAGGCGTGTTTACAAATGCTTAAATATGAGATATACTGACTTCGAAACCGAAACCAGACAAACGGAGGTAAATTGTATGAGTAAGAGAAAGCGGCAACTTAGCCGCGCGGCACTTCTTACGATGGCGGCACTCACATTAAGCAGTGCGCCGGTTTCCGCTCTCCAAGGACTCACGCTTTTAACAGCATACGCGGAAGAGCCGCAGGGCTCTCTTGTGATTCCGAGTGCGGAGGCCGCAATCGAGGCGGGCTTTAATACGAGAGGCGACAGCGCGCATCTTAAGTATCACCTCAAGTTCACGATTCCTGACAATGTGCGGGACGGCGATACGGTGCTGATTCAGACCAGAAATCTTAGCGATTTCATCCCGGCAGGCGTTGACTTCTTGATGATCCGCGTGGATGGCAAGATTGTCGGACGCTTAGACCGGAGAAACACGGTATCAAAGGCGGCGCTTGCCGATTCTGCCGATACAACGATCGCCGAGAAGAGAGATGCGAATTTAGCGGCGGGTCTTCGAGATACCGATTATCGCCTCACCTTTAATGTGAACGCGCATGATGCAAGAGGCAAGGACATTGTACTCACCGCCGATACGGATGAAGCCGCAACGAAGGTGAGCGAAGATACGCAGGTCACGGCAGATATTCGCGTGAACCGACAGAGCATCTTGCAGACGCAACTCACAATCCCTAAGTATCGCGTGGATCAGCGTCTTGATGTTGGTAAGATGACTTTCACGATGGAAGACGGCACGAGTGTTACTCTGAAGGATGGGCATTTGACTGATAGCAACCTTGCGATTCGCATGGTTCCCTACGGTAGAGTTTTGAAGCCGGGTTCCAGATTTAGCGTAAAGCTTGGCAACGCAAGTGACATTCTCAAGTTCGTCAAGAATACGAGCATCACGAACCTCGGATTTGCCGTGCACACGGCAGATGTAACGGTGACAAGTGAGCACAACGCAAACAATGTGTATCTCATGCGTTCCGATATTGTGAGATTCAAGATTGATTCCGTCATGGATGACGAAATCGTTCTTGAACTTCTGGACGGGGAACTGAAAGACAACAATGTGTATGTGCTGAACACCAAGGATTCCGGCATCGGTATTGAGTTAAAGAGCGGCGCGCTCGATGCACTCAACACCGATGGAACGGCAATCGGGCCGGTCGGAATCGATGTTATGGTTGCCGATCAGAAGGGCGCTCCGGTTATGGCACTTAATAACAGAATCAAGGTTGCCGTCTATGGAGATACGCTTGACCGCGACAAGCTTTCGAATGTTCTCGCCGAGAAAATGTCTACCCGCTTTGTGGATGATGCGACCGGCGAAGACATTGCAGACAGAGTTTCGAACGAAGATGAGCCGTCTTCTCCGATCGAGATTTCGGGTTATTACTTCGTAAAGACCGTCACGATGGGTTCCGAAACGATCCACTATTACCACAAGGTTGCGGATTTACCGGCGGGTATCCGGCTCACGGAGTATACCGATTCTTTCGGTAAACAGATCGCGGCTCCGGTCATGGCTATGACTACGATGCCGTCTAAGCTGATTCCGGGCTACACTTTTGTAAGAACCGATATTACCGAAACGGGTGTGAGACATGTGTACACCGAGGCGGCAAAGACGGAAGTCATCACGAGATATTTGGCTTACGGCACGAACGAGAAGCTTGCCGATGACAAAGAAGGACTTGATGCGGCGAGACAGCTTGACATTAACGGCTATGTGTTCAGAAACAAAGAAACCGACCGAAACGGCAATGTCACATACTGGTATGTGAGACAGGAACACGCTCATGTGAGAGAGGTTGTGACTAACTGGGTCGATCTTGAAAATAAGGCTCTTAAAACTCCCGTCACCGATACGGCGATGCGACCGGCAGACACGATCGGCGGTTACGAGTATGTGAGAACCGACACAGCCGATGACGGTGCAACGGTCACGCATGTGTTCAAGAAGCTTGAGAATGCCGAGACTCCGGTAGGAGATGTATATACGAAGTACATTGACGAAAAGGGTCTTGATCTTCGTGAAATGACGCATGGGGCCGAGGCCGGTAAGCCGATTGATATTGACGGCTACAAGTTCTTAAAGACCGTTGTTGTCGATAAGACGCATGTCGAACATGTCTACGCAAAGACTGCATCTACCGATACGAGTAAGGCAAGTTCCGAAAGCACGGTAGCGAACCGTGGACTCAACGAAGTTCACACGAATGCGAAAGAGATTGTGACGCGCTTCGTTGACGATAAGGGTGTGAACCTCCGCGATTCAATTACGGACACCAAGGAAAGAAACTATGTTCAGCTTGACGGCTATGTGTTCGATCATACCGAGGTGAACGGAAACGAAGTCCGGCATGTTTATAAGGCTTACACCGGTGCTCCGTTTGTGACCTACTTTAAGGATGCGGATAACGGTGAGGAACTTCACGACAGCATCACCGCAAAGGGTTCCGTGCCGCCGTACCAGTTTGAGGGTTATGTCTATAAGAGAACGGAGGGCAACAGTTCGACCGGCTTCACGCACTATTATGTGAAGGGTAACGACAGAACCACGCTCACCAATGTGACGAAAAATTCGAGTTCTACTTCGGAATCCAATCGCCGCACGGATGATTCGATTCTTACGCGCTATCAGGACAAGAGCGGAAATCAAATTGCTTCCAGTGTGACTGATAAGAAGCGCGGCGAGAAGAAGTCGATTGAGGGCTATCGTTATCTCAATACCGATGAGTCTTCGGATGGCAAGACCGTGACTTATGTGTACGAGAAGGTCACGGACTACACGGTACGCTTTGTTGACAAGAACGGAGATCGCATCAAGGATTCCGTTAAGAGTAAGACCGTGCCACGCTATGAGGAGATCGAGGGCTATAAGTTCGTTGAAACCAAGGTTGACGGCGACACAGTGACGCACACTTACCGGAAGCTTACGGATGCCGAGTACAAAGAGAAGTACGGAAAGGATCGGGATAGTTCGAAGTCAGAGACTAAGAGTCCCACGATTACGCCGAATAACTCGAACTCGAATGTCAAGGCAGATGTAAAGCCTGATGTGAAACCGGATGTTAAGCCGGACACGAAGCCTTACATTAAGACCGGCGTCGATGTAAAGCACGCCGTTCCGTTTGTGCTCGGCGGTCTCATGGCGCTGACTGCCGGTGCGGTTATTTTCTTCACGCATTACCGCAAGAAGTTTTTTGAGTCCGAAGAGATTTAAGTTTTGGCGGGTGGCTTATGCCGCCCGCCTTTTTTAAAGGGTTTTCGGAGGGTTTTATGTATGAGCGATTTTTAAAACACAGGTTATTTTTTAGGCGCATCTTGTTTTTTGTTGATGTACTGTCTATTTTTTTGTTCTTTGCCGGGGCCGTTGTGACGCTTTGGCTCTATGCAAATCCCGAATATGAACTCTATCGCGTGACAGAGGCGAATGCTTCAAACAGTGTCGAACATAAAATTGTTGACGATACGGCGCTTCAGTCGTTACAGAGTGAGTCTTCTGAAAGCGAACCTACGCTTCAGGGTGTGACTTACGATGCCGGTGCGGTTCGTGAGATTAATTCGATCGATATGCTAAAAGAAGACGATCCGAATGAGAAGCTTTATCTAAGAAGCTATGTTTCAGTCCCGTTTGCCTATGTGAAAAAGCAAATCTTTGAAGGTTTATCCGAAAAGGTTCTAAGTCGTGGAGCCGGAACGGTGAAACCGAACCAGAGTCTTAATAAGATAGGCAATTATGCCGTTGCCGCACATAATCTTCGCGACTTCGATGTTGGAAACGGGTTTTCGCATTTTCAGAAGTATCGTGAACAGCTAATCGGTCAGAATATCTATGTCTCGGATGGCAGGACTGTGTACACTTATCGCATTGTCCGTGCGGATTCCGTTCAGAGAGATAAGAGTATGAAGTACACGGAAGATGACTGGGCGAATCAGATGCTTCAGGATGAAATCAAACAATACGAGATTTTGCCGGAACAGCATACGACCAACAAGATATATAACGAAGACGGAAGCTATTACGAAGTAGATACGCCAAAGACATTTACTTACGGTCACTTGTTTACGACTTATACCTGTGAAGCGTACTATAATCGCAAGACCGGACACTACGAGTCTCTTAACCGTGTATTAGTCACAGGCGTTTTGATTGATAAGTGTTCTATCAGGACGGCTGACGCGCCGGTTCGTGAACTTTTTCCGGAGGCAATTAAAGAGGCGAGTGATGCAGGCGTTGATACGAGCGTACTCGAAACGACTGCCGCCGCAGTTGAGTCTCAATCGGATGGTGCACAGGAAAGCGAGCCTTCTCTTGCTGAAAGTGTTCAGGCAGAGGCGAGTGCACCCGCCTTGCCGGTCGCACCGAAGAGAGATAAAAAGCACGATCCGGTCGAAGAGTTGATTTATCAAGGCATTGATCTAAATTCCGATATGCCGAAACTTTTGTCGAAGGTCTTTTTGTTTTCGGCAGTTCTCTTACAGGTGATTTCTTTTACTGTGAAATTCAAAAGGTATTCATAAATGTTGTGCTTTTTGAACTTGGGTGTTATAATCTTATCAAATTAATAATCAGGAGGGTTATTGTATGGTACTTACGATTGCCGACATTGGCTGTAAAGACGCTGTGAAGTTTTTGCTGAATAAAGTAGGCATTATGAGCGTCAGACTGTTTCTTCGTCAGGAGAAGTTTAAGGACTTGTCTGATGCAGAGAAGCTTTTGGTTCTTGAAACCGAGATTTTTGGGTTTTCCGGCTCGGAAGAGGATGTGATGTTAAGACGCGATGAGATTATGCTTGCCGGTGCGCAGTATTTTGCGCGCGGGGTTGACACTTTACAGCGTGTCTTAAACGGTGCAACCGGAGAGTGCACACTGGTTCTTTTTTCAAGCGGCAAGGTGAACGATTTCAGTGATGCTGTTGATGCGCTTTACCTTCAGTTTCTTGACTGCCAGAAGAAGGGTACAGAGGTGCTTAGTACCGGACTTAAGCTTGATCTTTATAAGTTTCCGATTGGAATGGTAATTTCCAGTGACGAAAAAGAGATTCGAATTGCTCACTTCTCTGAAGATGCGATTCCGGTCGGTTTCAGGATGCCTTCCAGAGAAGATGAGACAGAGGTAGAAGTTGAAGTAAAGTCCGTAGCGGATGTTGATTCCGGTGCCGATGTTTCGACTGCGGGTTCTAAGTCCATTGATGTTACGGATTCTGATTCTAAGACAACGGGCGCGGATATTGACTCTACTGACGCGAAAGACGGCGAAGTAAATTGGGAGGATGCGGTATGAGAAAATTAAGACGAACGGTTGCACGGTTCCTGGTCGCAAGTTTTATGGCGGCGCAGATTGTCTCTGCTATGCCGGTCAATGCTTTTGCGGCTGATCCCGCAAAGATGTATGACATTTACGAGGGCAATACCGGTATGGTTACGGTTGTCAGCGTAAACGGCAACAAACTTCAAAAGGCAGACATTGTAAAGATCGGCGATACCGTCACATGGGATGTGATTGTCACGCCGGGCAATACGGCCCTCATGAAGTCCTTTAAAGATGAATTGCCGGAAGGCATTAAGTTTGAACCGAATTCCGAAAAGGCGTTCACGGTTTTCGCTGTGAACGATGACGGTTCTCTCGGAAGAGATATTACCGCTGAAGGTAAGATCGTCATTGACGGCAGAACTTTTACATGGACTCCCGAAAACCCGAATAAGTATTTCTTTTCGGGAAAGGGCAGTACGAATCGCCTCTTGTTTCACATTACGAGCGTGGTTGAGCACTCGGTAAAGCCCGATACGGTACTTGAAAATACCGGTACGATCGAGTTTAACAACCCGAAGGGCAATACGCCGCCGCCGCTTAGTGATAAGGCGAGCGTTAAGATTCCCGCAACGCCAGAGACACCCGTTATCAGAAAGTCCGTCTATAAAGAAGATGCTTCCGGCAATGTACCGGCAAGGCTTCCGTCTAACGGAACGGTCAACGAGACTGCCGACAAGAAGTTCTCGATCTCGACTGATGATGTGTATTCCGACATGAAGAAGAATGTCGGCGACTTTATCCGCGAGGCCGATAAGTATAAGATCGACACGAAGGAACTCTCGGAACTTCTTGTGAACCTCAATGAGAACTCTGACGCGGCTTACAAACAGCAGATCGTGACGGCTTTTAAGGCGGCGGTGCTTAAGTACAATACCGCCGTTGCACAGGAGTTAAAGGACACCGGCCATGTTGACGATCTTGAGAAGCTTAAGAACGAGGTTTATCAGAGTTCCGAAAACGCAGATTCTATCACGCTTGACAAAATCGAAGAGAAGTACACTTATGTCATGAATCTTCTCATTCCTTCCCAGTCCGTCAGCACTTCTCTCGAAATCGAAGATTTTGTTGAAAATGTGCAGACCGTAGATGCCGCGAATGTGCATGTCTATAACGATCGCGGCGAGGATGTGACTGCGCAGGGTGACATTGCGATTAAGCCGTATCAGTACAATCAGAACAAGGTTACATGGACTGCGAAGAGTGAGTTCGTGAACTGGCTCAAGTCCACGAACACCGATAAGAACTTGCAGATGCGAATTACGGGTGTCACTGTTCGCGATGCGAGAAGTGATGATCTTGAGCGTTATCGCCTCGGCGGTGTTATCACGATTCCGAATACTTCGACCGTGGTCTTTGACAATTTCAGAAAGGATTCTAATAAGACTCTTGTCAGAACGCCGAACCCGCCGGAGTATAAGGATCACAGTATCTTAAAGGGGGTTAGTGCACAGGAAGGCAAGGTTATCATCGGGGACGCGCCGTATCATGCCGCAGGCGAAAAGAATGCGGCCCTGTACACAAAGATTGACGCATTCAAGGCTTCGATGAAGGCGATCGTTGAGAACGCAGGCCTCAAGGACTCTGATAAAGCCGAGGTGCTTGCAAAGCTTGAAAAGTTAAGCGAGGCTTCGACAAAAGAAGAGAAAGAGGCGCTTGCAAGAGAACTTGCGGCAAAGTCCGAGAAGGTGAAGTTCGATGAAGGCTCTAATGCTGTGCACCTTCAGGAGTACAAGGACTATTACCGTTACAACCTGAATGTTTCCGTTCATCCCGAAAAGATCAACGACAGTTTCGTTGTCGAAGATGTTTTTGAAGACATTCACAGCTTAAAGGTCGAAGATGTTAAGGTCTTTGACGATGCCGGAAAAGATGTGACGGATCAGTTTAAGATGTTGCTTAACAAGCAGAAGTTTACGGCGACTGCGAATAAAGAATTGGTTAAGAAGATTAGAGAGCGTCACACCGAGAGCGGATTCCAGTTCTTGTTCTACAATGTACAGCTTAAGGATGACGATAATCTTAAGGCAAAGTATGCGACCGATACGAATCTCATCACGGTTCCGAATAAGGCGAGCCTCATCATTGACGGCAAGCCGCTTGAGAGCAATGTCGTCAATGTGAGCGTTAAGACAAAGACTCCGCTTAAGCCGGGTAACGACCCGAAGAAGCCGGATGTGCCGAAGGACAATTCTAAGCCGAAGCGCCCGAATGTGATTGGCGAAGATGGCAAGAACGGAAGTAGTAGTAATTCCGGTAGAGGTAATAAGGGCAACGGCGGTAATTCCGGTACGGTTCGCCCCAAGGTTCTTGACATTGTCCGTGACAGCACGAAGGACATTAAAGAGGGTGTGTCTCTCATCACGAGAGAGAACCCGGACATTAAGACCGGTGTCGGTAAGATTTTCTTAAATCCGCTTATGCTTACTCTCTTTGTTCTTTCGGGGGCCGGAATCGGCGCAGGCGTTTATTTTCGCACGAAGAAGAAAGATGAAGACGAAGTAGTGTAACGAAATTAGTACCGGGGCAGAAATGCTTCGGTACTTTTTCTTGTAATTTGCTTAAAAATGAGATATAATTTTGCTAAATCAAGAAAAGGAGGTAGTAGTGTATCTATGAGATGTTTTTACAGAAAGGAGGCTTCCCCTTCATGAATTTTTCGAAAAAGCTTTTAAAGCGGGCGGCTTCGGCGACGCTTGCGGCGGTACTTGTCGCACAGCCGATGATGACTTCGTTTGGGTTTAAGGCCGGAACGCCGGTTGAGTCCACTTCGTTGCCGCTTTTTACGAACGATCCATCTACAGCCGATGCATTAAAGAGCATGTTTCTCGATGTTCGTGATCCGGCATATTATTCGGCAATTTTTTACTGGAACTGTAACGGTAATCTGACCGAAGTACAGCCGATTACCGGAACGGTTGTCCCGCCGAAGAGTCTTCCGAGGTCGATTGATGAGGACTATAATGTCATCTCTTGGTGGGACAGCAATACAGCTTCTTCGGGGCACACCGGAAGTTCACTGACACCGCGCATCGGTTATTCGACCACTCCGGGCTCTTCGTATCGAATCACGAATATCGGTATGATTCCGGCGACAGGCGAGATGCTTGATGTGATTATCACGGTCAAGGATTCGGTTCGATGCAACACGAATTTCCCTGGAAAGGTCTACTTCGTAAATTCAAGTGACTGGGACGATTCTGTGCAGGGTCTGCTTGGCTCTGACTTAAACTCTCTCGGTATCTGGCTTAACAATACATCGTGGATTGACTTTGATTATCAGATTGTTAAGCACGGCACAAACGAGGGTGAAAATCTCCAGTTCATGTCTTACTTCTGGGATATTGACTTCGGTCAGTCTATTAAAGAGGATCTGGGTTCCCTTCGAACGATTTTCCATGATCCCACGGAACTTCGGACGAACGCTGACGGTACGGTATGGTCGAGAGGCGGTAGATGGGAAGATGCAACGGCGCACCCCGATTATTTCTATGATCCGGCGGCTTATATCACGCACACGAAGATGGCGAAGGGTCAGCACTTTGACATTAAGTATGCGGCGGTCGGCGGCGGTTGGCCCGCGAGCCAGAAGCCGGTCGAGCCTCTTATCAATAACCGTTTGCCGAATGGCGAAAAGGTTACGGAACACGATGCGACTCCTTCAAGAGATGCGCAACAGATGCTCTCTATTTCGGAGTATAACGACATTTGGTTTCTTCAGTTTGGACGGTTTGAGCGTATGCCGCCGACCGTTACGAAACTCGCAAAGACGGTTTCTGACTTGAACGAGAACAGCTTCGAAAAGGTGAATCTTGATGTTTCGAGTGCGGCGGCAAGAAGACAGACCATTCAGCGTCTTATGGAAGCTGGTGAGAATAACCCGAACCACTTAGGTCTTATCGACCGCGATCAGAGATATTATCTTAGTTTCGCTGTTGACAAGGGTTCGTCTTCGTTTAAGAAGCTTTCGATTATGGACAGCGTTGCGAATACCGGCGGTACGCTTGTTCCTCAATCGGCACGCATCGTGAATGCGGCGAACAAGGATATTACGAACCTGTTCACCTGTACCTATAATAACAATGTATTCCATGCGGCACTTAACCCCGATCAGCTTGACAATGACGATCTCATGAACACGATTATTACCGTCAGCTTTGACATTAAGGGTGTGAGATGGCTTGGAGATACATTTGACAATACCGCAACGCTTGACACCGGTTATCACAATCGAAATGACGGTGTTCCGGCAGTTATCACATCCAATGTCGTTCGGACTACGATTCCTGAAAACGGTGTCGTTGAAAAGTATGTTTCGGTCGATGAGTCGGCAAGCAGTGCAAGATACCGTGACGGCGCAAACTATGTAAAGGCAGAAGACCCGGATGCGGCAGAAGTGCCGACTGAGAGATACCGTTCCGCAGACTACACTTGGAAGAACGAGTACACGCTTCCGAATCTTACGGACTACACTGCTTTACAGCTTCGCGATGTGTTCGAGGATATTCAGAGCATCAATCACTCGGATGTACATGTTTATAACGATAAGGGTAATGACATTACGAGTCGCGGTACGCTCGAAATCGTTGACGCAAATCAGGCGGCGAGAGCGAACTATTCCGGTTATTCGATTCCGAATACGCCGACCGATCGCCTTATGGTTACTTGGACAGCGGATAAGAACGAACTGAATGACCTCAACACTCTTAACAAGGAGTACGGAAAAGCATCGAAGAAGCATCCGCATTACACGATGAAGATTACGACCCGTGTTACGCCGGAGAACATGACGCGAATCTCCGATAAATATATCCGTCCGTCCGGCGAGGTTGTGATTCCGAATATTGCGGGCTACTCCGCGAAAGATGATTCGGGCGCAGGCTACTACCATCAGGATAGTAACTGGTCGCATGTGAAGCTTCGCCCAGGTGTCAGAACTTCCCCGATGAAGTTTGTGTCGGATCACAATGAGAACACGGTCGATGAGAATCACGAGAGTGGTACAGGCAATGCACACACCGGCCTTGTGGATCGAAATGTGATGTACACAATTACGATTCCGATTACGGCGGGTGCTGATTTCAGCGAGTTTACGATTACCGATCAGCTGTCTCCGCACTTTAAGACCAATCGCGACCGCGTTACGGTTGTGAACTCTGAAAACCGGAATGTGACCGATCTCTTTGAGAAGACGCTTGATGAGAACAACTTGTTAACGCTCCGGCTCACGGAAGACGGTAAGAAGTCGCAGGAACTTAAGAACACGACCCTTTCGGTTTACATTAAGGGTGTCGCGGATCGTTGGATCAGCGATAACGGCGGCATTGTGAACAATACGGCGACGATTGATAACCACGAGCCGAATCATCTTTACAAGACACCGGAAATCAAGTTTGCGATTCCGGAGGACGGTGAAGTTACGAAGTCGAACTCTACGACTGCGCAGGATTATACACAGCCGGGTGAGGACGGCGGTAATTACGGCAGAAACTTTACGAATTATCTACCGGCAAGCACGATGCAGACCGCAAATCAGGTCGCGCACTATGATGACAACTACGAGTGGCGCACTGATTTTAAGCTTCCGAACTTGACGCAGTACCACGCACTTCAGCTTGTGGATCAGTTTAGAAGCGTGCAGGCACTTGATACTTCCGAAATTCGTATTTACTGGGCAGATAATGTCGATGCGAACGAAAACCTCGCGGGATTCGGTACCTTTGATGTGCAGGAGAAGAACGGCATCAAGACCGTCACATGGACTGCAAATCAGGCGATGCTTGACAACATGAATGCCCGCTACGGCAAGTCGAGTACGGAACATCCGGTGTTCTCGATGTACATTCCGACCAACATTCGGAACTCGAACAAAGAAGACATTAAGCCGTATGTGAATGCGGCAACGCAGGACATTTACATCCCGAACGATTCGTATTTTATCGTGGATGACGATTCCGGTATCAACAACGACCACATCGGTCGGTATACGAAGTCTTCTAACACATCTTGGGTTAAGGTTGCGGCGAAGATTCCCGACATTCCGCAGTTGCCGCCGGATACGCCTGATCCTAAGATTCCGCCGACTACGGTTCCGAAATTGCCGCCGACCTTTGACGAGAAGGGAAAGAAGTATTACATCCCGCCGGTCAAGATGGTTTCGGATTCGGATGAGAGACTTGTTTCGAGAAACAATGTCGGTCTCACGAAGCGCGATATGTCGTATACGGTCAAGTTTGAGACAACGCCGGGCACGCATTTCAACACGCTTAGAATCTATGATCGGCTTCCGAAGGAGTTTACCACGACTCTCGATCAGATTCAGATTACGAACGGAAATGGCGAAAATGTCACAGACCGTTTCGATTGCGTATTGAATGACAACGAGTTTATCGCAACGGTGAAGGAAAAGTCGGCAAACGACCCGGCAATTAAGGGCACTGTGCTTACGACTGTGTTTACCGGTACGGCTCCGAGATGGCTCGGCGGTAAGTTTAAGAACGGTGCGTCCGTAACGGATGAGTATCACACCTACTATACGAACCTTGTCGAGACTCGCGATCCGTCCGAGCCGAAGGTTAAGAAGTCGGTTTCGATCGATAACGGCAAGACCTACGCGGATGCAGAGACACACGAGACTGCGCCGGAACTTACGAGAAGACCCGATCGCTATCGTTGGAAGATGGACTACACGCTTTCTAACTACAGCTTGTTCACAGAAATTACGCTCGGCGATCTCTTTGAGTCCGTGCAGACGGTTACGCCGGATGATATTCATGTGTACGATTTTACCGGCAAAGAGGTTACGAATCGCGGTGATCTCACAATTGGCGCAAAGGTTCCGGGCGGCGCAAGCGACATTATCTGGAAGGCGAAGCGTGAACTTGTCGAAGAGACGAACCGCACTTTCGGGCCGGAGAGCGATAAGATTCCGACCTTTACGATGACGATCGATACGGATGTGAAGGCGGCGCTCAATCTCGATGAGTCTAAGTATTACGATGCGGCTCTTGACAGAATTGTTATCCCGAACGAGGGTTGGTTCATCGAGTCCGATGCGGAGGGAAGTGTTACGACACGCTCTAATAGGTCTCATGTGAGATTCCCGAAGCCGGGCGAGCCGAATGACCCGAACGGGCCGAGTGTTACGAAGCGCGTGTCGCTCGCCGATAAGAACGACTGGCAGACCACGCTGGAATTGCCGGACTACAATCAGCTTTATGATTACAAGACAGCCTTTAAGCTTTCGTACAACCATAACTATGACGCAGGCGACTTGAAGCTTGTCGATCGGTTTGAGAATGTTCAGGAGTATAAGAGCATTCAGATTTTCGAAGGCGAGGATATGAAGGATGTCACCGATCAGTTTGAGATTGGTGTGAGTGCTGCAAGGCCGGGTGCTTCCGATTCCGAGCCGCTTGAGGTTCGCGCAATTCCTAAAAATCAGGATGACTGGGACGATACCGGAAAGACACTCTATATGGTTATCAAGGGCGTCAAGCTTGTCGGTACGCCTGATCGGATGATTGATTATCTTGAGGACAACCCGGAAACTCCGTTTACCGAGGGTGTCACGATTCCGAACCAGTCTTACTTGCACGAGGGCCACGCAGTTGCATCTTGGGTCAGAAAGACGGATTCCAATAAGACTTATGTGAATTTCGTTGTGAAACCCAAGATGGAAAAGTGGGTCGAGGATGACAACATGGTTGTCTTTGATCCGAAGACCGCGAGCATCGAGGCCGCAGACCTTAAGGACATGGTAGGTTTGTCGCAGTATATTCTGACCGAGATGCTCAAGAAAGACCCGACTTTAATCAACTCGCAGGAGTATTTTAAGCTTAGAAACGATCTCTTGAATCCCGCAGTTACAAAGCAGGAACTTAGAGAACAGCTTGCAAAGCTTTACAAGCTTAAGCTTACGGGCCCTGTGAGAGGCACAACGGAATAAGTTTTATGGCAACCGAAGAGGAAATTTTCTCTTCGGTTGTTTTTTGTTTTCGGAATTGCTATAATGACATATAAATAAGCATTTTCGGAGGGTTTTGTATGGGTGATAAAAAGAACGATGTAAAGCAGATGCATGTCTATGTCCCGATGGACTTGTATAAGCAGATCGAATACTGGGCGGCAAAGCGTGATTGCACAATCACGCAGTATATGTGCGATGCGCTTGAACATATGATTAAGTATGAGAACAAGGACTATGATCTGCCGACTATGGAGCAGGCGAGGCTCAATCAGTTGATTGATGCAATGCATACGCTCTCAAGTAATGTGGACAATTTGTCAGAAATTGCTACGAAGGGTTTCAGTGCACTCATCGGTCTTACGAGAGGCGATAACTATTTACTGGAGGATGACAATGAGTGACGAATTTGACAAGATTAAGATTGACCCGCCTATGCCGAAGGCAGATGACTTACAGAATGTAGGCGATGGTCTGATTGATGATCTTCTTGGCAATACCGGAATTTTCGGGACACAGACGAAATCCGAAGTGAAAGAAACGGAGCCTGTGCCTGAATCGGTGAATGAATCCGAACCGGAATCTGTTTCTGAACCGGCAGATGAACCTGTTATTGGAACAGAAGATGAAGTTGTATCTGAATCAGAGTCGGAAGTTGAATTTGAATCAGAAGAAAATATTGAAACTGTTTCCGAACCGGTAGGTGAGTCTAAAACGAAAGAGGAAATAGAAGTTGTCTCTGAACCGGTAAGTGAAGATGAAATCGAAGCTGAACCGGCAGATGAAACTGTCACCGAAACAGGAGATGAAATTGTACCGGAATCTGTTTCGGAATCAGAAGTTGAATCTGAAATAAAAGAAAGTGTCGAAACTGCTTCTGTGCCGGTAAGTGAGCCTGTTGCAGAATCCGAATCCGAAAATATTCTTTATAGAGAACTCTTGAACGGGAATCAGGAATATCGAGTTCGAGGTGTTTCAAACAGCAGTCAGGTTCGTATCAGTGATGATGATTCAGATAAGAATTTAAAGATTTCCGGCATTATCTTTGAGGATTTTTACGAACGATACAAAGCTGTTTCCCGTGGCGAAGAGATTCCGCAAGTTGTCGCTGTGACCGCGATTCTTCACGCGGCGTTGCACAGTGACCGGCCTTTTAATTCAAAATATCCGAATGCTTTACGCTATGCGCATGAAGTGCTGAAAGACTATGCGGCTCGTATCGCTGACACCGACCGGGACTTAATCGCTGATTTTAGGCGAACCACGGAAGAGGGTATTTACGCAATCGAGAGCCTTGTTCTACTACAGTTTGTGAACCAGTACGGCGCGGATGCGTGGTTCCGTTGCCGCGATCTTTTGACGGACGAAGAGAATCGTGACATGCTTAGAACCTTCCGGAAAGAGATCGAAAAGTACGGCAAGGCCGTCCGTTTAAAGAAACTCGCCGGTTCAAAAAGTGTTGATATATGAGCATCTTTGTGGTATCATTTTCTTAACGGAGGTGCTATATGATTGGTATTTTATGTGAGAAACCGTCAGCGGCACAGAACTTTGCGAAGGCGCTCGGGTTAAAGGCTGTTGAGCGCTCTCCCGCAAAGTATTTGGGGCATTATGGGACGGATGAAGTCATGGTTGTTCACGCGCTCGGTCACATTTACGAACTCTATTATCCGGCTGACAATGTGGCTCCCGAAAAGGTGCAGAGATATAAGAGTTGGGACTTGAATCTGCTCCCGTGGGACGCTTCTGACTTTCTCTGGAAAAAGAAGGTGACAGATAGAGGCAAGGCAATCGCTAAATATTTAAAGCAGAATTTGAGTGGATGCGATGAAATCGTTCTTGCATCGGATAACGACCCCTCGGGTGAGGGCGATGTGCTTGCCGGTGAGATTATCAAAGAACTCAAGTTAAAGCCGAAGATACTAAGCCGTATGCATTTCGTTGATGAGGCTGAAAAGTCGATTCAGAGTGCATTTAAGACACGGGAGCAGATTCACGACTTGGATTCCTATCCGGCTTACCGAAAAGGAATTTTTAGACAGCGATTCGATCACCTCACGATGCAGTTTACGAGAATTGCTCTTTCTGCCGGTGACGGAAAGACTTTAACGAGGCAGGGTAGACTTAAGTCAGCGATCATCGTTCTAATCGGTGACGGACTCAAGGCTTTAAAGGCTTACAAGCGCGTGCCTTACTATGAGAATCGTTTCAAAGACGAGAACGGGGTCATTTATGCGGCGAAAGAGGGGGTCAGAAAGACTTACCCGAATCCGAAAGATGTGCCGGAGTACGGCAAGGTGCTTGTATCACCGGTTTGTCTTGATAAGCGCGAGCGGAAGTCTACACCGCCGCCGAAACTTTACGATTTGTCGGCACTCTCTGCTGTACTTTCGTCACTCGGCTATAAGCCGAAGGATGTGCTCTCGGTTTACCAGTCCATGTATGAAGCAAAGTATGTTTCATATCCGAGAACAGAGGATAAAGAGATTACACCGGAGCAGTATAACGAACTCTTGCAAAACAAAGACAAGATTGCTTCTTTAATCGGCATAGATTCAAGGCTTTTAACGCATACCGCGCCGAGAAGGGTGCATGTAAAAACCGGCGGGTCGCACGGCGCAAACAGGCCCGGAAGTAATATTCCGAAGAGTTTACAGGCACTCGAAGCAGAGTTCGGGCCGCTCGGTGCTTTGATTTACAAGCTTCTCGCAAAGTCGGCTCTCTCTATCTTTGCAGAAGATTATGTTTACGATTCCGAGGTCGGACACTTGACGCGCTATCCCGATTATGTCGGAAGCACAACGGTTCAGGTGAGCCCCGGCTATCGTGCGATACTCGGCACGGATGACGATGACGAAATCGGGACAAAGGGGCTCGGAACAGAGGCGAAATCGTTTATCTATGAGGGCGCACCGACACCGCCGCCGACACCGACCGTCAAGTGGCTCATGAAAGCACTTGATAAGCGCGGTATCGGAACAGGTGCTACGAGAACGAGCACTTATGCCGACATATCGACCGATACAAAAAAGGCGGCTAAGATGGTCGGCGACACAAAGGGTAAAATCTCTATGACACCGGCAGGAGAACTTAGCTATGTTCTCTTACAAGGCACAAATATCGGGGATTTAAATGTGACCGCAGAACTTCAGGAAGACATGAAAGAGGTCGAAAAGGGTTCACTCGATATGAGGGTCGCGCTCACAAAAGTTGCCGATATGGTGAGACACGATAAGACAGTGATGCTAAATAACGGCGTTGCATACCGCAACGAGAAAGGATTTAAGATGGAACAGAAGTGGAACGGAACCCCGAAGGAGAAGGTTGAGATTTTCTTCGCACCGAGAAACAAGACTTTTGAAGTCAACAAGACTTGGGGTCAGCACACTTTCACGCAGGATGAACTTGACAGAGCGGCAAAGGGTGAGCACATTCCGGTCGAAGGCACGAGTAAGACGACCGGCAGACCGTATACCGCAGAGGTCTGGCTTGATGACTGTGAGTTTAACGGACATGCCTATTTTGGTTGGAAGGTCGGTTTCCCGAAAAAGTAAGGTCGGTGGCGGGCGGTAACGCCTGCCACTTTTTTTAAGAAAGGAGTTTTTACTTATGGCAAAACAGTCTTATAAAGTGCCGGAAGGTTTGGATAAGACGATACTGGAATCCGAAATCAGTCTTAGCAAGAACTTTGATTTTTCGGCCTCGGTCGGTTCGCTTCTCATCTATCTCGGCTTTTTTCTCGGTGGAATTTTTATTTTAATCAATACATTTCTTTCGAGCGGAACAGGGTTACAGAAGTTTTTATTCATCATCGGATGGGCGATGCTTACGGTCGTGACCGGCCAGTATCTTAATACGAAGGAACTCGGGTTTGTTCGAATCTTTGATTTACTTTCTTACTTAGAGCCGGGCGCAAGACGGGTCGGAACCAGAAGCAGTGATTCGGCAGTTCCTTTTCAGAATCTTGTCGGAATCAAAACCGTTGACGAAAACGGGCTCATTCGGTTTCTTGACGGGCGCGTGGGTTATCTCTACGATGTGGTCGGCTCGGCATCTCTCATGCTTTTCGATGCCGATCGGGATAGGATTCTTGATTTAACGGATGCCTTTTATCGAAAGATGTTTCACGGAATCGAACTTTCTTTTATCACCGTGAAAGAGCCGCAGTCGGTCGCATTACAGACAGCGTACTTAAAACAACGGTACGATTCGCTTCGCGCGAACAAGAAAAGCGATCCGCAGTTACTTGACCTTTGCGAGGCGCAGTTTCAGATTTTAAAGAACCATGTCGGAAAGAGTTATCACAGCATCCATCAGTATATGGTTCTTATGGCACGCGACATAGATCTTTTAAGACGGGCAGAGAGCATCATACAAGCCGATGTTTCGGATCACGGTCTTATGATTAAGAGTCTCTACCGGCTCTCTGATAAAGAGGTTGCACGGACGCTTAGTTCGATTTATAAGATGGACGGAGGCAGAGGATGATATCTTTATTTAAAAAGAAGAAGGTTTTTGAGGAAAGCCGGAGTTTTCAAGGAAACTCATTTTTGCAGAGCATTAAGCCGAGAGAGCGTTATAAGTTTCACAGCGATTATTTCGAAATTGATGACGGTGTTGCCACGATTGTGAGACTCTTTCATCACGCGACCGCGCCCGATGGTTTCCCGCCTTTCTGGGGCATCAATAAGATTCCGAGTTTTTCCGGGTGGATTTCGAATCAAGTGAAGGTTGTTTTACTTGAGCAGAATCGTGTCTTGCCGGAAGGTCTTGTCAAAGATTTCTTAAAAGGCGCAGAAAAGTTAAGCCGTTTCGAGAACGCAAACTCGGAAGAGGCTTCGACCAGTGCAAAAAAAGAGGTCAATAAGCGTCAGTCCGACATGGACGAAACGATAGATGAACTCGGCATGGGCGCTTCGTATATCCAGTCTTTTACGACAGTTATGATAAAGGCCCCGAATCTCGATGTTCTCGATGAAGCGATGTTACAGCTTAGTAGTCAGTACAAAGAACTCTTCAGTACGATTAAGGCCGCGCCGTATGAAGGCAGGCAGAGAACGGAACTTAGCGATCTCTTTAAGCCCTGTGAATTAAAGCGCGGAAATGGTGATTACTTCACTTCTGTGGAGTATGCAGGGTCTTATAACTTAGTCACCTGTGGACTCGTTGACGATTGCGGTGAGTATGTCGGCACGATGATGGGCGATGTAAATAACTCGGCGGTTCTATTCGATGCCGATATGTACAGTAAACAGGTAGTCATTGCCGGAGATCAGCGCCACAACGGACTGAACGCCTATCTAAGTGACCTTTGGGGCTTCAAGCTTGGACTCTCGGCTCTCTGCCGTGAACACAAGGTAGTCCATATCGTGTTGAATCAGACGGACTTACAGAGTCTTGGTGTGAGTCTCGAAAAATCCACGGTACGGGTTGACTTACAGTCCGGCGAAGTAAATCTTTTCGAGATGTTCGGTGACAGAAAAGATGCCAGTGCGATTTTCTCAAGACAGATCGAGAAGATTAAACTCATGGTGCAGGAAGCGCAGGGTATACATGAAAAGACCTCGGCGAGACTCATCGTAGAGTCACAGCTTGCAAGAATCCTGGAAAACTTTTATGTGGATCAGCGAATGTGGCATAAAGATGCAAGTAACAACTTAGACAAGCTTCGTATCGTAGGCCTCGATCATAAAGTTGTTCCGACTTTAAAACTTTTCGTTGCGTATCTCATGAAAGAAGAGAAGGCAACGAAAAATGAAAATGACATTCAGAGACTTGAAGCGATTCGTGTCTTACTCGGACTTTTTAACGAGATGCTTACAGCCTACGGAGACTTATTTAATAACACGACTTCTCCGGTGATTGACAGCACTGTCGGTGCACAGCGGGTAATTTACGATCTGTCAAACATTTTTTTACGGTCTTCCGGTATTGCTACGGCACAGCTTGTGAATATCTTCGGTTACGCAACGCAGTCGCTTAAAAAGGGTGATGTTGTAATCCTTCATGGTGTTGATAGAATTACATCCGAGGGTGTCAAGAAGTATTTACTCGAGCAGGCGCGGTTACTCAAAGACCGCGGCGGGCGCATCGTTTATGTGTACGATAATATCGGTACGATGTTGAGTGACAAGGCGTTTTGTGAGTTCGACAAGGCAGATTATACCGTTTTCGGCACGATGACCGAGAGTGAGTTACTTGAGTATCAGAAGAGGCTCGGGCAGGCTGTACCGGCAGACCTCGCACACATGATTACGCTTAAAGTTCCGGGACTTTGCTATGTAAGGCGCGGTATCGAGAATGTCGTCTTTAAGCAGGATTTGATTTTGAGCGGAAGTATTCGGACAGAAAAGAAAGCACTTCGGCGAAAGGAGTCATGATGAAACTTCGAACACTTTTTATGACGGCGGTCTTGTCGCTTGCCATGTCCGTTGCCGTATTTGCCGCGCCGATCGGTAACGGAGGCGTTGATAACGGACAGGCGCAGCCGGACTCGAATACCGGCACAGCGGCAAGCACTACGAATCTTGAAGGCGGCGCAGACGATTATTCGTTTTATAAGATGAGTTCTGCCGCGAGCATGTTTGTGAACGGCGCTATGTCGCCGGACGGACAGTATAATTTAAGCGACTGGCAGGGTGTCAATAATGGCGGTATTTCCGGCGCACTTCTTGGCTTCTCGGATGCGAATAAGACGAAAGGTGTGGTTTCCTTCTTTACCGGCCTCACATCGGCGGCAACTGCATCGGTTTCGTATGATGCTTTAATTCAAGCCGATGAAGACCCGGATATAAATATGGGTTTCTCCGGTTACGCACTTTACGGCGCGGCGCTTTCTGACCTTGGTCTTGACAAGATGATCGCAGACGGAAATGTTATGAATATCGTTCGGTCGCTTGCCGGTGCGCTTGCACTCTTTGTCTATGTGCTCGCAAAGCTACCGTTTGTTGTCTTTCAGGTTAGCATCGACATTTTGCAGGCGTTAAACCCGTTTAAGTGGTTTATGTATGCCGGACATGCTATTGATGCTGATACACTTGCAATGATGGGGCCGCTTGCGACTCCGCTTGAAGGAATTGCCCGCTTTGTTTCGCACATCTATGACCTGTTTTATGGTCTTGGTATGTATGCGGTTATTCCGCTCGGTCTTATCTTTATTATTGCAAGCCTTTTTATCCGTAAAGTTTTGCTCTTTCAGAGAGGTCTTCCGAGAGGCTTAAAGCGATTTGCGATTCGGGCGTGCTTCATGATTTTCGGTGTTGCGCTTCTCGGGTCTATCTATACTGTGTCGCTTGATGCAATGTCTACAGGTGTTGATTTTTCGATGAGCGATGTTGCAGTAAAGAGATACTTTGTCGATTTTGAGCGGTGGTTTTCCTGGAACGCACTCGCACTTCCGTCAGACTCTTCGGACTTACTCTATAATGTCAGTTCGGGACATGTGAGTGGTACATTCGGTGTATCTCTCGCCGATAATGTGTTAAAGATTAACAACTCCGTGTCTCCGTCCATCATTCATACTGGGACGGAGCAAGATAACGCGGCATTTAGTTTACTGCTCCGTTATATGAGAAACTCGACCTTCGAGGCTACGGACTTTGAGTCTGAAATTAAGACGAAACTCCGTGACAACTTGGGCTCGGATTCGGCACTTTTTAAAAAGCAGTTTACGAATGCGGGTAAGCCCAAAAACTTCGAGAAGATTGATCCGACCAATACGAGCCCTACGGATGACAGCAGTATCTTTTTTGCAACGGCGGGCGGCATCACGGCAACTAAGGTTTCCGGCATTACGAACGGAAAGGTTTATAAGCTTCAGACAACCGGTTCTCCGGGGGCGTTTAAGAGTTTCGGAACGGGAAGCAGAACAAGCACCATGTCTCCGATTACGGCATATAATTATCTTAGTACGCGATTCGATAGCCGCATGATGACGATGTATTCACAGGAAAAGGCTTCGTCCAATTTTGTCAAGTTTAAGCATGCTTCTGTGAATCTTGCAGGCACGGGCTTTATCGGATTTTTGAATTATCTTTGCTATATCACTCTGATGCTCGCGGTCGGCTTAGTCGGCATACACTATGCGCTCGGCATGATGTTTCAGGCACTTAAGCAGAGTTTCACATTTTTAACTTCTCTGCCGTTTGCGATGCTTGGATTTATCGGCATGATCGCAAAGACGATCGGCGCTGTGGTTTTAACCGTTTTTGAGATTTTGGTGACTTGGCTTCTGTTTTCGTTTATCGTTCAGGTTTTAAGTTTCTTGCCTGAATTAGTCACAGCACCGATTCAGCGTGCATTTACAGAAAAGTACGATTCTGCCGGAATTTTATCGGGCCTTGTACCAGACGGTGGCACGACCTTCTTTATGCAGATCGCAGGTGGGCTTATCTATCTCGCCGTTATGTCTTACTTTATCAAGTGGGCGATTAAGCTTAGAGGCACGGTACTCATGAGTTTTGAAACGATTACGATGCGTGCGATTGATAAATTCCTCGCAGTTGAAGGTTCCGGTGCAAGTGACCACATGAGAGAAGGTGAAGCAGGAGACAGAAGCGGTGCAGATCGTGCCGTGAGAAATGTTATGGCGGCAGGCGCGGCGCTTGCAGGCGGTATCGGTTCTGGCATCATCTTAGCGGTAGGCGCAAAGGCGCTTCAGGGCGATAAGTCTAACAACAATGCGCCGACAAAATCCGTTGCATCGGGTTCGGGTGATGATAATACACCGAATACGCCGGATGACAATAACGGTACAAACAATCCGAACGACCCGAACTCCCCGAATCGTCCTGACGGAACGGGTCAGACGGGTGATGCAAGTAACGGACGCAATACCGGTAATGGTACGGGCAATGCTACGGGTAACGGCAGAACGGGTCGTGGAAACAGATCGGGTCAGAATAGTGGTCAGACAGGTCAGAACGGACAGAATGGTTCGGGAACGCAGTCCGAGACTTCCGAACGGAGTCAAGCTGAAAGCGAGCAGATTGATCTCGGCAACGAGGTTCTTCAGCAGAATAGTCTTGCCGATACGATAAAGACCGATGATGTTACAAAGTCCGAGGCGAAGAGTGGAAATCGAGTTAAGCCGAATCGGTCTACGAGTAATGGTTCTACTGCGAACTCCGGTTCCGGTACTGCCGCCTCCGGTGATACAGGGAGTTCTGTCAGTGTCGCGAGCGAGGAGGCAAAAATCAGCGCAGAAAATGTCACGGTTACTACGAGTGATGGTCAGACCGCAAATGGACAGCCGAGTGCGCCCACTTCGCGAGTTTCCGGCAGTAACGGTAAGGCCGTCAGACCGGCGCAGAGCACAGCAAATACGGTACAGAGCGCAGAGGCACAGAGTGTTGCCGATAGCGCACAGCAGAGCGTTTCGAGTTCCGGTAACGCTACACAGTCTACCGGACAGAGTGCTGTGAGAAGTCATGTGAGAGCCGAGGGCAACGAGGCTAGTGCACAGGTTGAAGTGAGCAGAGCGGAGAGTTCGCGCGGCGGTTCTACGACCCAGAGCGCAACGAGAAGTGTTAGTCGGGCTACTGATACTGCGAACATGCAGTCGCTTTCTGACGGCAATGTGAGCGGATCGGGTGAGAGTACCGGTAACGGCGGTTACGCACAGCAGGGTTCGTCTACTTCTTCTAGGAATGTGAGAAGAGTGCAGGCCGAAAGAAGTCAGGATGTAACTGAAGATACCGAAGTTGAGATGACGAATCAGAGCAGGGTGAGTCACAATGTTTCCGGTCGCACCGTGAACGGACAGAGCGTAAGTCAGGTTTCCGGCAATGTAAGCTTTGGAGATGCGGGCGTAAGTGCTCCCGTGTCCGGCGGTGATGTGAATGTCCCCTCTGCGGGTCATGCACCGAGTCGCTTACAGCGGAACACAGTTAGAAGAAGTCAGACCGCTGAAATCGAGCAGTCCACGGTGATTGAGACTACGAACGACACGAGAGTTCGCAATAATACGCAGGAAGTCGTTCGGGGTCAGGCATCGGTTACGAATGGCACAGTTCAGAGTCAGGGTCACATTGCAAAAGATACTGCAAATCTTAGTAGTGCGCGTGTGAATCTCGCAGACGAAAGGAATCGTAAGCCGGAGATGAGTGACAAGGGTGACAGCGGAAACACTTTAAGAAAGCGTCCGCTTAGACCTAAAAAGTAAAAAAGATTTGAGGCGGTGAAAGCCGCCTCATTTTTTTAATCGTTGACGAATCCCGATAAATGAGATATAATTTTACTTGCAAGGGAAATATTTCGGAAAGGAGGCGTATGAGTATGGGCATTTTGAGCAAGTTTCTCCCGATTGGAACCGGTAGTTTTGGCGGTATCGAGGTGAAGGACACGAAGATTCCGGTGATTGACAAGGTTTTCGGATTTATTACCGGACTTGCCTTTAGATACGGCGGTATGCTTTTTGTTTTTCTCGGTGTCATCGGCATCATCATCTGCGTGATTCAGGTTTACAAAAAGTCTACGGGTTCCGGACGGATGGAGTGGCTTCAGATCGGTGGAATCTTTATCGCATCAGTTCTCATCATCGTGGTCGGTATGAACGGCCTCGGTAAGTTCATGAACGGACTTATGAACTCGTCCGAAGTCACAAATATTCTGGAGTAATTTTTTAGGGGTGCATGGGTTAACAAAACCCTGCACCCCGATTTTTATATCGGAGGGTAGTATGAAACTAAAATTACCTGATTTTCTATCAAGGGGTCGGCATCACGAAATCGAGAAGTTCGGTATTACGGTTCTTGTCATGACTTTGCTTCTCGGCGGGTCACTCGGCACAAGCGGTTATGCCGCAATTACGAGGAACCATAAAATACTTGAGAGACAGGCTCTTTTTACTTCACAGTTTGAAATGTCAAAGTCTAAGGCTTCGGGTCAGGTGCTTCGCGTCTTCGAAAACGACTCTCGGACGAAAGCCTTTGTCTTACTCAAGTTTTCGGATATGAGCAAAATGTCATCGGATGCGAAGACTTATAAGATGTTTTTGCTGACAAAGGGTGGGTCGAATCATCACCCGTCCGGCGCGATTTATGTGTTCGGACAGACCGGCTATGTCGGACTCTATCTTGTTGATTCCGAAGGATTTTCTTCTAAGTTACAGAGCATCGTTCTTCGCGCGAATGCACAGCTTGTGCCGGACAGCGCAAAGGCTGATCCGACAAAAGATGCATCGTTTGCAAAATACGATCAGGCACTTTTCTCTGTGAATCTCGGCGCGAAAGTAACGGATCAGGGTTCTATCTCTGTCTCGGAGGCTACGAACAGTAACGCAATCTTTGAGAGAGGCGTTACGATTACGGCACAGCTTAATGACGAACCGCTTGATTCGAAGACTTTGTTTAACAGTCTGGTCGCCGAAAATCTCGACAAAGAGACAAGACTTAAGCTTGCGGATGATTTAAATACCATGAAGTATCAGTTAAATCTTATTGATGAGTACACCAAGCGTCTTCAGAGTTTCGATCTTGACGGCAGACGCATCGTGATTCCCGAAACGATGACTTCTATTTCGGGAGATTCCATCATCGAAAAGGACGGTGTGCCGTATCTCGAAACGCAGTATGTGTTCCCGAAGGGGTATAATTTTACCTGGCAGGATATGACTTTCGAGGGCGGTTATGCAAAGAATGTCGTCCCGGAAGGCATGAATACGCTTGATTATATGCTCTCTGTCAGTCAGGACACGACCGCACGGGTTCCACAAGTAAGGTCTAAAGACTGGTACTTATCGGACGGCTCTGCGTTCTCTGATTTACAGCGCATCGCTTCGGATTCCACGGTTGTAAAGACAGCCGGTGAACTTGTTTCGGGACTTACTTCCGCGTGGAGCAGTTATGCACAGCTAAAAGAGCAGTATCAGTGTGATGATCTAAAAAAGCTTCTCGACATTGAACTCTCGGCAAAGAGTGCGGCGGAGAGTACGACCGTACACGCGGGCGAGACGGCACTTACCTCGAATTAAGATGAGAAGGGGGGTGATATTATGAATCAAAAGCCCGATCCGAATAAGTCTGTGAAACCGCAGGACGGGGGCGCATCATCCCCCGCGCCTTCGGGGGCAGATAAGGGGTCTGAAGATAAGCAGACAAAGCGTGCCGTAAAAGGTGCGGCGCAGTCGGTCGGTAGTAAAGTCGGCAAGACGATGGCGATTAAGGGCGCGATCAACAAGGCCGGAAGTATGCTTGCGAATTTTGTAAACGGCATTTCCCAGTCCGTTATGAATTTCTTTGGTGGGATGGCCGCAGGCATTAAGGGTTTTCTTGCCGGACTCGGCATAGCACAGGCAATGGCAGGAACGCTCGCTGTTATGGTTATTATGGTGAGCGGTTTCGGCACGATTTTACTGATCGTGAGTGTCATTATGACTCTCATGAATCCCGCAAGGTACGATGCGTTTAACGACTGCCGCAGTCAGGCGAAAACAGCGCAGAGCGAACTTGCGGCGGCTATGCGGGGCAAAACCGGCGCGGCGGCAACGGCACAGCAGACGGCAAATGCCAAGTTAATTTACTCGGCACTTCACGAGATGGGCATACCGGATGTGAACATCGCCGGTGCGATTGCGAACGCAAACACCGAGAGTTCTCTCGATCCGACAAAGCTTGAGGCATGTTACACAGAGAACTTTATAGTCGGGCCGAGAAAGACTGAAATCATGGCTGACACGAATAGCTATGTCTTAAATACGGTCTTTCCGGCTTATGAGCGGCACGGTATTCATCTTAGAAAGAATTATTACAAGCGTCCGTCCACAGGAGAGTATGCGCCGGGTCTTGGGTTTTTCCAGTATACGGGGCCGGAGTTCGATGATTATATGATTTTCTGTGAAGGCCACGGACTTAGCTGGTACGACCCCGGTGCACAGCTTGCATACGCATTAAACGGGTTTCACAAAAGCGCATGGCTTCGCGCGTGGACTAACCCTGAAGCTTCACCCGAAGCGGCGGCAGTTGCTTTCGCTACGAAATTCGAAGAGGCAGGGTACACGGCGTCGTATGGCGAAAGGCAGAGTTATGCGGCGCAGTGGTATAGTGCGATGGGAAACTGGGAAGTCGATTCAAATTTTGCAAATTCCGTTATGAGTCTTGTGTCGCAGGGCGGCACAAAGGCGGGATATAGTGCCGTCAGAAAATCCACGGAAGATTGCCTTAAGGCGCAGAAATATAATAATAGCGGAATCGCGGAGGCGGCGCTTTCGTTTGCTTATGCGAATGTCTCGGACTCTAAGGGGTCTAAGGGAACGGAACTTTGGCAGGCTGTACATGACGCTGTGATGCCGGGCGATTCTATTTATCAGTCCTGTGACCGAACGGTTTGCGGTGCTGTCAGATGGGCAGGCGCAGACGATTCGATACCGGAAGGCAATGCAGACGCAATGTATCGTTACTTTAAGAACTCTCCCAAGTGGGAGCAGATCGAAGTGACGGAAGACATGTCTTTGTTACAGCCGGGCGATATTATTTGTGAGTACACGCTTTCTGGTGAAGGCACAGCTACCTGTAAGCATGTCATTGTTTATACCGGCAAGGAACTCGCGAACGAACGGTTCCCCGGCATGGGCGGTAACTCCGTTTCGGGGTCGTATAATCACAGTTCCCCGAGCGAGGGTCGTTCACCGGCTCTTGTGAATACTCGATATAAGAGCGGGCCGAGATACCAAGAGGCGTTTCGTTGCATACAGCCGGAGGCAAATTCGAAATACAAAAATGTCGGAATCGAAGTCTCGGGTGTCAGTGATACTTCCTCCGGTCACGGTAGCGCAGAAGACGATGACGGCGGCTTTTACGAAGATTAATAAAATTAAGGTACTTTCGCTTGAAAGTGCCTTATTTTTATGCTATTATTTGATAAAAGAGAAAAAGGAGGTGTAGTGTGAAGAAATTTATAGCACCGATTGTAGCAGGCTTAGTTCTAATCGGCACAGTCGGAACTCTTCGCGCCGTTGACAGTGACAGAAGTGCGAAACTTATGAAGGTTAGAGCCGAGATTGCGAGCGCAAATAACGCGATTTCTGCTCTAAAGGCAGGCGAATCTGCGGCGAAGTATCAGATTGTAAAGTCCGAAACGGGGATCGACCCGCTCCGTGTCGAGCAGGACACGAAAGCCATTGAAAATCTCTTGCATACGGTTTTCACATGGAGTTCGTATGATGAGTATATGGCGGCAAGAGAGCGGATCATGAAAACTTACGGTGTCGCCAAAGATTCGAGTTTCTTAACTTCGTTTATGCCGGAAATCAAAGACACAGTTTCGCCGAACGGAAATCATTATAACGATATTGACATTCAAGGGTACAATGTCGAACTCACCGGCATGAAGGTTTATCCGCTTTCTGTGGATAACGGGTACCGGTATTTGGTTGAAGTGAGAACGGAATCCCACATGAAAAACGGTGAGGGCGAAGGTCTTATGAACGCAATGTGTCTCATTACGACAGACGAGGCCGGACATATCTCTGAAATTTACGGTACGAATGTATCGAGCCGTTAAGGGGATCGGATATGAAGACAGATGTTAATAGACTCCTTGGCAGTATTTCACATTTACTGATTTCTGCGCTTGGACTTTTTGTGAGAGTTGTGGTCATCGTTTTTGCGGCCTTTAATTTCGGATGCCTTGTTTGTCCCTTTATCGTTACGATTGTGGTACGGCTCATGGGTATCCCTGTATCTGCCGGACTTGATTTAAAGGTGCTCTTCTGGTTCATCCCTGCTTTCGGCGTATTGCTGATTCTAAGCGTGTTTTTATTAAAAGTTCTGTTTTTGCTTGACAGCCATATTTTTAAGTTTTTTGACAGACTGTCACGCAAAGTCGAATCTATGTTAGAAAGAGAGGTGAAAAAGTGAATAGACAGAAGTTAATCAATATCGGAAGTGCTATCGTGATTGCCACGAGTATGCTTTTCGGTTATTTTTTGTTACGACAGGGCGAACAGCAGTTTCAGAAAAATCTGGCAACACTTTCTGATGAACTTACGAGAGTGACCGGTGAGTTTAACGAGCAGAAGCGGCTTGCAGACGAAACTTCCGAACTTGTTTTAAAAACAAGTCTTAAAAACAGTAACGATGTTGGAAGTGAGATCGCCGACCTTCAGAATCAGTATCGCCCGTCTATGAGAGACAGTGAGTATGCCGAGGTCACGGATGCTTTAAAGAAACACTTTAAGAAAGATGATGTTGCGACCGGTGCACAGCCCTGGTTTCAGAATTATAGTAAGTCGCGGGCCGATCTTCACTGGAGTTATGTGACGACCTACGGGTTTAACGGCGATACGGCTCCGATGATCTGGCTCTGCCGGGATGTTTCTACGAACGAGGTTTTCGCGTATGCGATGGCAGAGTATAATGTGAACGGGAAACTGGTATCGGATTTGTCGATTAAATCTACCTTTGTCGGGCAGAAAGATACCGGAGTTGTCGAAACGGATTCTCCGGACAACGACATGAACACCGAGGAAACGGATTCCGAAGGAAATCCGGTTTGATTAAAAAGGAGCGAAGCCTATGAAAATTTTGGCGTTAGAAGAGGACGGCATGGCAGCTTATGTCCTTCGCAAGTGCAATGTCGATTATGAATCCGAGACATATAAGGCAATCGGCGAGGTGTATATTAATTCGGCGGTACTTGATACGCACTATGAGTTGAATCATAGACCGTATCTGGTGTTAAGCGGCAAGGTGAATCGTGTTGCCGGGCATCTTGGCGGCAAGGGGATTGACGAATTTTACTTTGAAGACGGTACGGTTCATCCGGTTACTTATAACTATGAGTTTTCAGAACCCCAGTTAGCCGAATTGATTCGTGAGGGTTATTTCGAAAAAGAGTTTGAAGTGCCGAATGTTTTAAGTGACATGGTGGTTGAGATGCCGCTTGAAGTTCGCGTTACGCGCGTGAACGCAAAGGATGAAACGAAAACGCCACTTGTTTTCGTTTCTATCAAGAACGCTGTGATGGACACCGACATGGATGCCTGCAATTACGATTTTGCGGCAGAATTTAAGTCAAAGGACAGAAACAGGGACAAGGACTTTATTAAGACTTTCAATACGCCGCAGAGAGGGTTCGGACTGAATCACACAGTTGAACAGGCAACTGTTGCGGAGCCCGCTGTACAGTCTGTTGCGGAAGAGGTATTTGCAGAGCGTCCTATTGAGAAGACCGTAGAACCGGATAAACAGACGGTTACGGAAGTGAGTGAGACAAAGGAAACGGCTACAGTCCCGCATGAAGTCACAGCGGAAGTCGCACATGATTCCATGCCGGAGCATACCGTTAAGCCTGTGCCGCTCGGCACAGTGAGTCCCGATGAGTTAAAAGAGAAGGTCACGCTCGAAACAGAAGCCGTACTTTCTCCGGAAGAGAAGCGTATCATCACGAATGTCGATCTTCCGGCTCCCGATTTCGGTGAACTTGCAAAAGTCGCAGACGAAATCGCGAGTTCGAAAGAGAAGCTTGAGCGCATGAAAGAGAGACAGCGCGAAGAGGACAGACGGCGAAGAGCGAAAGCGCAGTATGTGAAAACCGAAGCAAAAAAGCCTGACGGCCTCGGCCCCGGATATTGTTAAAACCGATTTACCCCGCAAGGTGACTTGCGGGGTATTTTTAAAAGAGGGTAGTTTATGAGTTTAAAGCAGAGTATCGTTATTAAGAACAATTTTAGCATCAAGAACGGCCCCGACAACGGTAAGGGTGGTAATACGCCGGGTGCTTTTGTGCTTCGCTATATCGCGCGTGAAAACGCAACGGAGCCGGTTGCGCCGATTATGCCACGAGCTGATGTTTTTATTACGCGCTATATGGCACGCGCTTCTGCTGTGGAATCCTTTGACGGAGATTATGTTTCGGAACTGAAAGACGATCTCGAAAAGACAACGGGGCTTAGCGGTGTCGCATTTGGAGATGATTCGATCAGTCTTTCCGATTCCGAGATTCGATTAAAGAGTAAGCGGATTCAAGATGCATTTGATAAAGGCAAAACGATTTTTAAGTCAGTCATTTCTTTTTCAGAAGACTATCTTAGAGATTCCGGTGTCCTAGAAAAAGGCTTTCAGCATCAAACAAAAGGTGATTATCGGGGACATATTGATCAGCTTAAGTTACGGGACGCAATCATGACCGGTATGCGTAAGATGGCGCGTGCCGGAAAGATGGACGACCCTGAATATGTCGGCGCAATACAGGTTGACACCAATCATGTGCACTGTCATTTTGTAATGGTGGATCACGGTCACGGGAAGCTTCATCGGAGTGGTGCACAGAATGGGCAGATTTCTTCTGCGATGCGATCTGCTCTTAGGCGTGGCATTGATTTAACGCTTGATGATTCAAAATCGGTTCAGTATATGGCTTCGCAAGCGGATGCCGAAGAGAAAAATGTAAAGTATTTTGTGAAACGCGCTACGATCGAGATGGTCGAAGACCGCGCGGATTTACAGTTTTTGCTCGCGTGTCTACCCGAAAATACAAAGCACTGGAGAGCGTCTACGAATCGAAAGGATATGCAGAAAGCGAACCGGCTTTGTAAAGATTATGTTCTTGATATTCTTTCTGAACCGGATAGTAACGGTGCGGCGGCATTTGCTTCGATTTTAGCGTATGCGAACAGCCGAAAGCTAAGAGAGGGCTTAAATCAAGAAGAGGAAGATGCGATTATTTCTGTGGGTAGAGATCGCTTAATCGAGGCCTGCATGAACAGCGTTTATGATGTTTTAAAGCAAGTGCCAGATAGCGAATGTAGGACAAGAACCAAGAGTCTTGACATAATGAGCGCTAATCTTGATACGCTCATGCGTTCGAGTGACGATAACGATTTTATTCGATTCGCAAAGCATTTCCGGTCGTATTCCAGTCGGCTTGAGAAGCATAAGAGAAAGCAACTGGAAGCCGAGACTGCTTATTCACGCACTAAACAGCCCGGAATCAAAGAAGAAGCACTTGTTGTCCCGCTTTTTTATCAGATAGAAGCCGAGTATCACAAAAGAGTCGCATCGAAGTATAGACACTTCTTAGATTTCGGATTCGATGAGCGTGAACTTACAGAAGAGTTAAAGTCCGTCATCGAGGCCGGTAAAAGACGGGATGATTTCGGTCTTATGATGCACGATAAGGCTTTCTCACGGTTTAAGAGTGCGGCGAGCGCAGAGGCTTACGGAAAACAGGTTTATCAGCATGACGGCGGCAGGGATGTTATTTCGCACCCTAATAAGATGCAGGCGCGTCTCGATCGCCTCACTGAAATCTATGAAGATAAACTTAAAGAATTTAAAGGCCACGCGGCAGAGAGAGGTTATCTTTTAACGCCTGACTGGAAGGTTAAGGCTGACAGCTTTGATTTTGACGAAGTGAAGGCACTTGATATGCACGATTTACGGTACGACTGGGTTCACGATGTTAAAGTCTCTAAAAGTGCTGTTTCACAGTTTGTGAGTTTTGCATATCTTAGGCATCGTGCGTTACAGGATGTTATTCAGTATCTTGACAGTTCCGGACAGAGTGAACATATCGTAGATTTCGATGTAAAAGATATTACGCGCATGAAAGAGTGCGCCGATGAGGTGCTTGAGTCCGGGATTTTAACCACGATGGTAGACGGGGCCGCGATTAAGCGCGATGCCGGTACGGTTTCTCTTGATAACCATGTGCCGAGTGAAAATGTCTCTATAGCTCTTCGGAGCGTCATCGAAAAGGACTTAAAAGCACGGGTTATTACAGAGAATCAGCAGTCTCTTGCCGATTAAGTGTACACATAATTATGATATTTTTAATTGCATGAACTTTGGATGGGTGGTATACTGGTTTTAAATTAATGGAGGTGAGTGTATGGAGAGCGCAGTCGAATTTTATGAAACGCTCGATGAACTTAAATACCCGTTACTTAACCGGTATACGCGCCCTGTTCCGAGGATGCAACGAGCGGTAATCGGGCGCGAAAAAGAGGAAGGTGTCATACTATCCTCTTTTTTACGGCCTGAAATCTCGAATGTCATCTTACTCGGTGATGCAGGCTCCGGTAAAACGACTCTGGTTAAGAATCTTGCCCTTAAAGATCGCTCACGGTTCTATCTTGAGGTCGATGTTGCAAAGATGACCGCCGGAGAACTTGACGCGACACAGCTTGCCGGAACGCTTAAAAGTCTCGCAGACGAAGTTGAACTTTGTACGAAAGAGTATGACAAAGAAATCGTACTCTTTATGGATGAGATTCATCAGCTTGCGAAGATTTCCGATATGGCGTTCGAGGCGCTTAAGCCGATTTTGGCTGAATCCGGCACAAGAAGGCTTCGGATTCTTAGCGCAACGACTTACGATGAGTTTGATAAGTATATTGCTGGTAATCAGGCTCTTGTGGAGCGTTTACAGCGTGTCAATTTAATTCAGCCGGACGAAGATACGGTTCTTGCTATCTTAGAGAGCATGGTGAAACGCTATGCGCCGGAACAGTGGGGCTATGACATTGTTGACGGAGAAAAAGTGTTCGATAAGTCAAATTTAAAGCTTCAGCACTTGTTCCACATGATTTACAAATACACGAATCTGTATGTTCCGGCAAACTCACAGCCGAGAAAGTCGATTGATGTACTGGATGCCATGATCGGTCGATCTTTATGGGAAAATCGGGACTTAGATTTGGAACTCTTGTCGGATGTGCTACTGGTATCGCAGGGCGTTCGGGTCAATTTAAAAGTTGACGCAGGCAGTATCAAAAAGCGGCTCGATGAAAAAGTCTTTCAGCAGAGTCTTGCGACAACGGCTGTTGAGAACGCTTTACAGCGTTGTGTTGCAAAGTTAAACGATGAGAGCAGACCTATGTCTTGTATGCTACTTACGGGTTCTACCGGTACAGGTAAGACCGAACTCTGTAAACAGCTTGCGATTTTACTGTTTAACGACAAGCGAAGCCTTATTCGTATTGATATGACGGAGTATTCAACAGATGAATCTGTTGAACGCTTCCGGGAGGAACTCACAAGGCTTGTATGGGAGAGGCCGTTTTCGATTGTTTTATTCGATGAGATTGAAAAAGCTTCCCCGCTTGTAACAAAAATGCTTCTTCCGGTGCTCGATGATGCGAGACTTATTAACAAGTATAATCGTGAGGTTTCGTTTAAGAACTGCTATATCATGATGACTACGAACGCCGCATCGGAAGTGTATAAGCAAGTCGGCGACTATAGTCCGACCGACACAGAAGCGCAGATTTTCGAACTGGAACGGCTGATGCCGCTTATTAAGTCTTCGATTATCAATACAACTAAGGGCGGCGGTTTCCCGCCGGAACTCCTTGGTCGAATGGATGCAATTATTCCGTTTCAGCCGCTTTCCGAAGAGACATTTAAAAAGATTGTACTCTTACGGCAGGAGGATTTGCGTCAGAAATTATGGGACACGCATCAGGTTTCGATTGCGTATAATGAGAAAGTGGCCGATACCGTTGTTTTTGACAGGCTTATCTCTGACACGGATAACGGCGGTGCGCGATCGGTCATCAAAGAGTTTGATAAGTTTGTGGTTGCGCCGGTCGCCGCATTTTTGAATCGCTATATTACGCCGGATTTAGATAGGAACATTACTCTTCGGGTTGAGATTGAAGGTAGTACTCGTTATGAACACCCGGAACAGCTTAATTCCGAGGCGAAAGTCGCAGTTTACTGTGACGATCCGATTATTAAGAGACAGATGGAACTTGACCGGAAAAAAGCCTTGGAAGAAAAGCTAAAAGCGCTTAGACAAGCTGAAATTGAAGCTGAAATTAAGAAAAAGTTTGAAGAGAAGAGGGAGGCTTAAGACATGGGTTTTAACTTATTTGGTAAGAAAAAGGGTAATGACGATGCGCCGAAAGGCGATAAGGCTCCGAAGATGAAGGGGAAAAAAGCAGACGGACTCATTTCGTTTGTGAATCCTGCCGTTTCGGATATTGTATATAATCGGCTTGAAGATGAGTGCCAACTGTTTCGGATTTCGCATGATGGCGAAATCGGTTACGCCGTTTTCGGACTCAATGTCGATTCGATCGGCGGCATCTCTATAAAAGATAAGCGCAATGAAGACAAGGGTGGCATCATTAAGGAACTTGCCGATGGCACAATCGCCCACGGAAGCGATGAAGCCGCGCTTGAAAAGAATCTTTTGATTATCATCCCAACAGACAGCACGGTTGCCAGAATGGGCGAGTACAGCTTACTTCGAAGCGCGACCTATGATGTTTACTGTTGGCTCCCGTCAGGTGAGTATGTGCCGCTTGACAGCGAAATCAGTTATTCTGAAATTGAGGCGCTTGTAAGCAACCATCAGAACTTTTCGGATGTGTATCAGCTTTCGGACGATACGGCAGAAGATACGGACAGCGCCGGTGATACCGACACCGTTACGGAACCCGTTCAGGGTGAGGTAAGTTCTGTGCCGGTCGATAATACACAGGTGAGTAGCCCCGAGAGTTTTGATGATGAGGCGATGTTTGACAGCACCGCAAGCACCGATTATATTCAGGACGCGAGTTTACCCGAAAGCCTCCCCGAAGCGAGTGATGACGAAATCAGCTTTGACAATACCGGCGAGGCTGTTCCGGCAGAGGATGTTTATGCGACGCTTGACAGCTACATCCGGTCAGATTCCGTAAAGGCGGCTGACTTTAATGTGGACGGCTATAAGCGCTTACTTTCGCAGTATCAGGCGTCAGGTCTTGCGCTCTTTGATGAGACACCCGTTGACGGCGGTATTACAAGCCAGGAACTTCTCGAAATCAAGAAGCAGGGTAACACCGAACTCAAAGCTTTCAGAGAGCGGTGCAGTCAGGCGATTTATACGATTTGGCAACAGGAGATGACGAAAGCCGTTGACCGCGCTCTTCGAGAAACAGACACTTCGAAGGATGCCGGTACGAGTTTTTCTAAGATTGCCACGCAGTTGGAAGACGGTCTTGAAGCTACCAGAACGAAAAAGTTAAATGCTTTTGCCGAACACTTTCAGGAAGTCGAGAGACAGTATCAGGCCGACCTCGATGCGGCAAAAGAGGCGGGTGCAAGAGAGGCCGAGAGGTCGTATCGTGCGCGATATGAACAGCTTCATAGAGATCGCGAAGAGCAGGGCAGATTCGAGGCAGAGGCGAGTGCACAGAAAGAATATCAGATGCATCTCGCAGAACTTGAGGCGAAAAAGTCAGAGTATGTGAAGCGTCTTCTCGATCTTGCCGAAAGCGGTTTAAATGTCGCTCTTGCGAAACGCATCGGTGAGTTCTTTAACGGCGAGCAGAAGATTTATGCCGCATACATGCAGAGGATTCAGGATTGGCTTGAGAAGAATCGCGCGAACGACAGTGCGGCGGTCGAACTGGAAAGACGGCGTGTTGAGAACGATGCGAGAATCGAGGCGATTCAGAGAGAGCAGACCGCGAAGGTCGAGATGCTAAAGTCCGAGTATGACGCAAAAGCCGAACAGCTTCGTGCCGAAATCGACAAGCTGAATGCGGCGCATAAGGCTTACATCGAAGAGAAGCAGACCGAGTTACAGAGACTTAAGGAGCGTCTTAATGAAGAGGCCGAGGCTCACAAGGTAGCAGTTGATAAGCTTATTGTTAGCAAGGACGAAGAGTATGCGACCAAGATTCAGTCTCTTACGAGAGAGATCGAGATGCAGTCGAAACTCATTGATGAGTTAAAGGCGACTGAACAGAAGCGTCAGCATACGATGATCGGCATCATGGTTACGATTGCTCTCGCGGCGGCGGCGATCGGTGTGGTCGTTGGTGTGCTTAATGGCATTAACTTGATGAGCGCGGCGCGTTCCGTTGCCGGTGGCGTGATTGTTTTTTGACAAGACGGGGAGAGGGTGGATTGGTTCGTTCTACCTTCTCCCGTTTTTAATAAAATTAAAATTATTGCTTGAGGTTAATTATCTTGCGTGATATAATTTCATTAAAGGAGGTATCTATGAATCGTCTTAAAATCAAGGGACGCATTATCGAACGATTCGGTTCGCAAAAGATTTTCGCGGATCGCCTCGGACAGACGGAGCAGACGGTTTCCAGAAAGTTACGAGGCAAAGCCCCGATTTCGCCGTCAGATATAGAAGCTTGGTGTAAGCTTTTAAGCATCCCGGAAAACGAAATCGGAAGTTTCTTTTATTCAGAAGAGATTGTGACGGTTTAATTTTGGAGGGTTTGTATGAACGAGACAGAACTCATTGAGTCTTTATCGAAGGATGTTGAGCGGTATTGTGCGGCGGCAGAAGATACTTTAAAGTACGCATACGAGATGAGAAACGCCTGTGAAAAGCTGATGGACGAAACCGATGCGGATAAAATCGAAGAGGCAATCGGTAAAATCTTTTCGTATTTCATGTTTTGCGGAAATGCCGCAGGTGTAATTTATACTGAGGTGTACGCCTGTGCAAAGGAACTTTCGATAAGGCATAACGATCCGGGATTCTTGGATTTATTTGAGGGAAGGTAAGTTTAGGCGGGCGGCTAAAACCGCCTGCTTTTTCTGATTCAGACGGGAGGTTTTTATATGCAGGATAACTGGAAGCAGTTAAAATCACAGAACCAGAGAGATCAGGCAAGATACCGCGATGTTTACAATGAACAGGTGCTTGAGCGCGGTAAGATTCGGAGAGTTTCTTCTAAAGGGCCTTGGTATTTTTTTGCGTTCTTTCTCGGATTCATTGTCGCTCTCATCACATGGAACAGTGTCAGTTTCTTCGATGCGTCCCGTGTGAGCGGTCGCATCCAGACAATTTATAAAGACCGGATTTCCGGTACGGGTGCGCCGATTGTAAGCGGCTTTAACGGAATTAGAAAGTCCGATGTGTATGACGATATGACGGTTTACCAGTGGCTCTTTAAAGAGAGTAACGGAGAGAACACCGGTAAGTATTACACGGTCAATGCTGACGGAACGCCTACGGGAGAGTATTATGACAATCTAAAAAGCGTTGTAAAGCCACAGTGGGTCAACGATAAAAAAGCAGAAATCGAAGAGAAGTTAAGTTCTATGCCTGCTGATGCACAGAAAAAAGAGGCGGCGAGGCATCTTGCCAGAACGAAACTCATGTTTTATGAGTATCAGAAGGGCAGATTTACTTCCGGCAAGCTTGCCTTCGCGTTTACGGCCTTTTTTATTACTTTCGGTATTGCACTTACGGCTTTTATGAAAGCGTATCATGTGCAGAATCTAAAAGCTGATACGAAAGACCTTAATTATCACGCAAACGACTCGCACATTCAGCTTCCGATGGAAGTTCTCGGAAATTATGATATTTTCCCCGATGTTGGTGCACACTCTTCGGTGTCGCCGTCTGCGATGCTTTCCCATGTGATGTTGTCTAACAAAGGCGTGAGACAGATTCAGCTTGCGAAGCGGCACGAAAAAGACACGGAGATTGATGGCACGCAATATTATAAAGGTGACTTTCTCTTAGATCAGGATGACAACTGTATCTTTGACAGCAAGCCGATGTTTGATACGGCACGCGGCAAAGAAATCTTCGAAGCGTCACAGGTTATTAAGCCGTATCAAAAGTATTTTGACGCGCCGGGTATCGAATACAACCCCGGAAACCGAAACTATGAGAAGCTGAAAGGTTTTAATACTGTTGCGGATTTGATTAATAAAGACTGGATTTTCCCCGCGTATGAGCCACAGCGTCCGTCCGGCGTTTACTGTGTCGATACGGCTCCCGTGAATACGCTTCTTCTTGCTATTACCCGAGGCGGTAAAGGTCAGGGCTACATCGAAGCCATGCTTGACATGTGGACTAGAGAGCGGAGACAGAATAACTTTCTTGTGAACGACCCGAAGGGCGAATTGCTACTTAAATTTTGCGTGAGAGCAACCGTGAGGGGCTATGAGGTGATTCAGTTTAACCTTATGAATGTCATGAAAACGATGGTGTATAACCCGCTCGGACTTGCCGCTCTTGCCGCACGCGAAGGTGATTTTACACAGTGCGCGGCCTATGTTGTCGGTATCGCAAATGTCTTCTTCCCGGTTGAGGGTGCAGACGATCCGCTCTGGCCCAATGCGGCAAACAACGCATTTAAGCGTGCGGCATACGGACTCATTGATTATTATCTTGAAGAAGAGAAGAAACTGAAAGTTCAGTATGAGGGTAAACCGAACGGTGCAAAACTGCTCGCAAAGAAGTTAGACGAAATGTGGGCGAAAGTCTCTCTCTATAATTGCTATCAGTTTTTTGTTAGACTTAGCAGTAAGAAGCGTCTAAATCCGGTTAAGGAACTCGATCAGCGGATCGATGCCGGAGAGTTTGAGGATGCAGAAGACGGCGAGTTAGAGCGTGAGCAGGAGAGAGCCAATAAGATGGCTGAACTCTTTGACGGACAGGATTCGATTGATATGCTGACGCTTTACTTTAACGCATCGGCAAAACTGCCGGTAAACGGTGTCAGAACGCTCATGATGGACGCAGACCAGTCTCTTCGGTCGATTGGTGGCGCGGAAAAGATGCTCTCAAGTGTCTATGGTATCGCAGTCACCGCAATGAGTTTCTTTACAGACCCGACTATTATTAAGCTTACTTCCGGCCCGCCGTCCGAAAATGTCGATCTCGGTGGACTATCGTTTCCGAGAAGATTCGGTGTGAGATTTAACCCCGAATATCTCGCAAAGTATCATCTTCGCGGTATCGGATGCCGTTGGAGTGCTTACGGCGACCCCATGTTCAAAGAGCCGTTAAAGGGCGATTTTTCGCACACGGATGTTGTCAGCATGGTTGGTTGGGCAATGTGCTATTTTGATGGCATCTTCCCGAAAGATGTTTCTTATGTAAAGCTTGAACTTGTGGATAACAGCACGGGGATGCTTTCGAAAACCTATTATTTCAGATTCACAAAGTCGTATCGTTTGACTTCTGACGGTTATAGCTACATGCTTGATCCGATTTTAAAGACGAAGATCGTGAAGGATGGTTACTTAGAAGAACTTCAGCCGGTTAAGAAGGACGGTGAGACTGTCCGTTTCGAGGTGAAGCCGTCTATGTATCGGGTTAAGAAAGTAACGGGTATTTCCAGTGAGACCGAGGCTCCGCATGTTGATGAAAATGCGCTCCGTCCGGTTTTCAAGATGACACAGGTCAAGTACACAGAAAAGCCGAAGGCGGTTTTCGTTGTGACACCGCCGCATTTAACTTCGTATGCGAAGTTAATTCTGATTCTCATTAAGCAGCTTGTCGATCTAAACTTCGAGAAGTCATATATGACAAAAGAAAATCAGAAACCGCTCTATAAAACCAGATACATGCTCGATGAGCTCGGCAATCTTCAGTCCGAGGGGCACGGTATTCAGAATTTTCAGACGATGCTCTCTATCGGCCTCGGACAGGATCAGCAGTTCACACTTGTGTTGCAGACCTTGCAACAGCTTCGCGATGTGTACGGCGACAGTGTTGACAAAATCATTCAGGGTAATGTGGCAGACATTATTTATCTCAAGTCCACTGATGACAGCTTGATTGATACGCTCACGAAACTCTCCGGTGTCACGCATGAAATCGACTCGAATCGTTCTATCACAGAAAATGAGAGCGCGGTTGCATTCGGCACAGAGGCTAAGGTTACGCTCTCGCAGTCGGTAAAGGAGCGACCGCTGATTCAGAGTAACGATTTGCTCTTCATGCCGCCGAGCAACGCCGTAGTATTTAGAGCGGGTGACAACCCGATCTGGAACCGTAACGAGACTGCTCTGCCGCAGAGCCGTATTCTCCACAAGGGAACGATTATTCATCCGGGCCATAAGTACACGCTTCAGAATGTGCCGAGCCTTTCGAATGTGCTGAATTTTGATGAGAGAAAGAATGTTCCGGATTTTAGAAAGATGCTCGATGAGAGAATCGAAATGGCTCTCTATGCCGATGAGGCAATCGAAAAGTATAGTCAGGCTTACGGGTATCGCGAGGATGACATTTTAAGGCTCGACCCTGATAACTATGCTGATGACATTATCGAGTTGATTTACGAGTGCCGGACGGCGGGCTTTGAAGACGATATGGACGAACCGGAAGAGATTCAGCATGTCGAATTTGACAATGCTGAATTTATCGAAGAGAAGGCAAAGTCAGATCGGCTTATTCAGGAGCGACAGGTCAAGAAGTTTGCCGGTGGACAGCTTGCGATTGAGAATCTAATCGGCGAGAGCGGAGCCGTTCGTCATACGATCGACAATGTGCTTAGGAAAGCTTATACGGCATCGCGATATGAGTTAGCACAGGACAGAAAGCACTTTATCGTTGAGGGTCAGAACTTAAAGGGTGCTGACGGAGCGCTTTATATCAGTTGTGTGAATGACGAAGACCGCGCAACGAGAGAACTGTTACGAGAGGCCGGACAGGACGCTTCTACGAGAACCTATGTTGACGGCGAGATTGAAGACGATTACGAGAGCAATTATGTCGTACAGGATGCGTTTATCAAGTTTCTCGCGGGGCTTCCGTCTTGGAAGGAACTCGGAAACGGAAAGTTTGAGCAGGAAGCGGCCCGCATTGTGAGCGAAGAACTGAAAGACATTGAGTAACAAGAGAGAGAGTTGCTTTGGCAACTCTCTTTTTTTTTTTGGAAATCCTGCGAGGCGAACTGGTGTTCTTTTTAAGTCGAACCCATGTTCCGTTGACAGAAGTCTTGTTTTATGCTTGATATACAAACTGCAATAATC
>ERZ1674245.47-NODE-47-length-43073-cov-10.724580_pt1 | contig 43073 bp, 31 predicted proteins | sample MGYA00581205_ERZ1674245 | MGnify/ENA primary metagenome ERZ1674245 (study PRJEB41354, sample SAMEA4873314) | human saliva metagenome | biome: human-associated habitat [ENVO:00009003]; feature: mouth environment [ENVO:08000002]; material: saliva material... | reverse complement strand
TCCCTATAAAAAATTCATGGGGTTTTATAGGGAACGGACGAAATGTCAGTATTTGCATGGCACTTACGCTTGTGTGACACTTGCGCGGTGCACGCTAACATGCAAGATCATGGGGTTCTACCCGTAGGCTTCGTGGTGCAAGCACCTGACTCCACTTATTGAACTGCTTAGGGCTTAAGCCTTCTATTCAAGAATGACTGCTTCAATCCTTGCACCTTCAACCTGCTTAGCCGCCTTAAGCGCCACTTGTCGCCACCAGCGTGCATTAAATTTCGAGTCAGGGTAAAGCTGAGTGAACTCCCGATCATTGCGACAGACAAAAACAACAGGCTCTTCTTCACCCTTCAACTTTTCAACCAGTTCTTCAACTGCTTGTTCTGTTTCAGACTGAAGTTTTTCTAACTCAGAAGGTACACGGTAAGGGATAGGGTCGCGGCCTTTCTGCCAAGAACGAATGGTCCGTGGGTTAACTTTTAGGATGCCAGCTAGAGCATCGTCGGTAAGTCCAAGGCTTTCACGGATACAAGTTAACTCGATTCCAATCATCCGTTCCTTGTGTTCGTGTTCTTCAGACTCCTCTTTTTTGACTCCCACTAGCCAGTCGGCTACCTCTTTTTCATCGCGACAAACTGGCCCTAAAACATAATTCTTTGTTTTAGGATCCATAGCCATCAAAGTGGCTGTTCTAGCTTCATCTTTAATGAAAGCTACCCTTCCACCTACGCCTACAGCTTTATAACTTACCTCGTTTTTTTGCCAGAAGTTAACAATCGGGTAGTCTTGCTCAATGATGGCTGCGACTTTTTCAATATCAATCTTCACTTTTGAATCCTTCCCTTTTAGGTGATTGTGTGGGAGAGCTAGAACTCTAGACTAGCCATCTCATTAGTTATCTTTCCCTGGCTCTTCGCATTTGGGTGTAGGTGTGGTGGGCGACGTTTGCCGTATTGCGGCTTTGTAAGAGTCTAGGTCTTTCAGTGAGAAATTCCTGCACCGTTCATCTGAAAGACCCCGACATGGCTCATACTACCTTTGATAGCTCCGACCTGAGCGCGTTCACGCGCCTGGGATACCTTGGACTGGAAGTGACGGGGCCAGCACGTGGAGAAGAGGCAGACAGTGTCGGCTTGCGTATCACTGGAGATGACCGATTGTGTCAATGATGCAGGTGCTGGGACAAGGCAGCCTCAGGGCACACAAGCATGCGTCATACAGGCGTGCGCTGCGTAAGCGTCACACAAATACTGAGATTTCGTCCGTTCCCTATAAAACCCCATGGAAAAATCATAGGGAAGGGATGATTTTGCCTGTATTTGTCTGCATGCCTGTATTTGTACTGCATGTTTACCTGTATTTGACTGCCTGACTGCCTGACCATGTTTGTCTGCAGTGCCTGCCTGTGCTTGTCATGAGAGACAAAATCAGTTTGGATATTAAGCAACACTGAATGCAACACCAGTTTTAGGAGTCACTTGAGTATCGGTCTAGTCGCCCTGCTTGACGACATTGCCGCCCTGGCCAAAGCCGCCGCCGCCTCGGTTGATGACGTGGCGGGAGCCGCAACCAAAGCATCTAGCAAGGCAATCGGGGTGGTTATCGACGACACCGCCGTGACTCCCCAATACGTGCAGGGCCTCAAACCTGAACGCGAACTGCCGGTGATTAAACGCATCGCGCGCGGCTCACTGATCAACAAGCTAGGCATTATTTTGCCGGTGGCCCTATTGCTGACCTGGCTGGCACCCTGGTCGCTGCCTATTTTGCTGCTAGTGGGAGGCACTTACCTGTGTTTTGAGGGCGCAGAGAAAGTACTTAGCGCCTGGGGAATCATCAAGGAACATGAGGACTCCCATGGCGCCAGTGACAAGTCTGCGGATCCGGACGCCGTGGAAAAAGCTATTGTCAGCTCGGCCGTGCGCACAGACCTGATTCTTTCCACTGAGATCATGCTGGTATCTTTGGCTGGCCTGCACACCAATGACAACCTGAGCAAAGTCGCCATCATGGTGGTGGTGGGCTTCATCATGACGTTCTTCGTCTACGGCCTGGTGGCGCTGCTGGTGAAAATGGATGACCTAGGCCTGGCCCTGGTGCGTCGCGGCCAGGAGAAACTGGGACGCGCCATCGTTAAAACCATGCCGCGTGTTTTCCGCGTGATCGAGGTGGTTGGCACCGTGGCCATGCTCTGGGTGGGCGGTCACATCGTGATTGACGCTCTCAACAACCTGGGTGTGAGCGCCCTGCATCACCTGGTGGAGCACGCCGCCCACGCCGCCACCCACGCCGCCCAGGGTCTGGGCGACTCGCTAAGCGGCGTGGTCAAGTGGTGCGTGGAGACGGCTTGCTCGGGCGTGTTCGGCCTGGCGTTTGGCGCGCTGGTTACTGCTCTGGTGCTTGGGCTGCAGCGGCTGCTGCGGCAGCGCGCGGGGCAGCACTAGCGATCTTTTCCAGCTCGGCCTCGCCGTGAGCTGCGGATAGGAACCACACTTCAAAGATCGACGGCGGCAATGCCACCCCCGCCTCCAGGAAGCTGTGGAAGAAGGGCGCGTAACGCCAGGTTTCCTGCTGGCGCGCCTGGTCGTAGTTGTAGACGCCGTCGCGGGCTGCCTGCGGGCCGAACATGATGGACATCAGTGAGCCGGTACGTTGCACGCGGTGCGCCACCCCGGCCTGGGTGAGCGCCTGGCCCACAACCTCACCCACGGCCTGGGCGTTGGCGTTGACGGTGTTGTAAACGTCGACGTCGGCCAGCTGCAGCGTGGCCAGGCCAGCGGCGGTGGCTAGCGGGTTACCTGAGAGCGTGCCCGCCTGGTACACCGGCCCCAGCGGCGCCAGTAGGTCCATGATGTCGGCGCGCCCAGCCACGGCGGCTAGTGGCATCCCTCCGCCCACGACCTTGCCGAAGGTCACCAGGTCAGGCACCCATTTGGGGGTGGCGACGGCGCTGGGCTCAGCTGCGGCGACGGCGTCCAGCGCGGTGGCGGGGGTGGCGCCGTCGTGCTCTTGCCAGCCTGCTACAGCCTCCAAACCCCACCAGCCGGCAGAGCTGACCCTAAAACCTGTGAGCACCTCATCCAAAATCATTACCGCACCGTAGCGGGTGCATAGGGAACGGATGCGCTCATTCCAGCCGGCCAGTGGGGGCACGCTACCCATGTTGGCGGGTGCGCCTTCGAAAATAACGCCGGCGATTTCCTGCCCACGCTCAGCGAAGCAGGCTTCTAGCGCCTCAAAGTCGTTGTAGGGCAACACAATAGTGCAGGCGGTGATCGCTGCGGGTACGCCCGCGCTACCGGGCAGGCCGCCCGTGGCCACGCCAGAGCCGGCCGCAGCCAGTAGACCGTCGCTGTGACCGTGGTAGTTGCCGGCAAATTTAATGATCAGCTCGCGCCCGGTGGCCCCGCGTGCCAGGCGGATCGCGGTCATGGTGGCTTCGGTGCCGGTGGAAACGAAACGCACCCGCTCCACAAACGGCACGCGTTCGCGCACCTTTTGGGCCAGCAGGGTTTCGCTCTGGGTGGGGGCGCCAAAGGATAGCCCGCGCGCGGCGGCCTCCTGTACGGCGGCCACCACCTGCGGGTGAGCGTGGCCTAGCAGGGCCGGGCCCCAGGAGCCCACCAGGTCCACATAGTCGCGCCCGTCGGCGTCGGTAACGTAGGCCCCTTTAGCGGCGCTGATGAAACGCGGGGTGCCGCCCACGCCCCCAAAGGCGCGTACGGGAGAGTCAACACCACCCGGAATAATCCCCTTGGCCTGGGTAAATAAGTGTTCATTTAGATTCATAATTAAGTCCTATCGCAGCATCTGGGCGATTTCGCTGGCCCAGTAGGTAAGTACCGTGTCAGCGCCGGCGCGGAAAATGCCCAGCACACTTTCAAGAATCACGCGCTCGCGGTCAATCCAGCCGTTGGCTGCGGCCGCCTCAACCATGGCGAACTCCCCGGAGACCTGGTAGGCAGCCACCGGAATGTCGCTGGCTGCGGCCACATCGCTAAGCACATCCAGGTAGGGGCCGGCGGGCTTAACCATCACCATGTCAGCCCCTTCGGCGGCGTCGAGCAGTGCCTCATACAGGCCTTCGCGACGGTTGGCGGGGTCTTGCTGGTAGGTGCGACGGTCGCCCTTGAGGGTGGAGCCCACGGCCTCACGGAAGGGCCCAAAGTAGGCGGAGGCGTATTTGGCCGAGTAGGCCAGGATCGCCACGTCGGCGTGTCCGGAGGCGTCTAGGGCCTGGCGAATGGCGGCCACCTGCCCGTCCATCATGCCTGAGGGGGAGACCATGTGGGCGCCGGCTTCGGCCTGACTGACGGCCATGGCCTGGTAGAGCGGCAAGGTTGCGTCATTGTCGACGCCGCCGCGCTCGTCTAGCAGCCCGCAGTGGCCGTGGCTGGTGAACTCATCTAGGCAGGTGTCGGCGCAAACCACCACGGCGTCGCCCACCTCTTCACGCACGGCGGCGATGCCCTGGTTCAAAATTCCGTCGCTGGCCCAGGCCTGGCTGCCCACCTCGTCGCGCAGTGTGGGCACGCCGAATAGGTCAATTGAGCCCACACCGGCTTCGGCGCAGGCCACCGCTTCGCGTCGCAGCGAGTCCAGGGTGTGCTGGTAGACGCCGGGCATGGCGCTAATGGCTTGCGGCTCGCTGATGTCTTCGCGCACGAACACCGGCAGGATCAGTTTGGCCGGGTCGATGCGGTGTTGGCTGACCAGGGCGCGCATGGCCGGGGTGGAGCGCAGGCGGCGCGGGCGCAGCGTAGGAATGGGTGCGGGCGCGACGCCGTGGCTGGCTAGCAGGTCCAGGGCGCTTTGGGGGATGGTGGTCATGAAAAATCCTTTGCTTTAAATAGGTTAATTATGGCTTGGGTGATGTGTTCGGCTCGCGGCGTGGCGGCGGTGGCGTCCACGCGCAGGCCCAGTTCGCGGCAGCGCGCGGTGGTGGACTGGCCGATGCTGACCACTGCGGTTTTCTCAGGTGGGGGTCCCAGCAGTTGCAGTAGGGCCTGGGCGCTAGAGCCCGCAGTGACGACGACGGCGTCCCACGCCCCGGCTTGCCACTGGGTTTTGAGGTGGGCGGGTAGCTGGGGGAGGGGGACGGTGGTGTAGGTGGCGACGGCGTCCAGCTGCCAGCCAAGCTGGCTAAGTCCCTGGGCTAGCGTGGGGGCGGCTAGCTGCGACTGAGGCAGGCAGATGGTGGGTGGCGTGGTGGGTGTAGTCGCCGTGGAGGCTGCTGCCGTGGTGGCAGTGGGCATCGCCAACGCGTTGGCCTGAGCTGCAGGCGTGGCAGCCGGGGTAGCGGGTGTGGTGAGGGTGGGTTTCTGTGGTGTGGCCGGGGTGGCGGGCGGCGTCGGGAAAACTTCCAGTAGCTTGGCGGCGCTACCCGCACCCACCAGGGCGGGCTTAAGTGAGCAGTGGGTGTTCACCCAGTCGGCAGTGGACTGGCCAACCACCGCCAAGTGCGTGGCACCATGAATGGAATCTGCTTGTTGAACGGAATCTGGTTGGCTGGCGCGGTCAAGGCCCTGTTTAGTGGAACTCTCACAAGCTGTAACCCTTTGGAGTGGAGCGAGCGCATTTAACTGCGGCAGCACAGCCTGCGCTGCTCGCCAAGAAGACAGCACCACCCAGGTGTAATAGCCAGCCGCAAGCCTTTGGCGCATCTGTTCTAACTGCTCAGAATCAATGGGAATAGTTTGGGTTAGTGCGAAAGTATCCACCTGGGCGCCGGCAGTTTTAAGGGCCGCCGCAATGGCGTCGTCGGACTTTAGGCGCGGCAAAGCCACCCGCAAACCAGTGAGTGTTTCACGTGAAACAACCATAACCATCTACCTCTAAATCCGATCGTAAAACCTTAGTTGTCACCTTGCTGCGCGCTTAGGTGTTGCCCCGCCGCAGCCTCAGCATTGTCGCGGCTTTTGCTATCCTCGCCGCACCCTTAATTTCGGGCTTAGCACTGTCTCAGTCGCGTAATTCCGGGCTTAGCGCTGTCCCAGCCGCGCCCCTTAACTCCTTAGCCACGCTCCTTAACAGCCTGCAAATCCGCTACCTGCCCGGCGCCTTGCGCCAGCAAATCCTGTGCGGCGCGCTGGCCCAACTCCGCAGCTTTTTGCAGGTGGGAAGCCTTGGTTAGGTCCACGCCCCCAAGCGTTACGGCCTGACTGCTACGCACGCTAGCGGCGCCGTCGAGAGCAAACACCCCGGCCTCTAAGTGCAGCTCATAATCAAAGCCGGCATGCACCAAGTAGGCGTAAGTGCCCACGGGGGCTGCGCACCCAGCCTGCAAAGTAGACATCACCGCACGCTCAGCCACCGCAGCCAGGTGTGAAGCCGGATCGTTCACCTGGGCTATTACCGCCTCCAACTGGGGGTCAAGCTCCTGGGCGGTCTCAATAGCCAGCACACCCTGCGACGGCGCCGGCAGCATCTGCTCGGGGTTGAAAGCCTCGCTTATGTGCTCAGCCAAACCCAGCCGCTCCAATCCAGCGCAAGCCAGCACCACGGCGTCCAAATCCGCGCCGGTGCCAAGAGCCTGGGGGGATGTGCCAGCGTCGGCGGTAACCTGAACCCCACGCACGCGCCCCAGTCGCGTGGGCACGTTACCCCGCAAATCCACGGTCTTAATGTCGGGGCGCAGAGCCTTTAGCTGGGCTACACGCCGAGGTGAGCCGGTACCTACACTCGCCCCACTAGGCAGCTGCGCCAGGCTCATACCGTTCGAGGCCACCAGCGCGTCACGTGGATCGGCGCGGCGCGGGGTGGCAGCAATGCGCAGCCCTGCAACCGGGGCGGTGGGTAGATCCTTAAACGAGTGCACCGCCAAATCAACCTGCCCCTCAAGCAGGTGAGTGCGCAGCTGAGCAGCAAACACTCCAATGCCTCCAAGCTGGCTTAGTGCCGCGCGCGAAGTATCGCCCTGGGTTTGCACAGTAACCAGCTCCACGCGCCAACCCAGCCCCTGAGAAGCGGCGGCATTTTCCAACATGCGCGCCACCATACCCGACTGAGCTAAAGCCAAAGCCGACCCGCGCGTCCCCAGACGCACAACTTTTTCACTCATAAGAAGTTCCTATATATTTGTAGTGCTATGCGGACTGTGCGTTATGAGCGCTGTAGGCGCCTGGCATTCGTTCGTGCGTGAGCGACCACCGCATTTACGCCCGTGCCACCAACCCAGGCGCCAGTAACCGCCAAACCCTCAATGTTTTCAACCTGGCTCATAAAAGCCGCAATGCGCGCGCGGTAGCTGGGCGGCAGTGGCGGCAAAGTGCCATTCCAACGCACCAGCTTGTGCTCGCTTACCTGCTCGGGGTGGATAGTTACGCCCGTCAAAACCCGCACGTCAGCTAGGGCTTGCTCCAGGCTTACCTGCGGCTCACTTTGCCCCAAACGCCCATACGACAGGCGCAATAAATGCTGGTGCGGCGCCAAAGCGTGGGCGATCCAGGGCCATTTAACGTTTAAATGCGACAGGGCCTTGGCTCCCACGGGGCTCTCGACGGCGCCGGGCTGAGTTGGGCTTCCTTGGTTGCTGGGTTCGACGGCGCCGGGCTGGGTGGTGGTGCAGCTTGCGGGCGACGCCGGAGCCACCAGCAGGCCCTGGCCCACCGGGGCGGCATCTAGCTCAGGGCTATCAACCAGCAGCGAGTAGCGCGCAATAGGCGCGCCCACCGGGATAGTGATGTCAGTGTCCAAGGCCGCCAAGTTTGCGCTGGCCAACAGCCGCAAGGCGGGTCGCGCCGAACAAGCCACCACCAGGCGCTTAGTGCGCAAAGTGCGCGGCGCGGCGGCGGGGACCGGCTCGCTTGAAGGGGGAGGGCCAGGTTTGGTGGGGGCCAGCTCCACCTGCCAGTAGCCGGAGCTGTCGGGGGTGGTAGAGCTGTCGCTGGCGCCGTGGGAAGCCGCGTTGCTGGCGCCACTAGCGCCGCAGGTAGTGGCGCCGCTTGCAGTGTCAGCGTTGCCTGCGCCGTCGGGAGCAATGAGCTGCTGGGCCCCAACGCGAGTGAGCACAGTGCCTCCCGCCGTCGTGATGGCCTGACTCAAAGCCGCAGTCAGCTGGAACATGCCGCCGCGAACGCACTTATCAACACTGCGCCCACCAGTAGCTTTACGCGAACGCGCCAACAGGAAAGCCACCGCATCAGCCAGGCAGCCATGCTCACGAGTAGCCTGACGCAGCCCCGGCGTAACCGTGTCAGTGGCCAGATCGGCCGGATCACACGTGTAAATGCCGGCAACTATCGGGCGCACCAAGCGATCAACCACCGCCTGCCCCATGCGCGCGGCCACAAACCCCGCCAAAGTCTCGCCCTCAGTGCCCTGGCCCACCTCGCTGCCCAGGTGGCGGTCTTGGGCGGCACGTTGCGCAGCCTTAGCGCCCAAAATAGCGACGACGTCGTCCGCGCCCGGATCGGCAGGAATGCCCAGGTAGGCATCACGCAAGAAGCGCCACAGACGCCAGTGGCTCTCACCATTGGCACGGTTGGGAGGTAAAAACAGGCGTGCACCGTCGCCGCTAGGGGCCAGTGCCTCCAGCCCCAAAGCGGCCACCATCTGGGCGGTTTCCACCCCGCGCGGAACAAAAGTCTCAGCGCCCAAATCCACCTGGACCGGGCCAATATAACCGGGGGCAATCAGTCCGCCCAGATAGCCGCGCGCCTCCACCAGCAGTGGCTTGAGCCCATCCTGGGTTAGCTGCCAGGCGGCAGACAGGCCGGCGATCCCGCCGCCAATCACTAGGGCATCTACCTCGTCGGGCAGGTCGCTAAGTGGGTTGGGGTGAGAGACGGCCGGGGCGACTGGGGTGGCCGAAGCTGTCGGAGTGGCCGAAGCTGCCGGGGCGGCTGGGGCGGCAGCGCTCTTGCGCTCAGCAGAGGACTTGCGGCCAGTAGGGGCGGAACTGTTTTTAGCATCCAGATTCATAAGCTTTCCTTATGAACAAATTCGACGATTCGCGTTAACACAGCTGGGTCAGTAGTTGGCGGCACTCCGTGCCCCAGGTTGAACACATGCCCTGGCGCTTGGCGCCCCGCACGCAAACACTCCACGATGGCCTGCTCAATCACCGGCCACGGCGCCGTCAGCAAAGCCGGGTTCAAATTGCCCTGCACCGGGCAGCTGCCCCCAAGCTGGTCAATCGCCCAATCCAACTCAGTGCGGTCATCAACCCCCACGGCCTGCGCCCCAGCCGCCAGCATCTGTGGCAATAGGCGCGCACTGCCGGTAGCAAAGTGAATCAGCGGCGCTGCTTTGCCAGTAGTTGGGCTGATCGCCTCACGCGCCCGCGCAATAGCCAGCGCCGAGTATGGGGCCACGCGCTCGCGGTAGTCGGTGGGGCTAAGTGAACCGGCCCAAGAGTCAAACAGCTGCGCCGCCGAGGCGCCACAGCTAATTTGCAATGCTATGAAATCGCCCGTGACCTGCGCGCACCAGCGCATTAGCAGGTCCCAAGTGGGCGGGTCGGCGTGCATTAGGGAGCGTGCGGCCAGGTGGTCGCGGCTGGGCTTGCCCTCAACCAGGTAAGCGGCCAGAGTGAAAGGCGCGCCCCCAAAGCCAATCAGCGGAGTCCAGCCCGCCGGCTGTGTCTGAGCTAGCGGCTGCGGCGCCTGAGTTAGCGGCTGCGGCGCCCCTGGTTGCGGCGCCTGCGCGGGCGTGCCTAGCTCGGTCAAAATCAGGGTAATAGCCTCACGCAGGGCGGCCACGCCCTCAGCGCCCTGGTGAGTGGCGCCGTCGTGACTGACCCAAGTGCCCTGGCCAAAACCGCACCCAAGTAGGCGCTCAACGTCGTCGCGCGTGCGGATTGGAGCCGATAAAACCGGCCCCACCTGCGGTTTGATCTCCACATCTACCCCTGCCAGGCGCAGTGGCACCATGATGTCTGAGAAGAAAATAGCCGCATCCACCCCGTGACGGCGCACCGGCTGAAGCGTTGCCTGCGCAACCACCTGCGGATTTAGGCAAGCCTCAAGCATGGGTAGATTCACCTGGGCACGCAGCTGGCGATACTCAGGCAGAGAGCGCCCGGCCTGGCGCATAAACCACACCGGGGTGCGGGCGGGGCGTTGCCCATTAAGTGCAGCCAAGAGGGCGGGCTGGGGCGAGTTGGGTGGCGGCAAAGCATTCATCGTTTATTAATTCTAGCCATAGATAATTTAAATAATATTCACGTTTTCAAATACCGCATTAGTGGCAGTTATGCTTACCTAACCGCTTTTATGACGCCGCGTCTTTATTTATTTAAAATGACACTTCGACACTTAAAAAACCTTGCGATTGCAGGGAAAACTGGCGCTCTAGAGTTAACTGTCGTGGTGGCATAAAAATAGTTTTGCGCAAATCGCAAGATAAGCGTGTGTGGCGGGCCGATAGGTGCTTGAATAGCACTCGCTGTGACTATTCATCTACTCTCCGCCGATCATCGTTATCAAAGCCTGGATGAGGTTGCCCGACTCAGTCGGGTAGACAACCTGGGCCCTAAACTCATGCGCGCGCTGCCCTACCTGCGCGGCGCCGTGGTGGTGCGTACCTGCAACCGCCTGGCAATCCTGGTTGATGCCCCAAGCAGGCTGGCTAGCTCTGGTCAGTCTGGCTCCGACGCCGCTCGCGCTGGCTCCGCGTGCCCGGGTTCCGCCCGCGCTGGCTCCGACGCCGCCCGCGCTGGCTCAGCTTGCCCCAGTTCCGCCCCGCGCAGGCTGGCTGGTTCCGACGCCGCCCCTGCTGTTGCCGACGACGTGCGCACGGTGCTGGCTCACTGTACTGAACTACCCCTTGAGCAGGTGCATTTGCGTCACCTGGCCGGACACCAAGCCCACCTAGACCTATTTGCCACCGCCGCCGGGCTGGAATCCATGGTGGTGGGGGAGCGCGAAATTGCCGGCCAGCTGCGCCGCGCCTTCCATGCGGCCTGGGAGGAAGACACTCTTAGCTGCGATTTGGGGCGCGCCCTTGAGCACGCCTCACGCACCAGTCGGTTGGTGGCCACGCACACCGGCTTGGCGTCCTCGGGTCGCTCAGTGGTGGCGGTGGGCCTGGATTTGGCCACCCAAGCTTTACGGGACGCCAAACTGCGCCCGCTTAAAGGGGCCCAGGTTGTGCTGGTGGGCACCGGCGCCTATGCGGGCGCCACGGTCACGGCCCTGCGCGAGCTGGGGGTCACTAATGTGCGGGTGTATTCGCGCTCTGAACGCGCCCAGATTTTTGCGCAGGGACGCGGCATCGGCTGGGTTGATGAGGCAGGGCTAGGACAGGCGCTTGACGCAGCAGACCTGGTGGTTACTTGTCGCGGTTTGGGTAGCCCGGTGCTCACCCGCGAGATTGTGCAGCGAGTTAAAACCCCGCTGGTGATCTTGGATTTGGCGTTGCAGCGTGACGTGGAGGCGGCGGTAGCTGACCTAGCTGGCATCAGCTACATTGACCTGCTTAGTGTGCAGCGCGCAGTGCCCCAGGCGCATGGTGAGCAGGTGCGTGCAGCCCGCGAGATTGTGGCCCGTGAAGTGGAAGTATTTGAGCGCAGCTTGGGGGCGCGCTCTATGGATCCGGTGGTGCGGCGCCTGCGTGACCACGTGGATGAGGTAGTGGGGGAAGAGATCTCTCGGCTGCGTCCTGTGGATGGGTGCATTAGCGCCGACGACGCCACCCGCGCACTGCGTCATTTAGCGGCACGTTTGATTCATAATCCCACTGTTATGGCCCGCAAAGCGGGCGAAAGTGGACAGCAGGACGCATACTTGGAGGCTTTGCAGCTAGTGTTAGGCATGGATGCTAGCCCAAGCGACACTTTGACAGTGTCTAATAAGGAGAGAAATGTCTTCACTTGCGCCCTATGACGCGATCATGCTGCTGTCCTACGGCGGACCTAATGGGCCCGAGGATGTACTGCCGTTTATGCGTAACGCTACGCGCGGGCGCGGCGTGCCTGATGAGCGCCTGCTGCAGGTAAGTGAGCACTATAAGCTTTTTGGTGGGGTTTCACCCATTAATGAATGCAACCGCCGTCTGCTAGCCCACTTGCGCCGCGAGCTGGATCGACGCGGCTGTGACATTGCCTTGGGTTGGGGTAACCGCAACTGGCATCCTTTCGTTAGTGAGGGCCTACGGGAATTGGCCGACGCCGGCGCGCGCCGCATCTTGGCCCTGCCTACCTCTGCCTATGCTTCCTACTCGGGGTGCCGCCAGTACCGTGAGGATATTGCAGCCGCCCTGGTGGAGTTGGAGGACACTTACGCCCCCGGGGTTTTGACCGTGGATAAGGTACGTCCCTACTACAACACTGACGGCATGTTTAACGCCCAGGTACGTTCCATCCAGGTGGCTTACGCCAAGCTAGCTGAGCAGGGCTTTAAGCCGCAGCAAATCAAGCTACTGTATGTAACCCACTCGATCCCGCTGGCTATGGAGGCCGGTAGTGCCCCTAGCGCTGAGGAGCTGGAGCGTTTCCCCCGCCTGGCTAACGAGATTAGTTATGTGGCCCAGCACCAGGCTTTGATTGAGGCTTTACAGCCAGCTTTGGAGTGGGCACTGGGAGTTAAGCAGGTGAACGCGGATCTGGCTTACTGCTCGCGTTCTGGCCCGCCGCACGCCAAGTGGCTTGAAAGCGACATTAATGACGTGCTGGCCCAGCTTGACCGAGACCAGATTCAGGCAGTGGTGGTGGCTCCCATTGGTTTCATCACTGACCATATGGAAGTGGTCTACGATCTAGATACGGAAGCCGCCCAAACTGCCGCTGAACTGGGCTTGGGCTATGAGCGGGCAGACACTGTCAGCGAAGACCCAGAGTTTGTGTCCTCCCTGGTGGACATTATGGAGGAGCGCGCCGCGCACGCTCGTGGCGAAAGCTACGAAATTGTTAACACCACCGGCACTGGCCCGTTCCATACTGTATGCCCACCTCAATGCTGTCGTAGCGGGGCCACCCCGGCCCGCCCTGGCCCAGACCGTTTCGCCCCGGCGTCCGCATTTAACAGTTTTAGGAGTTGAACATGGGGAAAGCTAAGGAGCTTAGCGCCGAGCAGGAGCTTGAGCGCAGCCAGAAAAAAGCTAAGAAAGCTGCCAAAAAAGCCGCCAAGAAAGAGCGCAAAGCACAAATCAGTGCCAACGCTAAGGACTGGGATGGCCGCCCGCTAACCAAGAAGCAAGCCCACAAGCTGGTTAAGGAAGGGCAGGTGCTGCCCTTGCCGCAGGGCCACCCCAAGGTTGGTAAGAAATACCTGGCCAAACTGGCTACAGAGACGCAAAACCGTAACCAGGCCGCCGCTTGCCCGGCTGAGGCGAGCCACGGCGTCGAGACTAAAAACTGCCACCCGGGCCAGACACAGGACCCTAAAGACCCTAAGGTAACCACACAGCCAAAGGAGAAAGCTATGGCTAAAACCCACCCGCATGGGCATCCAGACACTGTCAGCCGCCACGATCCGCGCGACGTCGCCACCGTGGACTTTGACGAGGTAAACAACAAGCAGCACTACGCCCTGTACACGGTTTGGAAGCTGGCTGCCCCGCTACCTGCCGACGACGCCGTCCGTGAGGCCCTGGTGTATGAGTCGGTGCAGTATGTGGCCGGCTCAGGCGCCTCCACGCGCGGCTGGTATGACCTGGCCGGTTTTAGGGCTGGGGCTGACCTGCTGATTTGGTGGCTTAACGACGATCCCAAGGCGCTACAGGATGCCTACCAGCGTCTGCGCGCCAGTGCGCTGGGGCGTTACCTGGAGCCGGTGTGGAGCTGCATGGGTCTGCACACTCCGGCCGAGTTTAACCGCCGCCACATTCCCGCCTGTTTTGGGGGTGTGGTGCCGCGCGAGTGGATCATGGTGTACCCCTTCGTGCGCTCCTATGACTGGTATCTGCTCGATGCGGCTGAGCGTTCACGCATTATGGCTGATCACGGCCGTAATGGTTTTGCTCAGTATCCAGATGTTAAGGGCTCGACTTTGAGTGCTTTTGGTATGAGCGACTATGAGTGGGTGCTGGCTTTTGAGGCTGACGGCCTTGATCGCCTTGAGGGGGTTATGCACGCCCAGCGTTACACCGAGGCGCGTTTGCATGTGCGCGTAGATACCCCCTTCTACACCGGTCACCGCGTAGAGCCGGTGGTGTGGGCGCAGCGTCAGCCCCGCGTGTAAGTTGCGTTTTAGTATCTAGTTTCGCCTACGACGACGGCGCAGCTTGGCCGCTCTAGGTTTAGCTGCTTCGTGGGCGCTGCGCAGCGGTGCACGTTTGCGCAGCGGCGCACGTTTGTGCACTAGCCGGCGAGGCTAGCTGGTGATTTTGTTTGGTGGTGTGCCCCAAGGCTTGGCCTTGGGGCACACGCCGTTTAAATGTTTACTAAATTTCTATGGCGCCCGTCACTTGGTTGGGTGTTTAATGAATGTGTGCGCGGCTACATAGTGGTTGTGCATACACCCATCCCTACTGCCTTGGCTGCGCCAGTGTTCTGTGGCCGCAGACAAGCAGGCGTCTAGAGGTGAACATGATGGAACGGTTATTTACGAGGATGCGCACGGGCGGGCCACTGGTTTTGAGCCTGTTCCTGTTTTTCGCTGCCCGGGAGGTGTGGAACACCCGGCCACAACTGATGATCATTTGGCTGGTTGGCACCGTGTGTTGGTTGGTCGGAGAGATCTACGCGCGCTGGCAACACAAGCGCTTGGACTGGCCCGAGTGGATCTTGGCCTTTAATCGCGGCTATCAGGGCAACACCAATTAAACCTTGTTAACCAAGGCTGGGCCCCGGCAAGGGGGCAGCTAATCTGCCCCCTTGCCGGCTCTGCTGTGCCCGTGTTCGAGGGTCTAGGACGGGTAAATTTTGGTGGCCAGATGTTTGTAAATTTTCCAAACTAAAAATGCTGGCCATATAGGCACATTCGGGTTAACATAGTGATTGAAGGGGTTAATACTTCAAGCCCCTAACGATGCAAGCAGTTCAATCAATGTAGATAGTGCTGTAACTGACTAAAACTTTTAAGGGCAGCAAATTAGTGCTGTGCCTGTATTGGCGCTGCCCTTATGACGGAAACATTGATTTATTTAGGTTTCCTGCTCGCTAATTAGCTGAGTAGGTGGAGTTTGTGCGCCCTAATTGGCTTTTGGGTGCATTGAATTTGAGAGGAGAACAAAATGGAACAGTATCCGACTAAGGATCTAGCGATTGATCCGCAGGTAGCTGAGGAAGCGATTAAGCGTTTAGCACCTGAGGCTGTGGATGAAATTGGTGTGGACCGGTTGCGCACGGTACGTCAGATTTTAGATGAATACTATTATTGCAAGGTTGATGATGAAGAACTGTACTTGTTGTTAGATTTCTTTGATTGGGAATTTACGGGCACCCAAGAACACCTTTATGATTTCAGGAGGCCTTGGCAAGATCAGATTGACTGGGATCTTGTGAAGGCAATGCTAGAGGAGCAGGTTCCTGAAGCTTTAGAAAAGCTTGGTTTCGAGCGTCTATGCACGGTTACCCGCATGATTAAAGAATATAGTGAAGGTAACCTAACTCTCGAACAACTAACTAGGCTTGTAGCAAATTACAAATTCGGTTTAGTTAGTATCCCCTCAACAGTTGTTGGTGATGTTGCTCCAGGCCCATCTGAGGGGGAAGTGGGCGACGAGGTTGGTAGGGGAGTTTCTCGCAAACAGTTAACTTATGAGGAATATGATCATATTTTATTCTCTGAAAGGGCTAAATAAGCTCTGATTCTATTTATTTGTAAAGAAGTATTTGGTTAGAAGGGAAAAGATTAAGATGGAACAGTATCCGACTAAGGATCTAACGATTGATCCGCAGGTAGCTGAGGAAGCGATTGAGCGTTTAGCGCCTGAGGCCGTGCGTAAGGTTGGTGTGGACCGGTTACGCACGGTACGCCAGATCTTACGGGAATACTCTGATTGCAAGGTTGATGATGAAGAACTGTACTTGTTGTTAGATTTCTTTAATTGGGAAATGACTGGAACTCGTTTACATGTTTATGATTACAGGCGTCCCTGGCAAGACCAGATCGACTGGGATCTTGTAAAGACAATGCTAGAGGAACAGGTTCCTGAAGCTTTAGAAAAGCTTGGTTTCGACAGGCTATGCACGGTCACTCGCATGATCAAAGAATATAGTGAAGGTAACCTAACTCTCGATGAACTAACTAGGTTAGCGGTCAACTACAGGTTCGGTCTGACTGATATACCTACAACGCTTGTAGGGGATGTTGCTCCTGGCCCAGCTGAAGGAGAGGTTAGTGAGGAGATAGGTAGGGGTGTTTCTCGTAAGCAGTTAACTTATGAGGAATACGATCATATTTTGTTAGCGAGAATGGCGCGAATCTCGTAAATATGTCAACCGTAAAGGTATTGCGGCGGGAAATGGTGGTGGGGGACTTTCTAAAGAAAGTCCCCCACCATGTTTCGATACGATCTTGCTGATGATCGTTTGTGCTAAGTAGGCTGGTATTAGTTTACCCAGGGCACCATGCCGGCATTTTCTATGGAAGAAATGCGGTTAATTTTGCTCTTTCCATCTGCTGGAACTTTAATCTTCCAGTCACCTTTGTCCCAAGTTAAAGTCCAGGTGTCGCCATATAGATGTGCTGAATCGATCGAAACGTTGAAAGCTACATTAACAATCACGTTATTTTCGTCTATAACATCAATGTTGTAGCCGACAATTTTTAAGTCAGTTGGCGTGACTTCCGGCTTTCTCTTGACTTGACCTAAAAGAATTTCCTGCCCCGCATCCTCATATGTTAGAGCTTTTGCCATCTCTAAGCGCTTTTTGCCGGAGCTTGCGATTAGCTGGAAGTTAGCGGCGGCCAAGATGGCGCCTTCGCTGGTGTGGGCGTAGCAGGTAGGTATATCACCATCAGCCCGCTTACCTGGGCCGGTCAGGTTGTTGTAGTAGTAATAAGTGCTATCAACAAACATGCTGCTGCGCATGGCTGGCATGTTTACCTGACTCGTAGGCTTAAGTTCAGAGCCGGCCAGACCACACACTGAACCCCAGGTGTTTACTTTCCTGTTGTTGCCTGAGGCCTGACTGCCTGCAGTTGAAGAAGTACTTCCAGGACTAGCATCGCTGCGCCCTGCCTGGTTAGATCCTGCTTGGTTAGACCCTGTCTGGTTAGGTCCCGCCTGGCTAGAACCACTAGTGCTGGGAGTTGCAGCCCCAGAAGCAGCCTTAACGGCGTCGTCGTCAGTTAAAGCCCAAACTAAAGCTCCAACCAATACCAAAATAACTACCAGCGCACCAACCAGGGCCAAGCGCAGTTTTTTTGTTCTTCCATGCCTTATCACCAGTTAAAAAGCGCTTCAAAAGTAGCTACAGCAACTTAAAGACAAACGCTGTCAATGAACGGCGCAGCGTTCACCAGCTACCAAGCGCTTTTCCGTGTCGAGGATGTAGGCGCGCAAACACCACCCGTGAGCTGCGTACTCAGGGGTGGCGGCAGTGTTGCGCACCACTTACGGAAAGCAACTTAATGCCAAACATAAGTTATATGCAAGGCCTTATTGCATTTACATGCAGGCAAGGTGCTGCCGGGGTCATTGCGCCAGGTTGACCTGGGGACCTGGCGCTATAGCCAAGCCCCCAGTGGGGTGGGAAGCTGCGCGAATAGGACCTAGTCGGGGTCCTCGCTGTCCGTGTTGGTCAGCTTCTTGCGATTGGTGGTCCACTCTTCCAGGAAGGTGGGGGAGCGCTTGGTGGAGGTATAAGCCTCGCCGTCCTGTACACCTGCCTTCTTGTTGATCTCCTGCAGCTGCTCGGTTAGGGCGCGAACATTATCCATCTGCTTGGGGGCAACAAAGTTAAACGGCTGCACCAGCTGCTTGTGTGAGCGGCTCAAAACCTGGTCAAAAGCGTGCACCACCGGCTCGCCGTTGATAACCCCGGCGCGTACCTGGTCGTTGTGGTCAACCTGCAAGGTGAAAGGCTGGGTCTGGCCATAGCTGGTGGCCAGCGTTGCCGCAGCGCTCAAGTTAGGTAGCCGGCTCAAAGAACCGCCCGGCCACACCCCCAAACGCTCATCAACCTCCGGGGCGTCACGAACTGAGGTCCTAAACGCAATTACTGAAGAGGCGTTGCCGCGCAAAGCCTCAAGCAAGCTCATAGACAGCTGCCCCATGTGCTGGTGCAGCAGCGTCAAAGCAATCCCAAACTTGCGTCCCTCCGCCAGCATCTGGCTAAGCAGGGATTCTTGAAAAAGGTGGGCTTCATCAACCACCACATGGAAAGGCAGGTAGTCATCCTGACGGTTAGGTACTGCCAGGGCCAGCTTAGCCAGCCACAACATGCCCAGCATTTGTGCGGCGAAGCGACCAATCTTGGGTGAGGCCAAGTTCACCAACACAATCTTGTTGGATGCCATAGCCTCGTTTAAATCCAGCGCGTCGGCGCCAGTTTCTAGGGCGGCGCGCAAAGCCTGCGAGTTTAGCATGCGCTCAAACTTAGAGCTCGCCCAGGCGATAAGCTCCGCGTAGTCGGAGGAGCGGTTAGTGACAATCTCAGTCATAACGCTGCGCGTCAGCTCTGGGCTTATGTTTGAGACGGCCCTGGCCAGATTCTCCAGAGCCTTCTTATCTAGCAGCAGCTCGGGGATCAGGGTAATTGGCAACTCAGATTCATAGATGTGGCTTAGAAGCTCGGCTAGCTGGTGGATAATCCGCTCAAAACGCGGTCCCACAATACCCTGCCTGGTTGGGTCAAAAGTGAGATACATGATCTCAACGACTTTGCTACATGCAATGTCAAAGTCGCCGCAGTGAAACAGGTTGATAGGTACCGGGTGGCTCAGATCCGCGTAGTCAATAAACAGACAGCGTTCCAAAGCCTCGGCGGGCAGTTCATCCGCGATACGCCGCACCAGCTGCCCGTGCGGGTCTAGCACAATGCCCCCGCGCCCCTGGGCCACCAGTGAATGCACCATGGCAGCAGCCAGAGTGGACTTGCCTGCACCCGAAGCGCCCACAACCTGCACGTGCTGCAAGGCGCCTTCTGAGTTCAGGTAGACGTCAGCGGCGTCCCCGGTAGTGGTGGTGGCCGTGCCCAGGCGCATCCCGCCTGCTTCCTCACGTACCTGCGTGTGGTCAGATAGGGGTACGACGGCGGGGTCCTGCTCCACTGCAGGCAGACCAATGATCTTGGCTTGCGTATCTGCTACAGGTAGGCGCGCAAATACTTTAACTAGCCCCTCCGGTTGGGCTGCTCCCACAAGTGCTTCCTGGCTGCACCATAGTTTTTCAGCTTCGGCGCGGTTGGTGATTTGTTCGTAGCGGATGCCTACTGCCCAGCTGCATAGTGCGATCCATAGCCGGGAGGGGAATCCCTGGGAGCTGTCTGCGCCCATAAAAACCCTTAGGCGCATGGGGGTGCCCAGGTAATTGCCGACGTCGCTGCCCGCCATTAGCTTTTCGGTGCTGGTGAAGGCCTCTTCAGCCATCTCGCATTCAATTTCCTCGGCCTTACCTAGCCGCACACGTAGGTGGCCACCCACTTCATTGAGGGTTTCCATAAGCATTTGCGAGTTTGAGCTGCGAGGCAAGGGCCAGGTGGGCTTACGCCGCCCGGGCAGCATAACCTCAGGCTTGGTGGGGCTGAGGAGGTCTTCAACGTTTTCTAGGTGACCAGGTAGAGCGCCGAAAACCTCATACACCTGATCTGGGCAGGCAGGTTGATAGACCTCGATAGGTTCCCACACTTGGGCGCCGCGACAGGCCCACTCTAGGTCGCGGTCAAAACTGTCGTTAACCCCCACTGCTTCCAATATGACATTGACGCTTCCGTCGCTCTTACCGCTCCAATCGATGCAGATGCTAGCGTCTTGGGGCTGGGTCTTTAGTAGCTCCAGTAGGCGATTGGTACTTACTAGTGACGCTTCTTCTGAATTTAGCTTGCGCCACAGCTGGCGTAGTCGCCATGCCTTTTTTACCTTATGGTGGCGCGACTCGCTAACAGGCTGATTTCCTGAACTTAGAGATTCTGCTCCCTTATTCATGTTCGCTCCAGACGGTAGAGACACTTGCGGTACTTGTTTACAGCTACATCTATGCCAAGTAGGGTTTGGGGGGCTGAAAATATGGGGGTAAAGAGGTAATATCTACTGGATTTCCCGAACGAAATCAGGATTTATTCAAGATATCCCTACCCATATTCCAGGCACAGCTAATAAGTGCGTGCCTTATAGCAGTCTTGGCGCTCTAAATAATTAGTCAACCAAAGGTGGTAGCCGCTTGTTCCGAGCCTGCAATCGCACCAGATGCTCCAAGGTTGAGCCATAAATTTTGTGCGGCTTCTACGAAAGTCATGCGCCTTGTCGAATAGGATACAAAACCGCCTGGACGCATATAGGTCTGATCACTGTGAGCGTAATGGTAAATTAGTGTGCATAGTTATACCTAATACGGGAGTGTTTTCTGTAAATAATGAGGATCAAGTAAACCGCAGCTAAAGCAGTTAACCACAGGGATAAATAAGCTTTGAAAAACGTGGAAAATTATGCGCGCGCAGACTTATGTTTACCTAAGTAAATGTCATATGTGATATGACCACATGGGGTGTGAACTAAAAACGAAATACCAGGTAAATGGCGGTGCGCAAGCAAGCCTGCGGCCCCAAGGCATTAGCCTTGGGGCCGCATTGGTTAGCGTTTACTAATTTCTATGGTGTGCGCCGCTTGGGGAGTCGGCGCCGGCTTGGTCAGGGGCACGTAAAGCGCGCAGGCCTACGCGCCGCTTTTGAGGCGCGCCGCGTGCGCTATTCGCCCAGGAAGGTGCGGCGCTGCGGGTCAGCCAGGTAGCGCTGAGCTAGCTCTAGACGCTGTCTGGCGCTAGGGGCTAGTGGTGAAGGCAGATCATCAACCTCAAACCAACCCATATCCACTGATTCATCATCATTGATATGGGCTCCGGCTGCCGCCTCGGCACTGACTGCATGGGCAATGAAGCACAGATTCATGTAGCTGGCCTGATCCCCGTTGGGGTAGGTGACCAGGTCAGAAGCATCAATCAAAAACACTTCATCAACTTCGATCTCCAGGGCAGCCTCCTCCAGCGCCTCGCGCTTAAGCGCGGCCACCGGCTGCTCACCCGGGTCAGGGATGCCACGGATCTCAGCCCACAAACCATTGTCTGCACGCTGGCCCAGCAGCACCCTGCCGGCGTCGTCGAAAATAACTGCACACACGCCCGGCAGCCACAGGGGACGGTGGCCCACGCTGGAACGTAACTCAGTAATGAAATTGGGAACTGGCATTTGTAAACCTCTACCGGGGACGGCTCATAGCTACCTTGGCGGCAGCTATAGCTAGTGAATCATCCAACTCGGCCGGGTGCCAGGTCTGACCTGCGTGTTCAACCGCGCGGGCCAGCAGCCAATCAGCTAGGCGAGGGTTCTTAGGCAGCACACTGCCGTGCAGATAGGTGCCGATCACGTTATGGGCGCGTGCGCCCTCGGTGCCGTCAGTGCCGTTATTACCCCACTCACCACTTACGCGCCCTAGCGGACGCGCCTGGCTACCCAAAGTGGTCAGGCCCGAATGGTTTTCGTAGCCCACCACCTTGCCGAAGTCATCAGTTTCAACCGTAAGATTGCCGATCAGGCGCTTAGGCCCACCTACGGTATGTGCATCAAGCACGTCAATGCCTGGGATAACCTCCCCGCCCACGGTGCGGAACTCATGCCCAAACAGCTGATACAAGCCGCAGATCACCAGCATGGGCACGCCGTCACTGGCCCAGGCGCGCAGCTGCGGGGCAACCTTTTGCAGGTCGTCCTGGATACGCTCTTGCGCTGAATCCTGGCCGCCACCGCCAACCAAAATATCTACCTGCTCAGGTAGCTGATCTCCGGGGTTGTGTGAAAGTAGCTCCACCTCATAACCGTGCCAGCCCAAGCGCTTGGTTAGGGTCAGGGTGTTGCCGCGATCGCCATAAATACTCATGTCGCGCGGGTAGAGCTGCAAAACTTTAATGGCGCTCATAGGACCTCCTCCACGTCGGTGTAACTTGCCAGCAGGGAACGCAGTTCCAACATGGCGGTATAGGTGCTCAAAATGCGGATAGGTCGGTGCTGCTCGCGTGAAAGCTTGACCAGCTGGGCTAGCGCCTGGCTGAGGTCTGCTTCAACCTTGCCGACGGCGACGTCGTCGTAGCTCAGTCGCAGCGCCATGTCCGTGGCCCGCACGCCGGTAACGATACTCACGCCCGCCTGCTTAAGCGGGGTGAAGTCCACGTCCCACAGCCAGGACATGTCGCGTCCGTCAGCGTACTGGTCGTTGATGGCGATCATGATCAGCGGGGGCTGCTGGGAGCGTACGGCGGCGGCGCTAAGTAGGCTCATGCGGAAGCCGGCAGGGTTTTTGACCAGGCCCAGCTCAACTTCTTGGCCGTCAATGCTAAGTAGCTCGCCACGCCCGAAAGCGGCGGTGACCTTAGCGGCGCTGGCAGCCAGGGCCTGCTCATCGGTGCGCTCGCCCAGTAGCTCCTTAACTAGGCCCATGGCGGCGGTGGCGTTGAGGATGTTGTGGGCGCCAGGAATGGCGAAGTCCACTTCATGACGGTGTCCGGCCAGGTCGATAACCGCGTGACGGCCCATCATTTCTTCCAGTGTGGCCACGATTTCTAGCGGCTGAGTGGGCTTTTCGGCTGGCTTGGCTGGGCTGTCAGCGGCGACGGCGTCAGGCTCGCCTTGACCTGGCTCCTTGACGCTGTCTAGGGGCGCCTCGGTGGTTGGCTCGGCCTTAGTGTCCGCTTTGGCCTCGGCGTCCTTTTTGGGCTGGCCTAGAGTGCAGCCGTCGAGAGAGTCGTGCAGTTCGTCGTCGGAAAGAAAAACGCTACGCAGCTGGGGGCTGACCGCAAAGCCTCGCACATCAGCGCGCAGGTCGGCACGGAAACTGGGGGCGGCCAGGCGCGGGTCGTCAGCATTCAGCACCACCGTGCCAGTGGTGGCGCGGGCAACCTTGTGTAGCAGGGAGGCGGTGTAGTCGATCTCCCCAAAGCGGTCTAGTTGGTCGCGCATGACGTTTAGCAGCAGGGCGGCGCGCGGCTTGACGGTGCGCACGAAATGGGTGGCGTGGGCTTCGTCCAGCTCCAGTACGGCGACGTCGGCGTCAAGGCGGCCATTTAACGGCATGGCCCCCAGCAGGGCGGCAACTACACCACGAGTGAAGTTTGAGCCGGTGGGGTTGGTAAACACCTTCAGGCCCTGGCCGCGCAGCAACTCAACCACCATGCGTGTAGTGGTGGTTTTGCCATTAGTGCCGCTAACCAGCACCACCCCATAGGGCAGGGGAGCCAAGGCGCGAGCCATAAAATGCGGGTCTGCCTTCTCCATAACTAGGCCGGGGAAGGCACTACCACCGCTGCCACGCAGACGGGAGGCCGCCCGGGCACCATGTCCGAGCGCGAGGGTCAAAGTATTGCGAGACGCAAAAGTCATAGCCCAAATATAAAACGTCAGGGGAGCTGCCTGCTGGCAACTCCCCTGCGATAAGCGCGACTTTAGATCACTTGAGGTTCTTGAGTGCGTCGGCAGCCTTGTCGGTTAGGCCCTCAGCGGTCTCGATGGCAGAGTCGAACTTGCCACCGGCGGTGCCCTTAGCCTTGTCGGCTAGGTCGTGGGCGGTCTCAGCAACCTGGTCGGCGTCTACGTTCTTGGCGGCCTCCTTAGCCTTGTCGGCTAGTTCTTCGGCCTGCTTGGCGAAATCTGCGATACCCATGCGTTTTCTCCTTACGTATAGGGAACTATCAGCAGCGAGTCTAGCCCTTAGTCCCAAATAGCCACACATCGAAGATAAGTGATTGGCGTCACCCAAGAAAAATAAACTTGAGTGGAATAGACTCAAGTCTGTGGAAGTTGTACTCACCGGAACGTGACGCCGTCGGTTCCACCAGCTCATACAGCTAAAAGTGAGACTGACCGCGTTGCTATAACTACTTAAATTCAAGGAGAACCGTGGACACCAACTACACAACCAAATCCCAAGAAGCCATATCGGGGGCTGTGCAAGCCGCCGCAGCTGCTGGCAACCCCCAGGTGGAGGCGCTCCACCTACTTGGCGAGCTACTAAGCCAAGAGGGCGGCGTCGCCGTCGGGCTACTAAACGCACTAAGCCCGCAGACCCTAAAGAACGTAGGGGCCGCCACCCGCACTGCACTAACCTCCCTGCCCTCCTCAGCAGGCAGCTCCGTAGTAGAGCCTAACCCCTCACGTGGCTTCCTAGCCGCCCTGGAAAAGGCTGACAAACTCGCCAAAGAACTAACTGACGAGTACATCTCTACCGAGCACATACTGATCGCCATCGCTGAAGGCGACGACGCCGCTGCCCGCGCCCTGCGTGACGCCGGCGCCACCGCCCAAGCCCTACGCGAAATCCTGCCCACCGTGCGTGGCGGACAGCGCGTAACCAGCGCCAACCCTGAAGGCACCTTCGAAGCCCTGAAGAAATACGGCACTGACCTGACCGAGGCCGCCCGCGCCGGCAAACTAGACCCGGTAATCGGCCGCGATAGCGAAATCCGCCGCGTGGTGCAGGTGCTATCGCGCCGCACCAAGAACAACCCGGTGCTAATCGGTGAACCCGGCGTAGGTAAAACTGCCGTGGTAGAAGGCCTAGCTCAGCGTATTGTGGCCGGTGACGTGCCCGAATCGCTGCGCAACAAGCGCCTAATCGCCCTGGACCTATCCTCCATGGTGGCTGGCGCCAAATATCGTGGCGAGTTCGAAGAGCGCCTAAAGGCCGTGCTCAACGAGATCAAGAACTCTGACGGCGAGGTAGTCACCTTCATCGATGAGCTACACACCATGGTGGGCGCAGGCGGTGGCTCCGAAGGGGCCATGGACGCCGGCAACATGCTCAAGCCCATGCTGGCGCGCGGTGAACTACGCATGGTGGGTGCCACCACGCTGGACGAATACCGCGAAAACATTGAGAAAGACCCGGCTCTAGAGCGCCGCTTCCAGCAGGTTTATGTGGGTGAGCCCTCCGTGGCTGACACCGTGGCCATCTTGCGTGGTATCGCCCCCAAGTACGAGGCACACCACCACGTGACCATCTCCGACGGTGCCCTGGTGGCTGCCGCCAGCCTGTCAGACCGCTACATCACCGGCCGCCAACTGCCCGACAAGGCCATTGACCTGGTTGATGAGGCTGCTTCCCGCCTGCGCATGGAGCTGGACTCCTCTCCGGTGGAAATTGACGAGCTGCGCCGTCGCGTAGACCGCCTAAAGATGGAAGAAGCCTACCTGGCTGATTCCAGCGCCAAGGAAGATGAGGCCGACGCCGGTGCGGCAGAGCGCCTGGCTGCCTTGCGTGCCCGCCTGGCTGACCTAAACGAAGAACTCAGCGCCCTGAACGCCCGCTGGGAAGCCCAGAAGGCCGGTCACAACCGCATTGGTGAGCTGCGCGCCCAGCTAGATGAGCTGCGTACCCGCGCCGAACTGGCTGAGCGTGAAGGTGACTTTGAGGCCGCCGGACGCATCCGCTACGGCGAAATGCCCAGCTTGCAGCGTCAAATCACCGAGGCTGAAGCCAGTGAGCAGAACCAAGCTGACGCTGGCGAGCCGATGATCGCTGAGAAGGTTGGCCCTGAGGAGATCGCTGAGGTTATCTCTTCTTGGACCGGCATCCCGGTAGGCAAGCTGATGCAGGGCGAAAGCGAAAAGCTGCTGCACATGGAAGAGCAGGTAGGCTCGCGCCTAATCGGCCAGAAGGACGCGGTTGCGGCTGTGGCCGACGCTGTGCGCCGCTCGCGCGCCGGGGTTTCTGACCCTGACCGCCCCACCGGTTCCTTCATGTTCCTAGGCCCCACCGGTGTAGGTAAGACCGAGCTGGCCAAGGCCCTGGCTGAGTTCCTCTTCGATGATGAGCACGCCATTGTGCGTATCGACATGAGCGAATACTCCGAGAAGCACTCGGTTTCGCGCCTAGTGGGTGCCCCTCCCGGGTACGTAGGCTACGAAGAGGGCGGTCAGCTGACCGAGGCGGTGCGTCGTCGCCCCTACTCTGTGGTGCTGCTAGATGAGGTGGAAAAGGCCCACCCTGAGGTCTTTGACATCTTGCTGCAGGTACTCGACGACGGTCGCCTAACTGACGGCCAGGGACGCACGGTGGACTTCCGTAACGTCATCTTGATCCTGACCTCCAACCTGGGTAGTCAGTTCCTGGTGGACCCGACGCTGAGCCAGGAGGAAAAGCGCGAGAACGTTATGGCTACAGTGCGCGCCGCCTTCAAGCCTGAGTTCCTCAACCGCCTTGACGATGTGCTGATCTTCAACGCGCTGAGCAAGGATGAGTTGGGCCAGATTGTGGGCTTGCAGCTAAGCAAGATGAGCAAGCGCCTGTCTGACCGCCGCATCAGCCTGGATGTTACCGACGCCGCCCGCACTTGGCTGGCTGACGAGGGCTACGACCCGGCTTACGGGGCTCGCCCGCTGCGTCGCCTGGTGCAGCGTGAGATTGGTGACCGTTTGGCTCGCCTGATCTTGGCCGGCCAGGTTGCTGACGGCCAGCAGGTTACGGTTGACGTTGCCGACGACGGTCTGACGCTAATTCCCGGTGCGGCTGTGGCCGGTTCGGCTGCTAGCGCTGCCAGCGCGGAGTGACCTGCGCTTTTAACTAATTCGACGGTGCTGGGTGGGTTTAGACCCGCTCAGCACCGTTTTTAGTTAACTAGCCCACATCTAAAGTGATTTACGACTACTTGTAACTTGCTGGCCTGCAGAAACACTTTTGGCCTAAAAGAAAGTGCAAAAAATGAGGTTTAGGTACTGGAATTACTAGTAAAAACCAAGGTAATCTATCGCCGCACCGCCGCTGCTGTGAGTGTTCCGTTATAGCTAGCTCATCACCCTGGCTATAGTGCGTGTTGCTCACTGGCGGCGGTGTTCCCATGTACAGGCGGCAATGAAGCTGTGGTACATGGACTACCCCAAGCTTTTCGGTTTGTGTGCAAAACAGTCTTTACGATAAACGAACAAATACGCGCAGTAGGCGTTAGTTAAATTATTAGCTCAAACCAGATTTGTAACTGTTTGGTTGCAACTTATGCTGTTCGGTTCTGCTTAGACTTGACGCTTTTTGTTGCAAAAGGACAAAATTGGGTCAACCACGTCTAGGCAAAGGAGCCCTACACGATGAAGGTAAGACACCTCCACCGACGGTCCCTAGCATTGCTAGGGGTTGTCGCCCTATCCCTTCCAGGGGCAGCTGCTGGCGCAGTGACCCCGGAAACTTCTGGTGTCATTAGTGCTCCGGAGACCATTAGCGCCGGTAACTTGACCGCGACCGTATCCAACGCCTTCCCCCAGGTACTTGGCTACACCTTCGCGGGCAATAAAGTTGGCGGCCGCACCCAGGTCCTCGATTCAGTACTGATTGACAATCAGGCTTACACCGTCAAGTCGGTGCAGGCAGTTAAAGAATCCAACACCAAGGTGGCCTACACGGTTGACTTCAATGACACTGACGTCACCATGAAGGCCGAAATTGAAGTAAAGGAAATTACTTCAAAGGCCCAGGGCACAACTGGTGCCAAGCGTCCCACCCTAACCTTCCGTATCACTGAGCTAACCGGTGGTGCCCACACCGTCGAGATTCCCGGCCATGGCCTGGTATCGGTTAGCGCTAAAGACGGAGGCGCCTACGCTGCCGGTATCACCCTGGTTTCGCGTGGCGCTAGCGCTAAGAACAAATATGCTGGCGTGGCTGACACTATTGAGAGCCTAAGCGAGTCCACCCCGGTCAGCGACGCTGACGCCCCCAGTACCTACCTGATGGTTAACACCTCTAAGGTGGCCGTGGGTATGGAAACCAACGCCACCTATGACCGCCCCACCGGCTGGGAAGCTGACGACGGTTCGCGCTGGAAGCGCCGGGTAGTTGACCAGGATGGTTCTAAGACCCTGCTGGCCTCCAACGGCCAGTGGACCTACCGCTCAGCTGCAGCAACCGACGCCGTCGGCGATGAAGAGCGTCCCTACACCACTTTGGTGTTCACCGGTGACGCCAACTCCTCGGGCACGGTGAACTGGCAGGATGCCGCCGTCGCCTATGCGGACATCACCCCCTGGGTGGCCGGCGCAGCTGACAACCACAAGTGGGTAGTAACCCATATTCCCTTTGACTTCGGCTCGGCCGCCACGCACCCCTTCTTGCAGGTAGCCGACGACGTAAAGCGCGTCAACCTGGCTACTGACGGCCTAGGTCAGCGCGTGATGCTCAAGGGTTACGCTTCTGAAGGCCACGACTCTGGACACATGGACTACGCGGGCAACATCAACACCCGCGCCGGTGGTGACAAGGACTTTGCCACCCTGTTCAACACCACCGCCAACTCCAACGCGATTTACGGCGTCCACGTCAACACCACTGAGGCCTACCCCGAAGCCAACTCTTTCGGTTCCCTACCCTTCACTGGCGGGCGCGGCTGGAACTGGCTAAACCAGTCCTACTACGTTGATCAGCGTGCTGATCTAGGTAGCGGCGCGGTAATTAAGCGTTTCCAAGACCTGCGTAACCAGTTCCCGCTGGCTACCTACCCCAACTTCCGCTGGATCTACATTGACGTTTACTACGGTTCGGGCTGGCAAGCTGAGCGCCTGGGCCGCGAGCTAAACAAGATGGGTTGGGAAATGGGTTCAGAGTGGGCTGACCGCTTTGAGCGCTACTCCACCTGGTCGCACTGGTCCAATGATGAAAACTATGGCGGCGCCACCAACAAGGGTTTGAACTCTGACGTGATCCGCTTTGTGGACAACTCCAACAAGGACAACTGGAACCCCAACGTAGTTTTGGGCTACCCCCAGATTGTTGAGTTTGAGGGCTGGACTGGCCACCAAGACCAGAGCGCCTTCTACCGCAACATTTGGGCTAACAACCTGCCGGTTAAGTTCCTACAGAACTCGCGCATTATGCGTCAGGAAAGCGCTAAGGGTGAAAACGGCAAGACCGTCTACACCTACACCTTCGCTAACGGCACTGTAGCCTCAGGTGCTACGGCGGTCACCAACCAGACTCCGGCCACCCAGGTTGCCGGGGCTATCAAGGCTGACATGTCCGCTAGCCGCCAGTTTGTTTACGACGGCGCCACCGTGCTTAAGGGCGACAGCTACCTGCTGCCCTGGATCGACAATGGCGCTAAGGGCGGCGCACCACGTCTGTACTACTACAACCCCGCTGGTACCGCCACCACCTGGACCCTAACCAAGTCCTACCAGAACGTGGGCTCTTTGAGCGTCTACCGCCTCACCGACAAGGGCCGTGTAAAGGTAACTGACGTAAAGGTAGAGGGCGGCAAGGTAACCATCCCTGAGTCCGTATACGAGACCGTGCCGGCCGCTGAACGCGACCACACCGCCTTTGTACTGGCTCCCGCCAAGGCCCCCGCAGCCGCCGCCACCCCCAAGTGGGGCGCTGGAACTGTGTTTGTGGATCCCGGCTTCAACTCCGGTAGCTTCAAGGGCTACCAGACCACCGGCCAGGTAACCGCCCCCCACGACGCTCACGGCGACCCGATCGCCCAGCTGGGTAAGGGCAACTCCTCCATTAGCCAGGAAATGACCCTCAATGCCGGCACCTACCAGGGCAGCGCTTGGGTACAGGTCAAGGACGGCAAGACCCGCCAGGTTAGCGTGTCTGCTTCAGGTGAAGGCGTCACCAGCGCCGCCAGCCAGCAGCGCAACGATGATCTGGGCGCCACCCGCGACAAGCCGGTCACCATCGCCTTTGAGGACTTTGAAAATGTCCCCGAAGGTTGGGGCCCCTTCGTTAAGGGCGACGCCGGCGAAATCACCGACCCGCGTACGGTACTGGCCTCTCTCAATGGCCCCTACACCCAAAAGGGCGGCACCCTACCGGACGGTTCCAAGAAGGCCACCGACGACGCCGTCGCCGGACACTGGTCCCTAAAGAGTCACGAAGAAAACGGGGGACTGGTCTACCGCACCGTGCCCCAGACCGTAAACTTCAAGGCCGGACACCGCTACCGCATTTCGTATGACTACGAAAACGCGCTCAGCGGCTCCTACTACTGGGTTACCGCCTATGACGCCCAGGGCGCCAACGGCCTAAACGCTAACTACCTGTACTCCACGGTGATGCCGGTGGCCACCAGCCCCACTCACTATGTACAGGAACTTAACGTGGGTGGCTGTGGCTCCTACTGGGTGGGTCTGTACAACACCCAGGGCGGCCAGGACGGCAACGACTTTACGCTCGACAACTTCCGCGTAGAGGACCTGGGTGCCACCACGGATATGCCCGCGTGTGCCGCTGCCTCAATTGACACCAACGAGACGGCCATTGAAGGCTCCACCTTCCACATGACCAGCTCCCTGGTGAACAACGAACCCAGCGAAATCACCGATGTGACCAGCAAGCTGACCCTGCCTAGCGGCTGGAGCGCCACTGCTGACACCCCGGCCACCACCGCCAAGCTAGCCAAGGGCGCCACTTTCACCACCACCTGGACCGTCAAGGTTCCCCAGGGTGCGGGCGGCTCCACTGCTAACGTGGTACACACGGCCACCTACAAGATCGCTGGTAGCGCCCGCAGCGCTAGTGGTGACACTAACGTGGCGGTTTTGGGCTCGGTGAAACCTGACGCTGTCAACTACCTCTCTGACCTGCCTTTCAGCCCCAAGTACAACTCCAACGGTTGGGGTCCGGTTGAGCGTGACAGTGAGGTTGGTGAAAACCAAAAGGGTGACGGCGGCCCAATCGTGATGGGCGGCAAGCAGTACACCAAGGGTCTAGGTACCCACTCTCCTGCCGATGTGGGCTTCGAGCTCAGCGGCAAGTGCAAGGCTTTCAAGGCCACCGTGGGTGTGCAAGATGGCCAGAGCGGCTCGGTTACCTTCCGTGTGGTAGGCACCACCGACGGCACTAACTGGGTTGATGTGGTACCGCAGACCGGCGTGATCACCGGTAGCAACACTCCTCAGGAGATTTCCGGCGACGTCACCGGCATGAAGCTGATTCGCTTGATTGTGGGCGACGGCGGCAACGGTAACGGCAATGACCACGCTAACTGGGCTGACGCTCGCGTTCTGTGTGGTAACGCCACCGACGGCGATACTCCCGCCCCGGCACCTGGCAACCCGGTTAAGGACTACAGCGGCGACCAGCAGCTGGTATCCGCCCCGGCTGCTTACGCCAGCAACCCGGCCTCCAACATGTTTGATGGCAATGCTTCCACCTTCTACGACAAGGACTGGCAGCACCCGGTAGCTCACCCCAGCGACATTGACCTGGCCCTGTACCAGGGCGATGACCCCACCGCCGCCTCTGCGGTTACCGTGGCTGGTCTGAAGATCAATAGCCGCGTTGACCAGGCCAACGGGCGTCCCGAACGCTACGAGGTCTATGTGGGTCAGGACGCTGCCAACATCAACCAGAAGGTAGCTGAAGGCACTTTGCAAAACACCGGCCAGGTGCAGCAGATTGTCTTTAACAGCCCGGTTAAGGCCAAGCTGATTCGCCTGCGCGTGCTGTCTAACTACAAGACCAAGGCTGACCAGCCCGATTACCTGCTCTCTATCGCTGAACTAGGGGTCCTGGTTCCCGATGGTGACGCAAGCGGTAATGCGGCTGCTCAGGGCCAGGCTAGCGCTCAGAGCCAGGCTGGCACCCAGCCTCAGGGTGGCGCTAAGGCTGCGGCTGCCGGTAAGGCTGCGGCTGCCGGTAAGGCCGGCTCCACCGACAAGGCTGCCACTGGGGCCGCCAAGTCCGAGCCGGAGATTACCGTAAACACCAACGCCGAAGGCCTGGTAGGCCAGAACTACCTGGATGTTAAGACTGTCAACGACACCAACCCAGCTAAGAACCCCTCCACGGTTATTAACCACACTTGGGCTCTGAACTGGATGGCTGCCGACCAGAAGCACACCACTGATGCTTCTGCCAGCTACTTCCAGCGTGTTCCGGTCACCTTCAACGTGGCTAAGGATGGCACCAAGGTTAAGTTCACGGTTGCTGCCGGCGACGGCGATGGCCTGGTGCAGGTGGACAACCTGCGCATGGTCAAGATCGTGCGCCCCACCAGCAATGACCTGATCGGTGTGGACTGCCTGGCCACCCCAGCTCCCGAGGTGTGCACTACCAAGCGCGCTAACGACCGCATTGGGGTAACCACGGCAGTAAGTGCTGAGACTGTGACGCCCACTCCGACGCCGCAGCCCACCGCTCCGGTTTCGCCTACTGCGGCTCCCACTCAGGAACCTACCGCCAGCCCCGAGCCGACTGTGGCTCCCACTGGCTCCCCGGCTCCTACGGCCCAGCCCAGCCGTTCGGCCAGCTCCGCCCCGCTTCCGGGTCGCCCCGGTCAGCCCGGTCAGCCCAGCCACGGCGCAGCCCCGGCTAAGCCGGAAAAGCCTGGTGGCTTGGCCCGTACCGGTGTGGCCAGCGGAATGTTGGCTCTAAGCGCCCTGGCATTGGGCGGTGGCGGCATGTTGCTGCGCCGCAAGCGTCAGGACTGACGGGATCGACAACTGAATATCGACACAATTGAATACACAACTCAATAGGGGCGTCTGATTTCCCTCTCAAAATAAGGCGCCCCACCCCACCGGGGGCCGCTTAACAAATGCGTTAGCGGCCCCCGGTGGTTTGTGGTGGTCCCTGGTGGTTTCGTTAGTGGTTCCTGGGGTTGCGCTAGTGGTCTCTGGCGGTTGCACTAGTGGTCCTTGGCGGTTGTGCTAGTGGTCCCTGCGCTTTGCTGTGGAGCTGCGCGTTTGTGAGGACTAAAAAGAGTCGCTACACTTAGCAGGTAATGATAATCAATATCAACTAGAAAGACTGCCATGTTTTCGTGGTTGCAGGCTGCCGAGCCTTCCTCAACTCCCACCCGGGGTGCTGCAAGTTCTTCCCACTTTGCCTCATGGCGTGTAGCTGCTGGTCGCGGGCGTTTTTCTGGCTCCACCCCGCAGCGTCTTAATGACCCCTGGTTGCGGCGTATGGCCGCTCTAACCACCGTGGCGCTGTGTGGTTTCATGACGCCGCTGGCAGGCGCTTCTGTCGCCAGCCCCTCTGGCGCTCATGTTGGCGCTGCCCATGCTGCCCAGGTTTCTGGCGCTGCTGCGCAGGGTGCCGCTGCCCACAGCTCCGTTTCCCGCCCCGCTGCTGGCCTGGCCAGTAATGATGGCCAGTCCAAGCCGGTAAACCTTGAGGGTGCGGACTTAAGCATTTTCGACGCCGTCGCCACTGCCAATGGGGAAGTGGACTTGCAGCTAAAGGATGGCGCCACCGGAACTAGCCACAACCCGGCCCAAACCACTTTGAAGATCCCGGCCTCCACCTGGCAAAACATTTCTGACGACTACCCGGGCAGCCCGGGTGGCTATTTCGTCAGCCAAGGCACCCAGGCTAACTCGCCACTGCAGCCGGCCAGTGCTGCCCCCAAGGGACGGCTGGGTTGGGACACCAGCCAGCTGGCCCAGGCCGGATTTAGCGCCGCCCACTTTGAAGTCAGCTACAGCGGCCCTGAGGGCGCTAGCGTGGCCCTGTTTGGTCTGGATGAGAACGGTCAACTGGCCTCCTCGCTGCTGGTTGATGGCAACTATGAGCTAAACCCGCTTGGCTCAGAAATTGCCCCGCAACAGCTGACCGCCGCCTACCCCAACTGGGTGTTTTCTGCTGCCGGCGTCTACCAGCTGCAGGTGCGGGTGCTGGCTCAGCGCAGTGATGGCACGGTGATTGCTAGCCCGGTGCGTAGCTATCGGGTTGAGGTGGGCGACGTCGCCGCTCAAGCCACCCCCACCCCGGCGCCTACCCTTACCCCGGCACCCGCCCCGCAAAACCCGGATACCCAAAACCCGGGCGTACAGAACCCTGGCGTACAGCCCACGGCGGCCCCCAGCGCCGCCCCCACGGCCGCGCCCAGCATGGCCCCGCAGCCGGTGGCCAGCCCCTCGGCCCAGCCCAGCACTGCCCCCAGCGCTCAGCCTGGTGTTAGCGCCGCTCCTAGTGCTCCGGCTAACCCGGTGGCTAGCCCCAAGCCGAGCGCCAGCAAGCCGGCCACCAGCCCCTCGCCGCGCTCAGCCATTGGCGGCGAGGTAAAGGCCAAGCCGAGCGCAGCTAACCCCGCTGGCAAGCAGCTTTTGGCCAGCTCGCGCAGCGCTAAGTCAGCTCAGGCCCCGCGTGCCGCAGCTCAGGGCCGCTCTGCCAGTCAGGCTCGCGCCGCCGTCGGGCAAAGCCGATCTGCTGTGAGCAGCCGGGCCGCCACCCAAAGCTTTGTATCCCAGGCTCGCCCCGCCCAGAGTTTTGTGGCCCAGGCTCGCTCTGCCAGCCAGGGGACAGCCGCCCAAACCAGCGCCCAAAAAGCTAAAGCCCAAAGCGCAGCTGCGGTGAAGGAAAACCCGGCTTCTTCAGCGGTTAGCGCCACCGCCACGCTGACTTTCGTGGTGGGCCCGGGCGCCAACGGCAACGCCAACGATGGGCACTTTGACCTAGGTCCGCGCATTGTGGACGGCAAGCTCAAGCTGCAGGTGAAAGATGACCGTTCCCAGCCCGCCAGCTGGGTTGACCCGGCAACTTTGACCTTCTCGCTGGGAGACAAGGCCACCCTTAAAGCCCCCGATGCGCTTAACTTTGTGGCCACCCCGGGCCAGGATGTGTGGATGATTTCCTCCAGCCAAAGCGCGGGTGTGCCCTGGCTGGGTATGAACTCTCAGGCTGAAGAGATTGTCAGCAAAACCAGCGGCGAGGTTACCTTCACCCTGGTGAGTGTGGAGGGGCCTGGTAAGGTCTCGGTATTTACCTCCGGCGGCCTGGGTGGGGGTGTGGGTGAGCACCTGCTGCAAGAAGAGGGCAGCTCCTACACCCTGCCGGCTAACACTCACGCCCACCAGAACTGGGTGTTTACCGCCCCGGGCACCTACAAGCTGACCATTTCCGCCCAGGTCACCCCCAAGCAGGGTGAGCAGATCAGCGGTGAAGACGGTGGCTCTGGCGACGGCGCAGCGGCCAGCTCCGGTGCCGGCTCCAGTGAAGGTGGCAGCGCCAGTGGAGCTGCTGGTTCTGCGGCCTCAGGCTCTGCCAAGGCTGGCCAGGCGGCCGGCGCTAGCGGCGGCAAGTCTTTGGCTAAAACCGGTGCGGTTAGCGGCGCCTTGAACGTTGCTGGTGGTCTGATGTTGCTGGCGGTTGCGGTGCTGGTAGCACGCAGGCGGATGGCATGGGCCTAGTTAAGTCTGTAATTCAGGCTGCACTAGTTTTAACGTTAGTGGCGGGCTGCGCCGGTGTCGGCGTAGATCCCGCCCACGACGGCCAGTTGCGGGTGGTCACCACCACCGGCATTCTGGCCGATCTAGTGCGTAATGTGGCGGGAGGCCGAGCTACGGTCTCCCAGCTAGTTCCCGACGGCGCCGATCCGCACTCCTATGAGCCCTCACTGCGGGCTATTCGGGATGTGGCCTATGCGGATTTGGCTTTTAGTAACTACCTGTTGCTGGAGCAGCATTCGATTATTCGCGCCTTGGATGCCAACCTGCCCGCTAGTGCCCAGTCAGTGTCTATCGCCGAGGAGGCCGCCAAGCAGGGGGCCACGATTTTGCCGCTGGTTGAAGATCGGGCTTTGGATACCCTGTGGCTGGGGATGCGCGTGTCTGGTGACGGTAAACGTTATGGTGCTAACCGGGCCAGTGAGGTTGATTTGCAGGTGGTTTCGGTGCAGGGCCCGGGCCAAGCCAGCTCCTACCTGACCACCACTTTCGGCACCCCGGAGCTGGGGTTTTCCAGCCATGACGGGTTTGACGCGGCCAGCGACTATAAACATGACACTGTCAGCTTGCCGGCTGACGCCCACCAGCATATGAGTTGGGCTTTCACTAAGCCGGGAGTGTATCGGGTGCAGTTTAAGGCCCGCCTGCGCCCGGTTAAGGGTAAAAACGTGGAGTTTAAAACCGCCACGTTTACTTTCGCGGTGGGGGTCGACGCCGCCGCTGTAGCTAAGCGTGAAGGTCGGGTGGTTTTGGGCCCGGGCCACGGCGATGTGAGCGTGGATCTAGAAGCTGGCCGCATCACGCTGGTGGCCGACAAGCAGGCTAGCGGCCAGGCTTGGCCGTCATCCGCTAAAACCGCGAGCGCGAGCACTCCCAGCCCCGCTGCGAGCGCCAACACGAACCCGGGCGCTAGCTCAGCCTCCGCGCCCAGCCCTGGTGGCCCTGCCAGCCCGGCCCCCAGCGACGGCGCCAGTGCACCCAGCCAGAGCGACGTCGTCGTAGCTGGGGCGGCCCACGTACCAGGCCACATCGCCCTAGACCCACAGCGGGTAGTGGTGGATGTGCCCACGCGCACCCTAGCCCAGGTGCCTCAAGGCTACGGCTTTGTGGGCCGTGCGGGCACGCAAGCATACATCCTGCCCCAGGCGGTGCTGGGTAAACACGTGCATGGGGAAATCGATCCGCACCTGTGGCATGACGTGCACAATGCGGCCGCCTATGTGAAGGTAATCTGCGCCAAACTCAAGCAGGTTGACCCGGCCGGGGCGCGCGTCTATGACGCTAACGCCGCCCGCTACCTAAACCAGCTGGCCCAGCTAGACACCCAGGTTAAAAGCACTCTGGACACTATTAGTGAAGCTAACCGCCAACTGGTAACCACTAATGATGCCTACGCTTACCTGGCTAACGCCTATGGGCTTAAAGTGGCTGGTTTCGTGGCTCCCAACCCGGCTAGTGAGCCCTCCTTGGCTGATCGGCGTAAACTCGCCGCCACCATTAAGGATCTACATATTAAAGCGGTGTTTTTAGAGCCAAATCTGGCTCGCACCCGCTCCACCTTGAAAGTGGTGGCCAGTGAAGCTGGGGTGAAAGTATGCCCGCTTTACGGCGACACCCTGGATAACCAGGCCCCCACCTATCAGGCGATGATGCGTTTTAATGCCAACTCCCTGGCCCGCTGCCTAGGTGGCAGGCCCAACGCCAAGGCGACGGCGTCGTCGGCAAAAACCCCGGGCAGTGCTAATGCAGGTAAGGGGGCACCCAGCAACGGCGCTTCCGGCGCAGCCAGCGGTGCTTCCGGCGCAGCCACCCCCAGCGTGGACCCTGCCCTAGAGCAAAACGTGGCCGCAAACGAGCCCACCTCACAAACCCCAGCGGTAATTGAAGCTGGACACGTAGACCTAGGCCCGCGTCTAATCGGCGGCAAACTAACCGTGTCCCTACGAGATGATTCAGCAGCCTCACCCGTGTGGCGCGACCCCAACAAAACCGTGCTGCGCGTACGCGAAGGCGCCCTAATCCAAGTGCCGCAAGGCGAAGACTACAAATTCCTAGCCGACTCCAAGCGCGTCTATGTGCTACCCCAAACCCAAAAAACCCAGCTGGTTTGGCTGGGCTGGAACACCCAAGACCCAGCCGTAACCAAGCTGATCAAAGGCGGGGTGAACATGCGCATCGAGCAGGTTAAAGGCCCCGGCCGCAGCTGGCTGATTTTACAAGAAGGCACCTTCGGTAAACCCAAAGTGCTAGCCGACTCCGCCGCCAGCGCCCAAGACATCTGGGTGGACACCAACACCCATGTGCACGCCAACTGGATTTTCTCCAAACCTGGCATTTACCTGGTCAAAGTCTCCTTCAAAGCTACCGGTGTGGACGGTAAAACCTACCAGGCCACCACCACCTTGCGCTTTGCGGTAGGCGACGCCACCAGCACCACCAACGCGCTAAAAGCACAGCCATCAGGAAAGTGACCATGCTAGAAGTAAACCAACTCAGCGTGCAGCTGGGCGGCCGCAGCGTGCTACAAGAGGTCAACTTGAAGCTAGACCAAGGCCAGTTCATGGGGCTGATTGGGCCTAATGGGGCCGGTAAAACCACGCTGCTGCGGGCCATCCTAGGGCTCGTGCCCAGCACCGGCACTATCACCTGGCAAGGCCAGCGCATCGACCGGCGCGCCATTGGGTATGTGCCCCAGCGCCACGCTTTCGCCTGGGATTTTCCCATCAACGTGCGCCAAGTGGTGTTAAGCGGGCTCACCGGCAGGCTCGGCTGGCTGCGTCGGCCCCGCCCAGAGCACCTAGAGGCCGCCGACTGCGCCCTAGAGCAGGTAAGCATGAGTGATTTGCACTCGCGGCCGGTGGAGCAGCTTTCTGGTGGGCAGCGCCAGCGGGTGCTGGTGGCTCGGGCGTTGGCGTTAAAGCCGCAGTTGCTGCTGTTGGATGAGCCTTTTACGGGCTTGGATATGCCCACCCAGGAGCTGCTGACAGATCTGTTTAAAGAGCTTAGCCAGGCGGGTGTGGCCGTGCTTATGTCCACCCATGATCTGGTGGCGGCCCAGGCGCAGTGCGAGTATTTGTGTCTGCTTAACCGCACCGATTTGGCTTGCGCCCCGCCTAGCCAGCTTAAAGACAAAGACCTGTGGATGCGTACTTTCCAAGTGCGCGCCGATAACCCGCTGCTGCAAGCCCTAGGGATGAGTTAAGTTGTTAACCCCAATTGATTTTCTAAATGACCTACTAAACCCGCAGCTGGCCTTCCTACCCAGGGCGTTGCTGATTGCTATCACTAGCGCCCTGGTTTGCGGAGTGGTGGGGGCCCACGTGGTGTTGCGTGGGATGGCTTTTATTGGCGACGCCGTCGCTCACTCTGTGTTTCCCGGCCTGGCGGTGGCCTTCGTTAGCGGCACTAACCTGGTGCTTGGGGGCGCGGTAGCCGGGATTCTGACGGCGGTAACCGTGGCGCTGCTAGCCCAAAACCGCAGGCTTAAAGAAGACTCCATCATTGGGGTGCTGTTTGTGGGGGCATTTGCTTTAGGGGTGGTAATTATTTCGCGCGCCCCAGGCTATAGCGGCTCGCTGCAACAATTCCTATTCGGCTCTATTACCGGCGTGCCGGCGCGTGAAGTGCCGGTGGCGCTGATCGGGGCAGCAGTGGTGATTGGGCTGATCGCAGCCCTAAATAAAGAGATTGTGGCGGTAAGCCTGGACCGTGAAACTGCCCGCGCGGCAGGGCTGCCGGTGTTGGCTTTAGATATTGCCCTGTATGTGTGCGTGAGCTTAGCGGTGGTGATTTCCGTGCAGACTATCGGCAATATTTTGGTGTTGGCGCTGCTGGTAATCCCGGCGGCCACAGCCCGCTTACTGACTGACCGCTTACTGACCATGATGATTATGGGCCCTCTGCTAGGGGCGTTAGGGAGCCTGTTGGGAGTGTATTTGAGCTGGTCAGCTGATTTGCCTACGGGCGCCACGATTGTATTGGTGCTGGGCGTAATGTTTACCCTGGCCTGGCTGTTAGCCCCTGGTCACGGCCTGCTCTACAAAACTGCCGCAGCCGGGCGGCGCGCGGCAGCCTGAGGCCCAGCCGCGCTCGCGGGGGCTTTGCGCCTCTACAAAACTGCCGCAGCCAGGCGGCAGGCGTTATCCACCCAGCGGCGGTGACGCGGCTCGCGCGCCCATTCCTGGCTGGTTAGCTCGTGGCTCAGGGAGCGATATTTGGCGTCATTAGCGCGCAGCTTGTCGTCAAGATCGCCCCCGAAACACAGCAGCATCAGTTCATAGTTGAGCATGAATGAGCGCGAATCCATATTGGAAGAGCCGATCACCCCCACTTCGTTATCCACGGTCATGTATTTGGAGTGCAAAACCGTGGGGGAAGGGTAGAGAAAGATACGCACCCCGGCATCCAGTAGCGCCGCATAGTAGGAGCGTTGGGCGTGACGCACCAGGAAATTGTCTCCGCTGGCCCCCACAAACAGCTGCACATCCACACCCCGGTAAGCTGCGCTAGTCATGGCGGCCAGCAGCGACTCGTCGGGCACAAAATATGGGCTGGTGATAGTTACCCGCCGACGTGCATTGTGGATCAGTGAGGTGAACATGCGCAGGTTTGGTTCAGTGGAGTAGCCCGGCCCTGAAGGGACGATCTGCATGGCGTTTACGACGCCGTCGGCCAAGTCTTTTTCCCACGCCGCCGAGGTGTTAACCAGCTCTGCAGCAAGTGCGCTCAGACCAGCGGTTTCTACCTGGGAGATATCCTCATCGCTTACGGCTTGGGAGCGGGCACCAACGAAAATTTTGCCGGTTTCGGCGTACCAGTCCATGGCGAATACACCCCCAAGCTCAGCCACGATAGCCCCGCCTAGCTGCACGGATAGGTCTTTCCACTCGCGTCCAGGGCCGCGCAGGTTGGTTTCGTAGAAGGGGTCAATGAGGTTGTGGGAGCCAACAAAGCCGACGCCGTCGTCGATTACCGCTAGCTTGCGGTGGTTACGCAGGTCTGGGCGCCCGCGCTGATCAGGCTTAAAACCTAGGGGCATCATCAGGTGCCAGTGGTAGCCGGCGGAGTTTAGCCGCTTCAGCAGCTTTTTCCAGGCTTTGTAGCGGCGTGAACCCAGGTGGTCTAGCAGCAGCGCCACCCGCACCCCGCGTTTATGGGCGCGCTCCAAGGCCGCAAAAAGCGGTTCAGTGATGGGGTCATCATGGACTATGTAAAACTCAATATTTACGCTGTGCTGGGCTGCGTCAATGGCCTGCACCAGGGCCGCAATGAAGCTGCGGGTGTCGTCATAGATGCCCTGGACTGTGCCCGGCATACAGGGCATTCCGGTTAGGTGGCGGTTCATGCGCACAATCCCCAACAGGCGCTCATCAGCTTTTATACCTGGAGGTACGTCTGGGAGGGCGGTGCTTAGGGCGGAGACAATGCTGGTTAGCTCGCTTTGGCGGCGGTAGCGTTTTCCCTGAATACGGGCACTTCCCAGCAGTAGATACATGGGTAGGCCCACCAGGGGCAGGAATAGGATGAGCAGCAGCCAGGCCGATGACGAGGCAGGGCGCCGATTTTCAGGCACCACCCCCATAGCCCCGATCTTAATGATGTACTCAATCACCACCCAGATTTCGGCGGCCATCTGCATATAACTCATTTAACAATTGTACTTGAGCCTGCTAAAGCAGCCTGTGGTCCAAGACTGGGTGCCAGCCGCGCTAGCTGCGCAAGTCGTACGGAAGGATAAGCCGTGAGGTGCTGTAGACACTGTCAGCTGACGTAAGTAAACGTGTCAGGCGCGGGCGGCGTCGTCGGCAAAGCGGCAAAGTGGCAGGGCGACGTCGTCGGCAGAGCGGCAGCTAACGCAATAGCGAGCAGCAGCTAGTGGGGGGTGCCGAACCAGACCTTCCAAAAACCGTAGAAGTTTAAGTTACCCCAGCTGGAGCAGTCATCCCCATCATTCTTAGCGGCCTCATTGGGCTGGTAGGGAGTGTAGTTATAGAGCGCGGCGGTGGCGGTGTTAGCTGGGGTGATGATGGAAGAACCGCAGCTAGCCTGGGGGTTGTAGGCGATACGCACGGGTTTGCGGGCCTGCACCCGGTAGCTGGAGGGGTTAAGGCGGTATTTTTGTAGCTGGGCGGCGGCCTGATAGAGCTGGCTGACAAAGCCACGGTAGCGACTGTCGCAAGTTTGGCCATCAGGGCAGCCATAGCCGGCAGCCCATTCATAGCGTGACGCAGTCAGTTTCTCGCCTGAAGCGGTCAGCAGCCCCTGCTCTTTTTGCAGTAGCACCAACAAAACCCGGGGGTTAATGTTGCAAGCCACCGAAACGCGGTAAATAACCTCACCAGCAGTTAGATTCTTGGCGGGATTCATTCCCAGCGGGCAGGCGGTGGTGGGGTCAAAGCCTTTAGTGTCAAAGCGGGCCTTGCTGATGCAAGTAGTGCCGTCGGTGCTATTAACGCAGCCAGCATTGACTTTGGCGATGAAATTATCAATGTCCTCGGCGTTCATATTGGGGGCGCCATAAAGCTTATTGTCAGAGATGATATTTGCGGCGTTAAAACCACTGTAATCAGGGGTTACCTTAACCGGGCCGGCCGGAGTGGGGCCATCATCAATCTGTGCGGGGGCGGTGAACTTAGGCAGGATCAGTGCCCCGGCTAGAGCAGATAGGGTCAGCAACGCAAAAATTGAGACCAACCGGTAACGCGAAATAAACCGCTCGGCACTGGCACTAGAGATGGCACGCTTGCCCTTGTCTCTAGTTGTGCTGCCGGCGGAGGACACCGTTTTGGCTTTAGAATTACGTTTAGGCTCTGACACTAAGGGTTATTTTTCCACGAAATGGACAGTGAATGCATCTTGATCAGGTTTATGCTTTGGGCCGCGACCTGATGGACGCCAACGGTTTGCAAGGCTGGGGCCTGGGCTGGGATCGCGCCCGGCGTCGGGCCGGACAGTGTAACCACACAAACCGCTGTATCACTCTCTCACGTTACTTAATGCAACTCTATGACTTGCCTCGCGTACGTGACACGATTTTGCATGAAGTCGCCCATGCCCTGGTTGGTCCAAGTCACGGTCACGATGAAGTTTGGCGCCGCAAAGCCCTTGAACTAGGCTGCTCAGCGCAGCGGCTGGTAGATAAGCGCGCCCCTAAAGTCCCCGGCGACTGGGTGGGCACATGCCCGGCTGGTCACCGGGTTGAACGTATGCGCCGCCCTAGCCGCGTACTGGCCTGTGGGGTGTGTGCAAACAGTTTCTCCCTGGCCAACCTGCTGCACTGGACCTACAAGGATACGCCTATGGAGCCAAGCCAGATTGGTGGCCCCTACTTGCGCTCTTACAACCAAGCCACGCTTTATCTTTCATAGATGATTCATAGGTTACGCTAACCGCCACCATAAAAGCCCCTTTTAAAGTTTTAACCAGCAAGGCTGATGCAGATCAGCAAAGCAACTGGCCCACTAAGCCGCCGGCAGGTAGCCCCGGGGTAAGCCTCGGCAGCGCTCGCTGGCTAAGCCCCGGTGACGTCCACCGGCTAAGCCCCGGCGGGCGGGCCACGGAAAACTTTTAAGGGAGGAAACCATGAAGCTCATGAAAAGGGGCATCGCATTCGCAGCGGCGATGGCGATGGCGTCCATGCCGTTAGCAGGCGCCTTCGTGGGAGCCTCAACTGCTATGGCTGCGGAGGTGAATAAGGGCGCCTGACTGGTGTGAACACTCGATAATCTCTCTCCTTGTGAATAACTGACCCCCGGATTGGCTTTTTTGGGTTTCGCCAATACGGGGGCCAGTTGCATTTACAGACAAATACAGCAGGCAGGCAAAAATGCATACATGCATTTACAGGCAAAATCATCCCTTCCCTATAAAAAATTCATGGGGTTTTATAGGG
>ERZ1674245.44-NODE-44-length-43715-cov-18.392190_pt1 | contig 43715 bp, 41 predicted proteins | sample MGYA00581205_ERZ1674245 | MGnify/ENA primary metagenome ERZ1674245 (study PRJEB41354, sample SAMEA4873314) | human saliva metagenome | biome: human-associated habitat [ENVO:00009003]; feature: mouth environment [ENVO:08000002]; material: saliva material... | reverse complement strand
ACGTCGCTAAGTTCGTCCACGCACACCCGACTCAGAACGAGTCTCTGGGTGAGGCTGCAATGGTCCTGAACGGCACCCCGCTGCACAGCGCATAATCACAGCGCATAAATTTTGCTGACTGGCGTTAGCGCGTCAGCTTAGTATTGACGACCGTTGGTCGTTAGCGGTTGCCGGGCGTATCCGCTGAACAACGCCCCTATCCGGATGCGCGTCGACGTGCTACAACGCATACGGCGCGCATCCGGGTCGCCGCTCACATTTTTCTAGTTCAAGCATTCACAAGGAGAACGGGAAAGATTATGTCCCACACCGTAGTACTGCCCGCACTGGGCGAGTCCGTGACCGAGGGTACCGTCACCCGCTGGCTCGTAGAGGTCGGCGACACCATTGAGGTTGACGCTCCCCTGGTTGAGGTTTCCACCGACAAGGTTGACACCGAGGTTCCCTCCCCCGTAGCAGGCGTTGTTGAGCAGATTCTCGTCCCCGAGGACGAGGACGTCGAGGTCGGCGCTGCTCTGGCTATCATTGGCGACGGTTCCGGCGCCGCTGCTCCGGCTGCTCCCGCAGCTGCTGAGGCTCCCGCAGCTCCCGCTCCGGTTGCTGAGGCTCCGGCTGCTCCCGCAGCACCCGCCGCTGCTCCGGCTGCTCCCGCAGCTGCTGCTGCAGGCATCGAGGTCGTACTGCCCGCACTGGGCGAGTCCGTCACCGAGGGCACCGTTACCCGCTGGCTGAAGGAAGTTGGCGAGCAGGTTGAGGTTGACGAGCCCCTGGTTGAGGTTTCCACCGACAAGGTTGACACCGAGGTTCCCTCCCCCGTAGCAGGTACCCTGCTCGAGATCCGCATCCCCGAGGATGAGGACGCAGAGGTTGGCCAGGTTCTGGCTATCATCGGTAACGCTTCCGCTGCTGCTGCTCCCGCCGCTCCGGCTCCCGCAGCTGCTCCGGCCGCTCCCGCAGCTCCCGCCGCACCTGCCGCACCGGCTGCTGCTCCCGCAGCTCCCGCCGCACCTGCCGCTCCGGCAGCTGCTGAGGGTGAGGCATACGTGACCCCGCTGGTCCGTAAGCTCGCTAAGGACAACGGCATCGACCTGTCCACCGTGAAGGGCACCGGTGTTGGTGGCCGCATCCGCAAGCAGGATGTTCAGGCTGCTATCGCTGCTAAGGGTTCCGCTGCTCCCGCCGCTGCTGCACCCGCTGCAGCTGCTGCTCCGGCTGCTGGTTCCGCAAAGGCACCGCACACCTTCGAGGTTTCCCCCAAGCGTGGCACCGTCGAGAAGACCGCACGTATCCGCCAGGTTATTGCAAAGCGTATGCGTGAGTCCCTGGACATCTCCACCCAGCTGACCCAGGTCACCGAGGTTGACGTGACCCGCATCGTTCAGCTGCGTGCAAAGGCTAAGGACGGCTTCGCTGCTCGTGAGGGCGCTAAGCTGACCTTCCTGCCCTTCTTCGTCCAGGCATCCGCTGAGGCTCTGCAGCAGCACCCCGCTCTGAACGCTTCCATGACCGAAGACTACAAGCAGATCACTTACCACGGCTCCGAGAACATCGCTATTGCTGTGGACACCCCCAAGGGTCTGCTGGTTCCCGTCATCAAGAACGCTTCTGACCTGGGCATTGCTGGCCTGGCAAAGGCTATTGGCGACCTGGGTGGCCGTGCACGTACCGGCGACATCTCCCCCGAGGAGCTGTCGGGTTCGACCTTCACCATCACCAACATTGGTTCCTTCGGTGCACTGTTCGACACCCCGATCATCAACCAGCCGAACGTTGCAATCCTCGGCACCGGTTCCATCGTGAAGCGCCCCATGGTTGTTAAGGATGTTGACGGTAACGACGTTATCGCTATCCGCTCCATGTGCTACCTGTCCCTCACCTACGATCACCGCGTGGTCGACGGTGCGGACGCTGGTCGCTTCCTGCACACCCTCAAGACCCGCCTGGAGGAGGCAAACTTCGAGTCTGAGCTGGGCCTCTAAGACCTGCATAGATTCAAGGAAGTTTCCTTGTGGCGGTGCCCTGATGGGTAACCGAGTGTAGCTCTCCGGGTTTTCCCGAACAGCGAGCAAAAAGGCGGCGGTTCCATCCACTTCGGTGGGTGGGGCCGCCGCCTTTTGTTGTGTCCGCGTTTCTACGGTGTCAGCTACGCGGCGTCAGCTAGCCGGTACGGGTTCAGCGCGGGCTATCTCCCAGCCTTTCTCACCGCGGTGCAGGTCGAAGATGACTTTCTGGCGGGTGACGCCGTTTTCTTCGCTGAGTTTGCGGGCTTCCTGCTCGGTTTTATCGGCGCGGTAGCCGGGCGCAGAGACTACCGCCATCACGCGGATATTCTCGCTGTCGCGACTGAGTTCTTCTGCGGTGTCTAGGGTGAGCTCTGCACCGCCTCGAGCACGGCGTTCTTGGTTTCGCTGGTCGATGAGGGCTCGTAGAATCTGATCGCCCTGAGCGCTTTTATCCTGTGCGGCTGTATCCTGCGCGCTCTGATCCTGTGTTTCCGTGCCGCCGGGCTCATGCTCCCCCGCTGCGTTCACAGATTGAGCGGATACGGGCTGCGCCGTTGCCGGGGCGTTCTGCCCGTAGAGGGTGAACCCGAGAGGCAGCGCAATAGCCCCCAGTGCGAGCGCGGCGAGTCCCAGGCGTGCAGCCAGTCCCAGGCGCGCGGAGGGGCGGGCGAAAGCACCGCGTAGCGCCGCAAGGCGGGATGAGCCTGTCGCTTCTGCGTTCTTTCCGGCATCTGCATTCTTCGGAGCGGGTGCACTCTTTGCAGGGCTCAATACGGAGCTCGCCACAGGGCTCAACGGCATAGAGCCTGCGGCAGCTGCCGGCTTCTTCACGCGAGGCAAACGTTCCGCTAGGTACCGTTGCGCCTTTTGCGTCTTTGAGAGCCTCTGTACCGGCGCGGGATCCACAGCTGCGGGAATGAGGGCGCGGGCTCGTTCTGAACAGCTCAGGTAGACGTTGAGCGGGCGAGGCGGCACCTCCTCCGCGAGGGCGACCACAGAGCTGAGCCCTGCAAGCGCCGCCTCCTGGTCGGGTGCGTCCAGCAGGTATTCGAGGGCTCTGCCGAGGCGCTCAATCCACTCGTTGCTGGGTGCTCCTTCGGGTGCGGTGCCGACGGCTCCCATCCGCAGTGAAACCATGCGCAGTGAGAGGGGTACGCGGGCGGCGGAGGGTTCCGGTGTGTGCCCGCAGGCGGCTTGCCAGAGCAGGGCTGCTGCTGAGCGTGCGTAGTTGCCCAGGGCGGCGGTGAGCTGTTCCGTGTCTAGAGGAACCGCTTCACGATAGACGGCATCAGGTAGGAGCAGTTTGGGCACTCCGGCGGCGCTCAGAGCGATGTATTCGGCACTCAGCTCGGCGCGCCCCTCCCCTGCCTTTTTAAGGCTGCCGAGCGCCCGGTGCAGAGTGCGTGCCAGGGTCATGAGCTCGGCGGAGTTGAGGGTGCGAGCGCGCAGGAGCTTATCGAGGGTGCCCGCGTCGAGGGGCTCGTACCAGAGGCACAGCTGATCGGCGCTATCGGCGCTCTCACTAGTAACGGCGTGGAGCTTGGCGAGTCCGGGCGCGTTACGCAGGGCGGCGGCTACCTGCGGGGTCTGGGCGTGCCGCTGAGCGGATGCATCCGTGTTTTCCTCGAATCCGTACCCGTTGGCTGCCGCGCGCAGAGTGGGCGCGGCAGGAGCCAGCTGGGCGGAGGGAGCTGGCGGGGCGGGGTGAGAAATGGTGCGCAGGGTGTAGCGTTCGGGGTGCGCGGAGGGCACGGAACGTACGGCGGGTGCGCTCTCAGTGGGTGTACTTGCGGTTGTTCCACCCCGGTACTCAACAATCTGCAGGGTGGGCAGAGCCGGGTTGGCGATGCTTTCCAGAACGTGTGCTTCTTTACTTCTCATACCATCATGTTATCAAATTACATCAAACAATATCTTTAAGCACTCTAAAATAGTTAAAATACTCCAAAGGACCCCAAAGGTTAATTCAGGTATTTATCTGCTTATTCACCGTTCCTCCCCTTGAGCACACCCTCACGTAACATTCCGACGTGTTCGCTCATCACGTGATTCAGGGCGCCCTAATTTTCTTCCCTCCACCAGCAGTACTAAGGTAGAAAGTATGTCTGTGACGATTGAACGCGTGGGCTTCGCCCCGAACTATGTGAACTATGTTGAGTGCCTGGACAAGCAGTACCGCATCCACGATGAGGTGGCTAACCGCACCCGCCAGAATACGATTCTTCTACTTGAGCACGAGGCAGTGATTACTGCCGGTAAACGCACCGAAGACCACGAGTACCCCGCAGACAAGTCCACCCCTGTCGTCAAGATTGACCGCGGCGGCAAGCTGACCTGGCACGGCCCCGGTCAGCTGACCGGCTACCCGATTCTGCGCCTGCCCGAGCCCATTGACGTGGTGGCGTATGTGCGCATCGTCGAGGAAATCATCATTAACGTCCTGGCTGGTCTGGGCATTAAGGGTGAGCGCGTTGAGGGCCGTAGCGGCGTATGGATTCTGGGCGACGGCATCACCCAGGACAAGAAGATCGCGGCACTGGGCATGCGCGTTTCGCGTAACACCACCATGCACGGCTTCGCGATTAACTGCTGCAACGACACCGCGCCTTTCCAGCAGTTCATTCCCTGCGGCATTAGCGATGCGGGTGTTACCACTATTTCGGAGCAGCTGGGCCGCACCGTCACCCCCGCCGATATTTTGGAGCCGCTGGAGGCAGAGCTTCTGAAGTACCAGGACCGCCTGGCAGAGTCTTTCGAGCCCATTGCGGCGCAGGACTAAACGCAGGGTTAGACGCAGTCAAGAAGCATCGAACGGGTCGTACACGTAACGCGTCCGGCTTTGTTCGTCATATACGAAAACCAGTTTCACCTACGCCTGAGCGGGCGTAAAATAGAAGATGGCCCACCTGCACAGAGGGCACATCTAGACCAAGGAGAAGACTTTTGAGCACCGCACCTGAAGGACGCAAGCTACTGCGTGTGGAGGCCCGCAACGCTGAGGTTCCCATTGAGAAGAAGCCTCACTGGATTAAGACCAAGGCTATTGTTGGCCCCGAATACAACGAGATGCGCGAGCTGGCTCGCGGTCAGGGCCTGCACACCGTGTGTGAAGAGGCAGGCTGCCCCAATATTTACGAATGCTGGGAAGACCGTGAGGCAACCTACCTGATTGGTGGTTCCGAGTGCACCCGCCGTTGCGACTTCTGCAATATTGCGACCGGTAAGCCCGTTGCTGTTGACTACGCTGAGCCGTTCAAGGTTGCTAAGAACGTGAAGGTCATGGGTCTGCGTTACGCAACCGTGACCGGTGTTGCTCGTGACGACCTGGAAGACGGTGGTGCGTGGCTGTACGCAGAGACTACCCGTCAGATTCACAAGATGTGCCCGAACACCGGCGTTGAGATGCTCGTCCCCGACTTCAAGGGTGTTCCCGAGCATGTTCAGAAGGTGATTGACGCTAAGCCTGAGGTGTTCGCGCACAACCTGGAGACCGTCCCCCGTATCTTCCGTCAGATTCGCCCGGCGTTCCGTTACGAGCGTTCCCTGGATGTTATTACCCAGGCTAAGGAAGGCGGCATGGTCACCAAGTCCAACCTGATTCTGGGTATGGGCGAGACCGACGACGAGATTTACGAGGCGCTGTGCGATCTGCACGATGCTGGTTGTGACATCATTACCCTCACCCAGTACCTGCGCCCCGGCCCGCTCTTCCACCCGATTGAACGTTGGGTGAAGCCGCAGCAGTTCGTGGATTTTGCGAACATGGCTGAGGAGATTGGTTTCGCTGGCGTTATGGCGGGCCCGATGGTTCGTTCTTCGTACCGTGCAGGTCGCCTGTGGGCTCGTGCAATGCGTAAGAACGGCTACCCGATCCCCGAGAACCTTGCCCACATTGAGAGTGAGGGCGCAGCTCTGCAGGAAGCCTCCACCCTGGTGGCTGCAGGCTACTAAGCCTTTTCAGAACCTTTCTAAGAGCGTTGAGGCTCCTCGAACCCGGTGTTCGTCCGGTGTTCGGGGAGCCTCCCCTTATGCCCCGTCCCATGTGTGGGTAGGGTAAACTAGAAAAATTGCAGGCATACACTGCATCGTTACGTCACTATGGTTCCGCGAGCGTTTGAGGCGCTTCGGGGCCGCGGAAGAACCAGCCGAGGAAGAATCGTGGCAGATAAGCGCGAAGAGAAGAAAAAGAAGAAGGAACGCACTCCGGGCACCTTCGCCCAGATGAAGCAGGTCTACCAGATGACCAAGAAGTCCGACCCGAATATCGGTTGGATTCTGAGTCTGTCGGCTCTGGGTACCCTTTTGGTTTTCCTCCTCATCGGTATTGCTCTGGGCAACTGGATTACTTTCCTGATTCTGGGTCTGGGTGTTGCCGCTATTGTGGCGATGCTTCTGCTGGGTCGCCGCGCGCAGACTGCGGCTTTTGCTCAGATTGAGAACCAGCCCGGTCGTAGTGGTGCGGCAATGAACTCGGTGCGCCGCGGCTGGATCGTTGAGGAGCAGCCCGTTGCTGCGAACCGCCACCAGGATCTGGTGTTCCGTGCGCTGGGCCGTCCCGGTATCGTGTTGGTGACCGAGGGCCCTCACAGCCGTGTGAATTCCCTGGTGAACACCGAGAAGAAGCACCTGGCCCGTGTAGCTCCCGGCGTTCCGGTTCACGTGATTGAGACCGGTCACGAAGAGGGTCAGGTTGAGCTCAAGGACGTTGTGAAGACCATGAACAAGCTTCCGAAGGCTCTGACTCAGCAGGAGATGCAGGTTGTTTCGGGTCGTCTGAGCACTCTGAACACGATGCGTAACCCGATGAATGGCCTGCCTAAGGGTGTTGACCCGATGCGTGCTCGTCCTGACCGTCGTGCGATGCGCGGCCGCTAATTGAGGATTTTATATAGGTGTGAAGGCTCTGGTTTTTCCTTTCGGGGAAAATCCGGAGCCTTTTACCATGTCCAGTGATTGTTCTCGCAATCAGGGTGTTTGTCTGGTGCCTTGCGCTGTGGGTTTGCCTTTGATGCAACAGCTTTCCAGGATTTGTAACATTACCGAAACACGATAGTCACGCATACGCAAAAAATAACCACTATGCTGGATATGTCACAGGGTTTTGCCCGCGGCCAAAAACTAAACCAAGACTGAATGAGATGAGGGAAGATACCCCCTCGCGGTCAGTCGAACAAGGAGCAGTCCTCATGTTTACCAGCCCCCAGGAAGTTCTCGACTTTATCAAGAACGAAGAAGTAGTCTTCGTTGATATCCGATTCACCGACATGCCCGGCGTGCAGCAGCATTTCAACCTGCCCGCTAAGGCGATTGATGACGATTTCTTCGTCAACGGCCAGCTTTTTGATGGCTCCTCCATTCGCGGCTTCCAGGGCATTGCAGAGTCCGACATGCAGCTGATTCCCGACGTTCAGTCCGCGTACGTTGACCCCTTCCGCATTGAGAAGACCCTGGTCATCATCTGCTCCATCGTGAACCCCCGCACCGGCGAGCCCTACCACCGTGACCCCCGCGGCGTCGCTGAGCGTGCCGAGGCGTACCTGCAGTCCACCGGCATTGCAGACACCGCGTTCTTCGCCTCCGAGGCTGAGTTCTTCGTCTTCGAGGATGTGCGCTACCAGGTCGAGCCGAACTCCGTGTTCTACAAGATTGACTCTGACGAGGCTCCCTGGAACACCGGCCGTAAGGAAGAGGGCGGCAACCTGGGCAACAAGACCCCCGTCAAGGGCGGTTACTTCCCCGTCTCCCCCGTCGACAAGCAGGCTGACCTGCGTGACGCAATGTGCGTAGCAATGGACGAGGTTGGTCTTGAGGTTGAGCGTAGCCACCACGAGGTGGGCGCAGCCGGCCAGGCAGAAATCAACTACAAGTTCGACACCCTCACCAAGGCTGCTGACGACCTGCTGAAGTTCAAGTACGTCATCAAGGGCACCGCAGACGCATGGGGCAAGTCCGTGACCTTCATGCCTAAGCCCGTGTTCGGTGACAACGGCTCCGGCATGCACTGCCACCAGTCGCTGTGGCAGGACGGCGAGCCCCTCTTCTACGATGAGCGCGGCTACGCTAACCTCTCTGACACCGCCCGCTGGTACATTGGCGGTCTGATTGAGCACTCCTCCGCTGTTCTGGCGTTCACCAACCCGACCGTGAACTCGTACAAGCGTCTGGTTCCCGGCTACGAGGCTCCCATCAACATGGTGTACTCGCAGGGTAACCGTTCCGCCGGCATCCGCATCCCGATTACCGGCACCAACCCGAAGGCCAAGCGTCTGGAGTTCCGCGCACCGGACCCCTCCGCTAACCCCTACTTCGCGTTCGCTGCTCAGCTGATGGCTGGTCTGGACGGTATCCGTAACCGCATTGAGCCGCCGGCACCGATCGATAAGGACCTGTACGAGCTACCCGCTGAAGAGGCTAAGGACATCAAGAAGGCTCCGGCTAACCTGGAGGAGGCGCTGGCTGCTCTGGAGGCTGACCACGACTTCCTGCTCGAGGGCGGCGTCTTCACCGAGGACCTGATTCAGGCGTGGATTGACTACAAGCGTAAGAACGAGCTGGAGCCGCTCTCGCTGGTTCCGCACCCGCTTGAGTACCAGCTGTACTACGGCGTCTAATTCGCTGGCGTCTCATCTTTCCTTCTGAGCTTTGCCCGCGCCCGCACTGAGATAAGTTGCGGGGTGGGTTCTGGGGTAAGTTCTAGATAGCAGGCAACGGCCTATACGTTCCTTGGGGAGCGTATAGGCCGTTGTTGTGTGTTCTGAGGGCTTTCTGCGGGGTACGAGCTTACCGCACTATGTTTGGTGACGGTTCGTGTCTAATATTTTTCTGCCTCGATGAGCCTCGTGTGTCTTAGTTGCGCTTAGAGCGGCTCTAAGGGCTAAGCTGTTGGTGCTGGCGTTCCCTCCCTTTTTGTCGTGCAACCGGAGGGAACGCCAGTCTATTTTTATGCCCTCGCGTCACTTGCGGTATATCAGCCCCGCTGAGTCAGCCGCGCTTGGGTAATTCACGCTTGGGTAATTCACACCTGGGTGATCCGCACCTGGGTGATCCGTGCAAGGGCCACATCATAAGATGCCGTACCCGCTAGTCCCGGGGTTCTTCCTGCACAGGCGTACAATGAAAGTGCGTGCGCCCGGCCGGCGGCACCTACGAATTCCGCGAGAAACGACACCGAATGCCGTGTTCTCCCCACCGCCCTTCGCACTCTCAACATCAGCTAGGGCGGCTATCGCCGATGACCGACCGACCCGTCCGACGCCGCTTCCACTGTAACGAGGAGAAATCTTATGGCATATCAGCCGACCATCCTAAACGGTGAAACTGTTTTCCGTAACGAAGTTTTTCAGACCGGCCTCATGTCCCAGCTGCTCGATGGCATTTACGATGGCGAGATGACCATCGGTGAGCTTCTGAGCCACGGCAACTTCGGTGTGGGTACCTTCAACGGTCTCGACGGCGAAATGGTCGTCCTCGACGGCGTCTGCTACCAGGTACGCCACGACGGCTCCGTATCCCTGCCCGACCTGCGCCAGCAGACCCCCTATGCCGTGGTCACCAACTTCGTGCCCATGATTAAGCGCGAGCTACCGCAGAACCTGCTCCGTAAGTCTGCCTCGCAGATTCTGGATGACTTCACTGTCTCCAAAAACTACATGTACGCCATCAAGATTTACGGCGAGTTCGAATGGGTCCGCACCCGCACCGTAATCAAGCAGGAAAAGCCCTACCCGAAGATGGTAGCCGCAACCGAAAATGAAGACATCGTCCAGTTTGACAACGTGACCGGTACGATCGTTGGTTTCCGTACGCCCATCTACGAGCAGGGTATTTCGGTTCCCGGTTGCCACGCTCACTTCATCGACGACGATCACGTTCAAGGCGGCCACGTAGTCGACTTCAAGCTGCGCTCCGCAAAGGTCGAGATTTGCCCCGGTACCGGTCTGCAGCTGCACCTGCCGCTGACCCCCGAGTTCTCCTCCGCTAACCTCTCCCCCGAGGACCTGGCTGAGCAGATTTCCAAGGCTGAAAAGCACTAAGCTTCTTTCCCGCTCCCGGGATATAGCAACGGGATATATTAACAAAGGAGCCGCCCTCTACAGACCTGTAGAGGGCGGCTCCTTCGTGTTTATACGCGCTGTCGTGTTTATACGCGCTGTAAAGGGCGCTTACGCCTCGGGCACGTACTCGCCGTGGCCGCGCTCGCGCAGGGCGGCACGCACCTTCTCAGCGGCGGCATCCAGCTCTTCGGCGGTAGCGTCCTTCTTCGCGTTAGCGGGATCGTAGTCAGCCATGCCGTCAGCCGGGAACAGGTGGATGTGGGTGTGCGGAACGTCGAAGCCCGCAATCATCAGAGCCACACGGTCCTTATCGAATGCCTGATCCAGGGCACCCGAAATCTTGTGCGCCACAGCGAACAGGTGCGCAGCCAGCTCAGCCGGCAGGTCGGGCCAGCGGTCAATCTCAGCGCGGGGAACGAGCAGCAGGTGACCTTCCGACAGCGGCATAATGTCCAGGAAGGCGACGCAGTGCTCGTCCTTCCAGACGAAGCGGCCGGGAATCTCACCCTCAATAATCTTGGTAAAAATCGTGCTCACAATACTCTCCTTCATGCGCCGTCATCGGCGCGTTTGAAGCTCAACGTTCAGGCTCTACGCCTCAACCTCAATGCTCTCGCCGGGGTTCAGGTGCTTCAGCTCGGTGCCGTACTTCGCACCGAAGTTCGTCACCAGGCCCTCAATAATGCCGGTACCGTTCTGGTTAATCATGCCGTTGTGAATCGGAACCACACGCTGCGCGCCGGTCGCAATCACAAAATCAATGACTTCCTGAACCTTCGACCAGGGGGCGTGAATCGGCACCAGCACGGTCTGGGCCTTCACACGGTGAGGTACCACCAGCGAATCACCGGGGTGGTACACGGCACCGTTAATCAGGTAACCGACATTGGCGATGGTCTGAATCAGCGGGTGGATCAGGGCGTGCTGACCACCGTAAGTCTTCACCTCAAAACCGGGGACGCTGAACTCAGAATCGGAGGAAACAACGGTAACCTCAGCGGCGGGCACAGCCTCCTTGATAACCTGGGCGACAGCCTCGGGCGCCCAAATCTTCAACGGGGTCTGCGACTCGGCACGCTCAGCAATCAGCGGCAACACCGACGGGCCATCAAAATGGTCCGGATGCGCGTGGGTCACGAACAGGTAATCGGCGCCTTCCAGCGCGGTGGCGTGTTCGCCTTCTGCGGCAAAGTTACCGGGGTCAAGAACGAGGGTGCGCCCCTCATTTTCAAGGCGGATACATGAGTGGGTGTACTTCGTCATTTTCATAGTTTTAGTCTACCGTTAACCCTCATTCGTGCCTGTTGATGACTTCAACTTTTGAGATAAAGCGCAAATCAACCACCTTTTGAACGCCTCTGGTGTAAAGTCGTAAGACAAGATCAACCACACAATGAGGCGAATTTCCGTCCCGAAAGGTTCAGCAATGGACACTCATATTCCCGTACGGAGAATTACGAAGCCCGCCGAAGCCCGAAATACCCGCCAGCGCCGCATCATCAAAGCGACCATGGAAGAGCTCGGCGATTTCATCTCAGCACAGGATCTGCACCTGACCCTCGCGAACCGCAAGGAACAGGTCTCTCTCGCAACCACCTACCGTGTGCTGCAGTCGCTGGCTAACGCCGGTGAGCTCGACTCGGTCAAGGGCGTTGAGGGTGAGACCCTGTACCGCCACTGCCGGGTGAAAGATCACCACCACCACCTGCTCTGCCGCCGATGCGGCACCGCCATTGAGCTAGAAGCACCCGCCCTTGAGGACTGGGCACTGGCGATGGGTAAGCAGCACGGCTTCTCGGAGCTGGAGCACGTGGTTGAAGTGACCGGTTACTGCCCGGACTGCACTTTGGCACGTCGCGAGGAAGAATCGCAGGGCGGCGCTGCACGCTAACGTTGCAGGCTAAGCCGCAACCTCTAAGCCCCTCATTCTGAGGAGCTCTCCCCCACCGGAGAAAATCCTTCTCAACGAAGGAAACGGCACCTTCAAGATCTTTGACGCCGCTACAGCACGACACACAGGGCATCTGGACAGGGCAACACAACGCCACACAGGTTGAGCCCGCATTGCGCACCGGGTACATGACCCGTAGCGCTAACACAGCACGACAACAAAAGAGCCCCACCTCATTCCCGAGGTGGGGCTCTTTCTATAGGTCTTATGCCTTCTCAGCCAGCTGGCGGCCCGACGCGCTATGGCGGCGCTTCACGCCACCAATCACACGGCACACCACGTAAATCAGGAAGGAAATGCTGGTCACGTAGGGGCTAATCGGCAGCGAACCGGCAAGAGCCAGCAGAATACCGCCCACGATGGACGCTTCCGCGAACAGCACCGACAGGATTAGGGTGCGCACCGGAGAGGCAGTCACCTGCATCGCCGCAGCCGCCGGAGTAATCAGCAGCGCCAGCACCAGCAGCGAACCGACCACCTGCACCGACAGCGCCACAGCAATACCCAGAATCACCATGAACACCAGGGACAGGAAGCGCATCGGCACGCCCTTAGCGCGCGCGACCTCCGGGTCCAGGGAGGCAAAGCTCAGCGGACGCCACACCATCACCAGCAGGGAAATAATAACCACCGCACCAATAATCATGGTGTGCAGCTGGTCGGCATCCACGGACACAATCTGACCGGTCAGCAGACCAAACTTATTCGCGCTACGGCCCTGGTACAGGGAGAGGAAGAGAATACCCAAGCCCAGGCCGAACGGCATGAGCGCACCAATGACCGAGTTCGAATTGCTCGCTTTAGAACCCAGAAAGGCAATCAGCAGAGCCGAGGCAATCGAACCGACCATGGAGCCGGTCACCACGTCATAGCCGAGCAACAGGGCAAGGGCTGCACCCGCGAAAGACATTTCAGAGACGCCGTGCACCGCAAAGGCATGGTCGCGCATCATCACGAAAATGCCGACGAAACCGCCAATAAGGCCTAGCACAGCGCCAGCAAAAATGGAGTTCTGCAGCATCTGCAGCAGCTCGCCGTAGCGGTCAAAAACGAAGATACGGGAGAGCAAATCGTTCTGCGCGGCGGCAACCGGTGCCAGAGCGGGGAGGGAAGCAAGAATGGTCATCGAGTGGTTCCTCCCGGAAGGTGTAGAGTGCGCTGCGGTTCAGAAAGACCAGATTTCAGGTGGGAGCCGTGAATGTTCTGGTCGGTGCCCTCAATATGGCAGTGGTCGCTGGCGTGAGTCTCACCCACCACCACGTAACGGCCATTAGACTTGAGCACGCTCACCGGGGTTCCGTACAGGGAGGTGAGAGTCTCGCTGGTCATGACCTCTTCCACCGAGCCGACCGTGAAACGACCGTTCGCCAGGTAGAGCACACGATCCACATGCTCAATGATGGGGTTGATTTCGTGGGTCACGAACACCACCGCCACGCCGCGTTCACGGTTGAACCGGTGAATCAGCTCAGCCACCGCGTACTGGTGGTTGAGGTCCAGGGAGAGTAGCGCCTCGTCAGCCAGCAGAATCTTCGGGTCGTTCGCGAGCGCCTGGGCGATACGCAAGCGCTGCTGCTCACCGCCGGAGAGCAGACCCACAGGTACGTTCGCGTATTCGGTCGCGCCGACGGCTTCGAGGAGTTCGTCAACCTTGGCGCGGTATTTGCGGCCGTGCAGGCGGATGCCCCAGCGGTGCCCGTCCACGCCAAGTCCCACGAGGTCGCGGGCGCGCATCGGGGTGGAGGTGGGGATGGACTTCTGCTGCGGTACGTAGCCGACGCCGGCGTTGCCCAGGCGTGCGGGTTTGCCGAGCACGGAGATTTCGCCGGCGTTGAGTCCGGTCAGGCCGAGAACGACTTTGAGGAAGGTGGACTTGCCGGAGCCATTGGGTCCGAGCACGGCGAAGTATTCGCCTGCGCCGATGTCGAGGGTTAGATCTTTCCAGAGGGTGCGGGTCCCGAAAGCGAGGCTACCCCCGCGAATGGAAATCGCGGGGGCGGCACCGTTATTGTTGTCAGTCACTTAGGAGAGCGCCTTTTCGAGGTTGCTGACGTTGGTCTTCATCCATGCCAGGTAGTTGGTGTTTTCCGGCAGGGTTTCGGTGAAGGATACGTAGTTCACCGAGGCGTCCTTAGCTGCCTGCAGCACCTCGTTGGTCTGGGAGGTGGAGGTCTGCTCGTTGTAGGCGAGCAGCTGGACCTTCTTCTCGGTGACCATGTCCTTGGTTTCCTTCAGGACGAGGGCGGGGACGTCGTTGCCGGCTTCTGCCGCCTCAGCGAATTCGCTGGGGGTTGCGTTCTCTGCGCCGGTGGAGGAAATCAGGTAGTCCGGCACGGGCTCGGTGGACAGGTACTTCTTGCCTTCACCGGCGATTGCCTTAGCTGCTGCGTCCAGTGCGTCCAGTTCCTTGGAGAAGGTGGATGCGTTGGTGCGGAACGCCTCAGCGTGTGCGGAGTCGAGGCCTGCGAGCTCTTCAGCGATCTTCTGGGCGACCTTCTTCATGGTTTCGAAGTCGTACCAGAGGTGCTCATTGAACTCGTGTGCGTGGGCGTGGTCGCCGCCGTCTTCGTGGTGTTCGCCGCCGCGGTGGTCCTCGACCAGGTGGGTGTATTCGGCGTCGGTGAGCTTGCCGCTGACCTTGACCGCGTTCACGATCTTCTGGGAGGCGTTGTCCTTGCCTGCGAGGTCTTCGAGGAACAGGTCGTAGCCTGCGCCGTTGATGACGATCAGGGATGCGTCCTTTGCCTTGAGACGGTCGGCGCTGGTGGCTTCGTAAGAGTGGGGGTCGGTGCTGGTGGAGGCAATGAGCGCGGTGACCTCAATGTAGTCGCCGCCAACCTGCTTGGCGATGTCTGCGTAGACGTCGGTGGAGGCGACGACCTTCACCTTGCCCTTGTTAGAGCCAGCCGAGGAGGACGAACCGGAGGAGGTCTTGTTCTCGGTTGCGCAGCCTGCCAGCAGCAGGGAGGACGCAGCGAGTGAGCCCATTGCGGTGAGGAAGTGCTTGCGGGTGATCTTCGGGTGCGACATGAGGGCTCTCTTTCGGTTCGTTCTAGTCTGTAGGTTCCTTAACTACATCATGCGCACACCCGTATAAACAACTCTTTATTGGTGTCATTTGGGTGCTGTTAGGCAACCCTTTTCCCTGTCAGTAGCTTATGCAACAGGGATAGTTAGCTCAGCCTACTGCGCTCCCCCACCGCTACTTTATACTGCCGCTTCATCCCTCCGTCTGAGAGTGCCCCTTGGGGGCATCCATAAGACGTTTTTAACCGCAAAACAGCCCGCCCCTCGCCCTCTTTGACGAGGGCACCGGGCGGGCTGTGTGTTCAAGATTTCCCTGTTTTATTCGAGGTATCTCACGATACGGCTACTGGGCTTATTACTGGGCTTCACGCGACTGCTGTCGGCGTACACGCTCACGCACCGCATCCTGGGTGGTGTCGTTGATTTCACCAACGAGCTCCTCCAGCACGTCTTCAAGGAAGACCACGCCGAGGGTTACGCCCTGCTCATCCATAACCTGCGCGATATGGGTTCGGCTGCGCTGCATGGAGGCGAGCGCATCGTCAATATCGGTGGTCGGGGTGAGCGTGTCCAGGGAACGTAGCTTGTACCAGGGGAAGGGCTCGTCGAACCGCTCGGGGGCGATGGCGAGGGCATCCTTCACGTGCAGGTAGCCCATGTAGGTTCCGTCGCTGTCGGTAATGACGAAGCGGGAGTAGCCGCTGCGTGCCACGGCGCGTTCCAGTTCGGCGGGGGTGCTGCCGAAGGGCAGGGTGACGAGCCTATCGCCGGGCACCATGATTTCGTAGACGTCCTTCTCAGTGAATTCGAGGGCACTTTCAATCACGCCGGCATCGTCTTCCACGGTGCCTTCCGCGGTTGAGGTTGCCACGATGGTCTGCAGCTCGCCCAGGGTGAAGGTGGAGGCGACTTCGTCCTTCGTGTCGACCTTCATGAGCGCCAGCAGCTTGTTGGACAGGTTGTTCAGCAGGGCGACCACGGGGGCGAAAATCTTGGAGAAGGTCACCAGGGTCGGCACAATCCAGAGAGCCACACCGCGGGCGGCGAGGGTCACGGCGGCGTTCTTGGGAACCATCTCGCCGAAGATCACGTGCAGGTAGGTGACCAGGATCAGAGTGATGCCGAAGGCGATTACGTCCACGATTGCGTGGGGCAGGCCGACCAGGTGCAGGGGCACCTCCAGCATGTGGTGCAGCGCCGGTTCTGAGACGTTCAGAATCAGCAGGGAGCAGATGGTGATGCCCAGCTGGCAGGTGGCGAGCATGAGCGAGACGTTCTCTAGCGCGTAGATAACGGTCTGCGCTCGCTTGTTGCCTTCTTCGGCGAGCGGGTCGATTTGTGCTCGTCGGGTGGACATGATGGCGAATTCACCGGCGACGAAGAAGGCGTTACCGGCGAGCAGAATGACGAGCAGTGCGATAGCTACCCAGTCGTTCATGCGTTGCCTCCCTTCTCGGTCTGTTCCTGTGCGCTAGGTGCGGGGGTGAATCGGATGCGGTCCACGCGGCGGCCTTCGAGGGTGTCGACGCGCAGAGTGCCGCCGGGTACGGGGACGCTGTCGCCTACTTCGGGGATGCGGCCGAGCCGTTCCATCATGAAGCCGCCGACGGTTTCGTATTCGGGGCTTTCCTCAACCTCGAGCCCGGGGATGAGCGCGTTGATTTCGTCGGGGCGGCGCAGGCCGGAGAACACCCAGTCGCCGTTGCCGTAGCGTAGGGGGCGTTCGGTGCGGCCGCGGTCGTGTTCGTCGGAGACTTCGCCGACGATTTCTTCGACGAGGTCTTCGAGGGTTGCGATGCCCGCGGTTCCGCCGTATTCGTCGAGGACCACGGCGAGCTGCAGGGCACCCTGGCGTAGCTGGGTGAGCAGCGCGTCCAGGTGCAGGGTTTCGGGGACCTGCAGCACGTCTTCTGCGAGGGCGCCGGCTTCGAGGGTTTCACGTACCTCCGGGGGCACACCGACCGCTTTCTTCACGTGTACGACGCCCACGATGTTGTCGTGGTCGCCCTTGTAGAGGGGGAATCGGGAGTGGCCGGTGGAGCGCGCCAGTTCGATGACTTCGGCAACGGGGGCGGTGTCTTCGAGCATGGCGACCTGGCCGCGCGGGGTCATGACTTCGGAGGCGGTCAGCTCGGAGAAGCGCAGGGTGCGGTCCACGAAGCGTGCCGCGTCGGAGTCGAGGGTGCCTTCTTCTGCGGAGCGGCGCACCATGGAGGAGAGCTCTTCGGGGGTGCGTGCGGCGGAGAGTTCTTCTTTGGCTTCCATGCCGAAGCGTCCGAGGATCCAGTTGGCGGAGCCGTTCATGAGGCGCACGAGCGGGGACATGACGCGAGTGAAGGCGAGCTGCGCGGGGGCGACTCGACGCGCCACATCGTAGGGTTCGGCGATAGCGAGGCCCTTGGGCAGCAGTTCGCCGACGACCATGGACAGCAGGGTTGCGATGAGCATTGCCAGCAGCAGGGTGAGCATATCGGTCACGCTACTGGGCAGCCCCATGCTGTTGATAACACCGGTGGTGAGCGCCTTGATGGCGGAATCGAGAGTGTAGCCGGTCAGCAGTGTGGTGATGGTGATGCCGATCTGGCAGCTGGACAGCTGAGTGGAGAGGGTTTTGAGGCAGCGCAGGACGGCGTCGGCGGCTTTATCGCCAGAGTCTTTTGCCTGCTGCACGGTCGCGGTTTCGAGCGCCACGAGGGAGAACTCTACGGCAACGAAGAAGCCCGTTCCCAGGATGAGGAGCAGGCCGATGAGTAGGAGAATCAGATCCACTCAGCCACCGCCTCCATCGGCTGGTGTGCGGCGCCTTGGGCTTGGCGGGGTAGCCCCGCAGTCAGGCTGTCCAGATGCTGAGCATCGGAGGTGGTGTTTTTGGGTGTTACAATGCCGTGTTGCGCAGAGTACGCGGACAGTATTCTGCGCTGGCTAGCAGTCAGAGTCTTACTCAAAGGGTCATCCATACCCAATATTTTAGCGAAGGTTTCGCCTCTTCCAGGCGCCTTAGAGTGCCTGCTCACAAGCGCAAGACTGCACTTGGTGCGCACGCGGCTCATTGCGAATCAGCAAGAGTGAAAAATTGCATTGCGGATATAGCGCGATGAGCTGGAAAGTTCACCGTGCTTCTCTTTACACTTATACATAGGAGCATGAGTGTGCCGCCAAGCAAGCGGATGAACCCCGACGTTCACGGCACGCTAGGCAGGTTTGTACGGTGCACACCCCGCACATACGGCCACCATCTTAGGCGATGCGCACATGCTCAGCGTGATGATTCGCCCCTCGAAGACGCGGGTCGTCTATGCCGGGGAGAGTCCCGGACGCGACGGATAAATTCACACTAATTGGAAGAGGCGTTTAACGTGCCAAATCTGCCAGAACATCTGGTGCCTGAGGAATTTGCCGGTAACGAATGGTTCGTTGAAGAACAGTACGAGCGTTACCAGAAGGACAAGAACCTCGTGGACCCTTCATGGTGGCCCATTTTTGAGACCATCGACAAGGCGCTGGGAGGCGCCGGTACCGCTAGTGCAGCTCCTGCTGCGGCACCCGCCGCACCGGCTGCACCTGCCGCACCTGTAGCAACTCCCGCCCCCGCGGCACCGAAGCCTGCGGCTGCGCCTGCTAACCCCACCCCTCCCGCTGCTACCAAGAAGGCTGAACCTGTGGAACCTGCTGAAGACAAGATTGTCCCCCTCCGCGGCCCTGCTAAGGCAGTTGTCACGACCATGGAAGAGTCGCTGACTGTCCCCACCGCAACCACCGTTCGTGCGGTCCCCGCAAAGCTGCTCATTGAGAACCGTGCTGCCATCAACAAGTACCTGGCAAGCACCCGCGGCGGCAAGGTCTCCTTCACCCACATCATTGGTTACGCAGTAATTCGCGCAGTGGCAGCGATGCCTTCGATGAACGTGACCTACGGTGTGGACGAGAAGGGCAAGCCCGTTGCAATCCACAACGCACACGTGAACTTTGGTCTGGCTATTGACCTGCCCCGCCCCGATGGTTCCCGTAACCTGGTCGTTCCGAACCTCAAGGGTGCTGAGCAGCTGAGCTTCCGCGAGTTCTGGGATGCGTACAACGACATCGTTAAGCGTGGCCGTAACGGCGCGCTGACCATTGAGGACTTCCGCGGCACCACTGTTTCGCTGACCAACCCCGGTGGTATTGGTACCGTCCACTCGGTGCCCCGTCTCTCCAAGGGCCAGGCTGCCATCATCGGTGTGGGCGCGCTGGAGTACCCGGCTGAGTTCCGCGGCCTGTCCGAGAAGCTCATCACCCAGCAGGGTCTGTCCAAGATCATCACCCTGACCAGCACTTACGACCACCGCGTCATTCAGGGTGCAGGTTCCGGTGAGTTCCTGAAGCTGGTTGAGCACTACCTGCTCGGCGGCGATGACTTCTACGACGCAATCTTCCGCGACCTGAAGGTTCCTTTCGAGCCGGTTCGTTGGGCACGCGACAACCACGTCGATGACGCTCACGAGATTTCCAAGGTTGCACGTATCCAGCAGCTGATTCACGCGTACCGCGTGCACGGCCACCTGACCGCAGCAACCAACCCCGTTGGTTACAAGATGCGTTCGCACCCGGACCTGAAGCTGGAGAACTACGGCCTGACCCTGTGGGATCTGGACCGCGTCTACCCGACCGGTGGCTTCGGCGGTTCCGAGCGTCTGCCGCTGCGCACCATCTTGGAGCGCCTGCACGAGGCATACTCCGGTTCCCTGTCCGTTGAGTACATGTACTCTGAGGACCCCGAGGTTCGCGCATGGTTCCAGGAGCGCCTGGAGCGCGGCGTTGCTAAGCCCACCCGCGAGGAGCAGCTGCGTGTTCTCTCCAAGCTGGTTGAGGCTGAGGCATTCGAGAACTTCCTGCAGACCAAGTACCTGGGTCAGAAGCGCTTCTCCCTGGAGGGCGGCGAGTCCCTGATTCCGCTGCTGGACGCTGTTCTGGACAAGGCCGCTAACAACGACCTGAAGGGCGTTGCCATTGGTATGGCACACCGCGGTCGCCTGAACGTACTGACCAACATTGCTGGTAAGTCCTACGCTCAGATTTTCCGTGAGTTCTCCGGCACCGCAGCACCCTACGAGGGTGGCTCCGGTGACGTGAAGTACCACCTCGGTACCGAGGGTGTCTTCACCTCCGATTCCGGTAAGCAGACCCAGGTGTACGTGGCTGCTAACCCCTCGCACCTTGAGGCTGCAAACACCGTGCTCGAGGGTATCGTCCGCGCTAAGCAGGACGTCTACCGTGAGCAGGGCGTTGAGGGCTACCCGGTCCTGCCGATCCTGATTCACGGTGACGCAGCGTTCGCTGGCCAGGGCATCGTCATGGAGACCCTGCAGATGGCCGGCCTGAAGGCGTACACCACCGGCGGTACCGTGCACATTGTGGTGAACAACCAGATTGGCTTCACCACCCTGCCGAACGACGGCCGCACCGCAACCCATGCCTCCGACATTGCGCGTATGACTAAGGCTCCGGTCTTCCACGTCAACGCTGATGACCCGGATGCCGTGGTCCGCGCCGCACGCCTGGCCTTCGAGTACCGCGAGCGCTTCGGTCGCGACGTGGTCGTCGATCTGATTTGCTACCGCCGCCGCGGTCACAACGAGGCCGACGACCCGTCGATGACCCAGCCGAAGATGTACCAGGACATCGACGCTCTGCCTTCGACCCGCACCCTGTACGCACAGGATCTGGTGGGCCGTGGCGATGTCTCTCAGGAGGAGGCAGACGAGGTTCTGGATTCGTACCATTCGAAGCTGGACGCTATCTTCGTCGAGACTCAGTCTTCGGCACCGGCTCCTGCTGGCGCGCACGTTTCCGGTCTGGAACTGCCCGCATCCCAGCAGAACACCGAGGTCGTTCACGCCGGTAAGACTGCAATCTCCCGCGAGACTCTGCAGCACATCGCTGATGCGTTCGGTAAGGCTCCTGAGGGCTTCACCGTCCACAAGAAGCTGAAGAAGCTCATGGAGCAGCGTGTTGAGATGGGCCGCACCGGCAACATCAACTGGGGTATGGGTGAACTGCTCGCCTTCGGTTCGCTGCTGATGGAGGGCACCGACGTTCGTATGAGCGGTCAGGATGTTCAGCGTGGTACCTTCGTTCAGCGTCACGCTGTTCTGCACGACCACATCACTGATGAAGAGTGGTCGCCGCTGGAGCACCTCTCTGAGGACCAGGGCAAGTTCCGTATCTACAACTCCTTCCTCTCTGAGTACGGCGTTCTCGGCTTCGAGTACGGCTACTCGGTGGAGCGCCCCGACTCGCTCGTGGTGTGGGAGGCTCAGTTCGGTGACTTCGCAAACGGCGCTCAGACCATCATTGATGAGTTCGTGTCTTCCTCCGAGCAGAAGTGGGGCCAGCGCTCCTCGCTGGTTATGTTGCTTCCTCACGGCTACGAGGGTCAGGGTCCTGACCACTCCTCGGCTCGTGTTGAGCGTTACCTGCAGCTGTGCGCTGAGAACAACATGACTGTTGCCTGCCCCTCGACTCCGGCTTCGCACTTCCACCTGCTGCGTCGCCACTCTCAGCACCGTCCGTACAAGCCGCTCGTGGTGATCAGCCCCAAGCAGCTGCTGCGTCTGAAGGCTGCTGCGTCCTCCATCGAGGACTTCACCGAGGGTTCGTTCCAGCCGGTGATTGGTGACCGTTCGGGTATTAACCCGGCTCAGGTTGAGCGTGTGGTCTTCGTATCCGGTCGTCTCTACTACGATCTGGAAGCTGAGCGCGAGCGCCGCGGCGACACCAAGACCGCTATTGTCTCGGTGGAGCAGCTGTACCCGCTGCCCGAGCAGGAGATCAAGGAGCAGCTGGCTCTGTACTCGAACGCTACCGACGTTGTGTGGGCTCAGGACGAGCCTGCTAACCAGGGTCAGTGGCCGTTCATGGCTCTCAACCTGCAGCCGCTGATTGACCGCCGTATGCGCCTGGCTTCCCGCTCCGCAGCTGCTTCCCCGGCTGCCGGTACCGGTAAGCTGCACGCAGCTGAGGCTGAGGCTCTGCTCAAGCAGGTCTTCGAAGGCTAAGGTCTTCTACGGCTAAACTGCTAAGGTTTTAGCTCTTCAAAACCCGTCTTCCCGTCAGATGTTTCTGGCGGGAAGACGGGTTTTTTAGTCTCGGATGCTTACCGGATAGGGTATTAAGTTCGAAAAGAGGCCGGTAAGCGCTTATCCTAGATATGAAGACTATTACTCACGTGCCTTGCCGCCTCTCACGGCGGGCGCATCCTGCTGAAGAAAGAATTCCGTGGAGCAACGCAATATTCGAATTGTGGCAGTCGGCGATGACCTGCTCGCCGGTGTTGGCGATCCCCGTACCCTCGGCTGGTTTGGCCGTGTTATGGCGCGCACCCCGCAGACCACCGCATCCATTGCGGCATATAACCTTGCCGCCCCCAATGAAGGTAGCGAGCAGCTGAATGCACGCTGGTTCGAGGAGGCGCGCCGCCGCTTCGTTCCCGGTGCTGATAACCGCCTCATTATTGCTCCGTCGACCTTTGACATTGATTTGGGTCTGACCAGCGCTCGTTCGCGTTTGAACCTGGCGAACATTGTGGACATGGCGTCGCAGAACAACATTAAGGTTCTGGTTGTTGGTCCGCCGCCGACCCTGGACGCTGAGCGTAACCGCCGTATCGCTGACCTGTCGGCGGCATACGCGGATGTGGTGACCCGCCGTAACCACGTGTACGTGGATACGTTCAACCCGCTGCTTCACCACGAGCAGTGGCGCAACGACCTTGCCGCGAATGACGGTCGCCCCGGTCAGTCCGGTTACGGTCTGATGGCGTGGCTGGTTCTGCACCGCGGCTGGTACAACTGGCTGAACATTCCTGAGCACGGCTAAGAGCCCGCTCCCCTAGTTGGACCTGGTCGAAAGGGCGAAGAGACACGAAGAAAGTTCGTGTTTTTTCGCTCATATCCCGGTTCCAAGATGCAATCATGCCGTTTCTATGAAAAAATAGACGGCGTTGCCCTTATAGCGTGGAGCACCGGTTTTCGGTGACCGCCTCTGCTAGGGCAGGTAATAGGGGGCACGCACCGCGAAGGTGGGGCGTGCATCCATGAACACTATAAGGAGGCTCTGATGAGCAAGCGCGGTCGTAAGCGCAAGGACCGTCGTAAGGGCGGCGCAAACCACGGTAAGCGCCCCAACGCATAAGGTATCTTGCATACACTTTAAAACCCCGGCGTTTCGGATATTATTCGGACCCGGGGTTTTGCTTTACCCGCAGATGTTTGTGCGCATTCTGCGGAATAAAGAGAAGAATTCTACGTTATGGAAGTGAACGCCTGGCGCGTTCCTGTAGAGGAGAAACATGGCTGAAACCAACACCGCGGCGGATACCCGCGAGCTACGCGAACGCTTTACCGCGGACGCTATGCAGTATGTGGATCAGCTCTACGCTGCTGCCCTGCGGATGAGCCGCAACTCTGCCGATGCTGAAGACTTGGTGCAGGAAACCTACATGAAGGCTTTTGCTTCGTACCACCAGTTCACCGAGGGTACGAACCTGAAGGCGTGGCTGTACCGCATCCTGACGAATACATACATCAATTTGTACCGTAAGCGTCAGCGTGAGCCGCAGCAGTCTCAGGGTGAGACGGTGGAGGATTGGCAGCTGGCTCAGGCCGGTGAGCATGATGCGGTGGGTCTGCGTTCTGCCGAGGCGGAGGCGCTGAGCGCCCTGCCGAATACGGAGGTTCGTGAGGCTCTGAACGAGCTGTCTGAGGATTTCCGCATGGTGGTGTACTACTCCGATGTGGAGGGGTTCGCGTACAAGGATATTGCGGAGATTCTGGATATCCCCCTGGGCACGGTGATGTCTCGCCTGCATCGTGGCCGCCGTATTCTGCGTGAGAAGCTGCTCGATTATGCGCGTGAGAACGGTCTGCGCCCGTCAACCATCGCAAAGGTAGAAGCGAAGGCTGAGGCGAAAGCCGCTGCAAAGGCGAGCGCTAAGGGGCAGCCGGCAAAGGCTACTAAGGGCACTAAGGCGGCCAGGGGCGTAAAGTCCCCTCCGGCGGGCTCTGGCTCCGAGGCGCCTGCGGATTCTTAGCTTCGCTCTTCTACACGTGAGCTAGCCCCCATGAGGTTGGGGCTAGACTCCCCTAACGCTTTATACCTTCCGTGTGAAAGGAACCCCGATGTCAACCACAGACAAGAATTCTTCTGTCCCCGAAGCCCCCGCGGCTTCTGAGCCGCTGGAGGATTGCGGCGGCCAGCCCTGCTCGGCAACCCTCAAGCGCCTCTACGAATTCCTCGATAGGGAGCTGAGCCCCGAGCAGCTGCGCACGGTTCAGGCGCATCTGGATGCCTGCCCCGACTGCGCGGATGTGAAGGACTTTGAGCTGATGATTCGTGAGAAGATGCGTTCTTCATGCGCTCAGCAGGCGCCCGAGCAGCTGAAGGCGCGTCTGCTGCAGGATGTGCAGAAGTTCTGCGCCGAGGCTAACCTCTAAGCTGCCCCAAGCTGTTGCCCCGCTGGGGGTATAGACATCTGATGATGAGTGAAGGCGGTGCACCAATAACGGTGCGCCGCCTTTACGTGTATTGGTTGGTTCGCACTGTATGGTTCGTGTTGCTTGGTTCACGCCGCCTATCTCATCGCTGGAGCCCTCAGCGGCTCCCAAACCCTCAACCGGTAGAATAGGGGTAGACATCAACCGGCGCAGCATCTCTGAGTCTGCGCCCTCCCCATAATTTGAACCAGAAGAGGATGTATGAGCGACGCAGCAGTGCAGCTTTCCCCCGGTGATTGGCCCGCTCCCCTGGCACCCGCCTCCAGCGAAGCCGCTGGCAAGAACGCGCTGGTGCATATTCCGGGTTCTAAGTCGCTCACGAACCGTTATCTGCTGCTTGCTGCTCTGGCTGATTCCCCCTCGTATTTGCGTGCGCCGCTGCGTTCGCGCGATTCGGCGCTGATGATTGAGGCCTTGCGCCAGCTGGGTGCGGGTATTGAGCTGGTGCCGACCGATTCGCCGTTCGGTCCGGATGTAAAAGTTACTCCCCTCAACTTTGCACAGCCCGGTTCCGCACAAGCGGTGTCGATTGAGTGCGGTCTTGCCGGTACCGTGATGCGTTTTGTGCCCGCCCTGGCGGCGCTGTTGCCGGGTGAGTTCGCTTTTGACGGTGACCCGCATGCTCGTCAGCGTCCGATGGGTCCGGTTCTGGAGGGTCTGCGTCAGCTGGGCGTGCAGGTGGAGTGTGAGCAGGGCGAGAACGCTCTGCCCTTCGTGCTGCGCTCCCCCGGTCTGGCGAGCGCAGAGGGTGTTTCTGAGGCGCCCGTGGTTCGTATTGATGCTTCGACGTCGTCCCAGTTCGTTTCGGCGCTGTTGCTGATGGCGCCTCGCCTGCCGCAGGGCATGGTACTGGTGCACGAGGGCTCTTCGGTGCCGTCCATCCCGCACATTCAGATGACCGTGGAGGCGCTGCGCCAGATGGGTATTCGGGTGCAGGAGCACTACCCGAACCAAGGCAACGAAGCAGAGGGCGGCGAGTACCGTTGGACGGTTCACCCCGGTTCTTTCCCCGGCTTTGAGATGACCATTGAGCCGGACCTGTCGAATGCCGGTCCGTTCCTTGCCGCCGCCGTGGTTACCGGCGAGTCGGTGACTATTCCTCACTGGCCGGCACCCGCGGATGATTCTTCGGCGGGTACGACCCAGGTGGGCGATATGTGGCGTGAGCTTCTGCCCGCGCTGGGTGCGCAGGTTCGCTACGCTGAAGGCCGTCTGACCGTGACCGGTCCGGCGCAGCTTCCCGAGGGCGACTTCTCCTTTGACCTGTCTGCCGGTGGTGAGTTGGCGCCGACCATGGCGGCTACCTGCGCTTTCGTGAAGGGCCGCGTGGAGCTGACCGGTATTGCGCATCTGCGCGGTCATGAGACAGACCGCCTCGCCGCGCTCGCCGCTGAGATTAACCGGCTGGGAGGTAGCGCCCACGACACCGCCGATTCGCTGGTGATTGAGGCGCCCATCCCCGCTACCGCTGAGGCTGCGCCGGTTCTGGCGCGTACCTACGACGATCACCGTATGGCAACCTTCGCGGCGATTATTGGTCTGCGCCGCCCCAACGTGGTGGTGCAGAACGTAGCCACCGTGGCTAAGACCATGCCCGAATTTACCGCAATGTGGGAGGACATGCTGGCGCAATGGCAGACCGGCGCTTCCGCCTCTGACGTTACCGCCGACCAGGAGGTCTTCTAAATGGGTTCTTCCCGCATGAACGTGCGCGATTTCTCCGAATGGGACGAGTCGGATGTGCGCGTGCGCCCGAACAAGAAGGGCTCCCGCCCCCGCACGAAGGACCGCCCGACCTTCAAAGAAGCGATTCGTGGCAGGGTCATTACGGTGGACCGCGGCCGCTGGTCGGTCGTCGTTGATGAGGGTACCGAGAAGGAGCGTACCCTCATTGCGGCGCGTGCTAAGGAGCTGCGCCGCACCGCGATTGTAACCGGCGACTTTGTGGACCTGGTAGGTGACACCTCCGGTGCGAAGGATACCCTGGCGCGCATTGTGCGTCTGGGTGAGCGCACCTCGATTCTGCGCCGTAGTGCCGATGACACCGACCCGTCGGAGCGCGTGGTCGTGGCGAATGCTCAGCAGCTGGTGATTGTGGTTGCTGCGGCGAACCCGGAGCCGCGCACCGGCTTCATTGACCGTGCCGTGGTGGCGGCGTTTGACGCCGGGATTGAGCCGATCCTGTGCATTACGAAGACCGATGTGCGGTACCCGCAGAACCTGCTGGATTACTATGCGGCGAGCGGTTTGAAGATTGTGCTGTCTTCGTCTTCGGATGGTTTGGCGCCGAGTCAGGAGGGCGCTGCCGGTTTGGAGTCGGCACCGGTTCAGGAGCTTCTGCAGGAGCTGTTGGGTCAGGTGTCGGTGCTTCTGGGCCATTCGGGTGTGGGTAAGTCAACCCTGGTGAATGCGCTGACCGGCTCTGAGCGTGCGACCGGTCATGTGAACGCGGTGACGGGCCGTGGCCGCCACACGTCCTCGTCGGCGTTGGCGTTGCGTCCGGTGAATGCGAATGGGGAACCGATGGAGCCGGGCACCTGGATTATTGATACTCCGGGTATTCGTTCTTTCGGTCTGGCGCATGTGCCGCCGGAGACTGTCGTGGAGGCGTTCGTGGATCTGGCGCCGGGTGCGGCGGATTGTCCGAAGGCGTGTACTCACGCGGCGCAGGCTCCCGAGTGCGGTCTGGAGGCGTACGTTGCTGCCGGTCACGCCGGTGAGAGCGGTCCCGCCCGCCTGGAGTCCTTGCGTAAGCTGCTGCTGTTGACTCCTGAAGAGGGCGATTCGGAGAAGGAACTGGGCGCTCTCGTCTAGGTTCTCTCCCCTGCACTGCACACAGCACTACACACATTTTTGCTGACTACATCACCGAATACTGAAGAAGAGCATTACTATGAGCCGTCCCCAGCAGTACACCGACGATTTGCGTCTTGCGCATATTCTTGCCGATAGCGTCGATCGTGTGAGCGCCATGCGTTTTCGTGACCGTCCGGTCTTCTCCCCCGCATCCGAGGTGGTAGAGCCCGCCGAGGCGGCACCCGCTGCGGCGCCGTTGGCTCCGTGGCAGCAGGCTACTCAGCAGCCCGCGGAACCGCAGGCGCCGGTGCAGGAGCCTGCCGATTACGCCTCGGGTGTGGCTCAGGAGATTGAGGAGCTTCTGCGCGCGCAGCTGTCGCGTGTGCGTACTCGTGACGGTATTGCCGGTGCGCATGCCGGCTATAACGGTCAGGCGTCGCGCCAGTGGGTGATTGCGCCGATTGCTGAGCTGGATAATTTTCGCCGCGGCGTGCCGGTGTGGGCGACTCTGATTGCTTTGCTGGATCAGGGTGAGCCGGTGGTGGGTGTGGTGTCTGCACCCGCGCTGGGTCGCCGCTGGTGGGCTGCTCGCGGTTCGGGCGCGTACACGGGTAAGTCTTTGGCGCAGGCGACTCGTCTTGAGGTGTCTTCGCTGACTCAGTTGGATCAGCTGTCTGCCGCGTACACCGACCTCTCCTCCTGGAAGGCGGCCTCTGAAGGCGCTGTGGACCGATCTGGCGAGCTTGTACAGCTTCTGGGATCCGTGGGGCGTTCCCGCGCGTACGGTTCGTTCTGGGCGGCGTGTATGCTCGCTGAGGGTGCCGTGGACACCGTCATGGACGCATCCCTGTCTTTCTATGAGGTGGCGGCGCTACTGCCGCTGATTCGTGAGGCTGGCGGCGTCGCCTCCACCCTGGAGGGCGATTTGCCCGAGCACGCGGGCGTTTCAGCCGCCGGTGTGCACCCGGTGTCCCTGGTGGCAAGTAATACTGCGGCGGTCCAGCAGCAGGTGCTGGAGGCGCTCGCACCCCGGTTCTAGTCTGCACTCCCCCCCCCGGTGACGGTGACAATATAGCGAGGCGGCGGCTTTCCGGTCAGTGGAAAGCCGCCGCCTCGCTATTATCGCTATGAGAGCAAGCGTTGCCTGTTTTAGGACAGCATCGTGAGGGTGCCGAGCAGACCCAGCAGGCTCAGACCCGAGATGATGTACGCCAGAATGTTGAAGGTCGTCATCTTCGAGGTGTACTTGGTGGTGTGACCGGCGTTCACCTTTGCCGAGTAGATGGCAAGCCAGATAGACACGCCTACCGGGATCAGACCCACGAGCAGCAGAGCAATCACCATGATGTTGGGGCTCAGGCTCAGATTGGAGCTATAAGCAGAGGAGCTGTAATCGCCGGACCTGGTCCTTGCCTCAGCGTGGAGTGCCGCGACCTGAACCCACGCGTAGAGGGTCAGCGCCAGGGCACCCAGGGAGGCACCGAACGCGCCGATGGAGTAGAAGTAGCCGGGGCCGCGGAAGTCGCCGGTGGTCTCGCCGTAGGGGCGGCGGTGCTCAGCCGGTACCCGGTAGATGTCCGGGATGCGCTGGTAGCTGTCATCGCGGTCGCGCACGTTAGCGGGTGCCACGCCCAGGGCGGGTGCGGGTGCTGCGCCGAGGGGAGCGCCGGGTGCGACGCCTGCAGGTACCGGCTGCGGGGAGTTTGCGTTGTTCTGCTCCGGAAAGGAGGGGGCGGGAATCTGGTTTTCCATGGTGCGTCCTTGAGTGGTCGTCATAGCGGCTGTGTGGCTACCGCATCGTAGCGGTGGCATCCCTATGACCGGCTATTCTGTGGCTCTGTGGTTGCTCTCGAATGTTGCCGGTGAGATTGAATGAACAATCAACGCCGAACAACGATATTTACCCTTCGATACTACGCCATAGGGTGTGTTTTCGTCTTCTCTGATGACGTTCTCATTACAATGCGGTCACCTGAGCACCCTCGGGCACGCCGGTACACCTCAGAACGGACCGACAATATAGACTCGCAATTGGGCATAAAAATACCCGGCAGGTGACGCCGTGGGGCGTCCTGCCGGGTGGTAGAAACCTACCACGGTTCTTCCTCTGGATTGGAACCGATAATCACCGCCGCACCCCATACGGGATAGCGGACGGTTGGGAGATCGTGGAGCCAAAGGGGAAGCAATCGAACTCGACGGCCTCCCCTCGTCGTCTCCGTTCAGCGCCTCGTAAGGCACCTCGCGATTCTCTTCTGAGTACCACGATATGAATACGAGCCTGTCCTCATACAGATAGATTTTATCTACGAAGTACTCGAATAGCATCCTGCGCGTCTCTGGATTTTCAAAGTCCGCGTTTGCGAACTTCATGAAATACGCCTTGATGCTGTGCTCGTCCTCGAAAAGCGGTAGTAGGCGATAGCTAGGTTGTTGTCGTTCTGGAAAAATTCAGTCTTTGCCGTCTATACATTCACCTCCTCAGCTGAGCTTTGGCGGTCAATGAACGCCAGATACTGCTCATACTTCTTGAGCATCATGTTCTTCGCATACTGCTCCATGTACTTGTAGTCAGGCTTGCCCTCATCAGTAACGGGGAGCATCACCTGCATCTTCTTGATCCTTGCGTCGTTTATCTCGCGGTTGAAGTTGAAGTTTGAGCCTTGCCTCTCGATTGTCGTTGCGAGGAAGAGATACACGAACTTCGACGTGCCCTCACGCTTCAGGCTTGTCACATGGTCACTCGCGACGAACTCAAACGGTTCGTAGAACGCTGTTCCAACGCTCCCACTGTTTGCAAGACTAATGCAGTCACTGAAAGAGCGCGTACCTGCTGTTGCCATGACGTAATCATCAACACCATTATTCTTTGCCGTCGATGAGACATAGGGGATAATGCCCGGCACATGGTCAGCATTCTTCAGACGCTTTCCCCGTTGTATATTCGGAAAAACATCGGGGATGAGAAAATGCCCCCATTCCTTCTCATGAAGAGCCGGAATATCCCTGTGCTCCAACTGGGAGAGCTGCCCAGCAATGAAATTCTTATACCGCATGAGCATACCCCCCCCTCACTTCAGTGGAGTAAAGCGTCATGTAGGCATAGTCAGGATTGCCCTTGTCATCGACAGGAAGCATGACCTTATCCCCGCGAAGATGCTGCAGATTGCGTTTATAACCGTGGCTGTATTTGTCTTCTATCATGTCCTGCGCAGCAACGAAAAATAGACCATTTTCGCGATTGAGCCAATCGGCATACCCATAGATAACATTTACAGTTGAGGCAAATGGTTCATGCTTATAAATCGCATAACCTGCTGAGCCATCACCATCTTTAATAAAGCCAATACAATTTCCAGCTTGAACCTTTTTCTTTAAATCTTCAGATGGTTCTAAATGGTACAAGACACCGTTATTGCGATTTGTAGCTGCAATATAATTTACTCCACCATTTGATACTTTCTCGAACTGATTTGCCTGAGAAATTTTTCCAGGCTTTATTGTCTCGAAAATGTCGATGATTTTAATCGGCTTCCATTCCTTCTCAGTTAGTCTTTTCATCATCAGTACCTTCCTCAAACAAATACTCGCGGTTCTGCATGACCATGGAGAACTCGAACGTCAGATAGTCGCCGATAGACTTCTCGAAGTCGGCATCGGTCGGAATCTCATCGTTAAAGTAGTAAAAGCTGTGCAGCCACTCGTCATCCGGTTCAACCGTTGATTCGACACAGAACTTCGACGGTGCCTCAACGCGCCCGAACCACACATCCAGCAAGTGCTGGTGCTTATCCTTGGCAGAATCACCCTCGACCAATCCGACGTGTGCCCTCACCTCGTAGCCATCATCCCTGAAATCAATGAACTTGCATACCTTGTCCTTCGGATGCGGTTCATGCGCCGTGAATACAGCGATAACCGGGTTCGTGCCCACACCGTAGAACGTGTCCGTGTTGCAAGTGATAACGCCCTCAAGTGTGTGATTTTTCATGATGGCATCCTTGAATGCCTGCTCTGCCTTTGACTTACCAGTCATGGATGACTGGGGAACAATGACAGCCGCACGCGCTCCGGTCGTCGTCAGAGAATCCAGCATATGCTTGATAAACGACAGCTCGTACTGGCTCGGGTCTGCTTTCGTACCCTGCGAGTACGGCGGGTTCATCAGCCCGACCGTCGCGCCCTTCATCTGCACCAGTGCCGGGTTCTTGGCCAGAAAGTCGCTGCATTCGAGATTGCTGTTGCCGTCACGGCGCAGAATCATGTTCGTAGCAGCAACGGCAAACATGTTGCTCTGAAGCTCGAAGCCGTGAAGCTGCTTCGTCTTGATGTTCTTTCTCTGCTGGTCACTGTCCGCCATGGAAAGCATCTTATGCATAGCGGAAATCAGGAATCCCGCCGTGCCACACGTCGGGTCGAGCACCACGTCGTCAGGCTGGATATCCACCAAATCGCACATCAAATCCGTAATGTGATGAGGCGTCAGGATGATGCCCAGCGTCTGTCCGTCGCCGCCAGAATAGCTCATGAACTCGCCATAGAAGCGACCGATGAAGTCCTCGGAGGTCTTCTGGTACTTGATGTTCTTGAAGACGTGCTCGTACAAAAACTCCGTGTAGAACTTCAGCGGCGTCTTGCCCAGCGTCTTATTGACCTCGTTCAATCTGAAACTGGTCTGCAAGATGGCGAACTCCGCAAGAAGCTTGTCCTTCTTCGCATCTGGCCCCACATTGGAGCGGGTCAGGCGCGTCTTAATGGCGTTCATCAGCTTGTCGCCATCGCGGTTGCCTGCAATCTGGTCTCCGGTCAGCGAATCGACGCTGAAACCACCAAATTCAATTTCATCCAGTGCCAGCAGGATACCAGCGACAACCAACGGCTTGTCCTGGTCTTTCAGCGTGCCGTATGTACGCAAATACTCGTGAAGCTCAGCAGCGTCCTTAAGAATCTGCTCCGTCGTCTTTTCAACATCGGTAGCCTCTTCCAGAACGTACCTCGTGTAGTACTCGTTGATGTTTCCTGGCGAGAACCAGACGAACGATTCAACATCCGGCAACTGCTTGTAGCCCTCACGGTCATCAACCCAAAGTGGCGTAATCTTGTGATGCTTCTCATCACCAGAAACTCCGACTGCAAACACCTTCTTAAAGGCGCTCTTCTGGGCAATGTGCTTTCCGTAAAAATAGGCACCATTAACCGCATAATCAGTCACGGACTTGACCTCAGTGTCAATCACGCCCTTGTCGGTCAGATTGACATGCTTGTCAAGCGCAGCCTTATCTTCGATTACAAGCACAAAATCACTGATGACAGCGACGTACTCGGGATAGCCAGCCTTGCCAGTTCCTCGCTTTGATGCCGTCTTCAGCGCATCGTCGATTTCCTTAATGGTGCTCCCCTGAGGGTCATACTTGATACCGCACTCATCAAGCTGCTTTGCGACCCAAAGGTCGGTCTTTGCTTCCTTCTTTGCCATTACTCTTCAGCCTCCTCAGCATTTTTCTCAATCCACTCATGCAGCATCATTGAGATAGATTTCTCCCTCTTAGCTGCAATGATTTTCAATCTCTTCTTATCCTCCGCCGTCACGGAGAGCGTTAGCTTCGTTCGCCTGCCGCTCTCTGACGGCTTTTTGTCGTCTTTTTTGCTCATATCAAGTTCTCCTAATATACGTATTCACGTATTCACGTGATTACGTGATTACGTGATTACGTGATTACGTGATTAAAATACGACATTTCACCAGATAAATCAACCTTTTGTGTGCCTTAAAGACCGTCTAAAGACGATCAAGATTGCACTAGACAAAGGAGGATTCCATGGATTTCAACGATTACATCAAGACCTACGAAGACCTATCAAGGCAGGTGGTAGGGATGGTGCTCGCCAACGAGATTGCAATCCGTCCGCTAGAACTGATAAACGGTAACTTAGACAATGAGATATTCCAGTTCTACATCACCCAAGACCCCGAGTTCCTGTTTGAGCATACGAACGAGTCAGTCTTCTATGACAGCGAGCTTGACCTCTACATGTGGGGAATAACGCACTACGGGACTCCGTGGTCAAGCGTTCCAACACCAGAGTTTCACTAATCAATTACATATTTAATCAATTATTTTAAATTGTGTTAAAACGGCATACGATTAAGGGCTACCATGCGAAAATCGCATGACAAAAATTACCGATACCCAAGCCGTGCCCGACACTCTCCGCTCAGAAAAATCACCGACAAACTCAGCTCCAAGTCATATAAAAGTTTTAACTAATTACTAGGCTTCCAGCCATGCTCGGTGAAGGGTTAGATACCCAGCCACCTCGCATCACAAAACAGACCGACAATTGGGCATAAAAAATACCCGGCAGGTGACGCCGTGGGGCGTCCTGCCGGGTGGTAGAAACCTACCGCGGTTCTTCCTCTGGATTGGAACCGATAATCACCGCCACAACCCTAACGGGTCAGCGGGCGGTTGGGAGATCGTGGAGATGCGGGGAATCGAACCCCGGTCCGATGTGGCGTCAACGGGGCTTCTCCGTGCGCAGTTTATGCGAACGCTACTTTTCGGCTCCGGTACTTGCATAAACACATATACCGACGAACCTAGTCACGTAAAAGTCCCGCCAGCCCCCGCGACGAGGGCTAGCAGCAGTGGCCTTTTAAGTCGATGCCGGTAACTGAGCCAAAGGCATGCTCAGGCCGACAGACGGCAACTCGCGCTTAGGCAGCGAGTGCGAAGTCAGTGCGCTTAGATTCTGCACTTAATTTTTTGCAGAGGGCGTTAACGAGATAACCCTGCATCCTCGGCACGCTTCACCCATCTCAACTCACATCGTCGAAACCGATCATCCCCCTATGCTTTTATCAAAAAGCCCACCGTCCTCTGAAAGTTTTCCTCGACATACCTTGATGCCGCGGTGCCATTCAAACACGGTAGAGATTCAGTATAACTAAGATGTTTAACGGCGTGCAAGTCACCCACCCCGCACGCGCAGCGCTCTCACTGACAGAGAACGCTACCAGAGAAGAGTGCTAGCGCGCCTCCGCCACCGAAACATCCGCCGCCGCTAGCACCAAAAAAACACGGCGAGCGCAGAAAATCACGGGCACAGAAAACGGGGTGAGGCACCCCAGAAAATCTGGGATCCTCACCCCGTTCGCGTACCGCGCTGGGTAGCCAAAATTAGGCGGCTAAGACTTAGCGGTGAGCCGGAACAGTCATGCGGTTGTTCGGGTTATCACCAATCTGGCACACCACGTTACCGTGGCCGTCATCGGTACCAACTTCAAGGCACTTCTCAGCAGTCTGAGCAACAGAAATGTACACGAAGAGCATGCACAGCGAGAACAGGACAGCCACCGCGCCGGTTACGATACCGGTAATCGCGAAGCCCTTACCCGCACCAGCTTCCTTGACCTTCTTCAGGGACAGGGCGCCCAGAATAATCGCAGCGATACCCAGCAGCGCACCAAATACGAAGAAACCGGTCACGACGCCCACAATACCCAGAATCATCGCAGCCAGCGCCATGCCGGGAGCCTTCTTCACAATGGGAGCCGCATACGGGTAACCTGCGGGCTGACCGTAACCATAAGCGTCCTGCTGAGGCTGCTGCTGGTAAGAGTTCTGCTGGTAATTGTAGTCAGCAGGCTGAGCCTGGTACGAGGCTTCCTGGCCGTAACCGTACTGGTTCTGCTGAGCGGGCTGAGCCTGGTAGGATGCGTCCTGACCGTAGCCGTACTGCTGCTGACCGTAGGTGTTCTGTGCCGAAGCACCCTGGGCAGCGTTCTGGCCGTAAGCATTCTGCGAAGAGGGCTGCGCACCAAACTGGCCGTACTGGCTCTGCTGAGCCGAAGACTGCTGGCCCGAGTTCTGCTGCGCCTGGCCGTAGCTGTTCTGAGCGGATGCGCTCTGACCGTAGTCCTGGCCGTAAGTATTCTGAGCCGAAGGAGCCTGGCCATAATCCTGACCGTACGAGCCCTGGGCGGAAGAATTAGGCTGCTGAGCAGCGTAGGGGTTCTGCGCGTTCCCCTGGTTGTTTCCGTAGTTATTCTCAGACATCCGTCGTTCTTTCCTTCACAGTTGCAGCGAACAATTTATACTCGCCCAACGCACCATTGCGCGCTGAGTTCGGTTCCATTATATAAATAAGCCATCATCTGAGGCATCTGTGAAGTCCAAGATTTCAGAATCAGCACTTTAAGCCCGCCAATTGAACAGATTCAGCGCAGAAAAAGAGCAAGGGACCGAATAGTTCAACACTATTCGGTCCCTCAACGGTTCAAAGACTCAACGCGACTTAGCGGCGGACAGATTCATATTCCTTAGGGCTCATCGTCATAGTCTCGCCGTGAATGGTGCACACGTAGTTACCGCTCGAATCCTGCACCGCATTCTCAGCGCACTCGCTGAGCAGACCAATGCCAATCATGCCCAGAACCAGCACGACAACAGCACCAATCATGCCCAGCGCACCGGTGACAATGCCACCAATCGCCATGCCCTTACCGGAAGCGGTACCGTTCTTCACCTTCACCAGCGCAACAATACCCAGCACGATACCCGCCAGGCCAAGAGAAAGTCCACTAAAGATAAAAATACAGGTCAGAACACCCAAAATACCGCAGACCAAGGAGGCGATAGCCAGCCCCGAGCCCGGTTTCGGCTGGTAGCCGGGGTAGCCGCCCTGCATGTTGTATGCCGGTGCCTGCTGCGGTGCGGGGATGAACTCGCCCGGGTTCTGCTGGTAGTTCGGGTTCTCAGACATGTGTCTCCTCAAAAACGTATGGTGCTCGCGGTACGCCACGAATTTTTAACCATTATACGTGAGGAAATAAGCCCGGTCCCCCGCCACTGTCACAGGTTTTACCGCAGCCCTAGCCGAGGTTGCGGTAACGCATCGCGCGGCGCGCCTCCAGGTCATCCTGACGCTCACGCAAAGCCTGACGCTTATCATACTCGCGCTTACCGGTCGCCAGGGCAATCTCAACCTTCGCGCGGCCGTTCGAGAAGTACAGCTTCAACGGAACCACCGTGTAACCGGTCTCTTTCAGCTTCTGAGCCAACTTATTAATCTCAGAACGATGCAGCAGCAGCTTACGGCGACGACGAGCCGCGTGGTTCGTCCACGTACCGTAACCGTACTCCGCAATATGAATACCCTCGAGCCACAACTCGTTATCGGTCACCTGGCAGAAACCATCCACAATGGACGCCCCACCATCACGCAGAGACTTCACCTCGGTGCCCAGCAGAACGATGCCCGCCTCATAGGTATCCACAATGTTGTAGTTGTGGCGAGCCTTCTTATTCTGGGCAATAATCGCGTTATTCGGGTCCTTCTTCGCGTCTTTCTTCTTTTTCTGAGCCATCACTCAATCCTTATACGTCTTAGCTCTCTTCAGCCGCGCGCCCCGAAGCACGCCAGCGAATACCAGCATCAATAAAGGCGTTCAAACCGCCATCCAAAACATTAGAGGTATTACCCTCCTCATAGCCGGTACGCAGATCCTTCACCATCTGGTACGGATGCAGAACATAGGAGCGCATCTGATCGCCCCAGCTTGCCTTAATATCACCGGCAAGCTCCTTCTTCTTCGCGTCCTCCTGCTCCTTACGCAACAGCAACAGGCGAGACTGCAGCACACGCAAAGCCGCCGCACGGTTCTGCAACTGCGACTTCTCATTCTGCATCGACACCACAATACCGGTCGGCAAGTGAGTCATACGCACCGCCGAATCCGTCGTATTCACCGACTGACCACCCGGGCCCGAGGAGCGGAACACATCCACCTTAATCTCAGACTCGGGAATCTCAATAGCATCCGTCTGCTCAATCAGAGGAATCACCTCAACCGCCGCAAACGAGGTCTGGCGGCGGCCCTGATTATCGAACGGCGAAATACGCACCAGACGGTGAGTACCCGCCTCCACCGACAGACGACCAAAAGCGTACGGTGCGTTGACCTCAAAGGTCACAGATTTCAGGCCCGCCTCCTCAGCGTAGGAGGTGTCCAGAACCTTCGTCGGGTAGCCGTTCTTCTCCGCCCAACGCAGGTACATGCGCAGCAGCATCTCCGCGAAATCAGCAGCATCCACGCCGCCGGCGCCCGAACGGATTGTCACCACAGCCTCACGCTGATCGTACTCACCCGACAGCAGCACCAGCACCTCAAGCTCTTCCAGCTTGGCGCGGATCTCACCGCACTCACGTTCAGCATCAGCGAGCAGCTCGGCGGCAGTCTCCTCATCCTCCGCTTCGGCAAGCTCCACCATCACCTCAACATCATCAATGCGAGAAGACAGCGAACGCAAACGGTTCAGCTCTGACTGCTTATACGACAGTGCGCTCGTGACCTTCTGCGCGTTCTCCACGTCATCCCACAAATCGGGTGCGGCAGCCTGCGCAGACAGGTCCTCAATGGCGCGCTCAATCCCCTCAATATCGCTCACAGCAGCAATAGAGTCGAAGATCGCGCGAAGCTCTTTAATCTCAGCAGAAAAGTCGAAGGATGCCATAGCTTTTAACACTATCGCGAAACTGCCAGAAAGTCCCGCCGTTACAGCCCGCAACAGCCCACAGCGCAGAAGGACAGGGTGGTTAGAGGGCAGAAGCCGCGGAACGAAAATGTAAAAGAATGCAAAACGAGGGCGCATCCGCTAGCCGTTACACTACCTTGCGGATGCACCCTCGCAGTCTATGGGGCTCACAACACGCCAATAAGCGGGTGAGCCGATAAGCCCGTCGCCGATATGCCCGTGCGCCGTTGATGGACGCACTAATCGGTGGATGGGCCCTGGCTCATCTTCAAACGCGACGAACCATGAGCGGTCACCTCAATACCATCAGGCACCAGAATCGACAGCAGCGGCGGACGAATACGAGCCGACAGGTACACGTGCACGCTCTGATCAGGATCCACGGACACGTTCTCCAGACGCAACGCATGAAAATCCTGCCCCGGCTGAATCTCAGCCAGGTACGCACTCGCATACTCCCACGCCGCCGAACCGTTCGCCTCCTCCGGAGTGCGGATCGTGCGGGTAATCGAGTTCGCCTGGGCGTCCGCCACATCCTGCAGATGCTGAGTCTGCAGATACGCGCCGGTAATCGCCACCGTCACCGAACCGATGAGCAGAAGCAACGCCAGCATGCCCACAATCAGCGGGGCTATACTGCCCTCTTCCGGGTCTGAGGCAATCGGGTCAGCGGCGAGGCGGCCTGAGGCAATCGGGTCAGCGGCGAGCGCCCGGCTCTGCGCACGAGCCTGAACCTGTAGATGGGCACGACGGTATGCGTTAGCGTAGCGCTCCCGCGCAGAGGAAAGCAGGCGAGCGGGCGAACCATTAGGAATCAGCATGACCAGACCCCCAACTCGTCGCATGAGAACTCACCGGAATCACGCCGCCACCCATAAACGAAGGCAGCAGCGGCAAACGCGCCTGAACCGTCACCGTGGCGTACGCCTTCGTACCCGAGACGCACTCCCCCGACGCACAGCTCAACGACACGCTCACATCGGAGGGCTCAACCCCGTAATCGGCGGCAGCATGCACCGCCAGACGCTGAGCCAAATCCGGGCCAACCGACGAGTCCTGCGGCTGCTCCTGCACATACAGCACCACCTGGGCGCTCGCCGCATGAGCCGCCATTACCGAAGACTGCAAGCTAAAAATCGTCAGAATGCCGTAGAGTACCGGGATGAGCAGAGTAATACCCAAACCCAGGAACTCCACAATGGCGCTACCCTCTTCAGAGTCGTGTTGCTCAGAAAGAGGCCAATCAGAGCGGCTCTTCAGGCGTTCCTTCACCCGCTGCCGAAGCGAAAAGTCGCTAATCACCGGAACGATGCTCCGCATAAATCGCATGCCCCTTCACCTCAATAGAATCCGGAAAACCCCACGGGCCCAGCACCGGCAACGGAGACTTCACCGTCACCTCCAAAGTGCGCACACCCGTAGAATCACTACTCTGACGGTACGAAATATTCTCAGCATACGAGGATGGAAGAGTCCCCTCAATCATCTGACGGGTACGCTCCATGCCCTCCTGCGGAGTGCGGTCACGCATCGTACCGTACCGTGCCCCAGCCGCCGCAGCATCCACCAACATGGTTCGTGCATACAGGGCGAAAGAAACCTGCAGAATCGCCATGGTCAGCAACACCAACAGCGCACCGACCATGACGAATTCCGTGCTGGCGTCACCGCGCTCGCTCTCCTCCGCAGAATATTCCGCGGAGGATAGCTCAGCGGCAGTCAGCTCAGAAGCGATGCGGGGCTTACGCATTACTGGTGAACCAGAGCAATTGCGTCGTTGAACATCTTGGTCAGAGCGGGCTGAGCAATCGCCAAGATAGCGGCAACCAGCACGGCGCTCATCATGGTGATCATGACCCAGCCGGGCACGTCGCCGCGCTCGGAGTCATCCTGCTTGTTCTTCAGGCGCAGAGCCAGCACGGATGCGATAGCCAGGGCAATCAGCACGGTGAGGGTGGTGCGGAAACGACGGAACATGATTTTCTCCTTCTATCAAAGGGTGTAGTGTGTGGTTGGTGCGGCGCGCCGGGCAATCAGCCCAGCCCACCGCGGTGTAGCAGGTACGGTGTGTACCCGCCGCAAAATCTAAAAGTTCAAACGCATGAGCGACAGGCCCGGGAAGACCGCAAAAATTACGGTCAGCGGCAGGATAAAAAACACCACCGGGGCGAGCATCGCAATCTCCTTCTTACCGGCTGTTTCCATCAGCTCACGCTTAGCGTTATCGCGCACATCCTGAGCCTGCGCACGCAACACATCAGCCAGAGGGGTACCGCGCTCAATCGCAACAGCAATACCCTCAACGAAGCGGCTCAACGCCGGAACGCGAGTACGCTCCGCGAACTCCTGCAACGCACTCAGCAGCGAAACGCCGGTGCGGGTCTGCGCCAAAATCTCAGAAAACTCACGAGCCAACTCGCCGCGAGAGGTCAAACAGATACGCTCCAAAGCCGCCAGCGCCGACTCGCCCGCCGTCACCGACAGAGCCATCATCTCCGCCAGCGCCGGGAACTCAGCAACCAGCTGCTTCTCACGCTTAGTCACCGCCTCACCCAGCCACCAGTCACGCGCCAGAAAGCCGCTCAAACCGCTCACCAGCACCAGCACAAGAGCCACCAGGATGGAGAAACGCTCCTGCACCACGCCAATGACGGTCAGCGCACTCATGACGGTCACACCGGCAAGAGCCCACAGCAGCTGCTCAGCACGAAACGCGCTCACACTCTGCGAAGAGCCAGCACGACGCAGACGCTCCTGCACCGAACTATCACTCAACGACGAGCCGCTCAGCGACGAAGACAACGAACGCAGAAGCGGCGCGCAGAACGCCGAAATCGCCTCCAGCAGGCTCGGCTCACGGCGGTCCTGCTCCTTCAACAGCGACTCACGCAGAGTCTCACCGCGCAGCTGCGACGCCACACGATCAGAAAACGAAATACTGCGAGTATTCAGCACCGACGAAAGAATCAGACCCACGCCGGTCGCCAACAGCAGACCAAAAATCAGAGGCAGGTTCACCCGAAAACCCTCCGTTCACGCGGCAACTCACCAATACGCAGCATCAGACGGTACGCCGCCAAAGAAATAGCGGCACCGGCAATCATCAGCATCGCACCGGCAAACGAGTTATAAACCATGCGCGCGGCAGGCTGAGTCGCCATCAGACACAGCACAAACCAGGGGGCCACGCACGAGAGCCGGGCTGCATTCACTGTCCAGGATTGGCGGGCCAGAAGCTCCGAGCGGGTGCGGGCATTATCGCGCAGAAAATCGCTGAGCGTGCCCAGCAGCTTGCCCAGGTCCGAACCGCCCACCTCGCGGGCAATCTTCAAAGCCTCAATGATGGTGTCCGCCACAGGGTCAGAAAGGTACTCCTTCAAACGGTTCAGCGACGGCACAAACTCACCCGACGCACGGTAATCACGCGAAAAATGGGCAAAGGCATCACGCAACTCTTCCGGGCCGCGGTACGAGAGCTGAATCAGCGCCTCCGGCAGGGACAGGCCCGCACGAATCGCCGAACGCAGGTGGTCCACCGCATCCGGCCACAACTGCCAAATACGGGCATCCGCCGCGCGAGCACGATGATTCACGACCACACGAGGCGCCACAAAACCACCAATCAGGCCCAGCAGACCCAACGGTAGCAGCTGAGTGACCATCAGCAACAACACCGAGGCAGTCACGCCGCTGGCAACGCTCACCCACATGAACGTGCGAGGAGTCAGCGAATGCATACCCGCCTTACGCAACGCCACAACCAGCGCCGGGTCATTACTCGGCTTCGGCGGCTTGCCGTTATCAGGAAAGCAGGAAAGGTAAATCAGGCAGACGCCCAACCCCAAAATCAGGCTCAGAAACAGGGGCATTACTGACCCGCCTTCGCCGCAGCCAGCACCTGCTCGGGGCGGTGACCGGCACGAATCCAACGGTCCGGGTTCGGCAGCTCCAACGCCACGCACACCATCTGACCGTCACGGCGCACAAACAGCGGGGACATCTCAATCACGCCGTCCTCAACGCGGCCGCCCAGCATGCTGATCTCTTCGACCTGGCGCTGACCGCGCGAATCGCGGCCGCAATGCACCACAATGTCAAAGCAGGACGCCACGGTCGGCACCACGAACGCCGAGGAGATATTCTCGCCTGCCAGCAGCGGCAGGGTACAAATCTTGGTCACCGCGTCACGTGCCGAGTTCGCGTGAATCGTGCACATGCCAGGCAGACCCGCGTTGAGCGCAATGAGCATGTCCAGGGATTCCGCCTCGCGCACCTCACCAATGAGGATGCGGTCCGGGCGCATACGCAGAGCCTCCTTGACCAGGCGGCGCAACTCAATCGCGCCGGTGCCCTCAAGGTTCGGCTGGCGGCACTGCAGACCCACCACATCGCGGAGCGGAACCGCGAGCTCAAAAATTTCTTCGCACGTAATCACGCGCTCACGCGGAGGAATGGATGCCGACAGGCAGTTCAGCATCGTGGTCTTACCCGCCTGGGTTGCGCCCGAAACGAGGATGTTCATGCCGCTCTCCACTGCCGCATGCAGCAGGGACGCCGCGCCAGCACTCAGCGAGTTCATGCGCACCAGATCGGGCAGGCGGCGGGCACGCACCACGAACTTACGGATGTTGATGCTCGTGTGCCTGCGGGTAATATCCGGAATCACCGCGTGCAAGCGGGATCCATCCGGCAGGGATGCATCAACAAACGGGGAGGAAAGATCCACACGGCGACCCGAAGGCTTGAGCATGCGCTCCAGCAGGCTATTGATCGCCTCGGCGCTCAGGTGCAGGCCGGTCAATTCGCTTTCGCCGTTGCGGGCGATAAAGATTTCGTCGGGCGAGTTGATCCAGATTTCTTCAACGCTCTCATCATCGAGGAACGGCTGGATCACGCCGAAGCCGCAGATTTCATCGTGCAGGCGCTGAATCACGGATTCGCGGTCGCCCAAATCGGGCAGGGAGATGCGGGTGCGGCGCTGTTCGTAATCGTTCAGGTGCTCGTCAATGAGCCCGCGAACGGCGCGCTGGTCCTCGTGCGGGTCCAGGCTGCGGTGGCGCATTGCCTCACGGATATTTTCCTCGAGCAGAGTTAGATGCTCCGCCCGGGTATCCAGTACGGTGTTCTCCATTGAAATGATCCGATGCTGTGTGGTGTGGTTGTGTGGAATACGGTGAAGCATTGATACATCAATGCCATCATCACCCTACCCTCAGTGCATCAAATTTATCAAAATGTAATAAAACGCCCCTTAATATTTACGAGTATAGTATTTGAGTATTTTTGATGCATGGAATCGCACATATCATTACCTAACGTGCATCAAAATTCAAAGTGCCTAGTCAGCTGTGACTTGCAGAACAATTGCACGTGCGCCTCCCGAACCGCTCACCGTTGAGCACCACCATATTGCACTTAGTGCACACGTAATATTTCGTCTTAAATACCCCGCAGCAGCCCCTGCCACACCCAGCTGCCCCTACCTCCCCTGCTGAAACGCCAGAACCCCATCGAGCAGATCATCTTCTCGGGCGGGGCATTAGGGTAGGGCATTCGGGCACAGTATTCAGGCATGGCAAAGGGGCGTGCACTCCCCCATCGGGAATACACGCCCCATCACAAGCAATCACCTAGCGGCTAGTCGCCACCACGAATCACCTTCACAGCTTCCTTAATCGGACCGTCAAAACGCAGGTTACCGTGCTCCAGCACCACGCCGCGGTCACAAATCTTAGAAACCAAATCCAGGTCATGGCTCACCACGGCAAGAGTCTTACCGGCAGAGCACAGCTCCTGAATCTTCGCAATACACTTCT
>ERZ1674245.43-NODE-43-length-44037-cov-7.633305_pt1 | contig 44037 bp, 28 predicted proteins | sample MGYA00581205_ERZ1674245 | MGnify/ENA primary metagenome ERZ1674245 (study PRJEB41354, sample SAMEA4873314) | human saliva metagenome | biome: human-associated habitat [ENVO:00009003]; feature: mouth environment [ENVO:08000002]; material: saliva material... | reverse complement strand
TGAAGACTAAAGCATCCAATTGTTTCATGATTTCCTCTTCGAGTCGATGGCTCTCGGCGAATTGTTCGGATAGCGTTTGTTTGAAGTTGGCCATACGAGCATTGAATTCCTCCTCGGTGATGTCTTCATATTCGATTTTGATGTCGAAATATTGTCCTGCAGAGAGGGAATTGCCTTTTTCTTTTATCTCATCGTAGCTGACGCAGACGGAGAAATCGTCGACGGCGCGGCGTTCGCGGAAGGTCGAAACGATTTTCTCGATCTCGAAGTCGCGCAAGCGTTTCTTTTGTGTGTTGCCTTCTTTATATTCTTCGCCCAATTTGCTGGCGTCGATGAGCACCACTTTGTCGGCAGTGGCCGATTTGTCGAAAAAGAGCACCGAGACGTTGGTGCCGGTGGTGGCAAAGACGTTGCTGGGCATGGATACGCAGCCGTAAACCCAGCGTTCGGCCACGATTTTTTCGAGAATCTTCTTTTCGATGCCGCTCTTGGCGGTGATGAAACCTGTGGGGATAACGATGGCGCCTTTGCCCGTTGATTTCAACGAATTGAGCACGTGCTGGATAAAGCAGGTGTAGATGGCCATTCCGTCCTTTTTCTTGGCCGGCACGTTGGGCACTCCCGCCCAGAAGCGTGCGGGTTGTGCAGCGATTTTCTCGCGGGTATCAGAGAAATCATATTTGAATGGAGGGTTGCTCACCACGAAATCAAATTGTCGCAGGCTTTGTCCGTCGTCGCTCTTGTGATAAGGTGAGGTGAGGGTGTCGCCTTGTATGGCGTAGTCGAGCGAAGAGACCAAACCGTTGAGCAGGAGATTGAGTTTGAGCATCTTGTTGGATCGCTGCGAGATGTCTTGTGAGAAGATGGTGCAGCGCTCTTCGCCGATTTGGTGGCTGAGTGCCATGAGCAGTGTGCCTGTGCCGGCTGAGGGATCGTAGCATTCTTGGCTGTAGAGCTGCGGATTGTCGCCAACGAGTAGGCGCGCCATGATGGTGGCAATGGCGTGGGGGGTGTAGTATTCGGCATATTTTCCGCCCCCTGACGTGTTGTAGTCTTTGATGAGATACTCAAAGATGGAGGCAAAGAAGTCGTAGTGTTGCTTGAAGGCCGCTTCGAACGAGAAATTGACGAGCTTGTCTACCAGCGCACGGGCGAAGGATGCCCGTTGGGCTGTGTCGGTTACATAGTGGGTGAGCGGTTCGAAGAGTGGGATTTTCGTATGGCCTGAGGTTTGTGTGGAGAAGATGTCGGCGTTCTTTTCGGCGATGTCTGTCATGGTGTTGTCGAATATCGTGTCGAAGTCGCCTTTGCTCTGTTGATTCCAGAGGTGAGCAATGAGATGATAGGGTTCTAAAACCGGAACATCGGGCGAGATGGCGCATTGCAAGAGCATTCTCTCGTTGTCGCTCAGCTCGGCATAGGCCAGTTCCCACTTGGGAGCCGATAGGATGCGTGCGGCAAGTTCACTTTGCGCATGTTTAATTTCGTAGCCGAACTTGTCGTTGAGGAACTTGTAGAGAAAGACCTGTGTGATGATCTTATATTCATTGCCGTCATTGCCCATGCCATAGCTCTTGCACGTGGCTTTGAGTTCGTCAATGAGGCGGAGGGTCTGTTCTTTGATAGGCATTTCTTATGCTGTGGGATAGGTCGCGTTGTATTGATGGAGATATTGTTGTGTGATGCGGTCGCGGATGAACCCGTAGTCTTTTGAGTCGGGTTCAATTTGTGGGAAATGATAGAGACACTGGCTGATCAGACTAAGTACAGTTTTGGAGAAATAGGCGTCTTTCAGCAGGATGTCGTTTCTGTCATAGACTTTAGTGTCGATATTGTCCTTGATGATTTTCAGGATGACCATGATTTCTTCGTCCTTGAAGGAGAACATCGGCTTCTGCTTTTGGGTTTCTCTTAGTCGATTGACCTCTCTGATGCGTTTGTGCACGCGGGCGAATTTGGCATCGCCGTCGTACTTCTTGACCAAGGCGTTGTTGCGAAGTTGGATGGCTTTCAAACGCTGTATGATTTCGTCCAGCGCTTGAGTTTCTTCGTTGAACTTGGCAATGGTGTCGATCACAAAGCCTCGTTCTCTAAATCGTTCGGTGAAAGCCTCGCGCAGCGAGATGAATTCGGGATCGTCTTGGTCTATATTTTCCGTGAAGGCCGTGATCGTGCGTTGCCATTTTTCTTTCAACTCCATTCCGCCGGCTATCAGGTGCAGCTCCTCTTGTCCGATTTTTGAGAAGTTGAACTCGATGTCGAGCATGGCTTCATTGATGAGGAGCTTCGTTTGCGCGTTGGTTTCGAAGGCTGCTTTCTGATTGATGAGGTTGATGCGCTGCTGCACCTCGTTGAGCAGAGCGGGAAGTTTGGTGATTTCGACTTGAGCAAAGGCATTGCGCATCTCTTCGTCGCCGAAGGTGCGCACCACATTGGCCATATTTTGGGCTGCTATGAGGGTGTGCTTGAGATCGAGCAGTACGCTTTTGTCTTCTTGCGTCGATATTTCGGTCGAGAAATCTTCGGCATTGTCGCACGAGTATTCGAAGAGAGTTTGGCGAATCTCTTTCATCTGTTTGATGATTTCTTCTTTACTCTCCAAAACTTGGGAGAAGGTGTCAACCATGCTTCCTTCTTCCTCGTCTGCCACCTCATTAAAGCGGTTTAATTCTTGGAGATAGGCTTCGTTGGTCTCTTCAAAATTGCGCTTGATGTCTGCGAAATCGATCAGAAAGCCGTAGCGCATGTCTTTGTATGGCCGATTCACTCGCGTAATGGCCTGCAAAAGATTGTGGTCTTTGAGTTTACGACCAAAATAGAGGCGCTTGAGTCGCGGGGCATCAAAACCGGTGAGCAGCATGTTGTAGACAATGAGCACGTCGATCGTCATGTTCCTTTTGAAGTCCTTGACGAGTTGTCGACGCGTTTCCTTGTCTTCGTAGTCGTGTAGGATGAGGCCCGCTTTTAGCGGAGTGTCCGGACACACACTTTGCCGAATTTGCTCGAAGTGTTGATGCAGTTTTTCCGCTTGTGCGCTTGTTTCGCAGATCATCATGCCGCCCAAACTGTCATCTCCTTGAATTTTGCGAAAGCGTACGAGGTCGGTGATGATGTATCGCAAGAGTTCGTCAACATAGCTGTCGTGTTCGATGATTTGATGTTTGCTGACTTCCTTCTTCTGCACCAGCGTCTCCAGTTTCTCTTGTACTGCTGTGAGTTTTTCTCTGTAGGACGTTTCGATATCCTCACGCATGATCTTGAGCGTATAGCCGTCGGCGATGGAACGATCGTAATAGTAGGTATGCAGATAGTTGCCGAATATTTTACACGAAGCCCGTTCATCTTTGAGAAGGGGCGTGCCGGTGAGCGCAATCTTGATGGCATTTTGATCCGCGTCGAAGAGGTTGGCCAAGAAACAGCCACCCGGGCGATAGCCGCGGTGCGCTTCGTCTAAGATGAAGACTCTTTGCAGATTCGTGGCGTAAGCATTGAGTTCTACACGCTCTTTGTCTTCGGCGAAACGCTGGATATTCACTACCGTAATTTCTGACTTGCCCGTCGATCCGTGTTGAGCCTGATTGATACGAAACTGTTCCATGAGTTCTTTGCGGCTATTGGCGGTGTTGACCACCAAACCTCTCGCTTCAAACTCCTGAGTGGCTTGTTCGAGCAGATCAAGTCTGTCTACGATAAAGTAGAACTTGGCCACTTTGTTTTGACGGGCAAAATAGTCGTTGAGCACATGAGTGAGGTGGTAGGACAGTGCGGTTTTCCCACTTCCCTGCGTGTGCCACACAAGACCGGAACGAATGCCCTCCGACAGTTTGCGCTCTATCGCCATCGCTGCAAAGAGTTGCTGATAGCGCATGATATGCTTTTGATCAGTCGATTCGATCTTGCCGTCCACTTCTCGTTCCATACGCACATAGGCTATGCCATAGCGCAGCAGATAGAGCAAGCGTTCGGGGCTGCACATTGAAGTCAAAATCCGATTGGTGGGAGTGAAGGGCGAACGATTGGTTTGATACTCAGGATTCGTGTGAATCACCTGGCAATTGTAGTCCGAAAGAATTTGCTTCTCGATCGAGGGGATGATTTCCCCGTAGGGATAGTTTTCGTGAAAAGGCGCGACTTTGTTACCTCGTGTATTCTCTTCTCTGAAACAATTGAAGGGAGCAAAACTTCTTGCTCCCGTGCAGTAGAACGCGCCTTCCACCGGTACCACTCCTCCCATGGTGTCGTATTCCATATTGTTCGAGAAGATCATCAGTTGCGTCATGTTGATGAAGCGACGAAACTTCGCATTGGGAAATCGCTCTTTGTTCATGCGCGTACTTTCTGCCACCATGCCCCCGGAGTTGTTGGGCTTTTTCACTTCGACGAAGCACAACGGCAGCCCGTTGACGAACAGGGTGATGTCCGGGCGAAACTCGGCTTGTCCATTTCTACAGGTGAATTCTGCCGTACAATGGAATACGTTTGCTTCCGGGTGGTCGAAATCGATCAGTTTGAGTGGTGAGGTGGCTTTGAGCCGCTGATAAAAACCACAACCTAGATCGTCGTCGTTGAGTTCTTTGCGAATTGCAGATAAAGTTTGTTCAAAAGCACCGGACTGCGTTGGGTTGAGTTGGCAGAATTGCGCTCGAAATACCTTCAGAAGGATGTTGGTGTCAGGGTCATATACCCCCTCTTTGGCATCGTCTTCATGGATCTTGCCAAAGTATTGATAACCTAATCGGGTCAGATGCACCAAAGCCGGCATCTGTACGCGTGTCGCTTCGTTAAACATGCGATGATGGAGAGGTGAATCGGGAATACTCAGAGATGTTTATTTAAGGTGTCGGGAACGATTCCGCAGGGCTGCTCGTAATTCGCGAGACGACCCCCGTCACTGAGCGATGAAACAAAGGAAGGCGGACTGTTCGGCAGCCCTCCGTTCGTTGGGGCGAAGCGTCTGCAGCATCTGTTTTCGCGCCAGTGATGGCCGAGGAAGCGTCAGCCATCTACAAAGATACATGTTTTTTGTCGTTGCAAGGCCTCTTGTGCCATTTCTTTATCTTCACACCGAAATTTATGCTCGTCTCGGTCGGGGCAACCGAGACGGGACAGGCGGTGAAAACAAAAGAACACGGCACTGGATGGGACACAGCCTACGGCGGAGGGTAGGCGAGTGTTGCGGTGCGAATATTATTGCGCGACATCCCCCAAGTGTCAGGAATAATTGCGCCGAGTGTGCCACAAAAATGCTGCGGCGTATGCGGTTTTTATCTTTTCATTGTGAATTTTCCCCGCCCGAATGCGAAAACCTCCCCGCTTTTGCGCTTTTCGCCCCGAGAAGACTTGGGAAAACATCGAATAAGTTTTAATTTTGCACCCGGAAATAATTATACAGTCAGTCAAATTCAATTCAATCCATGGAATGGTTCATTAAACTCATGCAGAACCCCGAGAGCTTAGCTCACTTGGTTATTCTGTATGCCCTGGTCATTAGTCTCGGCGTACGCCTGGGACGTTGGCGCATCGGCGGCAAAAACGGTATTGCCTTCGGCGTGACGTGGGTACTCTTCGTCGGTATTCTCGTCGGACACATCTGCACACATTATCTTTATGCAGACCCTGTCGCCGCCGTTGCCGGACAAAAGCACGTGATCGACATGGTCAAGGAGCTCGGCCTCATTCTTTTCGTCTACTGCATCGGACTGCAGGTGGGCCCCAGCTTCTTTCAAACCTTCAAATCGGGCGGCCTGGGCATGAACATGCTCACCCTCAGCCTCGTGCTCCTCAATGTGGCCGTGATGATCGGCCTCTACTTCCTCGCCACCGCCCTCGGCATCTTCGACGACCCCCACTCGCCCAGCAATCTACCCATGATGGTGGGCGTGCTCTACGGTGCGGTGACCAACACCCCCGGTCTCGGAGCGGCCAACAACGTCCTGCCCGACCTGATGACGGGCGTGAAAGACGTGCCTGTCATCGCCAACGGCTATGCCTGCGCCTATCCCCTCGGCGTGGTGGGCATCATTCTGGCCACCATCGCTGTGCGCTTCCTCACCCGCACCTCGCTCGAGCAAGAACGCAAAGCGCTGGAAACGGCCGAGGAGAGCGATCCCACCTCGGCACCCAAACACCTGGTGATTCGCGTCACCAAAACCGCAGCCGAAGGCCGTACCCTCGAAGCGCTCCACCAGTTCCTCAACGTCCAATTCGTCATTTCGCGCTGCATCCTCCCCGACGGCACGCTCCTCATCCCGGGACGCGAAACCGTGCTCGAGCAAAACATGCAGGTCCACCTCGTTTGCGCCGAAAAGGACGCCGAACGCATCAGCGAACTCCTCGGTGAGCTCATCGAAGTGGGACACGAGGAGAAAATCGAAAGCGAACAGTACGTCAGCCGCCGACTTGTCGTGACGCGACCCGAAATCAACGGCAAAAGCTTCGCGCAGCTCCACGTCTCCTCGCTCTACAACGTCAACGTCACCCGCGTCACCCGCCACGGCATGGACCTCTTCGCCGCACGCGACCTCCGTTTGCAGGTCGGCGACCGTATTTTGGTCACCGGCACGGAGAAAAACATTGAGCGCTTCAAAGATGTGGTCGGCGCACAGGTCAAACACCTCGACCACCCCAACGTGGGCGCCATCTTCTTCGGCATCCTCATCGGTATCATCGTGGGGCAGATCCCCATCCCCATTCCCGGCATCACCGTGCCCGTCAAACTCGGCCTGGCCGGCGGACCGCTCGTGGTCGCCATCCTCATCGGCGCCGTGGGCTACCGCTATAAGATCAACACCTACGTTTCCACCTCGGCCAACCTCCTCCTGCGCGAAGTCGGACTCGTGCTCTTCCTCAGCAGTGTGGGCATTCAGGCCGGCGCCTCGTTCTGGAACACCATCACCCAGGGCGACGGTGTGCACTACGTCTGGATGGGCTTCCTCATCACCACCGTGCCCATCCTCCTGGTCGGCGTCTTTGCGCGGCTGAAGATGAAGCTCAACTACTTCACCCTCATGGGGCTCATTGCCGGCTCCAACACCGACCCTCCCGCCCTCGCATTTGCCAATGCCACCGCGGGCAACAACGCCCCGGCTGTGGGCTATTCCACGGTCTATCCCCTGGCCATGTTCATGCGCATCCTCTTGGCGCAACTCGTCCTCTCCGTCTTCTTGGGCTGAGGCGAGCTCGGTGCTTTCGTTTTGCCGCCGCAGTCGAACTTTTCGTTCGGCTGCGGCGGTCTGCGTTGTTGGCGTTTTGCTGCGAGTCGTGCCTGCTTCGGTGGGCACGACTCGTTGGTTTCGGAGGATTGAGGACGAGATCATTTCGTTGTCGTGCGGAGGTAGCTGCGAAAATGGGGAACAAATCTCCGAAAACACGAAGCTTTCTGGAAAGAACGGAGAGGAAATGCCGAAAAGCTGCGGAGTGGGCGCTCGCCGCAGCCGCCGCGGGCGGCGGAAGCGGGGGGAACGGGCGGACATCGGCGGGGCGAAAGCTGCGGCAAAGTGCCTTTAAGTCTGCCCGGTCGGAGGAATGGGGTGAGAAATGAGGTGTGTGTGAATAAATGCGACGAAATGCTGCGACAGTTCGCGACGAAATGCGTTTTTCTGACAAGAACTTGCGATTTTGATATGCTTTTTGTTGTTTCCCTCTGGAAGAAAGGAGAGAGAAAGGAAGAAATTTGAGCAGAATGGATGGATATACGTTCATTTGATAATAGGTGATGCGAGAAGAGTGCATATTTTTAGCATCTTGCAGACGGCAAGCTGCGTTTTTGTTTACTGAGGTGTAAAAAATCGGGTGTGAGGTTCGTTGAATTGTGATATAGTTATTATATTTGCACCGAGTAAGCACCGGATTTGAATGAATTGTGCAATGACTATGCCTTGTAGTCGCCAAAAGTTTGTTTATGAATTCCGTTTTTATTGCTTGTCTTCGACCGCGCTTCCCCGTCCTCGTTCGGGCACCGCGATCTGTTGCTTCCGCCCTCCGGGCCGGCAGTGCACGGACTTCGGCAGTTGAACTGCTCGCTCGCCGTTGACGGTCACACCCGCTGCGTGTTGTCGAGAAACGCGGGCGTGGCAGCACACCTCTCCCGATCTATAATAAAAACAACGCTTCACGATATGAAAATCACTCACTTAATCCTCGGATTGCTGATCGGTGTCGGTTCGCTGATCGGCATTGGCTGTTTGACGGGCTGCGGTGGCGGTACGCCGACGCCGGAAAGCGCCGACAAGCTCGCTGAATTCCACGAATTCTATTTCGAAAAGCAGAACGAAAAGCTCAATCCCAACGCCCTGGCCCTCTATGTCGATTATTCGAACTGCATCGCAGAGGGGCAGCATTCGCGCTTTTTCCAAGCTTTCGAGCCTTCGCTCACGGCCAGTGCCAAGCAGTATTTTGCCGTCAAGGGCAAGAACATCGAGCCGCATGCCGCCGATTCGACCTACGCGCTGCTGCGCACCATCGATAACGTGCCCTTTGCCGACCTCAAAACGGCGGCCGAGCGCATCGCCAACGGCAACACAGAGGGCGTTCTCCTCACCGACGGTGAATATTACGAGCCCACGGTGACGAAAGGCAACGACAACAACCCCTATTTGGCCGAGGCGTTCAAGACTTGGCTCAAGAAGGGGCACGATATCTTCATCTTTGTCGAGCCCTACGAGGAACTTGTTGGCGCTCGCTCGGTGCAAAAGAAGCGTTTCTACTTCCTTTTCACCGATCAGCGCCTGCCCGACAATATCTACAACCGCGTGAAGCTGTCGGTGCGTCTCGAGGACTTCCCCGGCACCTCCGAGTTCCATTTTTCGGTGCGCGCTCCCTTCCTCTATTGTCCCGGCGGCAAGGGGATGCAGGCCGATAGTTTGCTGAGTGCCAAGGTGATTAAGGCTGCGGGCAACTATGAAGTGCAAGACTGGGAAGCCGGTTGGGAAGATGACATTGAGCCGATACTCGTCAACGGCGAAGATGAGAATGGCCAAAAGCTCAAAGACGGTAAACCCTTCGAGACCGGACTCCGTGTAGATCGCAATTGTCTGGGCGGCTATCGCATTGATCACCTCACGGCCAAGGTTTCTAATGTCAATCAAGCCTATACCGATTTCTGCACCGCGAAGGAGGAAAAAAGCCAACCCGAGAAAGAAATTGAACCGGCCGAGTGTGAGGGTTTTGTCAAGGTCGCCGACGAGAAGTTTTCCGCCAATGGCATCGTGAATCTCACCTTTGCCGGAGATTTATACAACCCCGATGAGGCTCTCGACGGCGATCCGTTCAACTACACCAAGATCGATCTCTTTGCCACCGATATTAGCCCGATGACCAACGTCTATCTGCCGCTTTTCACCTTCGAGAGTCTCACGCATCCCGGAGAACAAAACGTTTCGGTGGGCGCCAGCATCGAACAGTGTCTGATCAATCCCGAAATCAAGGAACGGATTCTCAAGACGCCCATCTATACGCTCTACATCAAGTCAAATAAACGATAATCTTATTCTTATTACATTATGATCAACGTTACTACGTCGAAGCAGCTCCATGCGCTGCAAACCGAAACCTGGGTTTGGGCAGCTGTTGTCCTCCTTGTTGCCCTTTTTGTCGCTTGGGGCATCTCGACGCTTATCTCTTGGGAGGGCGGAAAAGACCGTTCTTACATCAAACGCCGCTGGGCATGTGGCATTGTTTGGGCCGTGGCTTGGATTGGTTTCTTCCTTTATAATGACCTCTACGTTATGGGCCATATCCATAAAGCGCCATATAAAACGCAATTCAGCCATACTCTATGGATGACTTTGGGGGCGCTTACTTTGGGTTACGTTGTGTTGCTTGTCCTCCTCGCTTTGGTGACTCCCAATTCTAAGCTTGGCTCCATCCTCCACCTCAAGAAATAAAATGCTATGAATCAGTTTTTCGTTCTCGGCATCGGTGGAACGGGCATGCGTTGCATCGAATCGCTCCTGCACCTCTGTGCCATGGGCATGTTCGACGACACCGAACTCCACCTCCTTGCCCTCGATACCGATAAAAACAACGGTAACTTCGCCCGCCTCAAGGAGGTAAAAGAGGCCTACTGCCGCGCCAAAGGCAGCGATGCCGCCGCGCGCACTCCGCTTAAAGACACCTTCTTCTCGGCCAACGTGAAGTATTATGAGTTCAGCCCCAACTACGATGCGAAAAGCACCTTCCAAGAGGTGTTTGACTACGGCGGAACGCAATACAACCACCGCGAAGAGGCCGATCTGGCCGACCTGGTGCTCACCAAACAAGTGGAGGAATTCAATCTCCGCCACGGCTATCGCGCACAAACTCACCTCGGTTCGATGATGATGTACCACGCCATCCTCGAAGCTGCCGAGAGTCAGATGGACAACGAGCTGAAGAGTTTCCTCGCGCAGCTCACCAAAGCGGCGCAAAACGGCACGCCCAAGGTATTTATCCTCGGGTCGGTCTTCGGCGGTACGGGCGCTTCGTCCATTCCCATCATTCCGCAGGCCATTTCGCGCGCCGCTGAGCGCATGAACGGCGGGGCGGTCAACGTTTTGCGCAATGCGTATTTCGGTTCCACCCTGCTCACGGCCTATTTCAATTTCAAAACCCCCACCGGCGACGAACTCAACGCCCAAAAGGTCATTGCCACCAGCGATAAGTTCGCCCTCAACTCGCAAGTGGCCATGATGTTCTACGACGACGACGCCACCGTGCGCAGCACTTACCAGCGCTTCTACATGCTCGGCACAGATTCTATCGATTGGGAGCCCATGGCTAAGCGTGGAGAAGAGGTCAGTAAGACCATCACCGGAGGCGCCGAACAGAAAAACGACTCCCACTACATCGAACTCCTCGCGGCTTGTGCAGCACTCGACTTCTACAACGCGAAACCCGAGCAACTAGAAGAGAACAAAAAGCACGCCGCCACCGATTACCTCTATCGTGCCGTCGGCGAAAGCGGACGTTTCGAATTCGAAGACTTCGTCGGGCAGCAGCGGGCGGAAGTGTTTGCACGGAAATTCGGCACGCTCCTCGCTTTTGCCCTCTTCTGCAATGGCGAAGACGACTTTGTGGAGAGCGTGCGTTGCGGAGGGCAGAAGGAAATCACCGAATTCACGGGCATGGAAGTCTCGCAGGTGGAGTACCTCAAAAAGTACTTTGCTTTGCTCTTCTTCGAACGTAGCGAAGGACAACTCGCCGAGGGATGGGTGCGACAACTGCACCGTTCAGCCGGCGGTGGCGACAAATTCCTCTTCAACGCGAGCCTTTTTGGTTTCAACACGTTCAAGGATTTGATGAAAGTGAACTGGAACAAAGAACTTTACCGCACCGACGGAGTCGGAAAGGACAACAATTATAAGAAAAGCGGCATTTTCGGCGGTTCGAAGTTCGATCCCTTCAAGAAAATGTTCATCGCCGAGCGCGAAAGCTCCCAAGGATGGAAGGCCATCACCAACAGCGGTGAGAAACTCTACAAACTCGTCTACGATACCCTCGGCAAACTTTATCAGTTCACCTAATCTCCCACGAAACTATGTCTACAAAAGCATTGCTCATCAAGAGTTACACCAATTTGTCGACCGGTACGGCGGGCGAATGGAACGAACTCAACATGGCGCCCTCCTACATTCAGGGCATCAAAACCGGTAAAATCCTCGATGAAATGAGCAGCGACAAGCTCGCCGCCCTCATTTCCGGTGTGCCCACCCCCTGGGCGCGCGCACGTCTCTTCAAGTTTGCCCTCCAAACCCTCAACGCCCCCGATCCCAACATCGACTCTTCGGGATTGCAGCAGTTCTATGAAATGCTGCACGGGGAGTGGCGCGGCCTGCTCGCCGTGATGGCACTCTATCCCGACCGCGTGAGCTTCTCGAGCCCCGTCTCGCTCAATGGAAACGGACGGCTCTATGACATCGCATCGGCCTTCGGACGCATGCTCTTCGACGATAAAGATCTCTGGAGCAACCAACTTCAGCTCGCCAAAGACCCCGATACGCAGCCCTTCATCCAACTCATCTACTACCGCGGCCATCTGGTCGGCGGCACCTCGCCCATGACCGGCGTGTTCACCGGCGTGGACTACAGCCAAATTGGAGCCGATGCAGGAGAAGTGCAGTGGTTCCGCAACGGGCGTTTCGAAGATCCGACTCCTTTCCTCAACCCCGAACAGCTGCAAAAGCTCTATCTTTTCGTGAAAAACCTCAACGGCAATCTCGAAGCCTTCGAGGACAATATCAATGCCCAGCGCGGAGGAAAAAGACGTGCGGAGCTGAACGGATTCAAAGGTATGAGTCGAAAATGGGAAGGAGAATTGCGCCATAAAGGCGGGCAGTTGCGTGAAATTGGTCCCGTGGCGCAGTACGCCAACCTGGAATATCCCTTCTCGGCTCTCTTCAAAAGCAGCGTTCCTGTCTATCTGAAGCCCGATTTCACCTTCACCTACAACAATGACGGGGACTATAAACTCGTGGGCGACGTGCAAAAGTTGCTCAGCGACGACAAATTTGTCGTGGGTTGGGAAGAAGCGCCCAATGCCCGACCCAAACTCTCGGAAAGCGCCGTCTTCTACCTCAAGATCGACAACCTTGTCACTGGAGGCGCCGACTATTTCTCGCTTCCCCTCTCCGAAATTGGGCTGGACATCTTCAAAAATTCGCTTTCCGGCCTCCTCGGCTACGGAGACAACTGCAAAACGCGCCTCTCCGCCCGGCTTAACGACGCCGGATCCCTCGCTGTTTCCCTCGTCGTCGAGATTGACGGAGAACAAGTCGAACTCAACACCCGCGAATACGAGGTCAAGTGGATGACCGAACTCAAGAAGGTCATCATGTGGCCCAATTTCGTTTCGGAAAACTGGAAGAACTACTATCTCTACACCGAGTGCACCTCCGACGCCGCGCAACAATTCCAAGCCATTTTCAAGCAGAAGGGTGAATTTGTGCGCAACATCGACGGACAGTTCTTCACTTCCGACTACAACCCCGCTCCCGACGAACCCAACGCGCCGCAAGTGCGACAACTCATCACCTATCCCCCCGGACAAGGCGAGGAATTGCACAAATACAACATCTATTCCATGGCCTTGGCCCCCGCCGGTCTCTCCGTCATGGTCAAGGATGCCGGAAAAGACGCACACGCCGGTTACTTGATGCTCCGCCCCCAAGTGGTGAAAGACCTCACCAGTCTTGACACCCAGGGAGAGGCTGTTGTGGGCATCGACTTCGGCAGCAACAACATGTGCGTTTACTACAGCGTTGACGAGAGTCAAGCGCAACCTGTGGAGTTCCAGAATTTCCGCACCATGCTTGTCGGGCAAGAAACCCGCGATCTGCGCGCTGTGGCCGAGAACCACGAGTTGCTCTTCTTCAGCAATTATCCCACCAGCAACGGGCAAATTAAATCCTGGCTCCACGAACACGACAGCCGCTACAATCTCAAATACCAAAGCGAGGAGGTAGCCGGTGGTGTACCCGTGAGTCGTCCCAATGTCTTGGTCAAGGAGATGGACGAACGCACCATCACCACCCAAGCCGGCACGCTGCATTACAACATGAAGTGGCTCAACGACGACAAAGGGTTGCAGAAAAAGCGTGCCTTCCTCAAGAGTCTCTGGCTCCAAGCCTGCGCTTATCTCTACACCAAGCGCCTCAAACCCAAGGAAATCGTTTGGAGCTATCCCGGCGCCATGATGGAAGCCGATCGCAATGAGCTCGAAAATATCTACGAAGAGCTCTGCAAAATCACGCCCATCGTGGGCTGTCGACCCACGCTTCCCCGCACCTACACCACCGAGGCTGAGGCCGTGTGCAGTTTCGCCCTCACGCGCGAAATCGGCCTGAGCAACGACAATCTTTTCCTCGGCATCGACGTCGGCGGCAGCACGAGCGACATCCTCCTCCTGGCCAAAGATCCGCGAAACGCCAACAAAGCCACCCTCTTCCGCGAAAGTTCCGTTCGTCTCGCCGCAGGCGTCTTCTTCAACGCCATCATCAACTCCGAAAAGTTCCGCGAGGCACTCAACTACTATTGCCAGAAAGAGGACAAAAACAAAGTCTTTGTCAACAATGTCGAGGAGATCGTGAGAGACGCCCCCCGAAAGGCCCCCTACTGCCTCAACAGCGTCTTCGATCAGCTCAAAGACACGGAAGACTACGAGCGCTTCTACAGCACCATCAGCGAGAAGGCCAAGTTTGTCTTCACCATTCCCGCCTATGTCACCGGGCTGCTCCTCTTCTATTCGGGCATCCTCATCGGTGACACCATCAAGAAGCAGCAACTCGACCACATCAAGCGCGTCGATGTGCTCACCTTCGGTAAGGGCGGCCGACTCTTCCACTGGCTCCGCGAACCCGCCGGCACCAACGCCACAGAAAGGTATTACGCCGACTGTCTCAATGCCGGACTCCACCTCATGATCGACCGAGAAGTCGAAGTTCGCTACCGAACCGACATCGAAGTCGACAACAAGTCGGAGGTAGCCAAGGGATTGGTGCAGCCCAAAGAGGTGGTCAAAGCCGAATCCCTCAACCAAAAAGACCTCTGCGGCGAAACCGGCGTGCAATATTTGCAGGATAATGAGGCGTCTGTCACGCTGCAAGCCGACGACGAACTCTCCGGCGAATACTTTGCCGACAACATGAACCGCCTGTCGTTCAGCGGCACCAAGAATTTCGAAGTCTTCATGAACATCTTCTGCGATTTCGTGAGTCACAAAACGAAACTCTACGCCAAAGCCGAAGACCTGCGCGAAGACCTGGTCGACCTCTCCGACCGCATCGCCAGCTTTGTCACCGAGGACGACGAATACAAGAAGGCCCTCCGCCACCAGAGTGGAGAATTCCCCTACCACCAGCCGCTCATCATTGCAGAGGGCGCCTGCTTCTTGAAGACCGTCATCAAGAAGATCTTCGTCTGATAGCACACGTGCCGGCCGCCCTGCGAAGTCGCTCTGCGTCGCCGCGTCGTTGTGCACGACGGCGGCGGAGCTGAGGCTTCCACCGGCCCCTGCTCCATCTGCCCACGCGGCACTGTGCGCCCACTTCCTCGGGAGTGAGGCGCGCAGCCGCCCGCAGGGGTGGGCATCGCTTGCCGATTCCATCGGCCGCCGCCCTCATCGGCCGACAGACTGTCCTCATTTTCACCGCCTATTCGCCTCCGCTGTAGCCCTTCACCCACACGGCGATGCAAAAACTGCGGAGTCGCAACCAAAACACGGGCGAAAATCGAAGAAACGCTTCTGTTTTTCGTCAAAATGCCCCAACTTGCCGACCGCAGCGCCAATGAACCAATGCGCACCGATGAGCAAACGGACAGGAGACACTGCTTTCTCCCTTGCACACATGAATTATCTTTTTCTCTATGTCGACACTCACTACATTGTTGCCGCCGTGCGCGACAACAATGACGTGGTGAAACCGATTCGTCCCAAAACGGAAGACGAATACTTCGAACTCTTCTTCCGCGAAGACACGGAATATAACCGTGTGCTCTACGGAAATGCTTACAAAAACGCCTATTTCGAAGGCGAACCCCATTGTTTCGGTCAGGTGTTCCGACTCATGGCCGAAAACACCAAAACCTTCTCGCTCTACGACCGCGAGCAACCCATCAGCCACCTCTTCAAAGAAGCCGGCATCCTCGATGAATGGAGCGAAGCCGCGGGCTATGACAGTTCACCCTGCGCCGGCCGCCAAGTGCCCACCTACATCTCCTTCGCCGCCGACGTAGATTACGCCTCGCGCAACATCTTTGTCGAAAATGTGCTCAAAAACCAAGGCTTCGATGTGTGCGAACGTTCCGTGCCCGTCGAACATCTCGCGCTCGAACACGCCCGACGCAGCAACCACTTGTGCGAAGACGGGTGTTACCTCGTGCTCAATGCCTACAACGAGCATCTGCATTTCAGCATCTACCGCCGCGAAGGCGAAACCTTCGTGCGGTTGGCCGAAAATACCCTCCCCGGCATGGGCACCGACCCCAGAGTGCGCGCACTTGTGGAGACCATTGTGGCGAAAATCAACAATGTGCAGCATTTTCTTTCCACCCCTGAGGAGAAAGAACGAGAGTATAGCAACCTCGAACAGCATGCCGAAGGGTGGTTGCGCCAACTCGATGCCACCCGAGGCGGACGCCCCGTACACTTGCTGGGCGTGCGCTTTTCCGTGGCCCCCAACACCTTCGATGTGAACGTAATCGCCGAAGAAATCAACGACCGCACCGAAAAAATCGTCCGGGCCGTCATCAACGAGATCAAAAATTTCGTGGCCAAAGTCCTAAAACCCGACGATTTTCTCCGCGGTATCCTCTTCCTCGGCGATGGATTTGTGAACGAAAAGTTCAGCGAAGCCGTCACGGCCAGCTACCGTTTTCAAAAAGAAGACCTCGTTTATTTCCGCCGCTGCGACCTTCCCAAAATTGTCTCCGTCTATCGCGAGATTAACCTCGACCAGTTCAGCACCGAAACCCAAAAGCACCGCAAACTCGGCGAGCAGGAACTTATCGCCCAGCGCAATGCACAGGCCGAGGCCGAGCGCGAACGCGAAGCCGCCCGCCTTGCCGACGAAAAGGCGATGGCAGAAGCCGCCGCACGCAAGGACAAGGAAGAGTTCTTTACGGCCATGGCCAAAATTGAAGAGTGCGAACGGAAAAAGGAGTGGCACAGCATGCTCGACTGGGCCCAAAATGCACTCCAACTTCGCTCCGAAGACAAGGAGGCCAAAGCGAAACTCGAAACCGCCAACCGCAACATTGCCGAAGACAAGGTGCGCGCCGAGCAATATGCACACAGCATCCAACAGGCGCAGGACGCTTTCGAGCACCGCGACTGGCAAGAGGCGCTCACACACGCCAAAACAGCCCTCAATGTGCGCCCCGATTCCAAAACCGCCAAGAAGATTCACGACGAGTCGACCAAGCAAATCGATCAGGCCACTCGCATCAGCGGATTTTTCGCCCGAGCTGACGTCTTAGAACAGCAGGGTAATTACCACGAAGCCCTCGAGGAATTCGAGAAAGTGCGCTTCCTCGACCCGAACCACCCTGATTTGCAGCCGCGCATGAGCACCTGCCGATTGAAAATCAGCGAGCGCGAGAGTAAAATCCTCGCCATGAAGCAGGAATATACCCGCGCCGCCGACCGGCATGACCACGAAAAGGCCGCCGAATGTGCGCGCAGGCTCGCCGCTTTCCTCGACCCTGAACAGCAAAGTGAGTGGATAGCCCGCGAAGAGCAGCACAAACGGGCTGCCGAAGCCGAGCAAAAGCAAAAAGAGTTCATCGACGACTGCACGAAACGCTACAACAAAGCCTGGTTCGACGGCGATTGGGCCACCTTTGTCCGCTACGCCGAAGAGGTGCTCCGCTGCCGTAAAGACGAAGAACTCGCCGAACGGGTGGAACGCGCCAAAGAACGAGTGCGCGCCGAGCAAGATCGCCGGCAATTTGAGGAAGCGCTGAAAAGAGTCAAGGTGCTGATTGCCGACCGCAGCTACGAAGAAGCCAAAAAGCTTCTCAAAGCGCTCAAAGCCGACGCCACTGCACCCCAACAACAGGGGAACGTGACGAGACTCTTCCAACGAATTTTCGATGAAGAGGATCAAAACAACGTCTCCCCCGCCAAGCCGACGCAACCAGGTCCGGACCGACCGCAACAGCGCAAAGGGCAATCCCAAAAATCTGCGGAGCAATCCCCAAAGGGCAAGCAGCAACCGAAGGAGGGTGCGGATCCATCGTCGAAGATGGACACTTTCTTTGGCATTTCCAGCGGAAGAGTAGCCCCACAACCCGCCCCCGGCACAAAGAACGCGGGTGCCGAAGCGAAGCCTACGCCCGACAACAAACAAAAGAAGGATCCGAAAAACGAAACCCAGAAGGGCTTTTCTTTAGATGAGTTCAATTTCTAAATCCACCGTCCCCATGACCGAAGACCCACTGCTCAGTATTAGGAAAAAAGGTGTGCCATGCACCGACGCGGAGAGGCGACCGTACGTCACCATCCGGGAGAAAAGCGGCATTATCTTCACGTTCAAGAATAAAATGAAGGTGAGACTCTGCTGGAATGCCGCCGACCGAGACGAACTGACGGCGCGCGACCTCGACCTCTGCCTGTTCTATCGCGGCGAAGACGGGGGTACGGGCGGCGTTTTCTCCTCCGACTATCGCGAACGTCTCGATGATATGGGCAGACTGGACGCATTCCCCTACATTTTGCACCGGGGCGACGAGACGCTGCCCCAAAAAGGTGGAGGCGCCACCGAGGAAATCTGGATCGGCGAGCTCAGCGGTATCGAAAAGGCCTGCATCTGTGTGGTGGACTACGAGGCGGCGAATGCCGAGAGCGCTTCGTTTTTTGAAGAAGCGGGCGCTTATGTCGATTTTCAAACGAAGGCCGGCGATTATCACCACAGCAACCTCCGCTCTGAGGGCGAAGGCTGCGTCTATTGGGTGGCCAATCTCCAAAAGGGCCCCGATGGCCTCATCAGGCTCCTGCGCAAGCGCAAAGTCCTCACCATTGTCGAGGCCTGCGAGCAGATTCCCGGCTTCAAACTCATCTGCAACGTGCGCGAACGCACAGACGACGAACGCTAATGTGCGCCGTGCGCGAAACGCCCTCCCCGCTGTGCGCAGCAAGAAGCCGTGCGGGGTGTCGTTGCGCCTGACACACATCTTATTATATATACAAACCTTTCAACCCCTCTCTCCCATGTCTGATCAACCCCAAGTGCGTCTCAAGCGCAAAGTCACCCTTCGTCGCAAGGAAGAGGCCGCCTTTACTTTCACCGGCCGACTGAAAGTGCGACTCCTTTGGCAGTCCGAAACGGATCTCGACCTCTGTCTCTTTTTCCGCCGCAAGGACGGCGAAGTGGGCGGCGTGTTCTCCGACCTCTTCCGCAGCCGCATGACCGATCGCGGCGCACTCGACCAGTTTCCCTACATTCTTCATCTCGGCGACAGCCCCGAACCCGGCGAAGGCAGAGAATCTGTAGAGCAAATCAACGTCGGATCGCTGGCCGACCTCGAGCAAGCCTACGTTTGCATCGTCAATTACGGCGCCGCCACCGAAGGTCGCGATGTCACCTTCGCCGACGAGAGCGGCCGCGTGGAGATAACCAGCGACGCCGGCGACAATTTGGAAGTACAAGCCGATGCCACCGAGCACGGAAGCGTCTATCTCGTTTGCTCCATCCTCAATCGCGACGGCAATTACGCCCTCAAAAACGAGAGCCGCGTCATGGATCTCAGCACGGCTTTCAACGAAGTGCCCGGCTTCTCCCTCATCTGCGAGTGAGGAGCCCCGCCGCGGCCGAATGGCGCGCCGCCCGACACGGCGATGCCCCCTTTCCGCCGCAGCGTGCCCCGGTTCTTAGCCGCCCCTCCCCCGTTTGGGGCGTCCGCTCCCCGAGGGCAGCACGACTTCTCCCAGCTTCTTTTCGAAATCTCAACCCTTTAAACCCCACTTACCCACTATGGCAGTAACACTCAAACGCAAAATCACCCTCCGCACCAAGGGCGAAACCGCAACTTTCACCTTTTCCGGAAAACTCAAGGTGCGCATGCTCTGGCAGTCGGCCACCGACCTCGACCTTTGTCTCTTCTTCAAGAAGAAGGACGGCGAAGCAGGCGGTGTCTTCTCCGACGAATACCGTCGTCGCCGCAAGGACCTCGGTTCGCTCACCGAGTTCCCCTACATCCTTCACATGGGCGACCAAAAAGAACCCTCTCCCGGCGGTGAGGAAGTGGAACAAATCAACGTGGCCACCCTCGCTGACATCGAGAAAGCCTATATCTGCGTGGTGAACTACGATGCAGCCATCAAAGGACGCGATGTGACCTTCGCCGACGAGGGCGGTCGCGTGGAAGTGACCAGCGATGCCGGCGACAACCTCGAGGTGAACATGGACGATCCCAGCCAGGGACACGTTTATCTTGTCTGCTCCATTGCCAACAACAACGGCGAATTCGCCCTCATCAACGAGAGCCGCGTGATGGATCTCGGCACGGCCTTCGACGAAGTGCCCGGTTTCGCACTCATCTGCAACGACTAAAAGCCCTTTCCATGGTCCAACTCAAACGCAAAGTCACCCTCCGCACGAAAGAGAATTCGGAAGTTTCCGCGCCCAAAACGGAAGGAAAGGTGACCCAAGCCCCCGGTGTGGCGCCACAACCCTCGTCGGGTGGTGGAAAATGGTGGGTGGCCGCCGTGGTCGTGGCCCTGTTGGCCGCAGGAGGTGTGTATTTCGTGCGCCAATGTGGCGACGATCGTACGCCGAGTGTGGCGACTGCCGGTCAGAACGACAGTGTCGTCGTCGACAGCGCACCGGCAGCTGCGTCGCCCTCCGGCGGAGAGGCGGCTGCGAGCGAAGGCGCCGGCAAAGCTGCCCCCGCAGCCAACGGAAACGCCGAAACCACCGCCGCCCCGGCGGGCGAAACATCGAGTGCCAAGGCCGGTGGCGAGACCCACTCCGCCGCAGCTGCGCCGACCAAGGCTGCTTCCACATCGAGCGCTTCCGCTTCCACATCGAGTGCTCCCGCATCAGCGCCGACCAAGGCTGCTTCCACATCGAGCGTTCCCGCATCAGCGTCGAGCACGTCCACCTCTGCGCCGACCACGGCCGCCACGCCCGCACAGGCGCCCACGAGCAGTGTGGAACAAACCGCCCGCGAAGTGATGCGCGGCGTCTATGGCAACGGACAAGTGCGCAAAGATCGACTCGCCGGCCGCTATGCCGAAGTACAGCGTCGCGTCAATCAGATCTACCGCACACGTCGCGCACGCTAAGCCCCGTCGGCGCACGAGTTTCCAGCCGGTGTGACCGCCCATTGTCGCGCAGGTCAACACCACTCGGCCGAATGTCGACCGCTTAGCAACCCAAAACGAGCACCGCTCCCCAAGGAACGGTGCTCGTTTTTTGTGTTTTCGGAAGAAAGGTCCCATTGCAGCGGTGGCCATGCGGAGGGAACGGCGTGCTGTGGGGCGGGACGTGGCGCAGGTGCGGGAAGGCGCGGAGACAAGTCCGCAGAGAGTAGGAGCGGTGTGGGCGGTGTGTGGAAGAAACGCGGGTGCGGCTCTAGATAGAGAGGGGGGGCGAGAAAGCGGCAGAGCACCTTGTGGAAAAAACGCGGGGGCAGCCCGAGAGGGGAGTGGGGTGGTGGGGAGTGACGTGGACAGCTTGCGGAAATGAACGGCAAGTTCGCCCCGAGGCATCCCAAGCGCGGCATCAAGATCGCGAGCGAGCGGCACAATCGGCGCAGATGCCACGCACCACATAGCCCGCCGTGTGAATCACAAAGCCATCGGGAAGCTGAGGGATGGGAATCGGCACATCGGGCAAGCAGAGCGTGCGGTGACAACGCTCGCAAACGAAATGAAGGTGCAGGTCTGCCGGATCGTCGGCCGAGGTTTCGCCACAATGGCACGAGTCCGGACAGAGCGCATACTTCAACTGTCCCGTGCCATCCTCCACATGGTGCACCAAATGGTGCTCGGCAAAGGTGGAAAGCGCGCGAAACACCGTGCTGCGCTCCATCGTGCCCAACCGCGCTTCGCAGTCGGCCAACGAGAGGGCGCAACCCGCTGCCTCCAATGCGCGCAGCACCAGCAGACGTGCCGCGGTGGGACGAATGCCGCGGTGCAAGAGTTTTTTTTCTTCGGGAGTGGTCATGAGACAAAGGGAAAGAAAGGGGTGGAACGTCTCGGCACGCGCCGACGGCCGCCGGAGGGCGCTGCGCCGCACGCCGAGACGATGAGCGCAAAGTTACGAATTTTCCGCCGATTTGCTGCGCATTTCGGCCTCGCGATCCGCCGGTTGCGCCGTCCCCGCGGGGAAGCGCGCCAACAGCACCACGGCCACGCAGAGCAGCACCACGCCCGTGTCGGCAAACACCGCTGCCCACATGCCTGCCAGGCCGAAGGCCGAGAGCACCAGCACCGCGAGTTTGATGCCCACGGCCAGCGCCACGTTGGTCCATACCAGGCGGCGCGTGCGGCGTGCGATGCGCAGCGCTTCGGGCACGCGCCGCAGATCGTCGGTGGCCAGCACCGCATCGGCGGTGTCCACGGCGGCATCCGTTCCCTCGGCCCCCATGGCCAATCCCACGTGGGCGCGCGCCAGCACCGGGGTGTCGTTCACCCCGTCGCCCACATAGGCCGTGTGCTTTCCCGCGGCGATGAGCCCTTCGAGTGCCGTGAGTTTGTCGGCCGGTAGGAGAGCGCCGTGCCATTCGTCGAGACGAATTTCGCGCGCCAGGGCTTCCACCTTCGCCCGCTCGTCGCCCGAGAGCACCACCGTGCGGATGCCCATGCGGTGCAGGGCCTCGACCGCCGGCGCGGCCGAGGAGCGCGTGCGGTCGTCGGCCACCGTGAAAGCGCCCGCCGTGCCGCTCTCCACGCCGTCGGCCACCGTCACCGTGCCGTGCGTGAGGGTGCCCGTTTTGTCGAACACCACCGTGTCGATGTCGGCCGCGCGGTCCAGATGCAGGCTGCCTTTGAAGAGGATGCCGCGGCGCGAAGCCACGCCGATGCCGCGGAAATAGCTCAGCGGCACGCTCAGCACCAAGGCGCAGGGGCAGGAAGCCACCAGAAACACCAGGGCGCGATACCACCATTGCGGCGCGGCGATGCCCCAGTCCGGGCGCACCGCCGCCAGCACCGTGGGCACGGCGGCGAGCAGGGCGGCCAGCGTCACCACCACAGGGGTGTAGACGCGGGCGATGCGCGTCATCATCTGTTCGGCGGGGGCTTTGCGTTCGGCCGCCTCTTCCACCAGGTGCATGATGCGCGAAAGGGCATCTTCGCCGTAGGGTTTCGTCACCCGCAGGCGCGCTGCGCGGTCGAGGGCGATGACCCCGGCCGCCAACTCGTCGCCGGCGGTGAAACTGCGCGGTGCACTCTCGCCCGTGAGGGCCGATGTGTCGGCACGCAGCGAGGGGGTGAGCAGCAGGCCGTCGAGGGGCACTCGCGCGCCGCGGGCAATGTGCAGCACGGTGCCGGGCACCACGGTGGTCGGGTCGACCTCGTGCAGCGAATCGTCGCGCTCGTCCACCGCCGTGCAGTGATCGGGACGCAGCGCCGCCACCGAAGCGATGTCGGCGCGGGCGCGCCCGACGGCCATGCCCTGCAGGGTTTCGCCCACCAGGTAGAAAAGCATCACACCCACGGCTTCGGGGCAGTCGCCGAGGGCGAGCGCGCCCACCGTGGCCAGGAGCATGAGGGTGAACTCGTTGAACCAGCTGCCGCCGCGCACCGATTCCCACGCCTCGCGCCACACGCCGACCGACACACACACGTAGGCCGGCACGTAGAGCAGGCGCTCCCACGGAGCGAGGGCGGGCACAGCGTGCAGGAGGCCCCAGGCGGCGAGGGCGAGGCCCAAACCCACAGCGGGGCGCACCCATTGGCGCCATCCGTCTTCGGGCTCGTGATCTTGATCGGCCCCGCGGCCGGCGTGCCCGCAGCAGGTGCAGCCGCACGCAGGGGCGGTGTGGGGGTGCGCAGGGCGCGCAGCCGCCGCGGTCTCCCCGCCGCAGCAGGTGCCGTGCGGTGCGGACGAAGAAAGCGGGGCGTTATGGGAGAAAAACGGGGAGATGCTGAACGAAAACGCGCGACTTTCGAGCAGAAACGGCGCATGATCGGTCGGCAAGGTGGGCACGCGGTGGGCAAGGTGCCAGCCGCCGGCCGAAAAGGACGAGAGGGGGAGGGGAGAGGACATGGACAAGGGGAATGAAACCGCGGATGAGGCCGTGAGGCGCCGCGTGAACTTATATATAATAAGGCGTGTCGTCGTCGCTTGGGTGCGCGGAAAGGGGCACGAGCGGGAGGACGACAATGCAAAAATAGACCTTTCTTCTCGCAATCGGGTTGCAAAGTGACGCACGCCCCGCCGTGATGGCCGTCGGAATGGGGAGCGGCACCGCGTTTTTGTCATCTGTGCTGACAAAATGTCGCACTCCGTGGCGTCGGCCTCCCTTGGCAAGGTCTTTGCATTCCACAAGGACAAATTCGAAACATCAAAAGAACGACAACAATGACTATCAAACCGCTTGCAGATCGCGTGCTTGTCAAGCCCGCACCGGCCGAGGAAAAAACCGTCGGCGGCATCATCATTCCCGACACCGCACAGGAAAAGCCCAGCCGCGGCACGGTGGTGGCTGTGGGTCAAGGCACGAAGGACGAAACCATGGTGCTCAAAGCCGGAGACAATGTGCTCTACGGTAAATATGCCGGCACCGAAGTGGAAATAGACGGCGAAAAGTTGCTCATCATGCGACAGAGCGACGTCTTGGCCGTGGTGGAATAAAACCACCCGAGCCGTTTGGCTTCGCCCTCAAAGCGATTTTTTAATTCTTTTCCGCGTGGAACGGTGTGTGCCTCACTGCCCGCCGACCCGCCAACCCCTTTCTTAATTAGCAACATATCATGGCAAAAGATATTAAGTACAACGTAGATGCTCGCGAACTCCTGCGCCAAGGCGCTGACGCCCTGGCCGACGCCGTTAAAGTCACGCTCGGACCGAAAGGCCGCAACGTGGTGATCGATAAGAAGTTTGGTGCGCCCCGCATCACCAAGGACGGTGTGAGCGTGGCCAAGGAGATTGAACTCGAAGACTCCTTCCAAAACGCCGGTGCTCAGCTCGTCAAGAGCGTGGCCTCCAAGACGGGCGACGATGCGGGCGACGGGACGACGACGGCCACCGTGCTCACGCAGGCCATCCTCACCGAAGGCATGAAAAACGTGGCCGCCGGTGCCAACCCTCTCGACCTCAAGCGCGGTATCGACAAGGCGGTGAGTGCCGTGGTGGCACACATCCAGTCGCAGGCCGAACAGGTGGGCGACAACTACGACAAGATCGAACAGGTGGCCACCATTTCGGCCAACAACGACGCCGAAATCGGTAAACTCATCGCCGACGGCATGCGCGCTGTCACGGCCAATGGCGTGATCACCATCGAAGATGCCAAGGGACGCGACACGGTGCTCAAAACCGTCGAGGGGATGCAGTTCGACCGCGGTTATCTTTCGGCTTACTTCGTGACCGACGCCGAAAAGATGCACTGCGAGATGGAGAACCCCTACATCTTGATCTACGACAAGAAGATTTCCAACCTCAAAGACTTCCTCCCCATCCTCGAACCCGCCGTGCAGAGCGGACGCCCCCTCTTGGTGATCGCCGAAGATGTGGACAGCGAAGCGCTGACCACCCTCGTGGTGAACCGCCTGCGCACGCAGCTGAAGATTTGTGCCGTGAAGGCGCCCGGATTCGGCGACCGTCGCAAGGCCATGCTCGAGGACATCGCCGTGCTCACCGGCGGTGTGGTGATCAGCGAGGACAAGGGACTCAAACTCGAGCAGGCTACGCTCGACATGCTCGGCACCGCTGAGAAAGTCACCGTGACGAAGGACAATACCACCATCGTGGACGGTGCCGGTAAGAAAGAAAACATTGCCGAACGCGTGCAGCAGATCAAAAACGAGATCAAAAATTCGACTTCTGACTACGACAAGGAGAAACTCCAGGAGCGTCTCGGCAAACTCTCGGGCGGCGTGTGCGTGCTCGAGGTCGGTGCAGCCAGTGAGACCGAACAGAAGGAGAAGAAAGACCGCTGCGACGACGCACTCTGTGCCACACGCGCCGCTGTCGAAGAGGGCATCGTGACCGGAGGTGGCGTGGCTTACATCCGCGCCCAGCAGGCACTGGCCGACGTGAAGGGCGACAACGCCGACGAACAGACGGGTATCGCCATTATTCGCCGCGCCATCGAAGAACCCCTCCGCCAAATCTGCCGCAATGCCGGCGTGGAAGGCGCAGTGATCGTGAACAAGGTGCGCGAAGGCGAGGGCGATTTTGGCTACAACGCCAAGAACGACACGTTTGTCAACCTCCGCGAAGCCGGTGTTGTGGATCCCGCCAAGGTGACCCGCGTGGCGCTCGAAAATGCAGCCTCCGTGGCCGGCATGTTCCTCACCACTGAGTGCGTGATCTGCGACAAAAAAGAAGACAAGCCCGAGATGCCGATGGGCGCCCCCGGTATGGGTGGCATGGGCGGCATGATGTAAGCCGCAAGCCTGCGACTCATCTCTTATATAGTACTGAATAAGACACTCCGTCATTTCATTTTTTTCTTGCACTGCGGCGTTCCTCCTCCCGAGGGACGCCGCTTTTGCGTGCGGCACATGGCAAATTGAAAAATAAATGTCCGAGAAAAATTGTTTATCTGACGGGAAAATACTATTTTTGCCACACGAGCATGACAGTGTTTGCGTGTATTGCCTGCGTTTTGCCAGGTAAACCTGCCACACTTCCCGCTTTTTCGGCGCCTCCGCGCCCCCGGCGAAGGAATGTGCCCGCCAAGCATGAATTTTATTCAAATCTTTACCTTATCTATTCCTCACTACATGAGAAGATTGCTTTCACTTTTCGTTCTCCTCACCCTGACTTGGGTGGCGGCGGGCGCGCAGAAGTTGGAGCCCGTGTTCAGTACGGAAGCCGCACCCCAATATGTGCGCATCCAGTTCAAGACGGGCGAGGCTTTCCTGCAAGACAATGGCGACGGACTGTCGATGCGCACTGCCTTGTTCGCCAAAAACGGACAGACTTTCGCGCTGATCGGCAATAAAGATGCCTTTGTGCTCCGTTCGGACAAGGGCAATTACGTCACGATGGCGGCCGACAATACGCACATCGGTGCGACGGCCGACAAGTCTAAAGCCATCCAACTCGCCCTCATCGCCAGCCCGGGACACGACGGATGCTACGAAATCACCAAAAGCAACGAAAAAAACAAGGGAATCAACCAATGGGGCGGTGCCGGCGCGGGCAAAGAACTTGGATTCTGGAACGCAGGCGACCCGAACAACCCGCTCTATTTCGTCGATCCTTCCTTCCAACCGCCGGTGACCTACTCGGCCTATCGCCAACAGCTCCCGCAAAACGGACGCTGGGAGTATCCTTTGACCCAAATTGCCGCTTTCACCCCCGAAAGCCGCCACACCCTGTGGTACAAGAAACCGGCTATGGGCGTGTCGAACCCCTGGATGGAATACTCCCTCCCCATCGGTAACGGTTCGCTGGGCGCCAGCCTCTTCGGCGGCGTGATGAACGACGAAATTCAGTTCAACGAAAAGACGCTCTGGGCCGGTGGTCCGAACGACATCAACACGCGCGGCGGCGACGGCCCCAACAGCGGCTTCGGTTGCTTCCTGAACTTCGGCGGTGTCTTCGTGAAAAACCTCAACACCGACGCCTTCGACGGAACGGCCAACAAGAAAGTGCTCAACTATGTGCGCTATCTCGACATCGATAAGGGCATCGGCGGGGTGAACTTTGCCGACAAAGACGGCACGCTCTACACCCGTCGTTACTTTGCCTCCGCCCCCGACGGCGTAGTGGCCGCGCGCTACACGGCACAAGGCGCCAATAAACTCCATCTCTGCTTCTCGCTCGTGCCCGGCGACGAGTTGCACGCCGACAATGCGACGTATGCCGCAGACGGCACCGGGACGTTCAACGGTAAGCTCCAAACCATCTACCACAACGCCCTGATGAAGGTGATTCCCGTGGGCGGTACGCTCCGCGCCACGGCAGATGGCATCGAAGTGGACGGCGCTTCCGAAGTGATTCTCCTCCTTTGTGGCGGAACGAGCTTCGACAGTTCGGTGCCGGCCCGCACTTCCGGCGACGCCGCCCAGCTCGCCGACCGCGTGAAAGGCATCGTCGACGCTGCGGCTGCCAAGTCGTGGGACGAACTCCTCAATGCGCACGTGGCAAACTTCACTTCTTTCATGGGACGTGTGGACTTCCAGATCACACCCAACCCTTCGAAAAAGAATACCGAGGACCTGGTGAAGTTCTATAGCGGATCTCAGAACAACAAAAACTCGGGCGATGGACTCTTCCTCGAGGAACTTTATTTCCACTACGGACGCTATCTCGAGATTTCCTCCAGCCGCGGTGCACAACACGTGCCCAACAACCTGCAAGGTATCTGGAACAACAGCGCACATGCGCCTTGGAATTCCGACGTGCACACCAATATCAATGTGCAAATGAACTATTGGCCCGCCGAACAAACCAATCTCAGCGAGTGCCACGTGCCTTTCCTCGACTTTATCATCGACAATTCCACCTCGGCCGCCTGGCGCAAAGCCGCACAACGCTCCGGACAGACGAAAGGATGGACCGTCTTCACCGAAAGTAGCATCTTCGGCGGCATGTCTACCTGGGGATCGCAATACTGCGTGGCCAATGCCTGGTATTGCACCCACCTTTGGGACCACTATCGCTACACACTCGACAAAGAATACCTCAAACGTGCCTTCCCCGCCATGTGGAGTTCGGCCGAATTCTGGATGCAACGCCTCAAAAAAGACACGCGTGTGAAGGACGGCACGTGGGTTTGCCCCAACGAATGGTCGCCTGAACACGGTCCCACCGAGGATGGTGTGGCACATGCTCAGCAATTGGTGCGCGCTAACCTGCAGATTTGCCGTGACGCCATCAACGAATTGAGCGCAGCCGAGCTGGGACTCACGCCCGCCGACGTGGAGCAACTCGACAATTACCTCGATCATATCGATACCGGTCTCCACACCGAAGCCTACGACGGCACGACGTGGAAGCAACAGGCCGACCAACGCAACATCAAGAAGGGAGATCTCCTGCTCCGTGAGTGGAAGTATTCGAACTTCACCAGCGGACAAGGCCCCAACCACCGCCACATGAGCCACCTCATGTGCCTCTTCCCGCTCAACCAAGTGCGGCCCGGTGACGGAGGTTACTACGATGCTGCCGTGCGCTCGCTCCGTTTCCGCGGCGATGTGGCCACCGGTTGGTCGATGGGCTGGAAGGCCAATCTCTGGGCGCGCGCCAAAGACGGCGACCACGCCCGTGTGATCCTCAACAACGCCCTGCGTCACTCCACCACCTACGGCGTAGACGAAGGACAAGGTGGCATCTATTACAACCTTTACGACTCGCATGCTCCCTTCCAAATCGATGGTAACTTCGGAATGTGCTCGGGTATCGCGCAAATGTTGCTCCAAAGTCAGGACAACATCATCGAGATCCTGCCCGCGCTTCCCTCCGTTTGGAAGAATGGTCACGTCACGGGGCTGAAAGCCGTGGGTAACTTCACCGTAGACATCACTTGGGTGAACGGAAAGCCCACCGCGACGCGCATCGTCAGCCACAAAGGTGCACCCCTCGTGGTGAAATCCGACAAAGACCTCACCACGGTCTATGTTCACGTCGGCCAGAAAAATCTGGAAGTGGTGCCCACTGCCACGCAAGGTGCCTACGAACTGAAGGATGTGCCCGCCGGTGCCACAGTGGAAATCGAATTTACGAAACCCGCCGGCCTCGGTGCGCTGAAAGCCGCCGCCCCCGCCGCATCGAAAGCGGTCTATGATCTCAGCGGTCGCCGTGTCAGTGAATCGGCACACGGACTGCAGATCGTCGGTGGACACAAAGTGTTGCGTTAATTCGCACAGCAGCTCAAAAGGCATACGGGAGCCACACGGTATCTCGTATGCCTTTTTGTTTTTCCTCCGCCCGGCCCTTCGCCCGTCCCCGAGGCGTAGTACTGTCGGCCCATCTCCGTTCGGTTGACTCCCGCCGCCCGAACTTCCCTACCTCCTATCATCTCTTTCATCGCATGATCAAACCCTACCTCCTCGCCTTCGCCCTGCTGCTCCCGCTCGGCGCCGCGGCGCAATCCGACTATCCCTTGCACTTCGACAAGAATGCGCCCGCTGTTTCCGCCGACCGTCCTTTGCGCGGCGTCACCTTTACCACCTCGGCCGGCGCCCGTCGGCTCACCATTGCCAACCCCGCCCCCTACACCGACCTCACAGCCGAAACCCTCACCGCACGTCCCGGCGATCGCGTCGAGGTGCGCTTCGATTACGGCAACAATGGCGCCACGTGGATGCACGGATACGTCTTCGTAGACCGCGACAGTGACGGCAACTTCACCAGCGACGGCGACCTCCTCGCCTATTCCTACTATCAAGGTCAGGACATGACCGGCCGCACCATCGCACCCAACGTCCAAGGTTACGGCAGCGCACTCAATCCCCCCGCGTTTCGCCTGCCCGCCAACCTCGCGCCCGGTCGCTATCGCCTGCGTTTCAAAGTCGACTGGGACAGTGTGGATCCCGCCGGCTCACTCGGATCAGAAAACAGCGCCAAGGGCAAAAACGGCATCCTCACCAATCGCGGCGCCATCGTCGACACCTGGCTCGAGGTCAAGGGCAAAGCCTACGCCGAGTCCCGCCTGAGTCTCGATACGCGTAACGCCAATCTCTATGCCCCCGACGGCGCGCTGCCCCTCACCGTGGCTTCCGACGAAGCCCTCGCCCTCCGCGTCGTCACCCCCGATGCCGGTTATGAACTCGAGCGCTTCGCCGTGCGCCACGGCCGCGAACTCGACGGCCCCTCCATCGTGGGCGGCACGCCGCAGTGGACCGAAACCGAGTTCATCCCCGCCGCCGACGGCCGAATCACGCTTCCCGCCGCAGTCATGCAGGGCGACGTGCGCATCATCGCCCACTATGTGCCCGGCCAAAACGCAAAATATTTGCCCGCCTTCGCCGACGAGTTCGATGCCCCCGACGGTTCGCAGCCCAACGCCAAAATCTGGTCGCGCACCGTCCGCCGCAGTCCCACCTGGGCCCGCTTCCACTCCGATTCGCCCCTCACGGTCTTCGTGCAGAACGGAGAATTGGTGTGCCGCGCCATGGCCACGCCCGATTCCCTCAAGGCAAAGGGCGAACAAAAGGACTTCATCACCGGCGGAGTGCGAAGTGAAGGCCGCTACTCCTTCCGCTACGGTCGAGCCGAGGCGCGTATTTTCACCACCCCCCACAGCGGCAACTTCCCCGCCTTCTGGATGATGCCTGCCAAAAGCAAAAAAGGCTGGCCGCACGAGGGAGAAATCGACATTTGGGAGCAGATCAACAACGAAAACAAGGCCTATCATACCCTGCACTCCAATTGGACGTTCAACCTCAAGCACAAAAACGACCCGATGTCGCACTTTGCGATGGGCGACATCGACTATTCGCGCTACCACACCTTCGCCGTCGAGTGGACACCGACCCAAATCACATGGAGCGTCGACGGAAAAGTGGCCGGCACCGCGGTGAAGAGCACCAACGCCGATGCCTTGGCCAACGGGCAGTGGCCTTACACCGAACCCTTCTATCTCATCCTCAACCAGAGCGTGGGCGACGGCAGTTGGGCGGCAGGTCCCGACATGAACTTCCGCTACGAAACGCGTTTCGACTGGGTGCGCGTCTACCAAACGCGTGAGCAAAACCCCCTCGTGGGCATCGAAGCCGTGAAACTGGGCGACGAAACGCAAAAACAAGGGGGATTTGCCGGAAAAACAGCTGATTTTTCCGCAAAAGCCGCCGACAATTTCGATCTCACCGGCCGCAAAGCCCCGAAAGGCGCCGCCGGCGTGCAAATTCAAGGCGGCCACAAGGTCATGGTGGGGCGATAACACGACCACATCAGCCATTTTGGCCCAAAAAGTGCCGAATGCGCGTGCCAAAAGCGCCATTTATCCAAAGCTTCTTCTTTTATATTGTGTCTGAGCTCCTTTTTTTCCTTAAAAACATTGGGTGGCTCTCTGAAAAGGCTTACCTTTGCAACGAGTAATAGTAGAAAAGTGCAGGACTTTGGACGCGGAACCGAAGAAACTTCGCACCTTCGGCACTATGCATCGCATAATTCAACTCAATAATATAACCACAGTTATGAAATTCAGAACTTTTCTGGTAGCTGCTCTCGCAGCAGTGGCTCTCGGTGCCAACGCACAGAGCTCGGCCAAGTATGATTTCAGCCCTTATTGGACGATCGGTCTTCAGGGTGGCGCGGCTACCACTTACGGTGAGCACCTTAAGTGGTCGAAGACCATTTCTCCCGCCGCTGCTTTCTCGGTGGGCTATCGTTTCTCGCGTCCCGTAGGCTTGCGTCTCCACGCCAGCGGCTGGGAAGCTAAGAACGGCTGGGATTACAACCACGATCGTATGGACTACTACAAGTGGAACTACGGTCAACTCGGCCTCGACGCTATGCTCGACCTCAACACCATCTTCAGCCACTACAACCCCAACCGTTTCTTCACCGTTTACGGTATCCTCGGTGTGGGTTACATCCACGGCTTCAAGAATGAGGACGCATACAACGACAAGTACACTCTCGGTCACCCCGCAGAAATGCAGCTCCTCTGGGAGAAGAACAAGCTGAACGTTGTCAGCGGTCGCGGTGGTGTGCAATTTGACTTCCGTCTTGCCAAGCGCGTTTCCTTCAACCTCGAAGGTCTCGCTACCGTCACCTCCGATAAGTTCAACTCCAAGGACGGTGGCAACGCCGACTGGCTCTTCGACGCTTATGCAGGTCTGAAGTTCCGTCTCGGACGCATCGGCGAAGCTGCACCCGTTGTGGTGGCTCCGGCTCCCGTTGTGGCTCCTGTCGTAGAAGAAGTGAAGGAAGAGGAAATTGTTGAGCCCGCACCCGCACCCGCTCCCGCTCCTGCTCCCGCACCTGCTCCCGTTCAGGTACAAAGCCTCACCCGCAACGTATTCTTCCTCATCAATTCCGCAAAGGTACGCCCCAGCGAAATCGTGAAGGTGAACGAAGTGGTGAACTACCTCAAGCAAAACCCCAACGCCAAGGTTTCCATCACCGGTTATGCCGACCGCGGAACGGGTAACGCAGTGATCAACAGCCGTCTCTCCAAGCAACGTGCAAACGCTGTCTTCGCTGAGCTCGTTAAGCGCAACATCGCTGCTAACCGCATCATCAAGGACGCTAAGGGTGACACCGTTCAGCCCTTCGCTGTCAACGATCAGAACCGCGTCGTGATCTGCATCGCTGAATAATAGCGACAGAGAACGATCTTCGGATCGATCCTACATAGAACTCCCCGTTGCCCATGTGGCGACGGGGATTTTTTGTTCCCGTGCGACGTGTCACACGGATTTTTTTGTACCTTTGCCCCAAAACATCCCCATTTTATGAACATCGGAGACAAAGTTCGCTTTCTCAATGCGGTCGGCGGAGGCCGCATCACCGGATTTCAAGGCAAAGACCTCGTCCTCGTCACCGACGAAGACGGATTTGAAGTGCCCACCCTCCGCCACGAAATCGTCGTGGTAGACACCGATGCCTACAACCTCGAGCGCAAACCTGCCGCCGGTCGTCGCAGCAAGGAGATCGACCCCAACGATCCCGCCGCCCGCGGAGGCGCTCGCCGCAAAGCCCCCAACGGCGAAACCCACACCAGCTTCAAGGCCGCACTCGCCGCCCACGACGACGAAGAAGAGGGCGACGAACTCGAAGCCGAAGGCCGGCCTGTCGACGAAAACGCCGATCCCGCCGATCGCGAAATCACCTTCCGCCCCCGTCCCCTCGAGCGAAAAGGCGCCGACAACCTCAATCTCCACCTCGCCTTCGTGCCCGCCGACACCCGCCAACTGAGTGTCACCGAGTTTGAGGCCTATTTCGTCAACGACTCCAACCTCTTCGTCCGCTACATCGCCCTCACGCAGCACGGCACCGACTATCGTTTGTGGCGCGAAGGCTTGGTCGAGCCCAATCGCAAAGTCTTTCTCGCCAAACTCACCCACAACGATCTCCCCGACCTCGAGCGCCTCACCTTTCAACTCATCTCTTATAAGGAAGACAAGCCCTTTGCGCTCAAACTCCCCCTCAACGTCACGCTGCGCGTCGACGGCACGAAGTTCTACAAGCTCCACACCTTCGGCGACTCCGATTTCTTCGACGAACCCGCCCTCGTGCGCTGCCTTGTGGAGAACGACCGTCCCGCCAAGTCCGTCGCCGTGAGCGCCGAAGCCATCGAAGAGGCCCTCGTCACCCCCGAAATCGCCGCGCACCCCGACCGTCCCGCGCGCAAGGGCGACCATGCCGGTGCCGCCGCCCGAGCCGCCGTGCCCGGTGCCGCGACGCTCGACCGCAATGCCATTGTCGAAGTCGATCTCCACGCCGAATCCGTTCTCGACTCTGTTGCCGGCCTCACCTCGTCGGACATCCTCATGTGCCAGCTCCGCGTCTTCCACGACACCATGCGCGCCCACACCAAAGAGCACGGCCGTCGCATCGTGTTCATCCACGGCAAGGGCGAAGGTGTACTGCGTGCCGCCCTGCTCAAGGACCTCAAGCGCCACTATCCCCGCTGCACCCACCAAGACGCCTCCTTCCGCGAGTACGGATTCGGCGCCACGATGGTCACGATCCACTGATTCGGCGGTCGCCCTCCGCGCTTCCGTCCGTCTGCCCGCGGGCGAAACGCCCTCGCCCCGCAGTGCGTCTTGCCGTCTTCCGCCGTGAGTCGCCTTTACGCCCACCGCGTAGCAAGTCCTTGCTTTCGTCGAGCAGAAACGCCCCACCACTCCGCCGTTTCCCGCCTTCGTCGGGCGGAAACGTCCCCGGGGGCAGTGCAAAGCCCCCCGTTTTCAGCTGAAATCCCCGCACTTTCGCGCGTTATCTCCCCATTTTTTCACCGCCCCTCCGGGCCTTCATCCTCCCGCCCCCATGCGTCGAATCGTTCTTGCCCTCCTCGCCCTCTTTTCGCTCACGGTAGCCCGTGCCGACGAGGGCATGTGGCTGCTCAAACTCATGCAAGAGCAGCACCTCGCCGACTCTCTCCGCAAAGCCGGATTGCAGCTCACCCCCGAAGCCCTCTACAGTGACAACCGCCCCTCGCTCCGCGATGTCGTCGGCCGTTTCGGCGGCGGATGCACCGGCGAAGTCGTCAGCCCCGACGGACTCATCTTCACCAACAACCACTGCGGCTTCTCCTTTGTGCAGGCCATGAGCGACCTCAAGCACAATTATCTCCAAGACGGTTTCTTCGCCAAGAGCCGCGCCGAGGAGTTGCCCGTGCCCGGCCTCACCTTCACCTTCGTGGTCCGCATCGACGATGTAACAGCGCGCGTCGAGGCCCTCGCGCGCCAAAAGAAATATGACCAGTACAAGCGCCAATCGACCGCCGTGCTCGGTGCGTTGGCCGAAACGCTGCTCAAGTCCGGCCCCTACGCCAAGGCGCCCGGCGTGAGTGCGCGCATTGTCCCCTTCTTCGGCGGCAATCGCTATTTCCTCTTCGTCGAACAGCGCTACGACGACGTCCGTCTGGTGGTGAACCCGCCCCAGCAGATCGCCCAATTCGGCTTCAACCAAGACAATTGGATGTGGCCGCGCCACAATGCCGACTTCGCCGTCTTCCGTATCTACGCCGATGCCAAGGGACAGCCCGCGCGCTATGCCAAAACCAACGTGCCTTTGCACCGCGACAAGTGGTTGCCCATCAGTCTGCGCGGCGTCGAACACGGCGACTACACCATGATCATGGGCTTCCCCGGCCGCACCAGCCGTTTCCTCACCGCTTCACAGGTGCGCCTGCGCTGCGAGAGCATCAATGAGCCCATCCACCTCGCCGGCGAAGCCGAACTCCGCTTCATGAAGTCGCTCATGGACAGCGACAAAGCCGCCTCGCTCAAATACGCCGGCGAGTACATGAAGCTCGGCAACATGGTGAAAAACTTCGGCGGCATGAACGCCAGCGTCGCTTCCACCCGTTTGCTCGACATCAAGGCGCGCGAAGAAGCCGCTTTCCGCGCATTCGCCGCACGCAGCGGCCGGCCGGAATACAAAAACATCATCGAGCGCATCGATTCGCTCGTGGCCGCCGTGCGCGACACGCTCCACGACTACAACCTCCTCCGCTTCACCTACGGCGCGCAGGACTTCCATCCCAATGTGAACGCCCTCTCGGCCTTCATTCTTCGCTTCGCCCCGCGTGTTCAACGCAACTGGCAGCGACTCGACCGAGGCAAAAAGCCAATCAAGGCCGCCGCTGAGGAGAAAAAGCTCTATCGCGACTTTATGACCTCTGCGCATCGCGTGGCGTTGACCACCGATTTCGACTACGACCTGCGCAAGATGAAACTCCTCGCCCCCTATTGGGCCAAGCACCACCGCCTCAAAGCACAGCCCGACTTCGTGCGCGACGACATGAACGCCTATTTCGACTCGCTCTATGCGCAGACGGCTTTCAGCGACACGGCCGAGATCAACACGTACATGGCCACCGACTATTTCGAGGCCTTCTCCGAAGATCCCGTCATCAGCCACTGGTTGTACTACGAACGCCTGATCAATGAAGTTTATCGCCCCGCGCTCGACCGCTACGAGCGCAAACTCGCCGAACTCAACCAAATCTATGTGCGCGGCCTCTGCGAAATGTATGGTTGGACGAAGGCGCCCGACGCCAACTCCACGCTGCGCATGACTTACGGCAGCGTGCGCGGCTATTCGCCCCGCGATGCTGTGCAATACGGCTGGCGCACCGGCTTGAAAGGCATGTTCGAGAAAGAGAACCCCGCCGATCCCGACTATGTGGTGGACGAAAAACTCCGACAGCACTACCTCACCAAGAACTACGGCCCCTATGCCGACGCCAACGGCGAGTTGCCCACCTGCTTCCTCACCAACAACGACATCACCGGCGGCAACTCGGGCAGCGCAGTCCTCAATGCGCGCGGCGAACTCATCGGGCTGGCCTTCGACGGCAACATCGAAAGCCTCTCTTCCGACCTGCGCTACAATCCGCAACTCCAGCGTTGCATCAACGCCGACATACGTTACATCCTTTTTGTCATCGATACTTACGGCGGATCCCACTATCTCATCAACGAGATGGACATTCGTCGTTGATCTCCCCCACAGCACATGATGCTTCCCGAAGCTTTTGTCACCCGCCTTCGCGCTCTCCTCGGTCCCGCCGAGGCGAGCGCGCTTTGCTTGGCCCTCACCGAAGGCGATAGTCCCGTGAGTGTGCGCCGCAACCCCGCCAAGTGTGCCGACGAGGAGCTGCGTTTCTTCGCCGCGCCGGCCCCTGCCTCGCCCACATCGCCCACTGCGTCGACGGTTTCGCCCGAGGGGGGCGCGCCCGCGGCGGAGGCGACGGCCGACCCTGCGCCCCTTCTCGCCACGCCCGTCCCGTGGTGTGCCTACGGCCGCTACCTTTCGGCGCGCCCCGCCTTTGCGCTCGATCCGCGTTGGCATGCCGGCGCCTACTACGTGCAGGAAGCCGCCTCGATGTTCGTGGCCGCGGCCTACGCGGCGGCTTTCCCCGACGAAGCGCCGCGCCGCGTGCTCGATCTCTGCGCCGCTCCCGGCGGCAAAAGCACCCTCTGGCAAACCCTCCTGCCCGATGAAGCGCTGCTCGTGGCCAACGAACCCGTGAAATCCCGCGCCAACATTCTCGCCGAAAACCTCACGAAGTGGGGACACCCCAACACCGTCGTGGCCAACGCCTATCCTGCGGATTTCGGCCGCCTGGTTTCGGCCTTCGACCTCGTGGCGACCGACGTTCCCTGCTCGGGCGAGGGCATGTTTCGCAAAGACTTGCAGGCGCGCGAGGAGTGGTCGCCCGAAGCGGTGGCGCGTTGTGCTGAGCGGCAGCGCGAAATCCTGCGCGATGTCTGGCCGGCGCTCCGCCCGGGGGGGTATCTCGTCTACAGCACCTGCACTTTCAACCGCGAAGAGAACGAGGACGTGGTGCAATATGCCTGCGATGAGCTGGGAGCTGAGCTGATTCCCATCCCGCTGGCCCCCGATTGGCCCATAGCCGGCGACACCACCGGCCGCGGCCTGGCGGTCTATCATTTCTTCCCCCACCGCACTGCCGGCGAGGGCTTGTTTCTGGCGCTGCTGCGCAAAACTTCGGGCACCGCACCCGTCGAACCGCCGACGGCGGCCGCTTCGCGCCGTCCGGCTCGCGACAAGCGGCGCAAGGCCTCCACTGTCGAAGCGCCGCCCCGCGAACTGCGCACGTGGCTCCGCGCGGCCGACGATTTCGACCTGCGTTTACAACCCGACGGGCGGTGGCATGCCGTGGCGCGCCCCCATGCTGATTTCGTCGAACGCCTGGCCGGCACGGCGCGCCTCCTGGTTTCGGGTGTCACCGTGGCCGAACGCAAGGGCCCGAAGCTCATTCCGCACGCGGCCTTGGCGCTTTCCACCGCCTTGTCGCCCGAGGCCTTCCCCACGGTGGCCCTCTCGCCGGCCGAAGCCCGCGCCTTTCTGCGCCGCGAAGCCCTGGTGCTGCCGCCCGACGCCCCTCGTGGCTATGTGCTCGCCACCTTCGAAGGGCTTCCCCTCGGTTGGCTCAACAATCTCGGCTCGCGCGCCAACAATCTCTACCCGTCCGAGTGGCGATTGCGCGTGGGCGGTGCCTGATGCCCCCGCCTTTCGCGCGGCGACGCGCCTGTCTTGTGCATTCCCGCGCAGTTTCTGAGCGTCGGCGCACCGCTGTTCTCTCCTTTCCCCGATCGCTTCTTTTTTTAGTTCCGTAATTTCTCCATCTTCATGCAATATCTCTGTTTCACCTTCACGCTTACGCCGGCTTCCGAGGCCGCTTACGATCTGTTGGCCGACGCTTTGGCCGGCGCCGGCTTCGATAGTTTTGTACATACCGACGAGTTAGACTTGCCGCGCGTGGCTTTCCGAGACAACTTCCCCGAGAGCGCCGTGTTTGCCGACAAGGCCGACACCGATTCCTTCCAAGCCTACATTCCCGCCGCCCGTTTTGACGAAGCGGAGTTGCGCGCTGTGCTGGCCGACTTCCCCTTACCCGACGTGCGTATCGACTATGTGCGCGAAGAGGTGGAGGACAAAAACTGGAACGAGGAGTGGGAGAAAAATTACTTCCAACCGCTGCTCATCGGCACACCCGAAAATCCGCGCTGCGTGGTGTCTTCCACCTTCCACACCGAGGTTCCCGCCGCGCCCTACGCCATTAAGATCAATCCGCAGATGTCTTTCGGCACGGGGCACCACCAAACCACCGCACAAATGCTGGAGCGTTTGCTCGACGACGAGGTGCGCGGGCTCGAAGTCCTCGACATGGGTTGCGGAACGGGCATCTTGGCGATCTTAGCCTCCCTGCGCGGGGCGAAACACTGCGTGGCCGTCGATTTTGACGAGTGGTGTGTGCGCAACACGCGCGACAATCTGGCGCTCAACCCCGTGGGCGAGATCGAAGTGGTGCACGGCGACGCCACCGCCCTCGACCATCGCGCGGAAAGCTTCGATTTGGTGATCGCCAACATCAACCGCAACATTCTTCTGGCCGACCTTCCGCGCTATGTCGCCGCGATGCGAAGCGGCGCACACATATATATGAGTGGGTTCTACACGGCCGACGTCGCCGCCCTTCGCGAACGCGCCGAAGCCCTGGGACTTACCTTTGTCGACGAGCGCAGTCGCGAAGACTGGGCGTGTCTGAAATTCCGGAAAGCCTGATGCGCCGTCTCGTTTCGTCCGCGTGCGCGGCAGCGGTTGCCGTGTTCGCTCGGCGCGCAGTGATCGGCGCGCTCGTTCTCCTCGCTGCCGTGTTCGTGGCCGTGGAGGCGCAGGCCGACAGCCCCCTGCGTCGGCCCCTCACCTTCCTGCCGGCGGGCGCAATCCTCGTGGTCGATCCCACGCCCGCCAACGCTGTGCAACGCATCCTGCGGGTTTCGCCCTATTTGGCGCCGCAGGCCGACACTCTCACCGCCCATTCGGCGCGCGCCTTCCGCCGTTTGGCCAAGCGGCAGCCCGATCTCGCGCGCTGTTCGGCCGACACGCTCGCGCGCCTCTTCTTGGTGACGGGCGATGCCCGCGTGGCCGCCGCGCTCGACAGCGTGCGCCTGCGCCGCGACAGCCTCCTTTCGGCCGCGCCCTCTGATCGCGCCGCCGCGCAAGCCCTGCTCAATTCGCTCGGCTGGGTGGCCGCGGCCGAGGGCACCGACCTCTATGTGAACCTGCCCGTCGATTGCATGATCAATGTTTCCACCCCCGCGCTGCATTGCACCGTGGATCAGATTTGCGAAACGGGCCGCGTGAAATATCGTCTCGCCGGTTTCCCCGCCGACGGGAGCCGGCTGCGCCTTCACCTGCGTTTGCCGGCGGGTGTTGCGGCCGACGATGTTTTTCTCAACGGCCGCCGACTCCTCGACCCCCGCATGGAGCGCGGATACCTCGTGGTGGATCGCGCTTGGCGCAACAATGAGGAAATTTACTACGATCTGCCCGAGCGCGCCACCCTGTTGGGCGATTGAAGTGGCGCGCCCCGGTGGCATATCGTCCACTTCTCACATGCCGACGGCGACAAAGGCCGCGTTTTGTTTGCCCTTTTCGCCTCAAAAGCGTAATTTCGCAATCTGAATATTCAAAGTAACCTATGGAAATTACCGGTAAAATCATTTTCGAACTCGAGCGCCGTTCCGGCACGTCCGCGCGCACAGGCAATTCTTGGGCTTCGCAGTCGTATGTGCTCGAGACGCACGACCAATATCCCCGCCGCATGGTCTTCGACGTGTTTGGCGACGACAAAATTCAACAGTTCAACATCAAAGCCGGCCAGGAATTGACCGTGAGCTTCGACATTGACGCCCGCGAATATCAGGGCCGTTGGTTCAACAGTATCCGTGCTTGGCGCGTGATGCCCGCACAAGCGCCCGGTGTGCCCGGTGCCGCTCCCGGCGCCCCCCAAGCCGCCGCTCCCGGCGTGACGATGCCCGCGGCCGGCGCCGCACAATATGGCCAAGCTCCCGCAGCCGGTGTGCCCCAACCCCAGCCGCAGGCCGCCGACGGCGGAGATGACGATCTCCCCTTCTGAAGTTTGACAACCCTCATTGAGTCGCGTCGTCCGTTTGTCGGGCGACACGGCTTTTTTTGTTCCGATTAAGCCGTGAAAAAGTTCTTTCGTTTCTGTCGTTGGGCGCTGGGCATCTTTTTGGTGTCGAGCATTCTGTCGGTTATCGTGCTGCGTTGGGTGCCGGTCTACGTGACTCCGCTCATGCTCATCCGCTGTGCGCAGCAATGGAGTCGGGGCGAGCACATGCGCCTGCACCATAGTTGGGTGTCGCTCGACGAAATGCCTCCCTCGCTCCCCGTGGCTGTCATCGCCTCCGAGGACCAGAAATTTTATGTCCACAACGGTTTCGACACCCAAGCCATCGGCAACGCGTTGGTGCAGCGCATGGAGGGCGGTCGCCGCGTGGGCGGCAGCACCATCTCCCAGCAAACGGCCAAAAACGTGTTTCTCTGGCCCAACAGCTCGTGGGTGCGCAAAGGCTTTGAGGCCTATTTCACCGTGCTCATCGAACTTTTCTGGTCGAAGCAGCGCATCATGGAGGTCTATCTCAACAGCATCGAGATGGGCGACGGCATCTACGGCGTGAAAGCCGTGGCCCGTCGGAATTTCGGGTGCGAGCCGCAGCAACTCACGCGCCGCAACTGTGCGCTCATCGCCGCGACCCTGCCCGCCCCGCTGCGTTTCAGCAGCAAAACGCCCGGCCCTTACATGCGCAGCCGCGAGCGTTGGATTTTGGGCCAGATGCGTCACGTGCCGAGCTTCGACATGCACAAATAGACCGCCCGTAGGACAGCCGCCCACCCCCGATGGGCCGCGCTCAGCCCCCGAGTGGCGAAGCGCCGAGGCGCACCGCGAAACGACTGCCCCGTGCCGAGTCCTGCCCTCGGCGCGCCACCTCACCTCAATGCGAAATCCCGCTTCCCTCAACTGAGGGGAGCGGGATTTTTGTTGGGTGCAGCCGCACGACGTCGGCACAAGTAGGTCAGGCACCGGGGAGAACCGCGGTGTGAAGCGGAGCAGTGGGTGCAAGGCCGCGGGGCGCCGTCAGCCGAGTTGTGCGAAGGCGCGGAGTTTGGCCTCGTCGAGAATGCGCACCGTGCGCGAGGCGAAGGAGATGGCCCCCTCCTGTTCGAACGCTTTGAGGGTGCGGATGGCATTAGAGGTGCTCATGTTCGAGAGTTCGGCCAGTTCTCGGCGCGTAAGTGCGAGCCCAATCGCGTGGTGGTTGGTGGGATTGGCATAGGTCGAATGGAGGTAGAGGAGCGTCTCGGCCATGCGTTCGCGCAGCATGCCCTGGGTGAGGGTGACGAGTCGGCGATCGGCCGTGCCGAGTTCGCGCGCCAGCTGTTGCAAGATCAGGCGCATGAGTCGCGGCGACTCGTCGAGTAGCCGACGCACCAGCGAAATCGGATAGGCCAAGAGCGTTGTCGAGCAGTGGGTGGCAGCATTCGCCGCATAATGCTCGTCGGCCAGCGCAGCACGGTAGCCAAATATTTCGCCCGGCCCGATGAATCGAAGGGTTTGTGCACGTTCGGTGCGCCCTTCGCGGTAGATCCGCACGGTGCCCTCCATCACATAGTAGAGGTAGCGGGGCGCATCGTCCTGTCGATAGATGATTTCGTCTTTCGGGAGGATGTATTCGCGCTGTGCAGCGAGGAGCCGCGCGCGCTGTTCGGGGGTGAAGGCTTCGCGAAAGGTGTGCGAAACCAAATCAGGAGACCACGGGTTCTGGATTATCATCTGCTTCATAACGTCTCTCTTTCAGAAGTGGTGGACTGAATTCCCACTGCGTGCGAAAACGACCCGTCGGGCGGCGGATTCGCACCGTGGTGTTATGGCAAATTTATGCATTAGGCCGGGAGCGGCCAAACATTTCTCTAATTATTTTCGAATAAAGCACACCGACGTGCATTTCTCTCGTTTTCGTTCGGTGTGAAGGCGACGCCGTCGGGGGACGTTGCGGCGCGAAAGCGGGCGGTGCGGAAGGGCGCACCCCGCAAGGGGCAGAAAAAATGCGAAGCCGAGGAACAAAAACCGGGCGTTTTCCGGTGAAAACGGGGAGCTTTGTGCCGAAACACCGCATCTTTTCTGCGGGGGAGGGGCGGAGGGAGCGCGAAGGGTCAGGCTTCGCTGCGGTCATCGGCGTTTTCCGGCGCTTGCTCGCCGCTCACGCCGTCCCAACCTTGGGCGCGGAGGGCGAATTCGTTGCCGTCGCGGGTGACCAATTGGGCGCCGAGTTCCGAACGCGTGATGTGGCCGATGATTTTCACGTCGTCGAGCGCTTCTACCTGCTCGTGGGCGGAGAGCGGCACGGTGAAAAGCAGTTCGTAGTCCTCGCCGCCGTTGAGCGCGCAGGTGCTTACGTTGAGATTCAGCTCTTCGGCCGCCACAGCCGTCTGGTAGTCGATGGGCAAACGGTCCTCGTAGATGCGGCAGCCCACGCCCGAGCGCTGACAGATGTGGAGCAGTTCGCTGCTCAGTCCGTCGCTCACGTCGATCATGGCGGTGGGACGGATACCGGCGGCGCGTAGGGCGAGAATAATGTCGCGGCGTGCCTCGGGTTTGAGGAACCGCTCGAGCAGGTATTCGCGTCCGGAGAAGTCGGGGGCGAAGTTCAGGGCGCGGCGTGCGGCTTCGCTTTTGGCAGCGCGGAGTTGCGAGAGGTAGATGCCCTTTTCGCGCTCGAGCAGGCAGAGTCCGAGATACGCGGCGCCGAGGTTTCCGCTCACACAAATGAGGTCGGTGTCCTGTGCGCCGTCGCGGCCGCAGATGTCGTCGGGTTGTGCGGTGCCCAGTGCGGTGAGGCTGAGGGTGAGGCCCGTGAGCGAGGCGCTGGTGTCGCCCCCTGCGAGATCGACTTCGTGCTGTTGGCACGCCAAACGGATGCCGGCGTAGAGTTCGTCGACGTCTTCGACGGCAAAGCGCTTGGAGAGCGCCACGCCGGCGAGCAATTGGCGCGGGGTGGCGTTCATGGCGTAGAGATCGGAGAGGTTGACCACCGCGGCCTTGTAGCCCAGGTGGCGCAAGGGCGAGTAGACGAGGTCGAAGTGGATGCCTTCCATGAGCAGGTCGGTGGTGGAGAGGAACACTTCGCCGGCTTCGGGGCGGAGCACGGCGCAGTCGTCGCCGATGCCGCGGAGGGTGTGAGCGTGGAGGGGAGGGAGGGCGGAGGCGATGCGGTCGATGAGCCGAAATTCGCCCAGTTCGGAGATTTGCATGGAGTGGAGACGCGAAAACGGGGGAGGTGGTGGTTGCGAACGGGGCACGCGCGGGGCGGAGGGGCTTAGAAGTAGTAGCCCAGGCCGAGGCGCATGCCTACTTCACTCCCGCCGGTGAAATCGTTGACCGAGACTTTGTAGAACACCTGGGGTTCGATGGCCACATAGTGGTTGA
>ERZ1674245.38-NODE-38-length-44518-cov-14.542001_pt1 | contig 44518 bp, 29 predicted proteins | sample MGYA00581205_ERZ1674245 | MGnify/ENA primary metagenome ERZ1674245 (study PRJEB41354, sample SAMEA4873314) | human saliva metagenome | biome: human-associated habitat [ENVO:00009003]; feature: mouth environment [ENVO:08000002]; material: saliva material... | reverse complement strand
TATATGCAAAGGATAATGAGCAATTAATGGACCTGCTCAACAACCAGATGCAAGGCATTGCTGGTGTGGTATCAACCGAAACACTTATCTCTTTAGAGCAGAGTATCAAGCGTGAAGTGCCCATTTCTGAAAATATGTAGGAGGAATTATCCAATAAACAATAACATAATAGCTTTCAAACAAGCGAAAGAATGAAGTATGATCTACAGTCGCAGCTTGACAAAGTCTATGCGACTTACCCTGAGGCGAAGCGTCAGCCTATTATTGGTATCACCACAAATTTCACGGAAGGGGATGCTACTTTAAGAGACGTTTACTATAAACAGATTGTAAAGGCTGGTGGAACGCCTGTTCTTATACCACCTGTTGCAGATAAAGAAGTGTTGGTAAATACGCTAACACACTTAGATGGTCTGTTGCTTACAGGTGGTGGAGATATCAATCCATTGTGGATGGGGGAGGAGCCTTCTACCCATTTACATAATATCAATGCTGAACGTGATCTGGCAGAACTGATGTTGACACGTTTGGCGTTCAACCGTCAGATCCCAATCTTGGGTATCTGTCGTGGTATACAGACGTTAGCTGTTGCCTTAGGAGGTACGGTTCAGCAGGATATTTATGAAGATTATCTCCGCACAGATGAGGCTGTAGGCAAGAAACTCAGCAAAGATAAAGTCGTAACAACCCTCCATTCTGCTACATTAAAGCATTCTCAGGATGCTGATCGTGGTGAGGCAACGCATAGCGTGACGTTAGAAAAGGGGTCAATCCTACGTGCTTTGTACAAGGAAGAGCGTATTTTCGTTAACTCTTTCCACCATCAAGCAGTGAAAACGGCAGGTGATCGCTTCCGTGCTACGGCTTTTTCACCCGATGGAGTGATTGAAGCGATAGAGAGTAGGGAGTTTAAGTCGGTCATGGGAGTACAGTGGCACCCTGAATGGATGGGTGACGAAGGTGGTAAACTCTTTGGTTGGCTCGCCACACAGGCAAACAATTTCTATATAGCAAAGCAACTTCACCAGCGTGTCCTCACGTTGGATACCCACTGTGATACCCCAATGTTCTTCCCACAAGGTGTTCGTTTTGATCAGCGTGACCCACGTATCCTCTATGATCTCCATAAGATGACGGAGGGAAGGCAGGACGCTGTGACCATGGCAGCTTATCTTCCACAGCCGAAGATAGGTGAGACTTTCTCTTCAAAGATAGATGTTGCGGGATTGAAACGTTTCAATCCGGATCTGATAGAGACGCTTGATCACCTGACACCAGCCGTATATGCTGACCTTATCTTCAACAAATTGGAAGAGATTGTAAAGCAGAATCAACGTTATATCAGCATAGCCCGTACACCTTCCGACCTCTATGAAGACAAGCGAAAGGGACGTAAGAGTATCATGTTTGCCATTGAGAATGGTCTTGCTTTAGAGCATAAGTTGGAGAATGTGAAGCACTTTGCACAGCGTGGCGTAGTCTATATTACTCTGTGTCATAACGGTGACAATGATATTTGTGACTCTGCGCGTGGCTGTAATACGCATGGTGGAGTGAGCAAGTTTGGTGCTGAAGTCATCAAAGAGATGAATCGTAATGGCATAATGGTCGACTTGAGCCACGGCGGTGAGAAGAGTTTCTATGATGCTTTGGACATAAGTACACAGCCAATTGTCTGCAGTCACTCTAATAGTAAGGTGCTTTGCGATGTACCTCGTAACCTTACAGACGATCAGATGCGCGCTTTGGCAAAGAAAGGTGGTGTAGCCCATATCACACTTTATCATGGTTTCCTCAAGAAAGAAGGTGAAGCAACGGTTATGGATGCTATTGCTCACTTGGAACATGCTATTGAAGTGATGGGCATAGACCATGTTGGAGTGGGTACAGACTTTGATGGTGACGGTACGGTACGTGGTATGGCAGATGCCAGTGAGATGATAAACTTCACGCTTCATCTGCTTCGTCGTAAGTATAGTGAACGTGATATTGAAAAGATATGGGGAGGAAATTGGCTGCGTGTCATGGCAAAAGTGCAGAGCGTTAGGTAATTTTCTCATAGAAAAGAAGTAATGAAAGCTAAAATTAAAATTATCATTGGCTGTCTTTTGACGGCTCTCCTGACAACATCAACCTATGGTTGTAAAGGGAAAACAGGGAATAATAACAGTACAGCGGATGCTGATACAGCTACCGCTGTCAAGCCTGTTGGTCCAAAGTTTAATGCTGATTCAGCTTATGCCTTTATTGCTGCACAGTGCAATTTCGGCCCACGAACCATGAATTCTACGGCACATGAGCAGTGCGGAAAGTGGATTGTGGCAAAGTTTAAGCAATATGGATGTGAGGTTATAGAGCAGAAAGCTGACCTGAAGGGCTATGATGGTACGATACTGAAGTCTACAAACATTATTGCACGTTACAATCCGAAAGCCAAGAAGCGTATTATGCTTTGTGCACACTGGGACAGTAGGCCTTGGGCTGATAATGATCCAGACTCAACAAATCATAAGAAACCCGTTATGGCAGCCAATGATGGAGCAAGTGGTGTTGCTGTTATGCTTGAGCTTGCACGACAGTTGCAGGCTGATAAGAAGCTGGAGATTGGTGTAGACTTCGTCTGTACAGATGCTGAAGACTGGGGTGTTCCGCAGTGGGCAACGAACTATCAGGATACTGGTGATAGCTGGGCGCTGGGCGCACAATACTATTCTAAGAACCTTCCAGCTGGTGCAAAGCCCGTCTTTGGTATCCTTTTGGATATGGTTGGTGGTGAAGGCGCACAGTTCTATCGTGAAGGTCAGTCCATGCAGTTCGCTCCTGACGTTGTAGATAAGGTCTGGAATGCAGCTAAAGCCGCTGGTTATGGGTCATACTTCCCTGATGCTGTGGGTGGAATGGTTACTGATGACCATGTCCCAATCAATGAAAATGCAGGAATCCCAACGATAGATATTATCCCATACTATCCTGATTGTGCACAGAGTTCATTTGGACCTACGTGGCATACTGTCAATGACACGATGGCGCATATAGATAAGAATACACTGCAGGCAGTTGGTCAGACAATGATACAACTGTTGTATACAGAATCCAAAGAGTTGTAATATAAATTCGTAATAGTAACTCTATTGAAAAATAGGAGATGCCCTTTTGCATTGTAAAAGACGCCCTTTTACAATGCAAAAGGGCATCTTTTGATGTGTAAAAGGTGTCCTTTTGAAGCGCAAAAGACGCCCTTTTGAAAGCCTGTTGGTAACCTGTTGATAATCAAAATGATACAAAGTAGGTTTTCTTAGCATGTTAACTGATTCCGTGAAAACATGACCTCGTTAAACTGTAAAGAAACTTCCCCGTACTGACAGATAATTCCATCAGGAGAGAATCTGTTTGATATTAGATTTGTGTTTGACTATAAACTTGATGCATTCAACGGCAACAGAAGTTCTGAAACGAAAGTTGCTGTCACTTCTGTCATGCCTTTACGGTTTGTAATAATTTGATTATAAGTATATTATATGAAGTGTTAAAAGTGAAAGGAAACCAATCCTAAACTTTACCAGGGGTGTTGTTACCAAAACGATCAGAGCAAAAGGATAGCAGGATAAGCAGGTATATTCATTGTTAACTGCTTATCTTTTTTATTTATTATGACAATAGTTCACGCATTATTGCGTATCTTTGCAATGGGAAAGAATGATATTATCAGAGTCAGTCCATCCCACAATTATCATAAATGAATAAAAAAACTATCGCAAGAAAGAAACTGAATGGTACTTAACTATATTTGGATTGCCTTCTTCCTCATCGCTTTTGTCTTCGGAATAGTAGCCTTACTGACAGGCGATATGACGATTTTTCAAAAGATGGTGGATGCTACTTTTGACTCATCCAAGACTGCATTTGAAACTTCTTTGGGCTTAACAGGTGTTCTCGCCTTATGGTTAGGTATCATGAAAGTGGGTGAGAAGGCGGGTATAGTAAACGTATTGGCACGTATGCTCAGCCCTTTCTTCACAAAACTCTTCCCTGATATTCCTAAGAACCATCCTGTTATGGGGTCTATCTTTATGAATATTGCATCGAATATGTTGGGACTTGACAATGCCGCCACACCTACTGGACTTAAGGCAATGAGTCAGATGCAAGAGCTAAACACACAGAAAGACACCGCTACCAACCCCATGATAATGTTCTTGGTGCTGAATACTTCGGGCTTAACCATCATCCCAACGACTATTCTTGCTTTCCGAAGTTCATACGGAGCAGCACAACCAACTGATGTTTTCATCCCTATCTTGCTTGCTACAACAGTTGCAACGCTCGCTGGAATCATCATTACTGCAGCCTGGCAACGTATCAATATCTTCCAGCCAACACTCTTTTTAGGGCTTGTTGGATTGATGGCTTTCGTTGGAATCATCATCTGGGGCTTTGGACAAATGGACAAACAGATGATGGGTACAGTGACATCTGTGGCTTCAAACCTCATCTTAATGTCTATAATCGTCCTTTTCATCGGTGCAGGACTGATGCGGAAGATAAACGTTTATGACGCTTTCATCGAAGGAGCAAAGGAGGGATTCCATACCGCAGTACGCATTATCCCATACCTTGTAGCGATACTTGTTGCTGTAGGAGTGTTCCGTGCGTCAGGAGCAATGGACTTATTGATAAATGGAATACAGTGGTGTATGGAGCAATGTGGCTTAAATACCGACTTCGTAGGTGCCCTTCCAACAGCTTTCATGAAACCATTGTCAGGCAGTGGAGCACGAGGTTTGATGTTGGAGGCAATGAAAAGCTATGGTCCTGACTCCTTTGTGGGACGATTAAGTTGTATCTTCCAAGGTTCAACGGACACTACATTCTATATACTTGCAGTCTATTTCGGTAGTATTGGCGTGAGATATACACGTCACGCCGTGGCTTGTGGACTGCTTGCTGACCTGGCTGGTGTGATAGCAGCTATAGCAGTCTGCTACATATTCTTCTAACAAAGCATTACGACTACAGGCTTAACTCACTTTATCAGCCAGAACGTTCAATAACAAAACAAACAATGGCAAATTTAAAATCACTTGCAAAAGATACAGCCATCTATGGTATGAGCAGTATCATCGGAAGGTTCTTGAATTACCTTCTTGTACCATTATACACCGCAAAGATTAGTGCTGCCAGTGGTGGTTATGGCGTTATTACGAACATATATGCCTATACAGCTTTGCTACTTGTGGTTCTAACATACGGTATGGAGACCACTTTCTTCCGCTATGCAAACAAGGCTGACCAAGATCCAAAGAAGGTTTATTCAACTACTTTGTCATTAGTTGGGTTATCTTCGTTACTGTTCATCGCATTGGTTTTCATCTTCTTGCAACCCATTTGTAACTTTATGGGGTATCCAGATCATCCATCTTATGTGTGGGTGATGGCTGTTACCGTTGCTATAGATGCCTTCCAATGTATTCCTTTTGCATACCTTAGATACAAGAAACGGCCTATAAAGTTTGCTGCTTTCAAGCTCTTGTTCATTGCATTGAATATCATTCTGAACATCGTTTATTACCTTATTCTCAACGGACATGAGGTTGGTTTTGCCTTCTATATTAACCTTGTATGTACGGGTACCATTACTTTCTGCTTCTGGAAAGAGCTGAAAGATGGTTTCTTTGCTGGTGGTAAACTGCTTGATATGCCCTTGGCAAAGAAGATGTTGTCTTACTCTTGGCCGATTCTTATCCTTGGTATAGCAGGAATTCTGAACCAAACAGCAGGTTATATCCTCTTTCCATACGTCTATAAGGATAGCGATGCACATGCACAACTTGGCATATTCGGTGCTGCAAGTAAGATAGCAATGATCATGTCAATGATAACACAGGCCTTCCGTTACGCCTATGAGCCCTTCGTTTTTGGTAAATCACGTGATAAGGACAACAAAGAAACATATGCCAGAGCAATGAAGTTCTTCCTCATTTTCACCATACTTGCTTTCCTTGTTGTGATGGGTTACATGGATGTTCTGCGTCATATCATCGGCAGAGACTACTGGGTTGGACTCCGTGTCGTACCGATTGTCATGGCAGGTGGTATCATGACGGGTGTCTATTTCAACCTAAGTTTCTGGTATAAGCTTATTGATAAAACCATTTGGGGCGCATATTTCTCGGGCATAGGATGTGCAGTAATCATCGGAATCAACGTTATTTTCGTGCCTCATTACGGCTATATGGCATGCGCATGGGCAGGATTCTTAGGGAATGCAACAGCGATGGTACTGTCGTATGTCGTTGGTCAACGTAAGTATCCCATTGATTATCCACTGAAGAGTATCCTCGTTTACGTGTTGATAGGAGGCTTCTTCTTCGCTATTATTACCTACTGCAATGCTAATCTTTCTGTTCCAGAGGCATTAGGAGTCAATACATTAGTGATCATTGCCTTCATTGCACACGTGATTTATCATGATATGCCACAGGTAATAAGAAAGTTTAAGAAGTAGAAAGTAGGGCGAAAAAACTTAAAAAGCAAGTAAAAAGGAGACGAAATGGTTCACAAAACCATCCTACTTTAGTCTCTTAAGACATAGATAAACACCTCAAAACAAATAAATTATGAAGAAAACAACTTTACTCATCGCTGGCCTTCTTGCATTGGGTAGTACCTCAATGCACGCCGATGAAGGTATGTGGACACTCTACAACCTTCCGAATGCAGTCTATGATCAAATGGTAGCAGAGGGTTTCAAGCTACCTGCTGACATGCTGTACAGTTCTCCTAACGCTATCAGTAACTATGTAATCAACTTCTCAGGCTTCTGTTCTGGAGTTGTAGTTTCCCCTGATGGCTTAGTATTCACAAACCATCACTGTGGCTTCAGTGCTATTAATGCACACTCAACAGTAGAACATGACTACATGTTGAATGGCTTTTATGCTAAGAATTATGCGGAAGAGCTACCGAATGAGAACATGTTTGTCTCTTTCATGAAGAATCAAAAGGATGTCACAGCACGTGTGAATAAGCTCATTAATGGTAAAACTAAGGAGCAGGCTGACTCCCTTATTGATGTCTTGACGAACCAAATGACGGACTCAGTGAAGGACATCGACAAGAGCTTACACGTGAATATTGACGCTTTCTATGAAGGTAATAAGTACTACGCTACAACTTATCAGGACTTCCCAGACGTACGATTGGTGTTCACAGTACCAAAGAGTATGGGTAAGTTTGGTGGTGAAACCGATAACTGGATGTGGCCTCGACAGACGTGTGACTTCTCTGTTTTCCGCATCTATGCAGACCCAAAGACCAACGGACCGGCTGCTTACTCTAAGGATAATGTGCCTTATCACCCAGAACACTGGGCTCCAGTAAGCTTAGAAGGATATAAGGATAAAGACTTCGCAATGACAGTTGGTTATCCAGGATCAACGAGTCGTTATCTGTCTTCGTATGGTATTAAACAACGTCGAGACATAGAAAACACCACTCGTATCCAGGCACGTGACATCAAACTAGCCATTATGAAGAAGTATATGGATATGAATGAGAAGACACGTATCCAGTATGAGGACAAGTATGTCACTGCTGCTAACTACTGGAAGAACTCCATGGGTATGAACAAATGTATCGATTCAACAGGGCTTATCCGCCAGAAAGCAGAATACGAGGCAAGGATACAGAAGTGGCTTGATGCTAAAAAGGTGAAAGATCCATCTGTAGATGTTAACTTCCCAGAGCTGAGTAAGCTCTATACGAACAGCAATGAATCTTCACTTGCAGCCAATTACTGGAATGAATCATTCTGGAAAGTCACAGAAATGTTCAAACGTGCGCTTGATCTTACCCGTGGTGCGATAGAGCCTCAGGGACCAAAGGACAATCCAAAGAAGCAATATATGCAGTTCAAAGACAATAGTGACGAATGGAATTTGGCACTTGATAAGGAGATGACTGCTGCCATGCTGAAGAATTATGCCGAACATGTACCAGCTAAATACCTGCCTGATGTATACAGCACAATAAAGAAAAGCTTCGGTAATGATTATAAGAAGTATACGGAATGGCTCTATGCTAAGAGTAAGTTAATGGAGAAAGACCATAAATTCTATAATGATGATAAGACCCTGAAAGACCCAGGTGTACAGCTTGGCTTGCAACTTATCGTTGCTTATCAAGGTATTCTGAAGGACTTAACGGGTAAGTCTGACTCCATTGACAACGAAGAAAAGAAACTCTGTGAAGCAAAGGTACAGATGGAAATGGACATGCCTCACTACAGTGATGCTAACTTTACGATGCGTCTTTCCTATGGTCAGGTGGGTGGATACATGATTGGTAACTTCGACAGCAACTACTACACAACAGCTGAAAGTATTGTAGAGAAGATGAAACGTGGCGATAAACTCGAAGACTATAAGGCTGAACCAATCATGATGGACCTCATGAGTGCAAAGGATTTCGGTCGTTACACGGATAAGACAACAGGTAAGATGCAGCTCTGCTTCCTTACCAATAACGATATTACAGGTGGTAATTCAGGCTCTCCAATGTTCGATGGAAAGGGCAGACTCATTGGTCTTGCATTCGATGGAAACTGGGATAGTCTTGCCAGTGATATCTACTTCGACCGCAAGTTAGCACGTTGTATTGGTGTTGATATCCGCTTCGTTCTCTATCTTATGGACAAGTGGGGACACGCTGACCGCCTGCTGAAGGAGATTAATCCACAGTAATAAATAAAAAGGTAAGACTTCCCCAAGGGTCTTGGGGAGGTTCCCCTTTCCCTCTTTGTTGGGAACGGGCTTGGGGAGGCTTCCTTCTTACTACTGTTCGCGGCGTGATGCTGCCAACGATATGCCGTTAAAGGCATTGGTTTTAATTTTCGTTTTCTTGCCCCTTTCACCCTTCTTGGTGTTAGGGGCAAGTTTTTTGTTGCTGTTGGTATTGTTCTCCGTATGATGTTCTATTACACAATTGGTTTTATAGACACTTTTTAGTTTTTATTTATCATTTCCTTGCTTGTTTTAAACATTATTATTACCTTTGCGCCCGGTTAAACTAAAATTAACTCATAATAGCGATGAGAATAATAAAGAATATTAATTCGGCTACTGCTTGCGCCTTATATAATAAAGGTGTGAAGACGCTGTGTGCTGCATTAGATTCTTTAACTAAAGGAGACAGAAAAAAGATGGCTGATTGTTTGGTAGTTCCAAATAATTGTGTACTCTCTCTCTCTCTCAAATACAAGCGCAAATAAATTATTATCTCTCTTACTCGTACGCGCGCGTGGTACGCCGTACAAACCCATGTAGGCAAAGAACTTATAGCAAGTTTTCTTTGCCTTATTTGTATGCTATATCTTTATACCATTTAAAAAGAGATGTATACACAACGACTATTCGTAAACAATAATAATAAACAAGATGCACAGGCAGTGTATCCATTAAAACCAAACAACATGACAGTAATTGAAAGAAAGGCTTATTTAAAGCCCCAGTGCAGTATCGTCTGCACAGAGATGGAAACCCTGTTGGGTAATGCAAGCGGTAATGCGGGAACAATTTCAGCAGGAACAACAACTGGTGATGCAAAGCGTCATTTCGGTTGGGATGATGAAGATGAGACTCCAGGTGTTCCTTCTTGGGCATCAGAAACTAATAACTAATAATAACCAAACAAAAGAAAACAAGATGAATACATTTATGAAAAGAACGACTATAGGATCGGTAATGCAAGGTCTTTGTTACGGCTTTGCAGCTTTACTGTTCGCTGCCAGCTGCGCAAATGACGACACAGTGCAGGAAGGAAAGCAAAAAGAAAACAATATTCCTGCTGGTGCAACTGTCTTTACGGGAACTTCTCAGCCAGGCACAACAACACGTACAGCTATTCTTAATCATACAAAAGGCTCTGGTGCTTCCGTGAATTGGAGCAGCAGTGACAAGATATGGGTAAAGGATGATGCCGGAACTTGGCAGCAGAGTGCAGCTGCAACAATACCTTCTTCAACAAATCAATCATTTGCGAAATTTGCTCTGTCTGGTACATATACAGGCACTTCACATGATATTCTTTATACGAACAAGGTTGTTACAGGTTCGCAAGCACAAGTAGAAATTAAAGCAGAACAAACACAATCAGCACCAAACAACTTTGATCACGCTGGAGAATCAGGTGATTGCGGTATTGCAACAGGTAGCAGAGTTGGTAGTGGTTATAACTTTACACTCAATCATAAAGCTTCTTACTTATGTTTTATCCCTCGTTCAAGTAACACATACGTAAATCGGAGTAAACTAATAAAGATTGAGATCATGTGCGATGACGATATTGCTGGCACTTATAACATGGCAGCTGATGGTACATTGACCCTTGCTTCTGGTGGTTCAAAGACAATTACTGTCACAACAGGATCAGGCTTTGCAATAGATAATTCTACGGAGGATATGAGCAAGAATGCTACTTATGCAGTTGTAGCACCAGGTACTCATACTTTCCGCATTCGTTATTGGCTCCGAAACACAGTGGATAATCCAAGTGGCACAATAGAAGGAACTGTGTCTAAGTATATAACACTTAATTGTACTGCAGGTTCAATCAATGATATAACGGCTAACCTTGCCCCACGCGATTACGATGGTACCAAGTATTATATGTGGGATGCACAGCAGAACTATTGGGCAGGTCATGAGTGGAATAGCGCAGATCCATGGCAGCCGACAACAACAACACAGCCTGCCAATACAAACTTCCCTAAGAACAACACAGACCCACGTTACCACAACGAAGCATATTCATCTTCTTCTACTGCAGAAAACCCTGCAACTCACGAGCCATGTAAAGATCTCCCTAACGTTAATGAAATGGTTTGGTACGCTATTAAAGGTGAACCTCATTGGGATGCGGACGAGCTTTGGACAACCATGGATCATTTATATAAGGGCGGTATGTGGTTTAAAAAGAAAGCAAATATAAATGGCTTCAACACTACCTCCGGTCCTGATGGTATGGATTGGAGAATACACGGTAATGCTCGGACTTGGCCTGCATCTAACAGTTTACCTTCTGTTACTGACGCAGGTACTTACTTCTACTTGCCCGCTTTGGGTTATTATCTCTATGGGCAGCTACGAGATGTTGGATCAATGGGCTACTATATATCATCTAGTGCTGGGCACTGGGGCAGTAGCGGTGCGAACAGTTTGGACATTGGAAGTGGGCAAGTTCGTTTGTACCGGTACGCTCGACGTAATGGGTATAGTGTGGGCGTGTTTGAGTAACCCGTGCGACAGTCTTTTACAGATGTGACCTCCTAAAGGTGATATCTAAAGAAATAAGCTCTAATCATACCCAACGAATAACTCCAATCGTACCCAGCGAAGAAGTCCAATTGTACCCAGCGAATGGGTAGGGGTCTACCCAGCGAATGGGTACGATGCTACCCAGCAGCTGGGTACAACGCTACCCAACCGCTGGGTATAAAAACACTGAAAAGGAAGTCAAGGTTGTGTTGATCTTATTAGTCTAATAATTAATAAAGAAATACATCAACACGGTTATAAATGCTTACCCCATGACTGTCCGTTAGGACATCCCCTCCCTGGGAGGGGCTTGGGGAGGCCTCCTTACTATTGTTCGCGGCGTGATGCTGCCGACGATATGCCGTTAAAGGCATTGGTTTTAATTTTCGTTTTCTTGCCCCTTTCACCCTTCTTGGTGTTAGGGGCAAGTTTTTTGTTGCTGTTGGTATTGTTCTCCGTATGATGTTCTATTACACAATTGGTTTTATAGACACTTTTTAGTTTTTATTTATCATTTCCTTGCTTGTTTTAAACATTATTATTACCTTTGCGCCCGGTTAAACTAAAATTAACTCATAATAGCGATGAGAATAATAAAGAATATTAATTCGGCTACTGCTTGCGCCTTATATAATAAAGGTGTGAAGACGCTGTGTGCTGCATTAGATTCTTTAACTAAAGGAGACAGAAAAAAGATGGCTGATTATTTGGTAGTTCCAAATAATTGTGTACTCTCTCTCTCTCTCAAGTACAAACGCAAATAAATCATTATCTCTCTCACTTGTACGTGCGCGTGGAATACCGCCGTATGAAACCTGTTTTCGGCAAAGGACTCTTCGGAGCTTCCTTTGCCTGATTTTGTATTATGTCTGTCATAAACCTATATAACACTCTTGAAGGGTTGTCCAACCTGTAATCGCAAATCGATAATTAACTTGAAAAAATAATAACCAACCCGATACACGCTTGTGTATCTCTTTAAACGGAATTAATATGAAAAAGGAAGAAAGAAAGGCTTATCAAAAGCCTGATGTGTCAATACTCTGTATTGATGAAGAGTATCACTTGTTGGCGGAAAGCCCGACGGTGCGCCCTGGTGCTGGCGGCACAGGCAGCCAGGTGCCTGGAGCAATTCGGGTAGTCTCTCCTACGTCAGATGACAGCAACCCGGATGACGAGATTGAAGGATAACAAGTAAGAATCAATAAGACATTTATTAAAAGATGAAGAAAGATATTTTCCATTATGCGCTGTCTGCCTTTGTTGTTGGCGGTATGGCGTTGTCGTTTGCTTCCTGCTCCGACGATGATTTGGCAGCCAACCAGGGCGGAAGCAATGATGCTTTGGTACGCTTTAGTGTGAATGATGTGCAGTCAGAGGCTATTGCCCGTGGTGCAGCGATGACCCGTGGTGCCATCACTCCGGGGCTTGGTAACAATGACCTTGCCGGACAGAAACTTGCTGCGCACAGCAATCGTAACCTTAACGTATGCTTCATTGAGACAGCCGTTGAGGGTGTGAACCCTGTGAAGGCTGATGCACACACACGTGCCAACATAGAGAGTACGATTGGCGGCGACTTCTCTTCAACGGGTATCCGTGGTGTTGCTGCAACAAGCATATTGACGACCCCCGAGTGGTTCAAAGCCGTGAAGACCAAGAGCAACGGCGAGCTTTATACTCCTATCCGTTGGTCTTTCGCCCAGCCTTGGGCACGTTTCTATGCTGTTTATCCTTCCAAGGACAGCTATTCTAAGCTTACCATCAACGATATGACTTCTGCCGACAATGCTCCCAGTGTTGACTTCACGGTAGAACCTAACGTCAGAGACCAGAAGGACTTTATGACGGCTTGCACAGGTAATGTCAACTATGCAAAACAGTTTGAGCAGCCAACAACCAACCTTGACTTCCGTCATGCCCTTACTGCCATCCGCTTTGCCGTTGGTCAGAACCTTTCCTGGAACAAGACCATTGACAAGGTTGAGATTCGCAATGCCATTATGAAAAGCAAGTACAAGCTCTCAAGCGAGTTCAGCGGTATGGGTGCTGCATGGGATAACACGGGTGCAACCCGTGGTACCGCTACGCTCTCTGGCTTAAGCATAAGCACCAGCCAAAACCCTAACGCCACTATCATGGGCACCAATGGGGATAACTTCACTTTCTATATGATTCCGCAGGTGCTTACGGGTAATAGCGTAGTTGCTTACGTGCATTTCACGGATAACACTGAAATCACGGCAACACTGAAAGGCGAATGGAAAGCCGGCACAACACGTACACTTAAGTTAAGCGAGACCAACTCCACCTGGAGCTATGTACTCACGCCAACCGACCCAAGTGTTGCTGCTTACGATCAAACGACGACAGATGACTATAGCGTTACGAGTTATCGCACTGCTCCTGACGGAACAACGCAGGCCGTGCCATGGAAAATCGTTGGTTACAGTGTTGACGGTGGATCAACTTATACTGCCAACAAACCAGCTTGGCTTACAGCCCTTAGTAAAGAAAGCGGCGTCGGCGGCACTGCTGCCGATCAGGGTACAGCAACCCTTACTAATGACGTTACCGACCTGTTCGCTCTACGTAACAAGACTCTCAAGGAGGCTACAATCACAAGTTCTGCAAGTGCTCCTTATGACCTTTCTTTGCATGACCACAATGGTAATACGACATTACGCAACACTGCCAACTCTTATCTTATCTCTGCTCCCGGTCATTACCGTATCCCGCTCGTTTATGGTAATGCTATTGAGAACGGTGTAACCAACGATAAGTCTTACATCAGCCATGCGCCTACGGGTACTTCAAATGAGCAATATGTCTTGCGTGCCTTTAGAGACCACAATAATAACCCTATCACCGACCCATGGATTGAGAAGACCAACAGCGGTGCCAATGCGAGTGTTGATGGGGCTGAGGTTGTTTGGGCTGATGCTGCCGACCTCGTTCATTCTCTTTCTATCGCACATGTTGGTGGCGATGCCTTCCTCGACTTCGAGGTTAAGGAAAGTGATATCCAAAGCGGTAATGCCGTTGTTGCCGTCAAGAAGGGCAGCACCATTGTCTGGTCATGGCATCTCTGGTTTGCTCCTAAGGATGCGCTTGATAAGATTCCTGTTACCAACCATCAAGGTGTTGTTTATAACTTCACCAAGGAAGCCCTGGGTTGGAAGCCGACGCAGTGGAGTGGTTCTACTTATACCAGTGCCCGTACTGTCAAGGTGAAAGTTGAGCAGACTGTTGCTAACAATGGAACAAAGGCGTATACCGTCATCAACATTACCCAGAATCCTGGTGGTGTTAAGAAGGGTGCTACAACCCTTTATCAGTTCGGCCGTAAGGATGCCTTCCCTGGTGTAGAAACTGCAGATATAAAGCAAGGAAGTATTACCGAAAATGCAGGTGATAACATGTCTATCCAGAACGGTATTCAGCATCCTGGTAGTTTCTACACGTATGGTAGTTCATGGTATAGTACTCCTCCAGCAGGTTATACTTATAACAACCTTTGGTCTGCAGATAATACGGTAACGGGGCATAATGACAATTCTGTTGTCAAGACCGTTTACGATCCTTGTCCTGTCGGCTTCAAGATGCCAGCAAGTAATGCGTTCACTGGTTTTACGGCTGATGGTCAAGACGCTGGCACAATGAATGTTGATGGTACAGACGATTGGCAGACTTACCAAAGCAACTTCGGTCATAATTTCTGGACAAGCAGCAGTAAGACTGCTATTATCAACTTCCCTGCTTCGGGCTATCGCATCATCGGTGATGGTTCGCTGATTAACGTCGGCGTCAACGGTTTCTATTGGTCGGCGGTTCCGTACGGCGCGGACCACGGTTGCACGCTGTTCTTCTTCTTGGGCTACGTGGGCCCGGTGAGCCACAGCAACGGTCGGTCTTTTGGGTTCGCGGTGCGTCCTGTCTCAGAATAATATAGCCTCACCCCCGTCCCCTCTCCGAACCAACAGGAAGTAATGGGGGAGGGGGACGTGGTACCCACCTGCTTGACGAAAGTACATATTGTCGATGACAATAGTACATATTGTGGGGCACGAAAGTACATATTGTCGAGCACGAAAGTACATATTGTCAATGACGGGTAGTGGAGTTGATGTTAGACCCTCCTTTTAAACCCCGCCCTCACCACAGTCCTCTCTCTCCGAACCAACAGTCACTGACCAACGGGAAATAATGGGAGAAAGGCATAATCACCGATGTTTGGTACGGTTAGTATGCAATCAGAATGTAATTGGATTGTGATTAAGGTATGATTAGGGTGTGGTTAGAATATGATTGAAATATGATTAGAATGTAATTAGAATATGATTAAAAAATGATTAGAATGTAATTATAATATGTTCAGAAGTATTTCTCCCCCGACTGCCTGTTAGGACATCCCCTCCCTGGGAGGGGCTTGGGGAGGCTTCCTTACTACTGTTCGCGGCGTGATGCTGCCGACGAAATGCCGTTTAAGGCATTGGTTTTAATTTTCGTTTCCCCTCACTCCCCGTTGGGAGTGAGGGTTTTTTGATGCCTCATGCTCTACAGATTCACATCCCGTTACTGCCTCACTTCTCGCTCCCTTCTCTAACCTTAACAACCACTCTTTCCTCTCTGTTCCGCCAACATATCCTCCTATATGTCCATTGCTTCCTACTACTCTGTGGCACGGAATGATGATCATTAGTGGGTTATGACGGTTGGCATTACCTACTGCTCTTACAGCTTTAGGACTGTTCATCAGTCTTGCTTCTTCGGCGTAAGAGATAGTTTTGCCATAGGGAATCTTCTGTAATGCTTGCCAGGCGTGCTGTTGGAAGACGGTACCAATGGGCTTGAGCGGTAAGGAAAAGCTCTTACGTGTCCCTGAGAAGTACTCTTCCATCTGTCGACAAGCCTCAGTAAGCACTGTATCATGCGTAATCTTGTCTTCTTCCCAATCGTTAAGGAGTTGCTTATCCATGCTGTCTTCCCATAGACAGTAGCACAGGAAGCCGTTGTCTGCAGCAAGAATCAGATTGCCGATAGGCGAACGGTAACGATGAAATCGCATAATTTGGTGGACAGAAACAATAGATAATGAGAGGATAGGAGGCTGGTTTACTTCTTTGGTCTGCGCCTAGCCCATCCCTCTTCTGAGAAGTCTGGTTCTTCACCTTTCAGCTTTGCAGGTGCTCCTTTCATAAGTTCTTTCCAGTCATCCTTCTTGAATTTGTGTGTGGAAGGATACATGTTGTCATCATATTGACGATGATTGCGACGTTCGCTACGTCCTTCCTTGTTTCCGCGACCACCTGTAGAACGGCCAGAATTACGACCATGTCCGCCTTCTTCAGCATCGTTACAACGCACTTTACGGCCTTTATATGTAGCGCCATCCAGTGCATGCATTACCTTTTGGGCGTCCCGTTCGGGCACCTCAATGTAACTTTGCTTAGAAAGAAGGTCGATATGACCTACTGCCTGGTGCCCATGCATGTTCTTATTGATGAACTGCATCACCTCACCCGGATAGAAACCGTCAGCCTTACCAAGGTTCACAAATAAGCGTTTGTAGCCACTCTCAGGCTTACGAGGACCACGACTACGGGTGCTTCTGCCTTCTCCTCGCATGCTACGGTTCTCCTCTTTCGAGCTACGTGATGATGGTTTCTCTATTTCAGGAGCGTTTTTATAGTAGTTCAGGAAGCGTCCGAAGGTTGAAGTAACAATCTTTTTGATGATGTCTTCCTTGTCTATATACTCAAATTGGCGGGTAATATCCTTCATATAAGGAGCGATCTGATCTTCGTCAACATCAGTTTTCAAAATATCATCCATTGACTTGAAGAGTTGCTTCTTACAGATTTCTTCAGGTGAAGGGAGTGTTCCATCAACGAATTCCTTGCCAATCTCACGTTCAATATTGCGTACCTTATACTTTTCACGTGAGTGGATGATGGAGATAGATGTACCCTTCTTGCCTGCACGACCCGTACGACCCGAGCGGTGAGTGTAGTTCTCTATGTCATCAGGTAAGCCATAGTTGATGACATGTGTGAGGTCATTCACGTCCAATCCACGTGCTGCAACGTCCGTCGCAACAAGGATCTGTGTCAGATGCGAACGGAATTTCTGCATTGTAAGGTCACGTTGCTGCTGTGAAAGGTCACCATGTAACGATTCAGCATTGTATCCATCCTTGATCAGTTTGTCTGCAATCTCCTGTGTTTCAACCTTAGTACGGCAGAAAACGATGGCATAAATCTTAGGATAAAAGTCTACCAAGCGTTTCAAAGCAAGATATTTGTCGCGTGCATTCACCATATAATATATATGGTTTACACTCTCTGCCCCTTCATTACGGCTTCCAACGACAATCTCTTTGTAATCATGAAGATAGCCTTTTGCCACACGTTCCACGTCACGACTCATCGTTGCAGAGAACAATAAAGTGTTTCTGTCCTCTGGAACACCGGTCAAGATCTCCGTAATACTCTCCTGAAAGCCCATGTTCAGCATCTCATCTGCCTCATCCAAGACAACGTTTGTTACTTTGTCAAGACGTGCTTTGCCACGGTGCATGAGGTCAATCAGTCGTCCGGGAGTAGCAACGATGATCTGTACTCCATGTCTTAACTGATGAATCTGCGTCTCAATAGATGCTCCACCATACACTGCTGCTATGTGCAAGTGGGGGATATACTTGCCAAAATCCTTCAAGTCATCGGCAATTTGCAGGCAAAGCTCACGCGTAGGGCTCAACACAATGGCTTGAGTTTCCTTGCTATTCGTATCAATACGTTGTAGCAATGGAAGCCCAAATGCCGCCGTCTTACCCGTACCAGTCTGTGCCAGTGCGATGACGTCATTACGATTACCAAGCAAATAAGGGATTACTTCTTCCTGAACAGGCATTGGATGCTCAAATCCAAGCTCACTAATGGCGCGGCGAATCTCCTCGCTGACGCCCAATTCTTCAAATGTCTTCAAATTCGTTTGTATTTATTTATAATCTTACAAAAGGCAAACTCGCCACCAAACGAACCCACAACAAACACTTGCCTACGACTAATTTCTACCAATCGGTACGCAGACTCTCAGGTGGCATGTTACCTTTTTGGTGTGCAAAGGTACGGTAAGAAGGTGAGAGTAGCAAATAAAAGCCAAGAGAATGATGTCCAAAGATTCGTAAATAATGAACTTAGGCGTTAACAATCGATAATAAAAAGCCACTGATTGTGAATAAGATAGCTTGTATTTGTTATAAAGTCTAAAAGTAACACTATTTATATTCTCTGTTCCTTTTACTTATGTTCTTTTTTTGTAACTTTGTCCCGTCAAATAGAAAAATAGTCGTTATTAAAGTTAATTATTTGAGTTAGTACAAGGAAACATGACTTGCGTGAGCAAGCCACATGTTAACGAAAGGCTTCGCAGTGATGCGAAGCCTTTTTGCTATTTAGCCTTTAATATCAGTCGTAAGCTCTGCTTATAGTTTATATAGTTCCATACCCAATTCAGCAGAATGAATGTTTTATTCTTCACACCAAGGATAGAACGCAGATGAACAACAAGCCACAAAGCCCATGCAGGGAAGCCTCCGAACTTCTTGCCGGCAATCTCAGCCACAGCATGATTACGTCCTATCGTAGCCATAACACCCAAATTATGATATTTAAAGGGCTTCAGTTCTTCCCCTTTCTGCATACGCTGAAGGTTTGCTGCAACAGTCTTTGCCTGCTGCAAAGCCACCTGTGCTAACTGAGGATGCCCTAAAGGATACTCCTCATCACCCTCCACCAGACTCTGGTCGCCTATGGCATAGACATCCTGTAAGCCCTTAACTTGACAGAATCTATCGGTAAGTATACGTCCAGCATGCCCGATACTATCCTCAGGTAATCCATCTATATGATTTGCACAGATACCACTTACCCAGATAACAGTCTCTGTTGGAATCTCTAATCCAGTGCTTGTCTTCAATACACCATCTTTATATTCCGTTGCAAACTGTGGCTGACGAATGTGTACATGTAAAGCTTTTAAGTCGCGTTCTGCACGTGCTGATGATGCAGGATCCATAGCAGACAGTAGTCTGTCGACAGCATTTACGAGGTAAATATGCATTTGTGAAGCATCAAGATCAGGGTAGTCACGCTGGATAACGTTCTTCTTCATCTCTGCAACAGCACCTGCAATCTCTACTCCAGAAGCACCACCACCTACGACAACGATATTCATTAAGGCTTGTTTCTTCTTTGGATCTTCCTCCGTTTCAGCCTTTTCTAAATTGCGCAAGATAGTGTTGCGCAAGCGCATTGCCTCTGAAACGGACTTCATCGGTAGTGTGGTAGCCTCTATTTCTTTGTTCCCGAAGAAGTTCGTCTTGGCTCCTGCAGCCAACACAAGGTAATCATAGTGGATGCTTCCAACTGAAGTTATGATCTTCTTCTCATTAGTATTAACACCTTCAACAGTTGCCATGCGGAAGAAGAAGTCCTTGTTTCCTTGGAACAAACGTCGGAAAGGAAAAGATATACTACTTGGTTCAAGACCTGCTGATGCCACCTGATAAATCAATGGAGGGAACTGATGATAGTTGTTTTTATCCACTAATACTACCTGAAAGTCGGCATCCGTCAGCTTCACAGCCAGCTCTAATCCACCCAATCCACCGCCAACGATTACTACTCTCTTCTTATCTGTGCGTTCGATGTTTGCTTTCATTATCCTTAAAACATTTATATTACTATCCTTAATACAGATATATTACTATCCTTAATACAGAAAAAAACATGCCATACTGATATGGAATGAGGGAAAATAAAGGGGTAAAAGAGGTTAAGATAACGCTTCTCCCTTCCGTACTTCAACAGAGTCCTCCCTATAAACAGCCCTCTTTGTTATGCGTAAATAAGCTCCGTAAGCTGTTTGTTATCAAACAACTCCTGTGCTACGGATTGTACTTCGGCAGCTGTGATGGCGTCTATGTCATGATAGAGAGCCTGAATATCCTTCTTCCAACCATAGTGCAAGAACACCTTACCAAAGTCTAATGCAAGGTTCTCACGGTTGTCGCAGGCTATACCTATTTGCCCTTTTATCTGTTGTTTGGCAACTGATAGCTCTGCATCAGTCAGAGGTGTCGACATAAAATGGTCGAGTTCTTTCCGTACAAGGGTCTTACACTCATCTATATCTTCAGCGTCACAACCAAAATATATGCTCCATATCCCAGTCGTACTATAGCTTACCATTGTACTTTCTACCGTGTAAACCAGTCCACGACGCTCTCGTAATGCAAGGTTCAGACGTGCGTTCATCCCTGGACCTCCTAATATATTGTTCAATAGATACAGTGCCATGCGGCGCTTGTCATGTACGCTATATGCTCTGTTTCCTATCATTACATGTGCCTGATGCGTATGTTTGTCCACCGTAATCTTCTGTGGTTCATATGCATTGAGTGCTGGCAAAGAAATCTCTTTAGGCTTCCAACTGTCATCTTTAGCGGTCACAAATGTGCCGTTTTCAGTTGACAAGAGAGACAATAACTGTTCGAAATCTATATTGCCATAGGCAAAGAACACAACATTCTCTGGTCTATAATACTTCTGAGTGAAGCGAAGAGCATCCTCAGTGGTGAACTTTCTCACCCTTTTTGCCTCACCTAAGATGTTATGTCCTAGTGGATGACCACGGAAAATGATGTTTTCAAACTCATCATATATAAGTTCTGAAGGGCTGTCATTATATGATTCAATCTCGTCACAGATAACCTCTACCTCCTTATTGATCTCCTTTTGCGGATAGATACTGTGGAAAACAATATCCGTAAGGAGGTCTACTGCACGCGGTAGATGCTCCTTCAGTATAGCTGAATAATAAACAGTATCTGTCTTAGTGGTGAAGGCATTGAGGTCACCTCCAACCTGTTCCAAACAATTAATAACATCAAGTGCTGTTCGTTTGCTTGTTCCTTTAAAGCTGACATGCTCACAAAAGTGGGCAATCCCCTCCTCATCCGTTTCCTCATTGGCTGTTCCTGCATTGATCTGGTAGCCACAATAAACCACCGAAGACACTGATGGGAGCACTATGATACGCAGTCCGTTATCCAAAACTGCTGTCTTATAACTTGTCATGACTGCAAATTTAAGAAAAAAGAACGAAACACAAACTACTTTAAAAGCGTAAAGGAAAAAGAATCTTAATTCTTTTTGTAGTCCACCTAATTTCATTATATTTGCAAAACTAATAAGGAAGTTAATATAAATCATAATAGAATGCGGAAAGTTATAGGTATCGGTGAAACCGTCTTGGACATCATCTTCAAGGATAATAAGCCTGTTGAAGCTGTCCCAGGAGGCTCAACCTTTAATGCCATTATCTCTTTAGGACGTTGCGGGGTGAATGCATCCTTCATCTCTGAGGCTGGTAATGACCGTGTAGGAGACTATATCATTAAGTTCCTTAGGGAGAATGGGGTTAATGCAGATAATGTTAGCACCTTCCCAGACTCTAAGTCTCCAGTGTCATTGGCATTCCTTAATACCAAGAATGATGCAGAATACATCTTTTATAAAGACCATCCTCACGACCAATTAGAGTTCACTTACCCTGACATTCAGCCCGATGACATCGTCATTTTCAGTTCTTATTATGCTGTGAACCCTGTCATTCGTCCGCAAGTGTTGGGGCTTTTAGATTATGCTCGGTCACATGGTGCTATCATCTATTATGACGTTAACTATCGACCTGCACACAAAGACGATGTTATTAGGATTACTCCGAACTTATTAGAGAACCTCGATTATGCCGACATTGTGCGTGGAAGCAATGAAGATTTCACCACACTTTATAAAAAAGATGAGGCTGACAAGGTCTATAACGCAGAGATTTCATTCTATTGCAAGCAGTTCATTTACACGCAAGGAAGCCAACCTGTGGAGGTGCGTGGTGGTAAAGACTTTAAAAAGTCATACCCTGTCCATAACACGAGTATCGTAAGCACTATTGGGGCTGGCGATAACTTCAATGCCGGTTTCATCTTCGGAATGCTGAAGTATGGCATCACCCGCGACGACTTATTGCGTGGACTCACTGAAGAACAATGGGACAAGGCTATCAATTGTGGCTTGGATTTCTCTGCAGACTGCTGCAAAGACATCTTCAATTATGTAAGTCGGGAGTTTGGCGAACAGATGAAAGGATAACAAAAAGAACCACACTAAATCAAAATAGAAAAATGATAGAAATTGCCAACAAAGTTTATTATGTAGGTGTCAACGACCGTAACAAATCTCTTTTTGAAGGTTTATGGCCATTGCCATACGGCGTTAGCTACAATTCTTATCTCATTGACGACGACAAAGTCTGCCTGATTGATACAGTAGAAGTGGACTTCTTTGTCCAGTTTATCGAGAATCTACATGCTGTTTTGGGTGATAGACAAATTGACTATCTTGTCATCAACCACATGGAACCTGACCATTCTGGCTCTTTAGCCTTGTTGAAGAAGTATTATCCTAACATACAAGTCATTGGAAACAAGAAGACATTCGACATGATGTCAGGCTTCTACGGTATTAGAGAGAATACTATAGAAGTGAAAAATGGTGAGACTTTAGAGTTAGGACATCATACATTGCAGTTCTTTATGACACCAATGGTGCACTGGCCAGAGACGATGATGACCCTTAGCAAGGGTGAAGCATCAATCCTTTTCACAGGTGATGCCTTTGGATGTTTCGGTGCTTTAAACGGCGGATTCATCGATAAGGACATCGATACAGAGGGATATTGGTTGGAGATGGTTCGCTATTACTCTAACATTGTAGGTAAATACGGTGTTCCAGTTCAGAATGCACTGAAGAAACTTGCAGGTATTCACATTGATTATATCTGTTCAACACATGGTCCTGTATGGCATGAGAACGTTGAAAAGGTGGTGAACCTGTATGATCGTATGTCGAAATATGAGACTGATCCAGGCTTGGTTATCTGCTACGGAACGATGTATGGGAACACAGAGCGTATGGCTGAGCAGATAGCACGTGCTGCTTCATTGGCCGGAGTCAGGAACATTCGACTCTACAACGTATCTAAAACGCATCATAGCTACATCCTTCAGGATATCTTCCGCTTCCGTGGACTGATTGTTGGTGCGCCAACTTACAATGCCGGGCTCTATCATGAGATGGATGTTTTGCTGCAGGAAGTAGCTAACAGGGATATCAAGAACCATCTCATTGGTTGGTTCGGGTCATACTCTTGGGCTTCAAAGGCTGTCTCTGCAATAGGAGAATGGAACGAGAATCATCTGCACTTTGAACAGGTAGGTGAGCCTGTAGAGATGAAGCAAGCACTTACTCCAGAGATAAAAGAGGAGTGTGCACGACTCGGTCGTGAGATGGCTGCAAAGCTATTGGCTGAGTAATATGTAATAGAATTTCGTATAACGAAAAGTAATAGGTGCCCTTTCGCACTCTAAAAGACGCCCTTTTGCATGGTAAAAGATGCCCTTTTGCAATGTAAAAGGGCGTCTTTTGGATGCTAAAAGGGCATCTTTTGTTTTGCCCGTTACAACCAATTGAATCTCAGGAGGTTACAAAGCATGAAAAAATAGATTTCTGTTTGATTTCGGAGTTATGTCACTTCTGTTTTTGTAAGATTATTTCTACCTGTGTCATCCTTCAGTCATTAATGGTGCAAAAGATCTTTCTTTTGCTTTCATCAGGTTGGAGAAAGTATGTGGTTACGTGGCTTTCAGTTTGCCAAATTGTTCTCTTATAAGATAGACATATTAATATATAGATTGTTTTATGATTATAATTAGTCTATTTTATAAGTGCAAACTGATTATCAATCAAAAAGCAATTAGTTCAAATTTACCTTAAACTTCTGCATTCAGAGGTAAGATTGTGAAAAAATAACTATCTTTGTGGAAAAGTAAATAAGATGAAGATAGCAGTATTTTGTTCGGCGAACAACAATATAGATCCAACCTACTTCAACATGGCAGAACGGTTGGGGAAATGGATAGGGGAGCATGGTCACACCCTCATCTACGGTGGAGGAAACAGTGGACTCATGGAGTGTATTGGTAAAAGTGTGCATGAAGCAGGCGGAAGAACCATTGGTGTCGTCCCGCGTATCATGGAAGAGGGACGCAGAATGAGTGATTATGTGGACGTAGAGATTCCATGTGAGGATCTTACTGACCGCAAAGCAATCATGATGCAACAGGCAGATGAGTTCTGTGCCTTGCCCGGTGGTATCGGGACTTTGGATGAAGTGTTCACTGTTGCTGCGTCTGCTACCATAGGATATCATCATAAGCGTGTGACACTTTATGATGTAAATGGTTTCTGGGACAGCCTCATAGCACTGTTAGACGACCTTCAGCAAAAGGGAATGATACGTGGTGACTACCATGAATACCTCCATGTGAAGCATATTGACAGCTTGAATCAATAAGCCTTTTATAAGGAAAAATATTCAGAAGACGGCTCTTCTGATAGAGAAAAGAAGGAAAAATTAATTAAAAGGCATGCTAATTTTATGTTCTTCAACATAAAATTAGCACGTTTATAATACCTTATTTTTATTTTACATTACCGTGAGGAACGATATCATTGAGTTTATTTTAAATACCATAACTTTGCACGTAGATATTTATTCCGTGTTACATTAATATACACGAAAAGCAAAATCATATGAGAAAAATAATAATTACACTTTGTGGATTAGGCTTAGGAGTTCTTAGCCTAACGGCACAAGACAGACAAGACATAGTACCACCGTTGGCGGGATGGAGCTATTTTGGTGGTGACGAGTTCAATGGAAATGCCATCGATCGAACCCTGTGGGGACTCTATGGGGATAAGAAGAAAGACTATTCTAACGAGACATACGGTAACAATATTGGGCAAGGCATGGCACAAACTTACCGTGATAAAATGGTAACAGTGCAGGATGGTAAAGCCTCCGTACTTGCTACCCGTGAACCGATTTATACTGGGTTACGATACCAAAAAGGAGTAGACACCAGTCCAAAGATGCGTGCTCCGTTGGCGCCTACCCATAATTTTACGAAGAATGGTTGGTGGTCAGGATTTCTGTCAAGTAGGGATGCAGACAATGGAGGAACTTATTACCCGCTCTATTCTCGTATTGAGATAAAGGCAAAGATTCCTTTTAGCATAGGAACATGGATGGCTTTGTGGCTCCGTCATCGGTATGGTGGTGCAGGAACGTTCGAGATTGACTTGGAAGAGTTCTTTGTAAATGATGATCAAAAGGACTATGTTGCTGGTTGGGAAAAGCATACTTATCATAAGAAAGGGAAAAACTTCTTGCATCAATCTATCCACGGATTGGATTATGATCAGACTGAATATGATGAGAAGACTAAGAAGTATATCCCTAAAACAACTTCCAATCATAACCCGTATGCTGACCGTGTAAGGGAGATAAAGTTTGATCCATCCAAGGGTTTCCATGTTTATGGTGCACAAATAGATCCCGAACCGGGTGACTCCTCACGGAACTTGGCAGTGACATTCCTGCTGGATGGAAGGGTAAGGTCGGTGTTCTTGACATCAGAATATAAGCCAAAGAATCTCAATTATTCTTCCAGATACAACGCACTTCTGCAGAATGAGTATATTAAGAATAATATTGATCACATCTGGGATGTTGCTATTACGGGTGGAATAGGGGGTAAACCAGACGGAAAAGGAGGTGGAGTACTCTATCCAGAGAATGATCCTCAGTATGGAGGAGACATAAACAGAGTCCCCAAGAACTATGTTATGGACCTCGATTGGTTACGTGTCTATAAACGAACGAACAAGTTGTTGTGGATAGGATCTGTACCAAAGGGATATGATTGGGAGACGACAACTGTATCAATCAATGTTCCTAACGCACAGTTAGGTAACTTACAGGTGGGCGACAGGCTCATCATGGATATAGACACACTCAGTACTTCGGAACACAGAAAGGCTGGTCCTGTGTCAATCGACATCTGTGATAAGATGGGTAAGAGTATCTTAAAGCAGAAGCCAGAGATTGCAAGAAACGACGCAGAGGTGACATTCCTCATAACAGATAACGACATGTTGCAGGCGTTGAAGGCTGGGGGATGCAAGATAAACGGCAAGAATGTTCGTTTCTTCACCCTTATGAGCGAGACGAAGAGAAGTGGATTGTGGAGTGGCTTCAAACAGATTGGACCTGATAAGGTTGTCCTTCCTGCCCTGCTTTTCAGTAATGTTTCTGAAGGACAGCAAATGGAATTTACCGTAAGGGATGTAGCTGGGGGTGGAAATATCGTACTAACACCTTTCGGAGGGAATGCAACCAATATCCAACTGACCCCTTCACAGGACGAGAAACTGTACCGTATCACACTTGATGGACAGACTGTTCAACGCTTACGTACGAATGGTTTGCAGATATCAGGAGCTAATTACTACCTAAGAGGTGTAAGATTGACTGATAAAAAAGGTACGACTGACGTAAAAGGGGTTAATATTAACAAGGAAGAAGACGGTGCTGTGTACACGATTGATGGTGTTAAGGTAAGAGAAGCCAATGATAAAAGTAAGTTAACCCCTGGTATATATATCACCAATGGGAAGAAATTCGTTGTGAAATAGTAATTCTTTCTTTCCTATTTGGGTATAAAGCCATTAGTATCATCATTGATATTAATGGCTTTTCTTTTTATAAATGGATAATGTATCATTACCTATGGAAGACAAGACATTCATCAGTTAAAGAAGGGATAATTACCTTTTAGCATGTTACTTATTATCTATCAGATAATGAAAATATTACTATTCCGTGGCATTTTTTTGTTGTTTTGATAACCAACTATGCGAAAAAAAGTGTAACTTTGCCAACAAGGGTTAGTTGTACACTCAATTTAATACTCATAAACGACACCGAATCTTTAAGCATGTTAGCTATATGTAGATTCGTATTGACACATGAAATAACTATTAACATAAGTAATTTACATAACTATGAGTAGCTAAATCCTACTCTATTACACATCAAAACATGAAAAAAATAGCAATTATTCTTTGTGGATTAGGGCTCGGACTCCTCAATCTATCCGCACAAGAGACAAAAGAAACAGTACCTCCACTGTCTGGCTGGAAGTACTATGGAGGAGATGAATTCAATGGTACAGCTATCAATAGGAAGCTGTGGGGTATCTATGGAGACAAGACGAGGGATTATTTCTGTGATGTTTATGGTAACAATAAGAACCAAGGTATGGCCCAAACTTATCGTGATAACATGATCAATGTGCAAGATGGATTGGCAATAGTAAGGGCTACTCGCAGCAAAATCTTCACAGGATTAAGGAGCGATTATACGGAAAAGATGCGCTTCCCTCCTAAGCCTGGGCATGGTTATACAGACTATGGATGGTGGTCAGGGTTCTTATCCAGTAGGGATGCACAGACAGGTAATAAGGATGAACAGAATAAAGAGATAGGCTGTTATTATCCTCTTTATTCGCGCATAGAGATAAAAGCTAAGATACCTTTCCGTATCGGGACATGGATGGCACTATGGTTGCGGCATTATACAGGGGCTAGTACGTTTGAAATTGACCTACAAGAGTTCTTCGTAAATGATGACCCTAAGGTTGACAGATATGACAAATACGAAAAGCATAGATACTATCATGCAAACAAAAACTTCCTGCATCAGTCGGTACATGGGATTGATTATCAAAGTGCAACAGATAAGGATCCTATTCCTAATAAACACAATAACAATGCATATGCAGACAGAGTAAAGGAAATTAAGTTTGATCCTTCAGAAGACTTTCATGTATATGGTGCACAAATTGACCCTCTTCCTACAGACTCTGGACGGCATTTGGCTGTTACATTCCTTCTGGATGGCAGGGTAAGGTCGGTCTTTTTGACATCAACAGATATTGTATCGAACCCTAAATCCGGGCATAAATATAGATACAATGCACTGTTAAGACCCGAATTCATGCCACATGGTATTGACCATGTATGGGATGTTGCAATAACAGGAGGCATTGGTGGTACGCCAGGAGACCATAATAGCGGTATTCTATACCCAGAAAGAGACCCTCAATATCATAATGATATCAACAAAACTCCAAAAGATTACATCATGGATATTGACTGGTTACGTGTCTATAAACGTGCAAATGAGCTTTTATGGGTTGGTGCTGTACCTCAAGGATGGGACTGGGAAACAACAACAGCAAAGATCAATTTATCTAAAGAAGTGCCTGTTAATCGGTTAGCAAAGTTGCAAGTTGGCGATAAGCTCATCTTAGATATAGACACTCTTCCTGCTAAAGACTTAACAGTTCCACCAAGTACCGATCCGAAAATGGGACCAATCTGTGATCGGGATGCAGGACCATCATCTATCGATATTTGCAATAAGAGTGGGAAAAGTATTGTGACTTTGAAACCTGAAGTAGCAAGAAATGACGCCCAAGTGACTTTCTATATCACAGATGAAGACATGCTTAACGCCTTAAAGGCAGATGGTTGTAGTATAATAGGACAGAATATTCGCTTGTTTTCTTTGGTAAGAGAGAAGAAAGATGACGGTGTATGGAGTGGTTTCAAACAAATAGATGATAATAATAAGGTGGTAATCCCAAAGACAATGTTTGATGGAGTAACAGAAAAACAGGTGTTGGAAGTTACTGTACGGGATGTTAAAAGGGATGCAAAGATTGTCCTACCGCAATGGAATGAAGCTGATAGGACTATTCCATTGGTGGCTTCAAATGATGAGAAACAATACTATGTCGCACTTGATAAGAACACCGTTAAGATGCTAAAAGACAACGGGTTGTATTTTACAGGAGCGGGATTTTATTTAAGAAGTATCAAATTAAAGAACAAGAAAGACTTGCCATTGGGAATCAAAAACATTACTTCACATAAGAAAGAAAACGAATCTGTGTATACGATGAGTGGGGTAAAGGTGAAAGAAACCAATGATAATAGCAAGTTAGCCCCTGGCATATACGTCACTAATGGAGCGAAATTCGTTGTGAAATAATTCCTAAATAGGGATTTAAAAGCCATAAAAACGCCATTAGCTTCAGTGCTAATGGCGTTTTTATTGGTCGTTACTGTCTGGTTAACCCTTCTGGTATTCGTTACTCATCAATGCCTTACTATATAGTTGATAACGGCAGAAACGAATACGTCATACTGTTTTCTACTTATGTGCTGCAGCCCAGCACCAGTGGAGCTGATGGTCAGCACCAGTGGAGCTAATGGTTAGCACTAGTGGAGCTGATGCCCAGCACCAGTCGTGTTTAGCGTTCAACACCTTCCGATATGCTACAGATGTGATAGCAGTTTATAATCAGAAGGATGTTGAAACACCAAAGGTGTGATGATTTTATCCAATCATAAAGGCCTCGTTTCCTTAAAAGTAATATGCAGAAACCTATTTAAAGATCACCCTGCGGAAGCCCTTATGTTGTTTAAATCCCTTCAGACAGTAATATTTATTAGTATGGAATGTCTGAACTTCTACTTGATAACAACTTTCTTACCCTTGTGGATATACACACCCTTGGTTGGTTTGTCAACCTTGATACCAGATACTGTATAGTAGCCATCATCGGTGTTGTTAGCATTATCGGTTGTTACATTCTCAATACCTGCAGTCACTGGAACCAGTGATAATACTGACTGTAAAGAGCTGGCAGCATCAGATGGGAATGAAAGATAAGCCTCACCAGCAGGTACGAAACCATAAGTCTTGTCGCTGAACTTATCACCCTGCAGAACATAATTGCGTGACTGAGCAGCTTGACTGCCTGGTTTAGCGCCATGTTCAACAACAATCATTGTCCAATACTTCAAAGAAGGCAGAGTAAACTTAACCACATCACGGTCCTGAGTAAACTTAACTTCCTGTGGAGCACCGCCCAATGCGTCTGGAGTAGCCACCCAAATACGAGTTACGTTACCTTCATCATAGAGTGTAACAGGTTCTTGAGTATACAAGTTTGGCTCGTTCATAACATCCTCTTTCACCTTGCTCTTATCTTTTTCTTCACCATTCTCAAGCTTTGAAAGACGCCATGTCAAACGGTTGGCATTTGTGAAATTTAATAGTTGGATCATAGTTTTGTTGTCTTTCTGAGTACTATAAGAGACAATATTTCCTAACTCTGGCTCCCATGCTTTTACGTTTTTGCCTCCTATTTCCATAGTAACTGTCTTCTCAACATTACCATCTCTCAGATAGTTTTCATAGGCTGTTAGGAAGTCATAGTAAGTAACTAGACTATTCTCCAATGCGTTTTCTCTCTTTTTCCCAGCATCAGGGAAGTACTCAGTATACAGCATATGATCACCGCTTAGTTCGATATGTGCACCGCCCAAAGCAAATATTACAGCATCTGTAAAACGTACTAATGGTGTGTTAAATGGCTTAATCTGTCCGCCAACCTTATCCATATCAAGATTATCACGGCGGTAATTCATATAAGCAGCGAAGACAGTATTAAGCTTAGGATTCGCACTTTCTTCCCTATTACCCTTAATCGCATCTCGGAAACTAGTATACCAACGTTCACCTTCCCACATCTCGTTATATGCGAACTCTATGCTTTCTGAGCCAACAATATTACGACGACCATAGTTTGAAACGGAGTTCATGACAAGATACTTCTCGGGTTGTGCAGCCTTCATAGCTTTCAAGAACTTTGCAAAACCTTCATAAATCTCACGATCATCACGTTGTTGCTTACCGTCAGCATTAAATAACCAATCTGTTCGTTTGCCTACTTGGTCTACATGGAAACCATCAAATGGAAGGTTTTTATATACTAAGTTAACAGAATTTGTCATATATTTAATCCAATTTTCATTTGAAGGATTCATCAGATAGATATTGGGCCACTTCTTATAAGCATTATAAGAACCTTGTCGGAGTGTATCGTTATCAAACCAAATCATTCCCCATTCACGTCCATCCACTCCATCCTTATCGAGGTAATCGACACGAAAAGCTTCACCATCTTTTAAGTCTCCAGTTGCTCCATAGCAGAGATTATAGAACATACACTTGGCCCCTACGTTATGTAACTTACTAATGTAGTTGCGTAAAACATTAACAGAGATCTCACGATTAGCGAAATCCTTCCACGTACCATCGTTATCTGTCTTCCACATTCTATGATGTTGCCATTGCCAATCATAGAACTGTAAACCTGTAATATGATGACGAAGAAGAACGTTTACTTCTTTGTTCATTGTATTCATCTTGCTGTTTTGGAAATCAGACAAGAACCCATAACGAGGGAAACGCTTCCAATTAGAAGAAACATCTATACCAATAGTTGAAAGAACCTTATCCTTATCACCCTCTTTTACATAAACTTCAGCTAAGTAACCTTTGAAGTCGTCCTTAGGAACCTTCCATGTCCAAGACTTCTTACCACCTACATCTGCAGTGCCAACAACAGTATTGCCATGTAAATAACGTACCTTTGCACCATTAGGGAATGTGATCAGGCTGAGTGTGAAGTTAACCATATCACCTGGTCTATAACGGACTTTATCTGTAGAAAGGAGCTTTGGTAAATAAGCATTTGTCCCATCTGACTTAAATCTTATTGCGTCAAGGTCTGACTTATTTGTCTCTACAACGACACCATCTGATGGGTTCAGAAGGTTGTCTTCATAGCTTTTACCATTGCTTGAGATGGTTAAATTATAGGTCTGACCTACATTTCCTTTAAGTATTAGACCCGTACCAGCAGCAACAGCACCAGTAACTGCCACCAACTTTATTGATGCATTGTTATTGCGTTGAGCAACATAAGCTGTCAATCCAGGTGCTGATGAGAAATCAATGGCAAAGTCTCGAGAGAATGTTACATAGTTACTTGTAAGCACATAAGGGATCTTATCCTTTACTTTATTACCATAATAAGCCATCCCACTAACGCTATTGAAAGCGCTTGGGTTTACATAGATTGTGAAATCTTCAGGTGTATCGGCAAAGGTGCTACCCTCTATTGCAAGGCAATTATTACCAGAGTAATAGACACTTGAGAGCGAACGACAGCCGCAGAAGGACTGATCTCCAAAGCCTTCAAAGCCTGCAGGAAGTGCTATAGATGTCAAAGCTGTATTGGCAAAACTACGTTGACCGATTCTCTTGAGCGCATTTGATAACCTAACTACCGTTAGATTGCTACAATCTGTGAAGATGTAGCCATCCATTACCTCTACACTTGAGTTGTCAATTACCGTTGTCAAGCCCTGACATCTATTGAAAGCTGACCATTCAATCTTGGTGACTGAACGAGGAATTGTCACCGATGTAATGTGGTTGTTACCTTCGAAGGCATTGTGACGGATGGCTGTTACCCGATAATTATGTCCATTGTTAGACACGCTTTCGGGGATGTCTACAGCGCCATTCACGCCATTACCTCCAACGACTTGGACCTCCGTTTGGGAAGTAGTCTCGTAGTTGATACCTTTCTTATTGAAGCTATCGGCAAATGAAACCAATGCTACAAACAAGGCAAGTGTCAACACGAATGTTTTCTTGATGTTCATGATTTTAAAATTGTTGATTGTAAAACTATATATTATAAATAGGCTATAATATTCGACTACTTTGTCATTACTTCCTTACCATTATGTATATATACACCTTAGATGTTCATGGTTGAGTCTCTATTTATAGTAGAGTTCTACTATACTACTGATAGTTTAAAGGCTTCAACCTTTCGTTTTCTTTGTTTCAGCATATCATTTTTAAATAAAAAAAGGCATCACCACTCCTTTACTCTTTCGAGTAATTTCTTTAGTGGTAATGCCTTCTTAAAAAATCTTTGGAACCTAGTCATCCCATACAGAATGCTTTCCTATTGAGACTACTCCAGTAGAATTGATATCTAACTGGTCATTGTTGTCATCCTCAAGCAGGACATGTGGTTTCGCAAGAGCAGAACCTGGGTCTGCTGGTGTGTCATCAAATGACAAGTCTAATAAGTGTCTCTCGAGTTTTATTGTTATCTGTTCAGTAACAGGTGTTATATAATTTCGTTTCATCTTATGATTACTTTTCTTCCGTTTTTAATGTAGATACCCCTCTCTGTTGGGTTGATGACACGTACACCTGAAAGTGTATAATAAACGTTGTCATTATCTTTCTTATTGCCTTCAACCGTGTTGATGCCTGCTGTCGCAGGATTATCATCAAGCTCTAATGCAAAGGAAACACTCTTTGCGCCCTGTACTCCAGCCTCATTCTGCTCATGAATATAAGCTCTACCACAATAGATGGTCTTTGCATTCTCTGATAAATGTAGCTTGTAATCAGGTTGTAACGTCCAGTTACTCTTACCATCAGCCTCTGTTTGATAAAGAAGTGTATCCTCACGTACAGGCATTACCTTGTTATCAGCAAGCTTTGTAGCTGCTGTTTCAGCAATACGGTAAGTGTAAGTAGTATTAGGTGTGCCAGCAAGGATTACTCCTTCATTAGCTGCAATGGCGTTAACCTTCGTCATCTTCAGAATCTTCTGAACTTTCGTTGGTTGTGTTACTTTGTATGTGCTCTTGCCAACATAAGCCGTCATAGCTTCACGACCGTTAGCTGTAACAAACTCTACTGGGAAGTCATGGGTCATGGTTGCATACTTAGTTGTCAATGTACGCTCGTAAGTATCCTTAAGGTTAAGTGCATTCCAAGCGGCATTTGCCTGATAAGCAGACAGCTTGCTTGCTTTCACATAGATATCCTTTGGGGTATTATCGAATGCATTAGTAGCCAAAGTTGCAGGGCTGTCCGCCAGGATATTAACGTACTTCAAGGCTGCACAACCATTGAAGGCATTGGCTTTAATAGCTGTTATTGAAGCAGGAAGTGTGATGAAAGGCAAGCTTGTACAACCTGCGAACATACCCTCAGATACATTATTTAATGGTTGAGAAGCATTAGAAGTGGCAGGGATTTCAACATACTTCAAGCCTGTACACATCATGAAAGCCTCTTTACCGATAGTCATATCACCCTTTAAGTGTACGCAGGTAAGACCGCTTTCTTGGAATGCATTAGCACCAAGAGTCTTAACAGATCCCTTGAAAAAGAACTTCTTCAATGCACCAGTAGACATAAAAGTACCGTCGCCGATGGTCTCCAATTTGGTGCCATAATCAACTGTTGCCAAGCTCGTACAAGTACGGAATGCTTGCGTATCAATAGTCTTCAGCTCTGCTGGTAGCTTGATAGTTGTCAAAGCAGTACACTCATTGAATGCGTTAGCACCAATCTTCGTGATGTTGCCCCATGCACCTGGCTGGCTGGGAATACCTTTGATGGTTGTTAGCTGATGACAACCCCAGAATGTGTTTGCAGGTATTTCTGTCACTGCTGCAGGCCATTCTACGGATGTAAGTGGTGTATGCCAGAACACTCCGGTATCCATCTTCTTGATTCTTGATAGGTCAACAGAAGTCAAGCTACTACACTCATAGAAGCAAGTTGCTCCTAACTCCTCTACAGATTGAGGTATTTGAGACCATGTAATCTTACTGCAACCGTAGAAAGCGCTATTGTTTAAGCGTTTTGGATTGAAGCCATTCCAATTGATTGTAGTTAAGTTCGTACAGTTTTTGAAGGTGAAACTTGATACATTACTTGAGGCATAGCTACTTGGAAAGGTGAAGGATGTAAGCGTTTCGCAGCCTTCAAACACACCGCCTTCTATGGAATTAGGAACATTATCGCCTAAGTAAGTGACTGAATTAGGAAGAGTAATAGACGCCAACTTCTTACAATTCAAGAATGCATGTGAGTCAATCTCCTTTAATTGGGATGTTCCATCCGTTGCTCCTTCAATGACAAAGGCTGTCATATTCACACATTCATCGAAGCAACGTGACTCGATATGCTGAACAGTCTTAGGAATAGTGATCTTTGTTATTTGACTTGTTACGCCCGAATCAGCTGCCCGAAAGAGGTTAGCACGAAGCATAATCACCTTATATGTAGCGTTACCTTGGAGTTGTCCGTTATATGTAACAGCAGCCTGTACTGTTTCGGGAATAGTAATTTCTCCCGTCTTGCGCACTGATTGATAAAGAGCGTCGTTTAAAGCAGCAGTCTTTTCAGCTTCATTAGCTACACTAGTTTTAGTGGTCCAACCACAGAACTCTACAGTATTGTTCTGTGAGCCGATACTCTCGAAATGCTGAATACTGAACAACATGCCATTGTAAATGAACAAGTTGGCCTTTCGTTCGGCATCGGTTGGCTGAGAGTCAGCAAAGCATCCAATAGAGATGATTGTCAAAATTGCCAAAAGTAGTTTTCGTTTCATTGTTTGTTTGTACTTTATTTAATTGTTTAATGAGTTTTTTTGCGGCTTTAGTTCCCTTCAGGTTCGCCCAAGTCTACTGATTAGATAGTCTTGAGTTGTTTCTGGAAATACGTCGTTATAATAATTTATCCATCAAGAAACTCCATGCAGTAGATGTATATGTCATACGCTGTGGATTGTTTCTGACTTCTGTCAAACGAATACAAAGTTATGAAATGTTAGATAGAAAGAATATCGATATGGATGTGAATATAAACATTTAGATAGTTATATGCACTGTTAATCAGCGTGTTATGTCTGTTGTTGTAATGGGTTTTTATAAAGAATATATAATCTAATAGCAAATAAAAAATGGCTATTTAAGCACAGATATGTATTAGTCTGAATGCTTAACTGCCAACTAAAGAAGCACGCACAGAGAATCTTTAAGTATTGAAATATGGCGAGGGTAGAGGACGAAGATAATCCTTTTTTGTAAAACTATTTACTCTTTCATTTTTAATAGGGCGTCTTTTGCATTCTAAAAGGGCACCTTTTGCAACTCAAAAGGGCATCTTTTACATTGCAAAAGGTGCCCTTTTACATTGTAAAACATGCCCTTTTACAAGCCGTTTCGTAACTGTTTGAATCTGTGGATGTTACAAAGTAGAAAATAGAAGGTATCCTCTTGTTCTGCTCTTCCTTAGGTACTTTTATTTGTAAGGTTATTTTACCATTCGTATTGTCTTTACTTTCATGTTTTCTCTTACGGCATAATGCGTGATAGAAGAGCATGCAGCCCTTTGCTAGCCTACCTTCTCCTCTTGCTTCTTTACAGGGTTTGAAGACAGATCGTACGCCTTCATACTTCCTGTGATGGTATAGTGTGATGTGTTATCTTTGCTTCCTGGCATCCAGAACATCCAACCTAACGCCGTTGATGATTGTGCATTGACACAAGAGAAAATGAATGAGAGTGAACTAAATGTGCTTATCGTATTAGATCTTGTATAGTAATGAAGGATATAATAGAAAAGAGTTCTGCCCATTTCTCACGAAAGAGAAATGGGCAGAATAATGTTTTTATAACTGTAAGATTTGCTCATCAAAACTGTCTGGATCCAGAGATTTCAGTCGGATTCGCGACCGATAAGCATATACTGTGGCTTTAGAACAGCGCAAGAAAGAGCAAATCAGCTCATTTTCTGTTACCCCCAGACGGATAAGAGCAAAGATACGGAGATCGGTTGACAGGTGTCCTGCTTGCTTCGGGATGATCTGTTCCTCTGGTTTCAGCAAAGCATTGAACTTTTCAACGAAGTCTGGGAAGAGTCCAAGGAAGGTTTCGTCAAAGCTATTATAGAATGTTTCAAGCTCTCGATCAACAAAATCCTGAGATTTCAACGTCTCTAATAGCTCCGTTCGTTTGCCTGCAGTGAAGAGTCGATAGATGTGTTTCCGATAACTGTCAAGCTTATCAATGTATGTAGAACACTGTGCCAGGAAGCGTGTAATATACTCATCCTTGATCTGATTGGATTCCTTCAGCTGCTTATTTGTATTCGAAAGCTGTGTACGTACCACCTTTAATACAGCCATTTTACGGCGAATATAGATAATCATCACAAGGAGGAAGATTGATAACAACGTGATAACCACCAGCGCCAAGGTAAGCCAAATCATCCTCATGGTGGTTTCCCGCTCGTGTGATTTCAGTATAACCGGCCACACATCAGCCATAGCTATGGTGCGTTGGCGGGCATTACAGAAGATAGCATCATTCAGTGCATGATCCATATAGGCGTAAGCACGCTGCGTATCGCCCTCATCAAAGAGGATGACGGCAAGCTGTTGCAGAGCGAGATACTCCTTTACGGAGTTGCGAAGGTCGGAAATTGCAGCTGCAATGAGGTACTGTTTCTCAGCTTCTGTGTTCTTCTGTCTGCCATACAACGTCGCAAGAGCATAGGCTATAAAGCCCATTCGGCGATCTCCAACATCCAGTTTTCGATAAGAATCTAATAGAATCTTCTTCGCTTGTTCGTCTTGATGATGGTTTACATATTGCTCAGCTCTCGACCATATATCAGGTTTATCACTGTGAGCGAGCAGAGAATCGTTGCAACTCTTTGCTATTTGATTATAGTAATTCCGCTTTCCTGATGTCAATGCAGCACTAGCAAGTGACTCATACAGTGTCTTGCGGGTGGAGAAATAGTAGAAAAAGAGGTTGGGATCGAGCTGTTGAAGCTGGATGGAGTTGACAAAATCGCTGGCATCCTTCAGCTGTCCACCCTTCATCATGAGGTAAGCAAGGTTGAGTTTTGAGTCATCTATATACTTCTTATTGTTCATTTGCTGAGCCAATTGTAGCTTATGTTCAGCGTAAACAATCGCCGAATCAATACGATAAGAGGTATATAGATTGAAAATCTTATCACTCAGCTTGTATCGTTCCTCCTTTGTTCGGGCAGCTTTATAGTGCTTTTTCACTTTGAGAATCTCATTTTCAAAGTGCTTATCATAGCTTGCAGACATGGCAATCTCCCTGTCGAGGTCGTCAAGTGTCGGCATTGGTCTGTTGTTTTGGGCATGTAATAAGAACGCAGAGAAGACTGCTATAACTGTAGCAAGCCCTCTACCTTTCATCATTCTTAGATGATTCTGTTGTTTTAAATCCTCTTTTTTCATTAGTCGTCGACTCTATTCAAGGTTATTAAACCTCTTTTTGGGTTTGTATTGTGTTGTGTTGCAGAGTTCCCTTCATAGAAGGGAGAGAGAGGAAAAGGCAATCTGTAGGGAGTATTAGCATTGAGTATGTCTCTTTTTCTGATGTAGTAGACGTACTTACAGTACGTCCCTACAGATTGCATTCTATATATAATAAGGTGTTATTCCTTATTGATTGCTCTTAAAGAGCCTTAACACTGATGGCAAAACCACCACCGCGAACTTCGTTCAACTTAAGAACGTCGCCCTTCTTTACAGTACGTTTGGTGATAGTGTAAGCCTTAGGATTCTTCTCAAAGTCGGCATCTTTAGCATCAGCATAGATGGTTGCCTCATACTTACGACCCTTGTCCAGGAAGTCAAGCTTCACAATACTCTGGTGAGGTTGTAGTCCTGTCTTACCTCCAATGAACCAGTTGTTAGTGCCTTTTGCCTTACGTGCAACGGTAACATAGCGTGCTGGCTCAGCTTCAAGGTAGCGACTGTCATCCCAATCGCAGGCTACATCCTTAATGAACTGGAAGGCATCGTTGTACTTCTTGTAGTTCTCTGGGAGGTCAGCAGCCATCTGGAGTGGACTGTACATCGTAAGATAGAGTGCGAGCTGACCAACGAGTGTGGTGTGAATCCAGCTTTTGTTGTTACACCATGTTGAGAGTTGAGTCTCGAGAATGCCAGGAGTATAATCCATAGGACCGCCCTGCAGGCGTGTGAAAGGAAGTATTACGGTGTGGTTTGGATCGCTACCGCCGAATGCTTCGTACTCTGTTCCGCGTGCAGACTCATTACCAACGAGGTTAGGATAAGTACGACAAAGACCAGTAGGGCGTGTTGCCTCATGACCATTTACCATGATATGGTGCTTTGCAGCCTCCTTTATTACGTAGAGATAGTGCTTGTTCATTGACTGTGAATAGTGATGATCACCACGTGGAATGATGTCACCAACATAGCCAGTCTTCACTGCGTCATATCCATATTTGTTCATTAAGTTGAATGCTTCCTCCATGTGTCGCTCGTAATTCTGCGTACTTGATGAGGTCTCATGGTGCATCATAAGCTTCACACCCTTTGAGTGCGCATACTCATTGAGGCCCTTCAGATCGAAATCTGGGTATGGAGTAACGAAGTCAAAGACGTAATCTTTCCAATGACCGAACCAGTCTTCCCATCCAATGTTCCATCCTTCAACCAGCACTTGTTGCAAACCATTCTCTGCAGCGAAGTCAATGTACTTCTTCACATTGGCTGTATTAGCAGGGTGATGACCGTTTGGTTTAGCATGAGCGTAGTCAGTTAAGCCAAGTTTTACAGAGCTGAACTCGTCCGTATAAGCCCAAGACTTACCGCCGGCAATCATCTCCCACCAAACACCACAGTACTTTGTAGGATGAATCCAAGAGGTATCTTCAAGCTTACAAGGCTCATTGAGGTTCAGGATAAGGTTACTTGACAGCATATCACGAGCGTCATCACTGACCATAACCGTACGCCATGGTGTCTCACAAGGCGTCTGCATGTAACCCTTCATACCAGTTGCATCAGGTGTAAGCCATGACTCAAATACCATGTTTTTGTCGTCAAGGTTTAAGTGCATGGTAGCATAGTCAGCGCAAGCTGCTTCATGAATGTTGATGTAAAGACCATCCTTTGACTTCATTTGGAGAGAAGTCTGAACGCCAGTATCAGAGAAAACCGATACAGAAGAGTTGCTCCAGTTCACTGCATCATGGAATCTTGAGCGTATTTCAGAGAGCTTTGACTCCTGTGTTTCCTGCTCTTGAGTGTCATAATCGCCTGGAAGCCACCATGCAGTATGGTCACCCGCCATGGCAAACTGGGTGTGCTCGTCTTTGATAACAAAGTAATTCAGCTCTGGTTGCAATGGGAATTCATAACGTAAGCCCATTCCATCGTCATAAACACGGAATCGAATGACAATATTTCGTTTGCTACTTGGTTGGTTAAGGTCTACTTCCAACTCGTTATAATGGTTGCGTATCGTAGCCGTTTCACCCCAAACAGGCTTCCAAGTCTCATCAAAAGTTGTCGTCTTGGTATTGGTTTTCTGGAATCCATCCATCAAACTTGTTTCTTCCAAGCCCTTACTTGCATGTTTATCCTTAGCCAATTCCAACCCTAAGTGTGAAGGTTTGACCACAGTCTTGCCCTTATAAGTCATTTCATAGGTTGGTACACCGTTCCCAGTCAGCGAGAACGTCACGGCAATATTGCCGTTTGGCGACTTTACCGTCTGTGCATTGGTGAAAGTTGCCATCCCCATCAGAAGCCCAATGAGGGCGATGTTGGTTTTTTTCATTGTTTTGTTAAAGTATGATTGATTATGTTTGTTTTAAGCCACGTTAGCTGCAAAGATAATAAAAAAAACTCAGTGAACATTCTTTTTAACATTATAACTGCGAAAAAAGTAAATTGTTGTCTTCTGTTTCCTTGATATTTATGACATTAATGAAGTATAATGAAGATATCTTTATCGGTAAAGATAGAGGAGAACAGAGCTTGTAAACGCTTAAAATTCAGCATACTGTAAATTATTAGAAATTATGTTAAGTGTAACGATTATCTATCTTGAAAACTTTTATCTTTGCAATATTAAGCGATAGGCTGGTGTTTCCTGCCGACCTTTTACTGGCAACAAAAAAGATTAGTATTCAATAAATAAACAACCAAAAAGAATGAAAACGAAAGGATTAAAATCAACAGTATACCTGTTTATGGCAGCAATTACGATGAGTTCATGCGTTGGATCATTTGCTTTGTTCAATAAACTGGCACGCTGGAATAAGCATGCAACAAACTCTAAGTTCCTCAATGAGATTATTTTCATTGCCATTTCTCCTGCTTATGTGTTCTGTGGTGCTGCGGACATGTTGGTGGTTAACTCTATTGAGTTCTGGTCAGGAAAGAACCCTGTTGCCAACCGTGTGGGCAAAACTGAGAATATTAAGGGTGACGATGGACTGATGTATGCTGTAAAATACTTGGAGGATGGCTATCAGATTACTAAGCCAGACGGCAGTGTTCTATACTTTACTTATAATAAACAGGAGGATACTTGGTACATGAATGCTGAGGGTAAAGAGAAGAAAATTATCCATTTCAACGGTGATGGCACCATCAAGACATTCCTCAACAATGGTCTCACGGTTGATATTACACCTGATGCTGCTGGACTTTACGAACTAAAGCAGGCACAGGCTGGTACCAGCTTCTTTATGGCAAGACGATAAAACTGACTACAGGAGATGTAATTATAAGGCTCCCAAACTTATCCTGTTTTTCTCCCTCAGGATGTCCTTCATGGAAAGGAACTCCTGAGGGAGTGTTTTGTTAGACTGTCTCTTCGAGGATGGAATATTTAGTTTGGGGAGTCGAAAGGGAACAAACGTCTAGCAGTAAAATAACCTTACACATTGCAAGGCGTACGAAAGAGCGAAATGAATGAAAACCTTCTTTTTACGACTTTGTAACCTTCACAGAATCAAAAGGTTACAAAGAGGCTTGTAAAAGGGCATGTTTTACCATGTAAAAGGGCGTCTTTTACAACGCAAAAGGGCATCTTTTACATTGCAAAAGGTGCCCTTTTAGAATGCAAAAGACGCCCTTCTGAAAAGTGAATGGGATTTTTCTTGACAAAAGAAGCAGGTTTTGGGTAGTATGAAGTATGACTCAGTTTTTTGCAAAGGTTGCCCCATGGGAGCATAAACGATAAGCGGGTGCCTTGTGGAAATCCACAAAACACCCGTTTATTCTTTCCTGTATGCAGCGTATTACTCCATACAGTGTGAGGGAGTGATCCCTCTGATAAGTTTCAAAAATGAATGAATTAAAAACTCTTCAACCAAGCTTTGAGGTCCATCATCATTTCCTCATGATAACGGAAACCTATCTTGCTGCCCCATCCATGACCACCTCCGGGATAGACGTGGAGCGATGCACGGACATCATTCCGATAGAGTTCCATATAATAATTCACACCGTTTGCAGGTGGAACCGTGTCGTCATCGTCGCTGAGAGCAATGAATGCGCGTGGTGTAACACGGCTTACATTCATGTCAGCACTGTACTTTTTCTCGTCACGCTTGGATGGTCGCTTGCCCAAGAAGTTGATTCTGCTACCTTCATGACCATATCCTTCCATCATAGAGATGACTGGATAGAAGAGAATCTGGAAGTTTGGCTTGGCCTCTCCCTGGCTTTGTGTAGCGATGGTTGCCGCTAAGTGAGCTCCAGCAGAGAACCCCATGATACCTACATCATTACGATTTATTTTCCATCCGGTTGCATTCAGACGTACAAGTTTCATAGCTTGTTCAGCGTCAGAGATAGGAACATTGGGCTCACCATGCGGCATGCGATACTTCAAAACAATGGCTGCTATACCCATATTCTGGAAGTATTCTCCCCAGTCATAGCCTTCTTTGTCCATTGAAAGTGAGGAATATCCACCGCCAGGACAAATGACAACAGCCCTTCCCGTTGCCTCCTTCTCATAGGGAAGGAATACGCGCACCTTTGCAGTGTCCTGTGAATCGCCGTTATCGTATGGTGGACGACTATTGTAAAGTTTCACATCAAAACTTCTCTGAGCCGACATTGACATAGCAATGGCAGCCATTCCAAGAGTTAGGAAGATTTTTCTTAATTTCATTCTGTACAATGTTTAGTTATGCTATTCAAGCCTACATTCAATCTTTCAACGCATTTGTGGGCTGAATAAAACGTCTCATTAGGGGTCTATATTTTGCAAAGTTAACAAAAATATACTGTTTAGAGGGTGGAAGTTTAGAGTTTTTAGTATATTTGCAGTCGGATATAGGAAAAGTGATTTGTTTCTAAACGAATTTTAATAATTCGGTATTTCTGTTAACAACCGTTTTAGAATCACTACCGTAAAGGCTATATTCACATGTTGTCATTACCCAATGTCCTATTATGCACGTATTAGAGAAGTTTCAATATTGCCCTGTATGTGGCAGTAAACATTTTGTAGAACAGACTGAAAAGAGTAAGCGTTGTGAGAGTTGTGGCTTTGAGTATTTCCTCAATCCAAGCTCAGCTGTCGCAGCTTTCATCCTGAATGAGAAAGGAGAATTGCTGGTAACGCAGCGTAGATATGACCCAGGAAAGGGGACTCTTGACCTCCCTGGTGGCTTTTGTGACATTGGTGAGACCGTCTTGGAGGCGTTACGACGTGAAGTAAAGGAGGAAACCAATCTTGAAATACAGGATGTTAGGTATTTCTGTTCATTGCCTAATAAGTATCGTTATAGTGGCTTTGATGTCCCTACGCTCGACACATTCTTTATTTGTCAACCCGTAGATGCCAGCATTCTTAGTGCAGCTGATGATGTGAAGGAAGCCCTATGGATACCTTTGGAAGAGATTCATACGGAGCAATTCGGTCTTCGTTCTATTCGGCAAGCACTCCATGACTTCCTCCAAAGTAAAGCTGGTGAGATGATATAACCTACGGGTGAAAACTTAAAAAACTAGAAATTTTGCCTATTATATAAGGTGTAAGAGAAAAGATTGATTACTTTTGCGTCCTTGAAAAAATGTATAAGTTTGATTATATGCAAGAAAACCTGGTAATAGTAGAGAGCCCTGCAAAGGCAAAAACAATAGAGAAGTTCCTTGGAAAAGATTACAAGGTGATGTCATCTTATGGGCATATCCGTGATCTAAAGAAGAAGGAATTGAGCATTGACCTTGATACGTTGAATCCCGATTATGAAATTCCTGAAGAGAAAAAGAAGGTTGTCAGCGAACTGAAGAAGAATGCTAAGGCAGCAAAAAAGATATGGCTTGCATCCGATGAGGACCGTGAGGGAGAAGCTATCAGTTGGCATTTGTGTGAAGTCTTGGGACTTGACGAGGCAAATACGAACCGTATTGTCTTTCATGAGATAACCAAACCAGCGATTCTGAAGGCAATTGAGACACCAAGACACTTGGATATGAATCTTGTTAATGCGCAACAAGCCCGCCGAGTGTTGGACCGTTTAGTTGGTTTTCGCCTTTCTCCAGTTTTATGGCGTAAGGTTAAGCCAGCGTTAAGTGCGGGACGTGTGCAGAGTGTAGCCGT
>ERZ1674245.33-NODE-33-length-45819-cov-19.179464_pt1 | contig 45819 bp, 35 predicted proteins | sample MGYA00581205_ERZ1674245 | MGnify/ENA primary metagenome ERZ1674245 (study PRJEB41354, sample SAMEA4873314) | human saliva metagenome | biome: human-associated habitat [ENVO:00009003]; feature: mouth environment [ENVO:08000002]; material: saliva material... | reverse complement strand
GCAGTATTTGAACTGCCCGATGATATTGAGGTTGAAAGTGCAATAAAGGCGATTGCTGACGCAAATTATCACCCGGGCGAAGCAGAAGAAATACAAGTGCAATCGGAAAAAAGGACAGATGTAAGTTTAAATGATGAAGGTAACTATGATTATGATTACATCATCATCGGTTCTGGTGGAGCTGCCTTTTCATCTGCCATTGAAGCCGTTACTTTGAACGCAAAAGTGGCTATGATTGAGCGTGGAACGGTGGGTGGAACTTGCGTTAATGTCGGATGCGTTCCTTCTAAGACCTTATTAAGAGCAGGGGAAATCAATCATCTAGCAAAAAATAATCCATTTGTGGGATTACACACTTCGGCTTCAAATGTTGATTTAGCGCCATTAGTAAAACAAAAGAATGATTTAGTAACCGAGATGCGAAATGAAAAATATGTGAATTTAATTGATGATTATGGTTTTGAATTAATAAAAGGTGAAGCAAAATTCGTAAATGAAAATACAGTTGAAGTAAATGGCAATCAAATCACAGCCAAAAGATTTTTAATAGCTACAGGTGCTTCTTCAACTGCACCTAATATTCCCGGATTAGATGAAGTAGATTATTTAACAAGCACTAGCTTATTGGAATTAAAGAAGGTTCCAAATCGTCTTACCGTAATTGGTTCAGGATATATCGGCATGGAATTAGGACAACTATTTCATAACCTCGGGTCAGAAGTCACTTTGATTCAAAGAAGCGAGCGTCTATTAAAAGAATACGATCCTGAAATTTCAGAAGCCATTACTAAGGCCTTAACAGAACAGGGAATTAATTTAGTAACAGGTGCAACCTATGAACGAGTTGAGCAAGATGGAGACATTAAAAAAGTTCATGTTGAGATAAATGGTAAAAAGCGAATTATTGAAGCAGAACAATTGCTAATTGCCACTGGAAGAAAACCAAATACAGAATCATTAAACTTACATGCAGCAGGCGTTGAAGTTGGTTCCCGTGGTGAAATTGTCATTGATGATTATCTTAAAACGACCAATTCCCGAATTTATTCAGCTGGAGATGTCACTCTCGGTCCCCAATTTGTTTATGTAGCTGCTTATGAAGGTGGACTTGCTGCTCGTAATGCAATCGGAGGACTAAATCAAAAGGTCAATTTAGAAGTGGTTCCAGGCGTTACGTTTACTTCTCCATCGATTGCAACGGTTGGTTTAACGGAGCAACAGGCAAAAGAAAAAGGATATGAAGTGAAAACATCGGTATTGCCGTTGGATGCTGTTCCAAGAGCGCTCGTTAATCGGGAAACAACAGGTGTTTTCAAATTAGTGGCAGACGCGAAAACATTGAAAGTGTTAGGGGCGCATGTAGTGGCAGAAAACGCAGGAGACGTAATTTATGCAGCAACATTAGCTGTGAAATTCGGTTTAACTGTTGGAGATCTGAGAGAAACGATGGCTCCATATCTAACAATGGCAGAAGGATTGAAGCTGGCTGTCCTAACTTTTGATAAAGATGTTTCGAAATTATCTTGCTGTGCAGGCTAAGGGAACTTTTTTACAACTCCCTATTCAACGGTGTCGAAAGTAAATATAGTGCCGAAAATAAATAGTGCTAAGGCAGTCTGAGAGAAACCGCTCGGTAACGCAGGACGCGTTGAGGGCGGGGCTTTCTCAGGCTGCCGCGCTATTCGCAGGTATTTTTACAGGTATTTTTACAGGTATTTTAGAGATACCCCAGCCGTACGCTATTCGAAATAATTTTCTAAAAATATAGCTCTTTAGAAAATCTTCGAGAACATATTCGGTATGATAGGTGTAGATACACCATCTCAACATCCCGATCTCAACACCCGATGGGAGAGAGTCGTTATGGCAGAACACGAAAGCCACGCACCGCAGGAAGCAACCGCACAGGTAGTTGCCGCAGGTGCGCGTCATAGTTCCGAATACCACAGTTTCGAACGTCATGGTTTTGAAGACTCGGTGGAACAACGTCACCGTAAGATTCTCGTCTTCGCCCATGTGGGGCGCAAAGAAGCACGAGATGCCGCCCGACAGGCATGCACCCAGCTCTACGAAGAGGGACTCGCACCCGTCATGACTCGCTCCGATCTGGAAACCCTGAGCGAAAACTGGGACGAGCCCGTCCCCGTGCAGGTCGTCCACGAATCCGTGGCGCTCATCGATATTGAACTCGGCGTGGTGCTCGGTGGTGACGGTTCGATTCTTCGCGCCGCAGAAATGGTGCGCCGAACCAGTGTTCCGCTCATCGGTGTGAACCTGGGGCACGTCGGCTTCCTCGCCGAATCCGAAGAGAGCGACCTGACCGAAACCGTTCGCTGCATCGTCAACAACGAATACACCGTTGAAGAACGCATGGCAATCGACGTGGAAGTCTGGAACGACGGCAAGCGCGTGCACAGCGACTGGGCGCTGAACGAAGCTAGCGTCGAAAAGGGCAACCGCGAAAAAATGATTGAAGTCATTATTGAGGTGGACTGCCGCCCGCTCAGCAGCTTCGGCTGCGACGGCGTGGTCATGGGAACCCCCACCGGCTCGACCGCCTACGCTTTCTCCGGCGGCGGCCCGGTCGTCTGGCCCGAAGTTGAAGCAATTCTCATGGTGCCGCTCTCGGCTCACGCGCTCTTCGCGCGCCCGCTGGTAGCAGCGCCGACCTCCACCCTGGCGGTAGAAATGATGCCCGGAAACGGCGCTTCCGGCGTGCTCTGGTGCGATGGCCGCCGAACCGTAGAGCTGGACCCCGGCTCCCGTATTGAGGTGCGACGCTCCGAAAAGTCGGTGCTGCTCGCCCGTATCCACCCGGCTCCCTTCTCTGAGCGACTGGTGCGTAAATTTGAGCTTCCGATCCGTGGCTGGCGTGGCCCGCAGGACACCGAGAAGCACTAAAGAAAAGGAATGAACGTTCGTGATTGAGGAAATCCATATTCGAGACCTCGGCATCATCACCGATGCGAGGCTCCCCCTCGAACCCGGATTCTCCGTGCTGACCGGTGAAACCGGCGCAGGTAAAACCATGGTCGTCACCGCCCTCGGTATGCTCCTGGGCGCCCGATCCGACGCCTCCAGCGTGCGCAACGGTGCTAAGAGCGCCCTCGCCGAAGCAGTGATTCGCCTGCCCCACGGGCACCGCGCCCTCGAGCTTGCCGAAGAAGCCGGCGGTACCGCCGAAGACATCGACGAACAGACCTCCGAGCTGCTGCTGGCACGCACCGTCAACGCCTCGGGACGCTCCCGTGCCCACGTCGGCGGTTGCTCCGCACCCATCGGGACCCTGTCTCAGATTGGTCAGACTCTTGTTGCAGTCCACGGCCAGTCCGATCAGCTGCGCCTCAAATCAGCTGCAGAGCAGCGCCAGTCCCTCGACCTGTACGCCGGTGAAGAGCTCTCCAACCTGCTGGAGAAGTACCGCGAAAACTACGAGCGATACCGCGCCGCCGCCGCAGAGCTGAAGGAAGTACGCGAAAACTCGCGCGCACGAGCCCTCGAAGCGCAGACCCTGCAGGGAGCCCTCGAAGAAATCAGTGCCGTCAACCCGCAGGAGGGCGAAGAAGAAGAGCTCAAAGCCGAAATGGTGAAGCTCATGAACGTTGAAGCGCTACGCATTGCCTCGGCAACCGCCTCCGCGGCGCTCAGCGGTAGCGAATACTCCACCGGCGACGAGCAGAGCGTCATGAGCCTGCTCGATGCAAGCCGCTCCGCGCTACAGGCGCAGGCAGATGCTGACGAAGAACTTGCCTCCCTCGCCGCGCGCGTCAACGAACTGTTGATTCTTGCCACCGATATCTCCTCGGATCTGTCCTCCTACATGGCCTCCTTGGATGTTGAAGGCCCCGAACGTCTGGCGCAGGTGCAGACTCGCCGCGCCCAGCTGGCGACCCTCACCCGCAAGTACGGTGCCGATATTGCAGAGGTTCTCGAATGGGCCGAAGAATCCCGTGCACGCCTCGAGACCCTGGTGGACGACCCGCAGCGACAGGAAACCCTGGAAACCGAGCTGGTACAGCTACGCAAGGTGCTTGGCGCCCAGGCAGAAGAGCTGACCGCCCTGCGCCGTGCTGCCGCGCAGAAACTGGCGGACGCCGTCAGTGAAGAGCTCACTGCTCTTGCCATGCCGAACGCCTCCCTGGTCGTGGAAGTTGCCGAAGCCGAAAAGTTCTCGGTGCACGGTCGAGACACCGTGACCTTCATGCTGGCACCGCACCGAACCGCTGTGCCGCGCCCGCTCGGTAAGGGCGCCTCCGGCGGTGAGCTCTCCCGCGTGATGCTCGCCCTGGAGGTAGTGCTTGCCGAAGTGGACCCCGTACCCACTTTCATTTTCGACGAGGTGGACTCCGGTGTGGGCGGTAAGGCAGCGATCGAAATCGGTCGCCGCCTTGCCATGCTCGCTCGACACGTGCAGGTTCTGGTGGTCACCCACCTGCCGCAGGTTGCAGCCTTCGCGGACCAGCACATCCTCGTGCTGAAAAACGATGACGCGTCCCTCTCAAAGGTCAAGGTACTTTCCGAAGAGGAACGCGTGGTGGAACTGGCGCGAATGCTCTCCGGGCACGATCAATCAGAATCGGCGCGAGAGCATGCCCGAGAGCTACTGGCAGCCGGTCGAGAAGTACCGCAGGGGCGCTGAAACTGACGGCAAACCGGCAGGGAAAAGCATGAAGAAAGTGCTGGCAAAAGCGCCGAAAGGTGGCATCTTTCGCACTAAAGACCATCAAAAGAGCTGAAGTGCGCGAGCCTGCCTCGGAAAGTTGCCGGTGCAGCCCATGCCGGTGACCAATAGCGGCGCATGGAGCCCAGAGGATGTGAGATACTCTGTGAATGCTCCTACACCTGCTTCTACACGGCGCGGCGGGAATAATAAATCCCCAGCTCCGTTTACAGTGGTGATAAGGACAAATAGGGGAGGGAAAGCCGCCTGAGAGAATCCTCTCGCGGCAAAACCCTCTGCTTGGATAGCAGACAAGAAAATGGTAGGCTTGAATTCCGTGGTGAATGAAAAAAATAACGCTCTGAACGCGTCCTCTAACGACAAGGTAACCCGCCAGATTTTCGTGACCGGCGGCGTTGCATCTTCTCTCGGTAAGGGCCTGTCGGCCTCTTCCCTCGGTCAGCTTCTTCGCGCACGTGGCCTCTCTGTGACCATGCAGAAGTTCGACCCCTACCTGAACGTCGACCCCGGTACGATGAACCCCTTCCAGCACGGTGAAGTCTTTGTCACCGACGACGGTGCTGAAACCGACCTCGACATCGGACACTACGAGCGCTTCCTGGACGAAAACCTCGACCAGTCCGCTAACGTGACCACCGGTCAGGTCTACTCCTCCGTTATCGCAAAGGAACGCCGCGGCGAATACCTCGGCGACACCGTCCAGGTCATCCCTCACATTACCGACGAAATCAAGGCCCGCATGCGTCACGCAGCGGAAATTGACAACGCACCCGACATCATCATCACCGAAATCGGTGGTACCGTCGGCGATATCGAGTCCCTGCCCTTCATGGAAGCAGCACGCCAGGTACGCCGCGATGTTGGTCGCAAAAACGTCTTCTTCCTGCACGTTTCCCTGGTGCCCTTCATCGGCCCCTCCGGCGAGCTCAAGACCAAGCCGACCCAGCACTCCGTCGCAGCACTGCGCGGCCTGGGCATCCAGCCTGACGGCCTGATTCTGCGCTGTGAGCGTGAGGTCCCCGCATCGCACCGCTCCAAGATCGGTAACGCATGCGACGTGGACACCGACGCAGTCATCTCCTGCGCCGACGCACCCAGCATCTACGACATTCCCAAGACCCTGCACAGCCAGAAGCTCGACGACTACATCCTCGACTACTTCGGCATCGAGGCACCCGAGCCCGACTTCACCCAGTGGGACCGCCTGCTCGACGCAGTGCACCGCCCCGCCGCAGAGGTGAACGTGGCCCTGGTCGGTAAGTACATCGACCTGCCCGACGCATACCTCTCGGTCTCCGAGGCTCTGCGCGCCGGCGGCTTCGCAAACAACGTGAAGGTCAACATCAAGTGGGTTGCAGCGGACCTGTGCGCAACCGACGAAGATGCAGACCACCAGCTGCGCAACATGGACGCAATCCTCGTGCCCGGCGGCTTCGGCATCCGCGGCCTGGATGGCAAGATCGGCGCCCTCAAGTACGCACGCGAGCACAAGCTCCCGACCCTGGGCATCTGCCTCGGCCTGCAGTCCATGGTCATCGAGTACGCACGCAACGTACTGGGTCTGACCGAAGCATCCTCCACCGAGTTCGATCCGGAAACCTCCGTACCGGTCATCGCAACCATCGAAGAGCAGAAGCAGTTCGTCGAAGGTGCAGGCGACCTGGGCGGCACCATGCGCCTGGGCCTGTACAAGGCAAACCTCGTTCCCGGCTCTCAGGTTGCTAAGGCGTACGGTGCAACCGAGGTTGCAGAGCGTCACCGCCACCGCTACGAGGTGAACAACGAGTACCGCGAGCAGCTTGAAGAAGCAGGCCTGCGTATCTCCGGTACCTCCCCGGACTCCTCGCTGGTCGAGTACGTGGAACTGCCCGCAGAGGCACACCCCTACTACGTGGCAACTCAGGCACACCCCGAGTACCGCTCGCGTCCGACCCGCCCGCACCCGCTCTTCTCCGGCCTGATTAAGGCTGCTCTGGAGCGCCGCGGAGCATAAGGCGACCGAACGCGTTGAGCGCCCCATCCGTCCCCGCGGCGGCTGGGGCGCTCGCCGTTTAACCGTCTTAACCCATCGGGGTCCGCCGAGTAACGGGGAGAAGTGCGAGGGAGTTCCGAAACGAACCCTCTAGAATAGAAATATGAGCGAAAACCAGCATATTATCGACGAACCCTCAGAACGTACGATTCGCACCCGGACCGTCAAATACAGCGGATACGTCATCGAAACCGTGGTCGAGGAATACGAGCTGAACGAAGACACCGCACTCACCCGCGATGTCGTGGAGATGCCCGGTGCCGTGGCCGTAGCGGTTCTCAACGAACACAACGAATTGCTGATGCTCAACCAGTACCGGCACCCGGTGCGCATGAACCTCTGGGAGGTGCCCGCCGGCCTGCTCGACATCGACGGTGAGGACCCTCTGCACGCCGCACAGCGCGAGCTCGCCGAGGAAGCCGACCTGCAAGCCGCCAGCTGGCACGCCCTGACCGACTACTTCAGCAGCCCCGGCGCAACCAGTGAAGCGGGTCGCGTCTACCTGGCCCGCGACCTGAGCGAACTGCCCGCCGAAGAACGCATCGAGCGTACCGAAGAAGAGGCGGAGATGACCTACCGTTGGGTTCCCCTGCAGGACGCGGTGCAGTTGGTTCTGGACGGTAAAGTGCACAACGCGCTGGCCATCCAGGCGATTCTGGCCACCTACGCCGCCTCGGCGCGCGGCTTTGAGGGCCTGCGCGAAGCCGCCGGCGGCTGGGAATTCCACCCCTACATGGGGCATCGCCGACAGAAGCCGCAGACCTTCCGTTAGGGTTCGGAATCTTCTCGCCCGATCCCTCGAAGAGGCATTTCGCGCTACCGTGCGCATCCGAACAAACCCGAACGACCGCGTGAGAAGGGAAGAGATATGGCACAGCCCGCACTGAAGGGCGCTACCCCCGCGGTCGAGGGGGCCGGCGAACAGACCCCCCTGGAGCGGGCCATCGACCAGTACCTGGTGCATCTGCGGGTCGAGCGGGGTAGCAGCGAGAACACCATCGCCTCGTACGCGCGAGACTTGCGCCGCTACGCCGCGTACCTCTCCACCCTCGGGGTAATCGACCCCGAACGCATTACGACCGCGCAGGTGCGTTCATTTATGCGCGAGCTTGCCGCGCCCACCGTGCCCCTACCCGGCCTGGCCGCCCCAGTTAAAAAACAGCCGGAGGAAGAGAACTCCGTGGATGCCGAAGAGGCCGCAGAATCCCTGGCCGTCCTCATCGCCGCCGACGGGGGTCGCGGTACCGAGCCGGGGGAGCGGGGGAGCGGCGAGGGAAGCATCCCGCTACCGCTGGGGCCTAACTCCATCGCCCGCACCATGGCCGCCGTGCGCGGAGCCCACGCCTTCTGGGTCTCTGCCTTTCTGGTGGAAAAAGACCCCGCCGCGACCGTGACGCCGCCCAAAAACGTCAAGCGCCTACCCAAAGCTATTACCGTGGAGCAGATGCAGCGCCTCCTCGCCGTGCCGGATCGAGACACTCCCATCGGCCTGCGAAACCGCGCCATACTTGAATTCCTGTACGCCACCGGTGCCCGCGTGAGCGAAATGCTCAACGCCGATATCGACGACGTACACAGCGAAGAAACCCTGACCGACGAGGATGGCAACGACATCACCCTCCCCGGGTACGTGCGGCTCTTCGGCAAGGGGAGCAAAGAACGCCTCGTGCCCCTCGGAAATTACGCCCACAAGGCCATTCAGGATTACCTGGTGCGTGCCCGCCCCTCCCTCGTAGCGCACGGTAAAGGCACCGCCGCGCTCTTCGTCAACGGACGAGGCGGCAGACTCGGACGCCAAGGCGCCTGGCTCATCCTCAAAGAAGCCGCCGAAGCCGCCGGGCTCAGCTCCGACTTCTCGCCGCACTCCATGCGCCACAGTTTCGCAACGCACCTGCTACAGGGCGGAGCCGATATTCGTGTGGTGCAGGAACTGCTCGGGCACGCCTCCATCGCGACCACGCAGGTGTACACGAAGGTCACGCCCGAGGGGCTCATGGAGGTGTACCGCATGGCGCATCCGCGTGCTCACGAGAGGGGATAAAACCCCGTCAATCCGCGGAACAGCCGCTCTTGAGGTAACCTTATAGACAACGCTTAAACTTTAAAACTTCGAATTCATTGATGAAGGTGAACCATTGACTGAAGCTCAGGCTCAAGAACTCGGCCCCACCGGTCGACCCCTGCGCGTGTACCCCGACCCGGCTCCGCTGAACAGCCACGGTCCCGCCCGCATTATTTCTATGGTGAATCAGAAGGGCGGCGTGGGTAAGACCACCTCCACCATTAACCTGGGCGCAGCACTGGCAGAATGCGGCCGTAAGGTGCTACTGGTCGACTTCGACCCGCAGGGTGCTCTCTCCGCAGGTTTCGGTGCGAACCCGCACGAACTGGACCTGACCGTCTACAACGTCATGATGGACCGCAAGGTCGACATCAAGGACGTCATCCTGCCCACCGGCGTGGAGAACATCGACCTGCTGCCCGCCAACATTGACCTCTCCGCAGCTGAAGTTCAGCTGGTCAACGAAGTGGCTCGCGAGCAGGTTCTCGCCTCGGCGCTGCGCAAGGTCCGCGACGAATACGACGTCATCCTCATCGACTGCCAGCCCTCCCTGGGCTTGCTGACCGTCAACGCACTGACCGCCTCCGAAGGCGTCATCATCCCGTTGATTTGTGAGTTCTTCGCGCTGCGCGCCGTCGCACTGCTGGTCGACTCCATCGAGAAGGTGCAGGACCGCCTGAACCCCGACCTCGAAATCTCCGGCGTACTTGCCACCATGTTCGATGCCCGCACCATCCACTCCAAGGAAGTTCTGGCACGCATCGTGGACGCATTCGGCGACAAGGTCTTCGACACCGTCATCAAGCGCACCGTGAAGTTCCCGGACGCATCGGTGTCCGCTGAGCCGATTCTCAGCTACGCCTCCAGCCACCCCGGCGCGGAAGCATACCGCCAGGTGGCACGCGAACTGATCTACAAGGGCGGCGCACGCTAAAGCCCCCACACCTATACGCCCTCTGCTGAGGTGACTCTCACCCTTGAGTCACACCGGCAGAGGGCGTATAATTGTGTGGATTCTAAAGACCCCGCACACTGCTTACGCCGAAAAAGTAGGCGAAGTAGCAGCCGCATCTGAGACGGCACCAACAAAGCCGGGGAGAATAAACCTAAGGAGAATAGGTCGTTTATGACCACGAACGTCGCTGCCGTGAGGGTACCGACACCGAACGCAGACACCGCCGCAAACGCCCGGACTGAGGGCCGCGGCCTGCAGAACCCGGGTTTCACCCTCACCCTCAGTAATTTTGAGGGTCCCTTTGACCTTCTACTGACCCTGATTTCGCGCCGCAAACTCGACATTACCGAGGTGGCGCTCGCAGAGGTTACCGACGAGTTCCTCGCATACCTGCACGCCCTCTACGCTGAAGGCACCGAACGCGCACTCGACGAAGCCAGTGAATTTCTGGTCACCGCCGCAACCCTGCTGGAACTCAAAACCGCACGCCTGCTCCCGCAGCATCGTGAACCCCTCGAAGAGGACGTTGCACTGCTGGAGGCGCGCGATCTGCTCTTCGCCCGTCTGTTGCAATACCGTGCCTACCGCGAAGTCGCCGATATTTTTGCTGAACGCTGGGCGCAAGAATCACAGCGTTTTCCCCGTGCGGTAGCCCTCGAAGAACGATTCGCCCAGGCGCTACCCGAGCTGGTTTTCACCGGAGGCGCCGAAGAGTTCGCCCGCATCGCCGCAACAGCGCTGAGTCGAACCCCCAAAGAGCCCGAACCGGAACCCGAAGAAATCGTTGAAGAACTCAACGAGCACCTGCACGTTCCGCTAACCACCATCGCGGCTGAAGAACACTACATTCTGCACAGCCTGCTCGATACCGCGGCGCGGGAGCTGAGCTTCGCCGAACTGGTTCAAGGATCCGGCGAACTAGAAATCGCGGTGGTTCGTTTTCTCGCCCTGCTCGAGCTCTACAAAGAAGGCGCCCTGCACGTGGAACAGGACACACCGCTCGGAGCCATTCGGGTACGTGCGAGCGCGAGCGCTGCACAGTTCGTGATTCGCGAAGAAACTGCAGACACCGCAGGCACTCAGGAAGCGCACGAAACCAGCGAAGCGCTTGCAGATGTGGGTGAATTGGATATCGTACGTGAGAGCCAAGAAATCCACGAGGTAGAGGAGGATCATGAGTGATCATGGAACACGGTTTGACCGTGAATTTACCCCTGACGACCTTGCCATCGTGAACCTGGGCTACTGGGATCCGAACGCGGAAGATGACTCGGCTGACTCTGTGCCGGTAGCAGAGGATGTAGAGCCTACTGTTGCGGAATCTGAACCGGCTGAGCACGAGGTAGCCGTAGCGCCTCTGGAAGCTGAGGCTACCGAAGAAGCTGAGGATTTTGAAGCCGCTGAAACGGCAGAGGACTTCGGCAGTTCCGGCAGCTCCGACAACTCCGAGGAACTGCAGGAGCCGCAAGAACCTGCGCCCCGCGAGTCGAAGGAACCGGCAACGAAAGCGGCGAAAATTCCGGCGGGAGGCCCCTCCACCGCACCCAGTGTGGCGGTCGATGCCGAAGCCGAATTTTCCAAGGTCGAGGCAATCCCCGGTGGCGTCAAAAGCGCCATCGAGGCGATCCTCGCCGTTGCCGAAGCGCCCGTGAGCGTGCGTGAACTCTCCGCCGCTCTCATCGTCAGCGAACGCGCTGTTGAGCACGCGCTCGACCAGTTGTACCGCGAGTACAACGGCGAAGAAAGCGGCTACGGAGAAGACGAAAACCGGGTGGCGCCCGAACCGCGCGGATTCCAGCTGCGGAACATCGCAGGAGGCTGGAAGCTCTACGCCCGCGACGACTTCGCCCCCTGGGTGGCACGCTTCGTGACCCGCTCCAAGAGCGCGACGCTGAGCAAGCCCGCCTACGAGACGCTCGCCGTGATTGCTTACCAGCAGCCGGTGACCAGGGCGAGGGTAGCCTCCATCCGTGGCGTAAACGCGGACGCGGCAATCCGTCAGCTACTGCAACGGCAGCTGATTCGTGAAGCAGGGCGAGAATCCGGAAGCGGCGCGACCCTCTACGAAACCACGGAGCTGCTGCTGGCGAAGCTCGGGTTGAACTCCCTGGAGGAGCTACCGGCGCTCGCGCCCTTCCTGCCCGATGACACGGAAGCCGCAGTGCTTGCCGAGGGCAACGACTAAGACAACGAATCAATAAGACGAACGAACGTTCGGGAAAAGCCTGAAACGTTCGCACCATACGACAGAAAAGAGAAGAACACCATGGCATATGGAAACTCCTCCCGCGGCGGCCGCTCTGCATCCGGTCGCCCCCAGAACTCCCGCGGTGGCCGTCCCGGCGCTGCTCGTCCCGGTCAGGGCGGTAAGCCCGGCGCTAAGGGCGCATCCGCACGCGGCGGTCGCCCCGGCGCACCGAAGAGTGGCGCAGGCAAGGGCGGCGCAAAGGGCTTCGGTGAGAAGAAGTTCGGTGACAAGAAGTTTGGCGAGAAGAAGTTCGGCGCAGGCCGCGCAGGTTCCGGCCGAGGCCGCGGTACCGAACTGCCCAAGCGCGAACGCCGCGCACCGGGCCGCCCCTACCGCTCCGGCGAAGCCTTCGCCCACGAGCGCGGCGAGTACCGCGTCAGCAACTACGCCGGCCCGCACCGTCCCCGCCGCCCCCGCAACGCGCCGGTCGACCACTACGAGTTCTACGACCACGACGGCGTGCGCCTGCAGAAGCTGCTGGCTCAGGCCGGCGTGGCCTCCCGCCGCGTGTGCGAGGAAATGATTACCGAGGGCCGCGTCACCGTCAACGGTGAGGTCGTGACCGAACTGGGTGTGCGCGTGGACCCCTCCAAGGTGACCGTGCAGGTGGACGGCATGACCGTGCAGACCAACGACAAGCTCGTCTACATGGCCTTCAACAAGCCCGCCGGCGTGGTCTCCACCATGGAAGACCCCGAGGGTCGCCCCTGCATCTCCGACTTCCTGCGTTCCTCCATGAGCGAGCGCGTGTTCCACGTGGGCCGCCTGGACGTCGAAACTGAGGGTCTGCTGCTGCTGACCAACGACGGTGAACTGGCGAACCGTCTGACCCACCCCTCCTACGAGGTGCCCAAGACCTACCTGGTGCAGGTTCCCGGCCCCATGGAGCCCGGCGTGGGCGCAGCCATGAAGAAGGGCATTCGCCTGGAAGACGGCGTGACCCGCGTGGACGAGTTCAAGCTGGTGGACTCCACCCCCGGCCACGTGCTCGTTGAGGTGACCATCCACTCCGGTAAGAACCGCATCGTGCGCCGCCTCTTTGACGCCGTCGGTTACCCGGTTGAGCGCCTGGTCCGCGTTGAGATGGGCCCGATCCGTATTGGTTCGCAGAAGCAGGGCACTGTCCGTAACCTTTCCAAGGTCGAGATTGGTCACCTGCTCGCTTCGGTGGACATGTAATAACGCTAAGGAGTTGTCATGAGCTCGCCCGCTGAGCTTTCCGCATCTGAGTTGCCCATGGACTCAACGCTGACCGGGCCGGTACTCATTATTGGCTCGGGTCTGCTGGGTGCCTCCATTGGTTTGGGGTTGCGTGCGGCAGGATGCGAGGACGTGTACGTCCAAGATATTTCACCCACCGCCGAGGCTGTGGCGCAGGATATCGGTGCCGGTACAAGCTTCTCCACCCTGTCGGAGGAGGAGCGCGCCGCGTTCGCCCCGCAGCTGGTGGTGGTGGCTGCGCCTCCGGATAGTGCCGGTGCCGTGTGCGCTCGCGCGTTGAACACCTATGCGCCTCGACCGGAGGCGGGCTACCCCGGCGCTGTGGTGACGGATGTTGCCTCGGTGAAGGTGCAGCCGCTGGCTGATGTGCTTGCCTCGGGTGCGGATGCGTCCCGTTACGTGGGTTCGCATCCGATGGCTGGGCGTGAGAAGTCGGGCCCGGTGGCTGCTCGCGGTGAGCTGTTCCAGGCGCGTCCGTGGATTATCTGCGAGCACGATTCGGTTCGCCCCGAGTGTGTGCGTCTGGTGCGTTCTGTGGCGGTGGAGCTGGGCGCGATTGTGACTTCTCTGAGCGTTGAGGAGCATGATCAGACGGTCGCTCTGATCTCTCATGTGCCGCAGGCGATGAGCTCGCTGTTGGCTTCGCGTCTGCAGGACACTCCGCTGTATGCGCTGTCCCTGGCGGGTCAGGGTTTGCGCGATACGGTGCGTATTGCGGCTTCGGACCCGACGCTGTGGGTGCAGATTTTTGCGGCGAACGCTGACCCGATTGTGAAGACCCTCTACGGTGTGCGTGATGACCTGAACCGCCTCATCGCGACGCTGGAGAACCCGACGGCTTCCGGCGCTCGCCTGGATTTGGCGCAGCTGATGAGCGAAGGCAACGCGGGCGTGAGCCGTATTCCGGGTAAGCACGGTACTGCCCCCGCCGCGTTTGCAAAGATGACGGTGTTGGTGGACGACACTCCCGGCACGCTGGCTCGTTTGCTTGCCGAGATTGGTGAGCTGGGCGCGAACCTTGAGGATTTGCGTCTGGAGCACTCGACGGGTGCCCCGGTGGGTATGGCTGAAATCTCGGTCAATCCGTCTATTCATGAGGCGCTGGTCCGCGATTTGTCGGCTCGCGGTTGGCGCGTTGTGAAGTAGAGTTAAAGCTGTATTTTCCGGCATAAAGTTTGAGACGAATTTTAAGGAGTGCTGATGCACGAGAACCCTAAACTGACGATTGCTATTGACGGTCCCTCCGGTTCCGGTAAGTCGTCTGTGTCTAAGGAAGTTGCACGCCACTTTGGTCTGGCGTACCTGGACACCGGTGCAATGTACCGTGCCGCAACCTACCGTGTGCTGGAACTTGGCATTGACCTGAACGACGCTGAAGCGATCGCGAAGGCTGTCGAGGAGATGCCCCTGGTGTTCGGTACGAACATTAAGGAAGAAGAGATTCTGATGGGCTCGACCGATATCCGTGAGGAGATTCGTAGCGAGCGCATTTCTTCGGCGGTGTCTGCTGTGGCTTCAGTTCCGGCGGTTCGTGAGCACCTGATTGGCCTGCAGCGGTGGATGATTAACCACGCTATTAACGGCATGGTCGCTGAGGGCCGCGACATTACCACCGTGGTCGCTCCCGATGCTGATGCGCGCATCCTGCTGACTGCTTCTGAAGAGGTGCGCATGGCGCGCCGTGGCCTGGAGAACGCGGAGAAGTCCGGCGCTTCGGGTGACTTGAGCAAGCAGATCGCTGAGCGTGATGCGAAGGATTCGAAGGTCAATAACTTTATGGAAGCTGCCGAGGGCGTGACCCTGGTGGACAGCTCGGATCTTGATTTTAATGCGACGGTCTCTGCAGTGATTAACGCTGTGAATGACCAGTTGAAGGCGAAGCGCGCGGGCTAGGCCCCGCCGAAACGCTGGGGGAGTGGTGCATCCGCTCCCGAGAAGACGTTGAGCCGCGCTCGCGTGCTGACCTTTGGGTTGGGCGCGGGGGCGGGTAGAGAAAGGAATGCGCATGGCTGAGGACGCTATCCGCGACGATTACGAAGAGAAGTACCTGGGCGGTGGCGAGGACGACGTTACCGAGCGCCTCGCTGAGATTGATGATGAGACCGCTGACCAGCGTGCTCAGGCTCTTCTTGAGGGCCTTGAGGACTACGACCTGGATGAAGAGGACCGCGCCCTGCTGGGTGCTTGGGGCTTCGACATTGAGGAAGAGGAAGAGCAGCTCGCTGATCCGGTAGTGGCGATTGTTGGCCGCCCGAACGTGGGTAAGTCGACCATCATTAACCGTATTCTGGGCCGCCGTGAAGCGGTGGTTGAGGATAAGCCGGGTGTGACTCGTGACCGCGTGTCCTACAAGGCTGAGTGGCTGGGTAAGAGCTTCACCCTGGTTGATACCGGTGGTTGGGAGTCTGACGCTCGCGGTATTGATGCTCAGGTTGCTGAGCAGGCTGAGATCGCTGTGGAGCAGGCCGATGTTGTGGTTCTGGTGGTTGACGCCCGCGTGGGTGTGACCGCTTCGGACGAGCAGATTGTGCGTATGCTGCGCCGCGTGAAGAAGCCGATCATTCTGATTGCTAACAAGATTGACGACGCTCACCTGGAGCCGGAGATTTATAACCTCTGGTCGCTGGGTATGGGTCAGCCGTTCCCGGTGTCGGGTCTGCACGGTCGCGGCCTGGCGGATGCCCTGGACGAGATTCTTGAGGTCATGCCGGAGCACTCGCAGTTTGCTCAGCCGGAGGCGCTGGGTGGCCCGCGTCGTGTGGCTCTGGTGGGTCGCCCGAACGTGGGTAAGTCGTCGCTGCTGAATAAGCTGGCTGGTTCTGAGCGTGCCGTGGTGAATGACCTGGCTGGTACGACTCGTGACCCGATTGACGAGATTATTGAGCTGGGCGGCTACCCTTGGCGTTTTGTGGATACCGCGGGTATTCGCCGTCGCCAGCATATGGCTAAGGGTGCGGAGTTCTACTCTTCGCTGCGTACTCAGACTGCTCTGGAGCGCTCTGAGGTTGCCGTGGTGCTGCTGGATGTTTCCGAGCCGATCTCTGAGCAGGACGTGCGTATCGTGCAGACCGTGATTGATTCGGGTCGTGCGATGGTCCTGGCATTCAATAAGTGGGATACCCTCGATGAGGATCGCCGCTACATGCTTGAGCGCGAGATTGAGCGCGACCTGGCCCACGTGCAGTGGGCGCCTCGCGTGAACATTTCGGCGAAGACCGGCTGGCACAAGGACAAGCTGGTGCCTGCCCTGGAGCACTCGCTGGAGTCGTGGGATTCGCGTATTCCGACCGGTCGCCTGAACGCGTTCCTGGGCGAGATTGTGGCTGCGCATCCGCACCCGCTGCGTGGCGGTAAGCAGCCGCGTATTCTCTTCGGTACTCAGGTGTCTTCGCGTCCGCCGAAGTTCGTGCTCTTTACTACCGGTTTCTTGGATCCGGGTTACCGCCGCTTCATTATGCGTCGTCTGCGTGAGACTTTTGATTTCACGGGTACTCCGATTGAGATTTCGATGCGTGTGCGTGAGCGCCGCTCCCTGGGTGAGCGTCAGAGCGCGAAGGCTAAGAAGGGTAAGGGCGGTCGCCGCTAGTAGCGGGGTGTCTGCTTGATGCCGTGTTGCTGGGCTGGCCCCCCACGCGCTGGATCCTGTGCAGAAAATCTGCAAAAAAAGATTTTTAAGATTTTTTCTAAAAATGGGGATTCTGGCTTGCGTGGGGGTTGAAAGCCCGGTATAGTTATTCGAGTGTTCAGGGGAAACCTTGAAAACAATATCGTGAATAACGAATCGGGTTGTGGCGCAGCTTGGTAGCGCACTTGACTGGGGGTCAAGGGGTCGCAGGTTCAAATCCTGTCAACCCGACAGATAAAGCTCCGGAAGGTTTTCCTTCCGGAGCTTTTTGTATGCCGTTTAGTGGTTTTTGTTTTGCTTGCTTGGATGGGGAAATACGGGAGTCGGTGCCAAATACACGGCTGGAAGCACTGAAGGGCGCTCTCTTCCTTGGGATGGCGGGGGAGGGGCCGGCATTGCACCTGTAAAGCGGTGGGTCTTTAGGTTAGTGTGCAATTATGAGCTTCGATCTAAATGTTGGAATATGCCCGATTTTGTGGGTGATGGGTGGTACATTGGGTACACAAGGAATCGCGTTTTAGCGGTCAGAAATTTTAGCTTTGGCACTGAATTTCCCTTGACAAATCAAGGAATATTTAGGTTTCTGTGACTAAAACACGACTTCATACACACTGAATTTCATAGCCGCAAAACCAACACGAACCCAAGTGAAGGCATATATCCCCAGAGGATAGCGCCCATAACGCATAAAACAGCTAGGTGCACGCACCTGCAACACACGGCACACACGCCGCCACAAGCGTCGCTGGGAAGGTTTTACGGCACAACTCGATCCCGCCCCCGTGGGCGTGGAAAGGAACGCAATAAACCATGTGGCAGCAAGTCTACGACCCGCTGAACTCGAGCGCGCTCTCCGCACTTGTAGCAGCAGTCCCGATTATTTTCTTCCTTCTGGGCCTCACCGTCCTGAAGCTCAGCGGTATTAAATCTGCCGTTATCTCCCTCGTTCTAGCTCTCCTCATCGGTTGCGCTATCTTCGGTATGCCCGTCACCGCAGGTGCAGGCTCCATCCTCTACGGTTTCCTCTCGGGCATGTGGCCCATCGGCTGGATCGTTCTCATGGCAGTGTGGCTCTACCGCATTTCCGTGCGTTCCGGCGGCTTCGAAATCGTTCGTTCCTCCATCTCCTCCATCTCTACCGACCAGCGCATCCAGATGCTGCTGATTGCATTCTGCTTCGGCGGCTTCCTTGAAGGTGCTGCAGGCTTCGGTATCCCGATTGCTATCTGTGCTGCACTGCTCGTGTCCCTGGGCTTCAACCCGCTCAAGGCTGCAATGTTCGCACTGATTGCTAACGTGAGCTCCGGCGCATATGGCGCTATCGGTATCCCCGTGACCACCGCAGCAACCCGCGGCGGCGTGGACCTGCACGGTCTGTCCATCGAAATGGTCCTGGTTATCCAGATCATGGCAGGCCTGATCCCCCTGGTGCTCGTCGCTATTCAGGACGGTCTGCGCGGTATCCGCGAAGTCGGTCTGGTAGCTCTCATGGTCGGCGTTATCTACTCCGGTGGCCAGTCCGTTCTGCTCGCAACCCTGGGTAACCCCGAGCTCGTTGACATCATCCCGCCGCTGCTGGCACTGGTCGCTCTGGCACTGGTCATGCAGAAGTGGCAGCCCAAGCACATCTTCCGCGAGCCCACCGCTCCCTCCCTGGAAGAAGTTCAGGCGCAGCAGAGCGTCAAGCACACCAGCGGCGAAATCCTCAAGGCTTGGAGCCCCTTCGTCTACCTGTCCGTCGTGATTCTGCTCTGGTCCACCGCTCTGAAGCCCCTCTTCGCTGCTAAGGGCGCGCTCGGCTTCACCAACATCTCCTTCCCCCTGCCCTGGCTGCACCAGAGCATCTCGCAGGCGGCACCGATTGTTGCAACCCCCAAGCCTATCGACGTGACCTACACCTGGAACATTGTGGGCGCATCCGGTACCGCAATTCTGGTGGCTACCATCATCACCATCCTGACCTCCTCTATTAGCTGGGGTGAGGCTATCGAGGAGCTCGGCGGCACCTGGAAGCAGTTGCAGACCCCGATCCTCATGATCTGCCTGGTCATGTCCGTTGCTAACGTCATGAACTACGCGGGTATGATTACCTCCATCGCACTGGCTGTTGCCGCTGTGGGCGCAATCTTCCCGCTGCTGTCCCCGATCATCGGTTGGATCGGCGTGTTCGTGACCGGTTCCGTGGTGAACAACAACATCCTCTTCGCTGGCCTGCAGGCTACCACCGCACAGCAGATTGGCGTCAGCCAGACCCTGTTGGTTGCATCCAACACCGCCGGTGGTGTGATGGCGAAGATCGTTTCCCCGCAGTCCATCGCAATTGCAGCTGCTGCTGTGAACAGCGCAGGCGAGGAATCGAAGATTACCTCCATGGCGATCAAGTACAGTGCAGCTCTGCTGGCTGTCACCTGTGTTTGGGTTTATGTCCTGTCTCTGGTCGGCCTCTAAACAGCGTGAGAACCAGATGCGTGTAACCTACCTTCTCTGAAGGTAAGGTGCCCGCGACACGGTTGAGCGAAAGCCCCTTCTACTTCGGTAGGAGGGGCTTTTGCGCGTCTGTGTTTGTGTGCTGGGGAGGAGGTTTGTGGCTAAGGAGCGCAATTATGCACATAAGTTTCATTTGTGCACACTTAAGGTCACCCTATCCTGAAGTCTCGAGGAAGACCTGTTAGCTTAGACAGATAAAGTCAAGAGTACCTAGTGAGAGGGACAGAGTCCCGCTCACCGCCGCCGCGTCACGGTATATGGCCACGGTATATTGCCTCGGCATAGCGCCACGTCAAGTAACCAAACGCCCGGCAGCTCAAGACCATCACGCTTCACCGATGGACCCATCCACGACGCAAGGATTGGGCCCATCGGTTTTTATGCGGCCTAACGCTTCCATACAGCACAGGCGCCGTACCGGAAGAAGCGACCGCTAATACACACAGACCGAAAGGAACACCCGCCCCAATGTGGCAGCAAACCTACGACCCGCTAAACGCACCGGTGCTCTCCGCACTGGTTGCCGCAGTGCCCATCATTCTCTTCCTGCTGGGCCTGACCGTCCTGAAACTCAGCGGCCTCAAATCAGCGCTGCTGACCCTCGGCACCACCCTCATCATCGGCTGTGCCATCTTCGGCCTGCCCATCACCGCAGGTGCCGGTTCTATCCTCTCCGGCTTCCTCTCGGGCGCATGGCCCATCGGCTGGATCGTACTCATGGCGGTGTGGCTCTACCGCATCGCCGTGCGCGCCGGTAACTTCGACATTGTGCGGGCATCTGTCTCCTCCATCTCGAACGATCAGCGCGTCCAGGTGCTGCTGATTGCCTTCTGCTTCGGTGGCTTCATCGAAGGCGCGGCAGGCTTCGGCATCCCGATCGCTATCTCTGCTGCACTGCTGGTATCCCTGGGTTTCAACCCCCTCAAAGCATCCATGCTGGCGCTGGTAGCCAACGCCGCATCCGGCGCCTACGGCGCTATCGGTATTCCCGTGACTACCGCAGCTAAGGTTGGTGGCCTCGACACCGCGCACCTGTCCGCAGGCATGGTTCCGGTACTGCAGATCTTCGTCGCCTTCGTGCCGCTGCTGATGGTCGCAATCCAGGACGGTATGCGCGGCATCCGCGAAGTCGGCCTCGTAGCGCTCATGACCGGCGTGATTTTCTCCGGCGGTCAGGCGGCTATCCTGATGCTACTCGGCTCGCCCGAACTGGTCGATATCATCCCGCCGCTGCTCTCCCTGGTAGCACTGGCGCTCGTGATGCAGAAGTGGCAGCCCAAGCACATCTACCGCGAATCCACCGCACCCAGCCTCGAAGAAGCTCAGGCTCAGCAGAGCGTCAAGCACACCGGTGCTGAGATCGTTAAGGCGTGGAGCCCCTTCATCTTCCTCTCCGCAACCATCCTGCTCTGGTCCACCGCACTGAAGCCGATCTTCGCAACCACCGGTCCGCTTGGCGCCGCAACCCTGGCGTTCCCCATCCCCGGCATTCACGAAGCCATCACCACCGGTGCCGGCAAGACCGTGACCGCGATGTTCTCCTGGAACATCCTTGGTGCTTCCGGTACCGCAATTCTGGTGGCTGCAACCATCACCGTTCTGACCTCGAAGATCAGCTGGGGCGAAGCCTTCGAAGAACTCGGCGGCACCTGGAACCAGCTGAAGATGCCGATCCTCATGATCTGCCTGGTCATGTCCGTCGCAAACGTGATGAACTACGCCGGTATGACCACCTCCATTGCGCTCGCGCTCGCGGCAGCAGGCCCGGTCTTCCCGCTGCTGTCCCCGATTATCGGTTGGATTGGCGTGTTCGTGACCGGCTCGGTGACCAACGCTAACGTGCTCTTCGCGGGCCTGCAGTCCACCACCGCAGCCCAGATTGCTGTTGACCCGACCCTGCTCGTTGCTGCAAACACCGCCGGTGGCGTGATGGGTAAGATTGTCTCCCCGCAGTCCATCGCGATTGCGGCGGCGGCTGTGAACAGTGCCGGCGAGGAATCGAAGATTACCTCCATGTCCATTAAGTACAGCGCTATTCTGCTGGGCCTGGTCTGCGTCTGGTCCTTTGCTCTCTCACTCATGATGGGCTAAAGGCCAATACCGGATTCGGCGTAACCCCGCGTAAGAAACCCCTCGATGAGAACCCTGCAATTTTCTCTGCAGAAGACGATTCGAGGGGTTTCACGTATATTCAGGAAGTTCCAACAGACCGGGAAGAGGCGTAGAATTACTTCTTGTGCTTGCTCCTGCATCATTCTGCGCATCACCACAGATTGTGCTCCAGAAGAAAGAACGGGCAGGCGCCTCATAGAACACCTACTGCTTAAGGAAAAACAATGCAGGCGCTCGCAACGATTACTACTGTCTTTGCCTTTATTGCTATAGCTATTCATGTCTACATCTGGATTATTGAATCCTTCCTCTGGACCAAGCCCAAGGGCCGCGAAACCTTCGGAATGACCGAAGAATTCGCTGAATCCACCAAGGAGATGGCGGCAAACCAGGGCCTGTACAACCTGATGCTCGCCTGGATCGCCGCAACTGGTCTGCTCGCATTCTGGTTCGGCTCCCCGCAGGTGGGCGTGGCGCTCATGTTCGCAGGTCTGGGCTCCATGGCGGTTGCCGGTGCCTACCTGTTCCTCACCTCTCCGGATAAGCGCAAGCCGGCGCTGATTCAGCTGACCCCGCCGCTGCTGGCGCTGATTTTCCTCTTTGTAACGATCTAATCCTGTGACGATCTAATTCAGAGCGGAACCTCTCAACGTATAGAAGCCGCGTGCTTACTTTAACGAAGTAACACGCGGCTTTTCTACGCCCTTGGAGGCGAGCACGCCAAGCGAGTTAGGCAAAGAGCCCCGAACAGCCTCGCCGATGCGAGTCCACCAGGTGCGCATCCACCATACCGACCGCGCACATGAGCGCATAAGCGGTCACCGGACCCAAGAACACGCCTCCTAGAGTTTTAAAAGATTTGGCAAGAAGCGCGGACTCAGGGGTATCGGTGGGAATATCGTTCTGGGTGAGCGGTGCGATAGTCTCGCTCGGCGCAAAGGACCACAGCCACGCCGGCAGCCCACCCGGTACATGCGTGCCGTCGGATAGGGTGCGCTCGCGCATCCGGTTCAGGTCTTCATCGCTGAGCGTACGAACTCGACGGCGGCGAGTGTCTGCCGCCTCGCTGCTATCCTCTTTGGCCGGGGTAGAAGAGGGCGCGATAAGGGGAAGACGAATATCCTCCGTGGAAGCGTCACGGGGCGTTGCGGCAAGCTCGCGCATCCGCAGGGTCAGCCGTGCATTGGAGATGACCGCGCGAATCTTCCTCTCGTTACGGATAATGTCTTCATTCTGGAGGAGCCGCGCAACATCATGGTCGGTGAACGCAGCCACGCGTTCGGGGTCGAAACCCTCGAAAACGCGGCGGAATGCCTCTCGGCGGGCAAGAATCGTGCGCCACGAGAGCCCCACCTGAAAAGCCTCGAGGCTCAGGGCTTCGAAGAGTCCTCGTTCATCGGTGACGGGCATGCCCCATTCGGTGTCGTAGTAGTCGCGCAGAAGCTCATCGGTCACCCACGTGGGGTAGCTCGGGGCGTTTTCGAGGGGGTCGGCGGGAATAGTAGGTTGCGAGGTCACGGTTTCTCCTCTCTGAGAGTGCTGAGCTCATCCGAATATTTCGGAAGCATATTCTACTTAAACAGTAGCTCTAGCGTGAGTAAATCGCAAGTATATTCGATTATGTGTCGTGGTGCAGAGCAACGAAACCGAAAATAGGTACGACAAAGGGCAGAGCCCGCATCCGATGCACGCTCCGCCCTCTGATAAGTCCCAATCACTGCCGGGTGACATGGCTAGAAGAGCCGCGCCTCCCGCACCTCTTCCGGCTCCTCCAAATCGAGGAGGAACTGCTTACGCTCAACCCCGCCAGCGTAGCCGGTCAAGCTACCGTCAGCACCAATAACGCGGTGGCACGGAATCATAATAGAAACCTTATTGCGGCCGACCGCCTGACCCACAGCCTGCGCCGGAGCACCCGGGCCAACCGCACGCGAAATCTCGCCGTAAGTGGTGGTGTACCCAGCAGGAACAGTCTTCAGATGCTCCCACACAATCAGTTGAAAATCGGTGCCTTCAGGGTCTAACGGCAATGTAAAAGAAGTGCGCTTGCGCTCAAAGTACTCAGAGAGCTCTACCTCAGCACGCGACAGCAGCTGCGCCGCAGCATACTCTTCGGTAGGCTCTTCCTCTTCCGCCGTGTTGTGCTCCCGCAGGTAGGCTCCGGGATTCTCGATGAGTCCACCGAGCTCATGGGGGAGCGGAAAATGTGCCTGATCCTCGTACCAGATGCCAACAATCGCGTTCGCGCGGGCGGCGATATAGAGCACGCCGACGGGGCTCGAGTAGCGAGTGTACCAGCGCGTGAGCGCTTCCGGCGGCTGCGGCGAATCGGTCGCTTTGGTCATGCTCTTCCTCGTAGGCTCGTGGGTGTGTACTGCCGATGGTGCAAAGGGCAAATACCCCTTTCAACCATCATAGGGGAGGGGTGCCTCCGTACCGTACCTGTAGCGGGTTTTGTCTATAACTGACCGGTATATATGAGATGTATGCACCGCTGTTGAAACATCTCAAGACGCCCCGTCAATTTTGCCTGAGCCCCAAGAGCTGGCATTCTGTGAAGTACACACCGATACACCGCAATTCAATACTCCGGCTTCTCCACCCCGCAGCGGGTAGGGGATGGCCTGTGTTTCTCGTACCCCAACGATGGGTTCAACGATGACTGAAATTGCAAGGAGAAACATGGAAGATCTGAAAGACATCCGCCGGCAACTCAAAGAAAACCCGGAGAGCCGAGAGCTTAATAACCGTTACGCGCAGGCGTGCCTCGACATCGCGAAAGAATATACCGTTACGTCCCAGGGACATATCTTTATTTGCTCGCCCTCAGATTTAGAAGCCGTACGGTACGTCATGGCCAAGATCCCTAACGCTTCGCTTCTAGACGGCGAAACCTTAGAGGAATACAAACGTCTGAAGAGAGCCGTCACCCAAGCCCGTATGAATAGAGGCAGGCCCGGTAGCATGATGGGCATTTACTATGCCCTCATCCTTTTTATAGTGATGCCTATAATGGCGGTACCAATCCTTGCGCTGTGGGAACTCACCGCGGGGAGCACCTCAGACCACACCCGCGACCCGAGAGCCCTTATTTACCTGATTCCTGTCGCTCTCATTACCGCTGCGCTTCTCTGGGTTGGGTGGCTTTTTGAACGAATCCCCGGCTGGAAATATAACGCTCTGATCGTCGAAAAGAACAGAAGGATAGAACTAGCCAGAGCCGAAGCTGAAGCGCAGCGGAGCACTGACTCAAACCAGAAATAATCTTGAGTGTAGGGTCGGACTCTGAACCGCGATTTTAATGCAAACGTGCCGCCTCACCGGTACCGGTGAGGCGGCACATTTATGCTGTCTAGGGGATGGCAGGCACGCTACTTAGCAGCTGCTCCGTTGGGATTGCCCTCCGTGTGGTGAAGGTGCGGCAGGTGGGTCGAGTGCAGGTCGTGACCGAGCACATCGTGTGCGTCCGGGTCCTCGTTCGGGAGCACGTGCGAGTACTTGGAGTAGTAGCGGTACAGCGCGTAGGCGCCAATCACCGTCAGTACGATAGCAACGCCCAGAGCCCACGGTACAGCTGCGGGAGAATACATGACAGAGAAGAGCATCAACAGCCAGGAGAGAGCAGCTGCAAGAACCGAAATGTTCATAGCAATAATTGCAAGCTTGCGGCGACGGACATCAACCATAATCGGTGCGGGAAACCCGCTCCCTCCTTCCAACGGAGCCTCTCTCCGTTCTCACGACCACCGGAAGGTGCCAGATGCATAACCAACCGCCATCTTCGGCGACCAGAATAGAATCAATAAGCCTATATATCTATGATACGGCGCTTGAAGTGGACATCAAAGGCAAACAAACGCTGTTAGATCAACCCCACACAACATATGAATAACTGTCTCAGCAGAGGAGTAGATGACGATACAGGTCACTCGGTGAAGATGACCTGTGGCATGATTAAGACACTGAACACAACCACACCCATACGACATATGATGATGCCAGCGACGGTACCGTCATAATGAGGAGAGCCATCGAGATGACGACTTTCACCGGCGATTGGGGGAGCGCTGAGCGCGTTTCTGCTTACTTCCGTGACCGATACCGTGCCCACGATCAATGCGGAACCCTTGAACTTAACAACCCGCACGCTGCCAAGAACGCTTACGCGGCTCTTTTCCTGGGACTGAACGACTCAGCAGGGCAACCGACGAACGCCTCTCTCGCCGTGGAGGCGCTACACCTGAGCGCCTCCGAATGCCGGACCGTAGACTTGGGGTTTGATTTTTCCCCCTTCTACTCGGTACCTCCTCTGAACCCTCCCGTATGTCACCTGGTGATGGGAGCAGACTTTGGTCCTGTCAATCAGAAGTACGCGCTATCCAGCCTGTACGGAACACCTCGACTGTACCTGGTAACCGGTGACGCACCGGATAAGAACCCCCAGGGGTTCTACGCCAAGCTCGCCCTTTTTGCTTCGAAACTGCGCGCCGCCGAAACTTGGAACCGTACTAAGGTGTACGTGCTGGCCTCCCACTTTACCGGGGTAGCCAATGAGAAGCTGGGGCCCGGCTACGAATCATTCACCACCTATTCTGTGCCGATGAAGGGCGCGCCCGGCACCGCTAAGGGGCAGCGTGAAGAGATCGTTAACCTCAGCCTGCACAGCTCGTTCAAGCCCCGCGTCTTCTGGAAGGATCACTCGGCTTTTCCCGCAGATGGCCGCGGTAAAACCCCCTGCATTGAAGGCAACGAGCTCATCAAATCCACCCCGGAAATCGGTTCCTCTCTGAGCGCTGAGGAAATCGCTGAGGTATTTGGGAATAAGAGCACCCTGAACGTCTACATCTACCGCATTAGTGTTCCGCAGATTTTGGGTATGGGACCTCACGTCTGGGGCGCATCGCACATGCTGTGGATTTTGACGAACCACCTGCGTGAGACGGAGTACTTCCCCTTCGGAGAAGAACTGCTGCAGGACATTCAGTCGGTTGAGGCTCTCTACCAAATGACCTACAAGATGTCTGCAGGCAGCCACGCCCTGACCGCCTGGCAGGCGAACCGTATGCAGGCGGCTGAGGAATATCCCCAAGTTGAAGAGCTACCGATTGACGTGGATATCGTCCAAGGAATTATTTGGGATTTTGAGCTGGCAACCCGCGTGGCAATCGAGTTCGAGGCATACGGCGAAATAGCGTACCGAACCTCAACCTTCTCGAAGGACCCGAACGCCCAATGGTACGAGGCCACCCGCAACCCCAATATTCAGGTAGACATCAAAAACGCGGCTGAGGACGAAGCATCCGCTTCCGAGAACATGGAACAGGAGATGAACTCACAGCAGATGGTCCAGGAACTGGCTGAAGGAGCCGAATGCACCGTTGTATTTGGCGTGTACCCCGGTCTGGTGGATTACCGTCGCGGCCCGAAGGACAGCCGCTGGACGAACTGCCAGCCTCTGCGTACCGTCGCCCTCATGGCGCCTGAGGAACGCTCCTTCCGTGTTGACCAGATGAATAAGGCACTCTACGAGAGTGACGAAGCTTTGGAAATGCGAATTCGGCACATGCTCCTGCCCGGTGAGGAGGGGGTAACCCCTGACCATCACCTCGTGCTTGTTTACGGGCAGGTGCCTGATATCCAGCGGGACGAAGCCCTCAACAGCCTGTTGACGCAACTTAGCGCGTACAACCCGAAGGTTATCATTCTTGAGACCGGCGCGCTGGACTACGACGAACGATACGAGCAGACCCCCTGCTCGACCGCAACCTACCGCACCGACGGCAAGCTCTACGAGCAGCCAATCCCTCTCTCGGAGTATTACCGTCGATGCGTGGAATGCGAACCCGGTGCGCCCTACGATGTATCACATCCGGCAAAATTCCAGAGCGGCACGTTCGACCATGAGGTAGCTGAGCTGACCGAAAACCTCGCCTTCACCATTCATTACGAATGGGGATTGCCGGTGACGGTACTCCGCGTGGGCTACGCATTGCCCTACCTCTACAAAACGGAAGGCACAATGCTTATTTCTCAGGCAGTCCTTCGCCGCCTGGAAGAGCAGCTACCTACTCCCATCTTCGGCTCGCGTGAACGTGAAGTCATTGACGCAATGGTGCTCGACCAGTACCGAGCATTTGAAGAGAAGATGGAAACCGACCCGGATGCACGTGACGCTCTGACGAAGGCCCGCCGCGGGGTACTACCCTGGGGCGCGTAACCGTTTGCCAGCCGTACCGTTTGCAAGTCGTAGAGCCCGGCACACTAGCCGGGCTCTACGGGAGCCCTCGAAGGAAGGCTCGCAGGAAGGAAGAACAATGAACGTTGACAACAAGAAGAAGCAGCCTCGCCGTGGCGTGGGTGCCACGCTGGCCATTACTCTAGCCTGCCTGCTGACCGGATGCGGAAACATCTGGGGGTACACACACCCCGATGGTAGCGGCGGAGGATTCGTAGACAACCTATTCCGCGGTATCCAGTTCAGCTCCTCGAGTACCCCCAAGAAGGGGAAAATCCCTGCCGATGCATACCCCGGAGCAGGGGAGAAGCGCATCCCTTCCGGTGCTGTTGAGCTGCTTTCTTCAACGACCCGTAACGGGCTGACCGCTCCGATTTTCCGCTCTCCGACAGGCAATATTATTTGCCAGAATATCGACGGAAAATTTGGGTGTGGAATTGTGAACTACTACGACGATAAGCCCTACGGAGTAGCAGCCGATGGCGAGCCCCTCTGGTGGATCGATTTCACCGCAGAAGAAGCACGCCTGACCTCTCACGAAACCCCTGAAACCTTTACCCAGACTGACGCTGTGCTGCTGTATAACACCAGCGTGTACAGCGGGAACATTGTCTGTGGCGCGACGGAAAAGGGCGTGACCTGCTGGGACTACACAACTGGTCACGGTGCGTTCATGAATAGGGACTCATATACGACCTTCTAAACCTATACGGAGCCAACCTATACGGAGCCTCAGAGATGCGGCGTTCCGTGAAAAACACTACTCGACGAGGGATGGAGAAAAACGATGGGAATTGCCATCGGAATTGACCTGGGCACAACCAACTCCGCTGCTGCTGTGGTGGATCCCACCGGCGTGCCGCGGATTGTGCGAAACCGCGATGGGGCAAATACGACCCCTTCTGTAGTCCTGCTGCAGGACTACGGTGCTGGTGACGAGCCCCTGATTGGCGTTCAAGCAAAACAGCACGCAAGCCGTGTTGGTTCAGATGTCGCTCAGCACGTTAAGCGGTACATGGGCGAGTCCAGCTGGCGTTTCGACTCGGCTACGGGTTCCAGCTACACCTCGGAGGAAATCTCCGCAATGATTCTGCGTCGCTTGAAAGAAGACGTCGAGATGCAGATGAATGTCCCCGTCACGGACGCGGTAATCACCGTGCCTGCATACTTTGACGATGCACGCCGCCTAGCGACCCGCCACGCCGGCGAAATTGCTGGGCTCAACGTGCTGGGCGTGCTGAACGAGCCCACGGCTGCGGCGCTCGCCTACGGTGTCTCTACCAGGGGTAACACCCACGAGACTGTCCTGGTGTACGATCTGGGCGGCGGCACCTTTGACGTGACCATCCTGAACGTTTCAGGCGGTGATTTCACGGTTCTGGCGACGGACGGTGACCGCCGACTGGGCGGTTATGACTTCGACAGCGAACTGCAGCTCATGATTGATGAGCGGGTCCGTTCACAGGGAGGCCCCAGCTGCCTCGACGACCTGAACACTCTTAACGTGGTGCGTGAGCAGGCGGAACAGGTGAAGAAGACCCTGTCTTCGGCACCAACTGCTACCGTGCAGATTGTTGCCGGGAACGCCTCGTACCGCGTCACTATTGAACGAGCTGAGTTTGAACGACGCATTGAGCGTCTTCTGCGCCGTACGCGTGACCTGGTCATCGACACCCTGGAATCAGCGCGTCTGAACTGGTCAGATATCTCCCGGGTGCTTCTGGTCGGTGGATCTACCCGTGTTCCTGCCGTGCGCGCAATGCTCAAGACCCTGAGCGGAAAAGAACCTGACACGAGCATCAACCCCGATGAAGCTGTGGCCCTCGGAGCCGCGGTACAGGCGGCACTTCTGGCGCCGGAAAGCCAGGAGACCGTCGGATACCTCGGCGGACGCTCAGCAGTCGAAGGCTACATCGGTGCTCCGGTGCGTGTGCAGGACGTGACAAGTCAGGGACTGGGTGTGCTGGTGTTGGATGAAGACGATAAGGAAGAATTCAACAGCATTATCATTCCCCGTAATACTCCCTTGCCTGCGAGTGAGACGACAACCGTAAAGACTGTGTGCGATTACCAGAGCGAGGTTGAAATCCGTGTCACTCAAGGTGATGACAAGGATCCGGATTTTGTCACTCTAGTGGGTGAAGCGACCCTTCGCATGCCGCCTTATCCCAAGGGCGCACCGCTATCCATCACCTACAGCTACGATCGTGATCAGATTATTCACGCGGAGGTGAAGGACCTGACCTCCGGCATTCTTCTGGGCACGTTCAGCATCGAGCGAGTGTCCAATTTGAAGGAAGCTCAGGTGGAGGAATCGAAGAAACGCATTGGTGGCATGACCATCATGTAGGTGACGGGTAGCCACATACCTGTCGGGGCGGAAGAACAACCCTATAGTTTGAGGCTCGATACCGGGCCTCAAGCACCCCTACATAAACCGTCCGTAAAACGTCTAAGAAGACCGACGAGAAAGCGATGAGGACTAGCTATCGTCATGCAGAATTACTACGAAATCCTGGAGATTGAACCGAACGCAACCGAAGAACAGGTGCGTGAGGCAATCGTTCAGAAGCGTCGTTCTGCTCGGGCACGCGCGAATCACCCGAACGCAGAAAAGCGTCACGAGAGCGAACGACTGATGCAACTGATCGCTGAGGCAGAGAAGCATCTGTTGGATCAGCAGTCTCGTGCGGCCTACGACGCGAATCTTCAGAGCTCCCCGGCAACTTCCGCCGGTGGAAGTGCAGGGGCTGAACAACCTGTTCAGCCGAATGAGGACCTGCAACGGCAGACCCTTGACGCTCAGCAACAGGCTGAGCAGATGCAGCGTGAGATGGAACGTTTGCGGCAGGAGATGCGCCGCAAGGAGCAAGAGCACGAGCGGGAGCTAGAGCGTTTGCGTCAGCGTGTGCCTGACGCGCCGGATGCGCCGCATCCTTCGGCGACGACACCTCCGACTCAAGCTGTTCCTAACCAGCCTCCGGTTGCCCCTACTGCACCTGAGCCTTCTCAGCAGCCTCAGAAGCCTGAAAAGCCGAAGAAGCGTAAGGCGCCTCGAAAGAAGCAGAAGCCAAAGAAAGAAGTTCCGGCTCAACGTACCCCCGCTCCGAACGAGCCCTGGCGGATTCCGTACCGCATCCTTCCTCAGGTCGAGAGGCGGGACTCGGACACCCAGCAGCTGGAAGCAGCACAGGCGATAGTGCAGCAGGCCGGGGCAGGGCATACCCGAGAGGCGATACGTGAAGCGCGTGAAGGGTACAAGTCTGGTCGCCGTGACGCGGCGATTGTTCAGGCGTACGCATGGGCTCTGCTGTACGACGTCTATCGTTGCACGTACGGCGGTTTTGCCGGGCCCAACCCGTACGCTACGTCGCGCTCGCCGCTGGGCCTACTGGTGAGTTCCGCTCAGGTTCGTTTAGCCCAGTTGCATTTGTCCCAGCTGAAGAGGCTGCCTCTGAACGGTTTTGCTGAAATTGAGCAGGCTGTTCAGGAGGTTCGTGGAGCTGTCTCTGCCGCCCGACGACGCAGGAGCCGCCTGACCCTCATGGGGGCTATGGTCACGCTTTTCCTTGCGAATTACCTTTTCCTTCCGCAGCTTGTGGAGCTGATTGGTTTGAGCGCAATTCCGGCTGACATCGCGGTATCCGTGTGGATCAAGGACCTTGTACAGGTGATTCTGTTCCCGTACGTATTCATGGCGGCGGCCTTCCCCGCCCGATGGGCTGACGACCGAGCCTTCGTGAAGCGTGCGAAGAAGAACTCTCCGTCGGCGCCTCCTGTGCCGTGGTGGTACGGGGTGAAACGAGCCGAACCGTTGACGTAGCTTCCCGGTGATTTTGCCGGGCGATAGCTCGGACGCCGGCTATCGAAGACATAACCAGAAACGCTAACTCACATATACATCTGCGGTATTTTGCCGCAGCAAGCATACGACTAGAAAGAGAATGACTTATGGGTATTGCAATTGGTATTGACCTGGGAACCACGAACTCTGCAGTTTCGGTGGTTCGTCCTACGGGTGTGCCTGAGGTGCTTCGCAACAAAGAAGGCGACACCGTCACCCCCTCCGTGGTGCTTTTCCAGTCCTTCGGCGGCGCGGATGAGCCTCTGGTTGGCGAGCAGGCGAAGCGCCAGGCAGCAGCGTTCCCCGAGGACATTGTCCAGTACGTCAAGCGTTTTATTGGCGACCCGACCTGGCGTTTTGACGCTTCTTCGGGTACCCAGTACACCGCTGAGGAAGTTTCTGCAATTATCCTGAAGCGTCTGAAGGAAGACGCTGAGCTTGCCCTGGGCGAAGAGGTAACCGACGCTGTCATCACCGTGCCCGCTTATTTTGATGATGCACGTCGTACCGCTACCGCCCACGCGGGTCAGATTGCTGGCCTGAACGTTTTGCGTGTGCTGAACGAGCCGACCGCAGCAGCCCTGTCGTACGGTGTGGAGGCTGACGCCAACGGCACCGTGCTGGTGTACGACCTGGGTGGTGGCACTTTTGACGTCACTATTTTGAAGATTAGCGGCACCGAATTTGAGGTTCTGGCTACCGATGGTGACCGTAACCTGGGTGGTTTCGATTTCGATAACGCCCTGATGGAATACCTGAATAAGCGTCTGATGGAGCAGGGCGCTCCGGACGCTCTGGAAGATCCTTCCCTCACCGCTGCGTTGCGTGAGAAGGCTGAGTTTGCGAAGAAGGCGCTGTCGACTGTTCCGAAGACGAACGTACAGTTCTCTGCAGAGGGCCAGCACTACCGTGTGCCGCTGACCCGTGAGGAGTTTGAGGAGTGCACGGTCAGCCTTCTGAACCGTACCCAGGAGGTTCTCGAGGACGTTCTGAGCACGGCGAAGCTGACCTGGGCTGATATCGATAAGGTACTGCTGGTGGGCGGCTCGACTCGCATGCCTGCGGTTCGAACCCTGGTGGAGCGTATCTCCGGCAAGACCCCTGAGCTCGATATTAACCCTGATGAGGCGGTCGCTCTCGGCGCTGCAGTTCAGGCAACCCTGTCTGGCGACGTGGAGGTCAGCACGGAGCAGGTTGGCTCGAAGGCAACTGTTGAGGGCTTCCTGGGCGGTAGCGTCAAGATTAGCGACGTGACCAGCCAGGCGCTGGGCATTATCCTCTACAACGCCGACGGTTCGACTTTTAACCATGTGGTGATTCCGCGCAACACCAAGGTTCCCTGCACCCACGAACAGAACACCCGAACCCTGCTTGACGGCCAGAATGCCCTGGACATTAAGGTCACTCAGGGTGAGGAACGCGACCCCGAGCTGGTGACCGTTGTTGGTACCGGTGAGCTTTCCCTGCCCGCCTACCCGAAGGGTGCGCCGCTGAAGGTCATCTACGCCTACGACGTGGACCAGACGGTTCGTGTTGAGGTGATTGACCTGACCGCGAATGCTTCTCTCGGCTCTTTCAACATTGAGCGTGTGGCTAACCTGCGACCTGAAGAAGTGCAGGAGGCGCAGCGCAAGATCGGCGGCATGGAGGTGAACTAGCCTCCCGCTATCCATTACCACCGGTGATGAAACACCGGTGAGATATGAGTATCTATGACTACTGAGAATTTTTACGAGGTTCTCAGCCTTCCACAAAACGCGACGGCTGAGGACGTGGAGAAAGCGTTGCGTGAGCAACGCAAACGGTACCGCCTCCTGACCAGCCACCCTGAACGCGCCAAAGCGCGTGAGGGTGAGGACCGCCTGGAATTGCTTGACCGGGTTGAGCAGACTCTGCTGAATCCTTCTGCCCGTGCCTCTTATGATGAGTCGCTGAAGCGTCGAGGACCCGCACCCCGACCTTCTGCGGAGTATCGTTCTACGAGCGGAGATTCTAAAGAGGAACGCCTGCGCGCTGACATGCGCTATGCATGGGAAAACGAGAACTGGAACTCTCTTGTAAAGTTCGCGCAGGCAATGCACAGGATTCGTCCCGACGACGTTGAAGCGTGGGAGAAACTGGCAGCGGCATACCTGTGGGGCGATTGGGACTATAACCGTCGCCGAGATGTCATGCACGCTATCTCGCAGGCACGCCGTTACGGTTCGGAACATGAGGAATTCCTCCTCATGATGGAGCGTAGCCTGGCTCAACGCGACGGAGACTACGAGCGCGTCATGGGGATCAACCGTCAGCTGATGGCTCTGAAACCGGAGGACACCGACTATATCAGCGACTTCATCATCAGTCGTTGGAATGCGGGACAGCACGCTGAAGCTTTGCAGGATGCGGATAACGCACTTGCCGCGTACCCCGATAACCCGCAGATGTTACGTCTGCACGCCATCATCCATATGGAGGAGGCAGACTCCCACGGCGTTATCTACAACGGGGTAACCATCATCAACTCGAAAGAGCAGGTGAAGGCGATTCGTTCGAGCCTGTCAAAGGTCCGGGACGCGTATCTGCTTCCCTACGATTTGCTGCTAAAGTACCGGAACATTGAAGAGAACATGCGTTTTGCCCGCCGCCGTCCCTTTACCTTCGGAAGGCTGGTGCGCTTTGTGGTTACGTTCTTTGCAGGGTCTCTGGTCCTGAGCGTCATCTGGGCGCTCCTGCAGGGGGCGATCCGCTCTTCAAACCAGGCTGCTTACGACACGATCAACGGATACATGACGCTGGTGACGTTCATCCTTCTTCCTCTCTTTGCTTTCTACACAGCCTTCCCGCCCTATTGGAAGACCAACCAGAGGGCTTTAACGGGGCAGGGGTATGACCCCACTCGAGCTGCAACGGGAATTCTGGGCGTCATCCTGATGATTTTCGGTATCTTCATCCGAAGCTTGAGCAGGCTGGGCCGCTAAGGAAAGCCGTCAAAGAACACAGGGGAGAGCGCCTATCTTCCTCATACTCCCGCTCTGTCAGCCGTAGCGGTTTCAGAGCGGGAGCACCCCACAATCATTGATAACTTTGAAAGGAGATGTGACCGTGTCAACGTATGATCCTCAGGACGCTGTCGTCCCTGAGCCTGAACTGTGGCCGGTTGGCGGCGAGGCTAAAGAACAGCCCCCGCACGAGGAAACGCATGAGGGGGTGACAGCCACCGCTAAAGAGGAAACGCCTCAGCCTGCCTCACCTTTTGTGACTGAAGACTTTGAGGTGCGCGTCCTGGAGCAGCTCACCGAGCTCAACCAACGTTTTGCGCAGCGCATCGCCGAGGACGGCGCTAAGAACCAGCTTATTCGTTCTGTACAGGCAAGCCTGCAGGAACGTGACGAACGAGCATCCGGAGAGGCGTACCGTTCCCTCTTCCGCGATGTGCTCAACGCCCTGGACCGTCTGCTGAATCAGGACGCGAGTGCATCGCTGAGCGAGTCTGTTGCCGACGAGATCGTCAGTATTTTTGAGATTCGCGGACTGCAGCGCATCGACGCGGTGGGTAAGTTCAACCCGGCAATCCACGAGGTTTCGGGTGTGGTTCCTTCTGCACCCGATTACCCTGCAGGTACCGTGGTATCGGTGGAGCGGGAAGGGTATATTCTGGGTGACCGGACTTTGCGTCCCGCTCGTGTGATTGTGGCGAGGGATATGCCGAATCGTCAGCCTGCCGCCTCTACTGGAGCGGCTACTAACCGCCCTCAGGATGCGGCTGAAAACGGTACCGGGGGTATCGGTGAGGATGACCGCACCATCCCGCTTCCTACCGTGCCGAATAACCCTGTGCCGAATAACCCTGTGCCGAATAACCCCTCCGGCATGTAGTCTTTTGGTGGTTCAACAATTTGTGCCTGACTCTTCGTGGTCAGGCACAAACTGTTTAACCCCTTAAAAGTCCGTCCGCCGCGGTACGTGAAGCACCACGGCGGACGGGGGCGTAAATAAAAGTATCAGCGCGAATCGTCGACTCCTGTCAGGACAGCGCATGAATATGTCGCGTACGCGTCCTGTGCGGTACTGACACCTCACGAACAACACCGCGCCAGGTTATCGGCGGAAGATACCGAATTCACAAAAACCAACGGTACCCCAGCACTAATTTTTGTAGAAATTATGCCGCAATAAACGTTGAATTGAGCGTCATAAAACAGCGAAAAGCCCCGGCTGCTTCAACCCCATAGCGGGGGAGAAGCAGCCGGGGCGTCGCTAGTACGCGGGCCGTGCCGTTAGGCAACGGGTGCTGTGATTAGGCGGTCGGAACGTCCTCGTCAACCCACTCGAGGGTGCGGGAGACAGCCTTCTTCCACAGGCGGTACTGGCGGTCAACCTCTGCGGGCTCCATGGAGGGCAGCCAGCGCTTGTCCTCAGCCCAGTTGTCCACAACGTCCTGCTCGCCGCTCCAGAAACCAACAGCGATACCTGCAGCGTATGCTGCGCCCAGAGCGGTGGTCTCAACAACCTTCGGGCGGATTACGGGAACGCCGAGGATGTCAGCCTGGAACTGCATGAGGAACTCGTTAGCGGTCATGCCGCCGTCCACGCGCAACTCGGAGAGCTCAACACCGGAGTCAGCGTTCATTGCGTCCAGAACCTCGCGGGTCTGGAATGCGGTTGCTTCCAGCGCCGCACGCACGATGTGTGCACGGTTCACGTAGCGGGTCAGACCAACGATGACGCCGCGAGCGTCGGAACGCCAGTGAGGTGCGAACAGGCCGGAGAACGCGGGAACAACGTAGCAGCCACCGGAGTCCTTGACGGAGGTGGCCAGTTCCTCAGACTCTGCAGCGTGCTCAATCATGCGCAGGTTGTCGCGCAGCCACTGGATCAGGGAGCCGCTCATTGCGACCGAGCCTTCCAGAGCGTAGACGGGTGCTGCATCGCCAATCTTGTAGGCGACGGTGGTCAGCAGACCGTTGTTGGAGAAGACGGGCTCGTTGCCGGTGTTCATGAGCATGAAGTTACCGGTACCGTAGGTGTTCTTCGCCATGCCCTTCTCGAAGCAAGCCTGACCGAAGGTTGCAGCCTGCTGGTCGCCCAGGATACCCGCGATGGGGGTGCCTGCGAGCAGGCCGGTCGCGCGACCGAAGCCGTACACCTCGGAGGAGGACTTGATCTCGGGCAACATGCTCATGGGGATACCCATGTCTGCAGCGATCTGCGGATCCCATTCGAGGGTGCGGATGTTCATCAGCAGGGTGCGGGATGCGTTGGTTACGTCGGTGACGTGAACACCGCCGTCAACACCACCGGTCAGGTTCCAGACCAGCCAGGTGTCGGTGTTGCCGAAGAGCAGGTCGCCGCGCTCTGCGCGCTCGCGTGCGCCTTCAACGTTGTCCAGGATCCACTTGATCTTGGGGCCGGAGAAGTAGGTGGAGAGGTTCAGGCCGACGATGTCGTGGTACTTGCCAACGCCCTCTTCGCCTGCGAGCTCTTCAACGATTTCCTGGGTGCGGGTGTCCTGCCAGACGATTGCGTTGTAGACGGGCTCACCGGTGTTCTTGTCCCACACGACGGTGGTTTCACGCTGATTGGTGATGCCGACTGCAGCGATTTCGTGGTGGTTGACTTCGCCGTTTGCCATAGCCATTGCTACGACCTTACGGACGTTCTGCCAAATCTCGGTTGCGTTGTGCTCGACCCAGCCTGCCTTGGGGAAGATCTGCTCGTGCTCGAGCTGGCCCTGAGCCACGTTCTCGCCTGCCTTGTTGAACAGGATCGCGCGGGAGCTGGTGGTGCCCTGGTCGATGGAGAGGATGTACTTGCGCTCGACGTTGAGGGTTGCGGAGTGCAGAGAAGTCGTCATTGATTTTTCCTTAGAACAAAAGAACGGGGGTATTAGAGAGGTTTAGAGGGGCAGAACTGCCGGAACGATCAGGCCAGCGAGGATAGCGCCGATGATCGGGCCAACAACCGGAACCCAAGCGTAAGACCAGTTGGAACCGGTCTTGCCGGGGATAGGCAAGAAGGTGTAGGCGATACGGGGACCGAGGTCACGGGCGGGGTTGATAGCGTAACCGGTTGCGCCACCGAGGCTCATACCGATAGAAACAACGACCAGGGCAACAGCCAAGGGGCCAATCTGGGCGGGGGTCTTACCGGATGCGATGATCCAACCAATCAGGACGAAGGTGCCGATAATCTCGGTGAGCAAGTTCCAGCCGTAGGACTTGATAGCGGGGCCGGTTGCGAAGATGCCGAGGCGGTCGCCCGGGTCCTCATCGAAGTGCTTCTTGTAAGTCAGATAGGCTGCGGTTGCACCAGCCATTGCGCCGAGCATCTGAGCGACGATGTACAGGGTGATGTTCAGCGGGGTTGCGGGAACGCCAGTTGCCAGATCGCGGCCTGCAGTTGCCAGGCCAACGGTCACAGCGGGGCTCAGATGTGCACCGGAGTGGAAGGAGAGGTATACGGCGGTGAACACTGCCAGACCCCAACCAAAGGTGATAACAACCCAGCCTGCGTCCTTAGCGTAGGACTTCTTCAGGGTCACTGCGGCGCATACGCCGGCACCGAGCAGAATCAGGATGAAGGTACCGAAGAACTCGGAAAGTACAAAACCAAGAGTGGTGGGGGCACCGGATGCATCCACGAGAGCGGATGAGCCGGCTGCAAGTACAGTTCCTGCGGAAGCAAGAAGAGACATTGATGCTCCTTGAAGACGAAGCGTCTGGAAGGCAAGCGAACCTTTGCTTGCGCATTCCCGTGCGTCCTCACCGCACGAGCGGATCGGGGCACAACGCTGTGCTGAAATGTGTAGCGGTTGCTACGAAAATATTGGTTGAATGTCTGAATGGGAAGCAGATTGCACTGTGGGTTAGCCCCGTACTTAGCGCTCTGCTTCTTGTGCAGGGGGTTTATCGTAAACGGTTATTTAACCGTCCGTCCACCCCTCACCGAAAAATATGAGTTAGCCCATACCGGTGAGGGGCGAACGGTCGGTTCGTACCAAGTAATCGGTTACGAAAGGTATGCGGAATCTCTAAGGATTAGAGCTTCACACGAGGTGCCACGGGGGTGACAGCCTCAATCTTTGCCGATGCCTCAGCGTCGGTGGAGGTGGACTCCGCCTCGCGGATAGCCTGCACGCGTGCGGCGTAGAGGTCGCGCTCTTCCTTGACCTTCTTGTCGTCCCAGCCGAGCTCGGCACGCATGATGTCGAGGATTTCGTCTGCTGCTGCCAGGCCGCGGTCGCGCTGCTCGAGGTCGAGGCGTACGCGGCGGACCAGCACGTCCTCCAGGTGCAGGGCGCCTTCGTAGCGGACAGCGAAGACGACGTCTGCACGCAGGAACTGGGGTGCCTTAGCCAGGGGAGCGCCGAGGGAAGGATCAGCGTCGATGAGGGCACCGAGGTCCTCAATCTGCGCGCCGTAACGCTCGAGCAGGTGGGTGATACGGTCTTCATCCCAGCCGTAACGCTCGGCGTAGCGTGCGCGGTTAGCAGCGATGGCGTGGTATCCGTCTGCGCCGACCAGGCCGATGGTTGCGGTCACAGAGGGGTTCTGCTTAGCCTGCTCGCCCAGTGCGAAGTCGACAGCGTCGGCAGCCATGACACGGTAGGTGGTCAGCTTGCCGCCCGCAATGGCGCTCATGCCGGGGGCAACCTCGGTCACGGTGTGCTCGCGAGAAACCTTGGTGGATGCGGCGCCGTCCTTGACCTTGGGCTGCAGCAGCGGGCGCAGACCGGTGTAGGTGCCGATGATGTCCTCGCGGGTCAGCGGGTTAGCGATCAGCTTGTTGGCCTGCATCAGGACGTAGTCGATGTCCTTGCTGGTTGCGACGGGGCGCTCGCGGTCCTCGGCGTAGGGGGTGTCGGTGGTGCCAATGATCCAGTAACGCTGCCAGGGGATGATGAAGAGAACGGACTTCTCGGTCTTGGTGAAGATACCGCTGGTTGCGTTGATGCGGTCGCGGGGAACCACGATGTGAATACCCTTGGATGCCAGAACCTCCAGGCCACCTTCGGGGTTAGCGAGGGACTCGGACTCTTCGGTCCACACGCCGGTTGCGTTGATGACGTGCTTTGCGCGTACGTTCAGGCGCTCGCCGGTCTCCAGGTCTGCCAGCTCTGCGCCGATGACGCGGCCGGATGCGTCCTTGGTGAAGCCGACAACCTGGGTGCGGGATGCAGCCAGTGCGCCGTAGCTTGCAGCGGTGCGGACGACGTCGATGACGAGGCGTGCGTCGTCAACGCGTGCGTCGTAGAACTGGATTGCGCCGCTGAATGCGGAGTCCTTGATGTCGGGGAAGACGGTCTTGGTGCCGGTCTTGGTGAAGTGACGCTGGGAGGGGACGCCCTTGTTGCCGCGGGAACCGAGGAATGCCAGGGTGTCGTACATGCCGATGCCGATTGCGGAGTATGCGCGCTCGATGACGGGCATCTTCAGGGGCCACAGGAAGGGCTGTGCGTGCACCAGGTGGGGTGCGATCTTGTTCAGCAGCAGGCCGCGCTCGGTGAGAGCTTCGGTCACGAGCTTGAAGTCGAGGTTGTAGAGGTAACGCAGGCCGCCGTGAACGAGCTTGGAGGACCATGCACTGGTGCCTGCAGCCCAGTCACCTGCTTCGACGATACCGGTGCGCAGACCGCGGGTTGCTGCGTCGAGGGCAATACCTGCACCGGTAATGCCGCCGCCAACGACCAGGATGTCGAGTTCTTCGTTGACCATGCTCTTGAGTGCCTTGGCGCGGGACTCAGCGGTCAGCTGGGACTGCTGTGCAATGTGCTGGGAGCTCATGTAGTGCTCTTTCTTGTCGTGCCGCGTGCGCGGCGTGGGGTTTCATCTTGCAAATAGTAAAACCCAATGGTGAAATAATAACCAAGTAGCTTGAACGGATTTTCACTGGGGGTCTGGGGTCGATGAACGAACGCGCTAACCACACTTACGAGGCGGCGCAGCTGTACTACATCCACAACATGACGATGGATGCTATCGCGGCTCGTCTGGGAGTTTCCCGTGCCACTGTGTCGCGCCTACTTAAAAGTGCTCGTGAAAGCGGCATGGTGCAGATTCGCCTGGATGATTCCTTCCGTGCCCGCAGTGAGCTGGAGCGCCGCATTGGCGAGCGCTATAAGGTGCGCGTTACCCTCGTGAATGTCCGTTCGGATGCCACCCCGATTGCTCGCATGAGCCAGGTATCTCGTACCGCGGCGGCGATGCTTGATTCCCTGGTTGACAACGGAACGAGCCTGGGTGTGGCGTGGGGTTCGACCATGACTGAGATTTCTCGTCATCTGCCGCGCCGCCCGCTGAAGGGCGTGACTGTCGTGCAGATGAACGGCGCCGGTAATGCGCACCATTCGGGTATTCCGTACCTGGGCTCTCTGCTGGGGCAGCTGGTAAATGCTTATGATGCGCAGGCGATTCACTTCCCTGTTCCCGCGTTCTTTGACTATGCGGATACGAAGACCGCCATGTGGCGTGAGCGTAGCGTTCAGAAGAATTTGCATGCCCAGCATAATGTTGACCTCGCTATTTTTGGTGTGGGTGCTTTTGGTGGCCCTATTCCTTCTCATGTGTATTCGGGTGGCTATTTTGAGGCGCAGGAGCAACGTCAGCTGCGTGAGCTGGGCGTTGTGGGGGATATGTGCACGATTCTTCTGCGTGAGGACGGCTCGTGGGCTGATCTTGAGTTGAATAAGCGTGCGTCCGGTCCGACTCCGAAGGAGCTGGCTCGTATTCCGCGCCGTATTTGCGTTGCGTCCGGTACTCACCGTGTGCGTGCTTTGCGCGGCGCGTTGCGTACAGGTGCGATTACTGACTTGGTTCTTGATGATGCCCTGGCAAAGGCGCTCATGGAGAAATAGCTATAAATTATCGCCACGAGTGCGAGAGCCTGTGGTGATGGGTTAAAGGGGCACCTTGAATCTGAAAGGGTGGTGCGTGAGAGTTTTCTTTAGGAGGCTCTCAAGCACTGCCTGAATGATGCTTCAAGGTGCCCTTTAGTGTCGTCAAAAACTGCTTTCTGACCCTACAATGTGAAACGTTTGCGCATGTGAAAGTGCATATTAGTGCACTCCATTGAAGGCGTGCGCCACTCACCGTTAGAAAGAACCAACCATGACCCCCACCTATAACGCCCAGGCGAATCCGCACCTGGGCGCACCCGGCATTACCACCATGCACGGTGATGCCCAGTCCTCTGACGCTACTCCTCTTGCTGGCCCCGGCGCTGGCGACTGGAAGATTACCGGCACGAAGCTCGGCGGCGCCTGCCCGACGATCCTTGCTGGACGCGACGGCTTCATTCAGGTGCTCTGCACCCAGGTCTTCGCCCACGGCGAGTTCATCACCCCGAAGCTCTCTATCCTTGACCCGCATACCGGCCGCGAGCTCTCCCACCTGGACATCCCGAAGGGTGCACTGCTCGGTGGCGTGTACGCTTACCTTGACGCGCAGGACCGCATGGTTCTGGTGGATGGCTCTCAGTGCCTGCTGCGCCTCTCCCACTCTGCTGATGGACGCAGCATCCGAGTTGATGAGCGTATTGACCTGAGCCGCATGCTCGCCCAGAGCGCCAATGACGCTGTGGTTGGTCTGGTGCCCGACTGGTCCGGACGCATTTGGGTTGCGACGAAGAACGGCTACATTGCGGTGATTGATTCTGCCCGCGGCACGATTCGCTCGATGCGCCTGAATAAGGCGTCGATTGCGGGTGAACGTATAGATAACTCGATTTCGGCGTGCCCGCAGGGTGTGAGCGTGGTGACTTCCCACGCTATTTATATGCTGAACGCTACCGCAACCGGCGCGCCCACCCTCAAGTGGTGGCATGCGTACGATCGAGGTAGCGCCCGCAAGCCTGGTAAGCTCGCGTGGGGTTCCGGTGCCTCCCCGACGTTCTTTGGCCCGAACGGCTCTGATTACGTGATGCTGACCGATAACTCTGATATTCAGGAATCGGTCATTGTGTACCGCACCGATAACGGTGCGAAGGTCGGTAGCGCCGGCCTGTTTACTGCCGGTACCTCTGGCACTGAGAACTCCATGATCGGTGTGGGCAACACGATGGTTGGTGCAAGTACCTACGGCTACCCCTACCCGAAGTACCCGGAGGGTGCCGGCCCGTCGGTGCCTACGAATGCGCTTTTTGCTCCCGGTATGGAGCGTTGGGATATTACCGACCGCGGTCTGCGTAAGATTTGGGACCGTAAGGACGTGTACTCTTCGGCTGTTCCTCGCTATTCCGCTGCTGACGGCCTGATTTACACCTGTGAGCGTCGCCGTGGCCCGGCTGGTTTGGCGAATGGTGCCTACGCGTGGGCTGTCGCGCTGGACATGAAAACCGGTAAGACGATGCACGAGCAGCGCCTGCCTCAGCATGTGAGCCTGCTGCTTGGCGGTGGTGACACTCTGCAGATGGTGGGCACGATTGATCGTTACGGCACCTGGTGGCAGGGCACGATTAGCGGTGTGTACCGTATCGCGAAGGCTTAGGGGAGTAGAAAATGACTAAGAATAATCTGATGAACGCTTCTCGCCGTACCGCGTTGAAGGTTGCGGGTGCTTCGGCTGCCCTGGTAGCTGGCGGCGTGAGTGCTGCGGAGGCGGCAACTCGTTCGGGCGGTAAGCGCGCTCGCGTGACCCCGGTGACCCAGCGTCCTGGCGGACAGCGTGGCGGGCAGCGCGGTCAGCACGGCGGTGGACAGCACGGTGGCGCGGCGAGTTCCGCTCTGGCGCAGGTGCCGATACGCTATAACGAGTCGTGCATCCGCCTGGAGTTGAAGGCTGCTAACGGTGTGCAGGCTGTGTCTATGCAGAGTCAGCCGGCGCGTACTGTTGCTTTCCGGAATCTGCCGACTCGCCTGAGCATTATTAATGAGGGTAATTCGACGCTACCGGTGGGTGCTCGCCTGATGGTGCGTGCTCGCGCGCAGGATCCGAAGACTGGTTTGTTGTTGAATCCTGCGGTGACTCTTCGTGTTGCCTCGGGTCAGGCGGTGCTGCCTTCGGGTAACCTGGGTGCTTCGGCCCTGGTGGCTCCTGTGGATGCTCTGAATCTTGATGCGGTGCGCCGTAGCGAGCAGACTGGCCAGGCTGGTGCCGGTAGCGAGAATGTTCTGGAGTTGCGCACTGCTATTCCTCGCGGTCATCGCCTGGATGTTCAGCTGAATTATCAGGTGGCTTCGGGTGTTGCCGGTTCTGCGTTGAAGCAGGTTCATGTGAGCGCTGTGCTGGATATGGCGGCGGCTGGTTTGTCCTCTTCGTTCTACGAGGTGCAGAGCTCGGCTGTGGTTGCTTCGCTGAACTAGCAGTTGGGCTGGCTCCTGTGAAGGATGGGCACGGCGGGGGAGTAGCTCCGTTGTGTGTTTTATACCTTATATATAGGCGCCTGTTCAAAAAGGTATGTTGAAAGGTCGGGGTCGTTCGTGGGAACGGCCCCGACCTTTGCATTGTCTAGTCTGCCGGCGTGAGCGGTAGCTGATTTTTCCTATGCGGTTTCGGTCCTGTCGTGTTCGCCGAATGCTATCTTGACCGCGTGGTGCAGTGCTTCACGCACCATGGCGATGGCGGGGTTGGCGGCGGACTCTCGGCGTACGGCGGTAAAGATTTTGCGGCAGGGCTTGCCGGGTAGCTCTACGATGCGTAGCCCCTCGGTGGTGGAGAGCGAGGAGAGGATGAAGCCGGGCACGATGGTGACGGCGAATCCTGCTTTGACGAGGTTGGAGTTCGTAATCATGTCATTGGCGCTGTAGCGGATGACCGGCTCGAATCCTGCGGTGCGGCACTGGTTGAGCGCCCAGCTGCGGGAGGTGTTCTGTTCCATTTCCAGGACCCAGGGGAGTGCGTGCGCTTCCTCAATTGAGGTGATGGTGGAGGTGCTGGGCACGATGAGGCTGAGCGGGTCTTCGGTGAGTAGCTCGGAGTGCAGTTCGGGGTATTCGGGGATGTGGTGGTGCGGGTAGGCTTCGGAGAGCACCATGTCGTACTCGCGGCTTCGGGTCAGGGAGGTGCCGGTTTCGGGGTCGATTTGCAGTACCTGCAGGGTGAGCGAGGGGGCGTGTTCAGCAAGGTAGGTGAGAGTTGCGGGGAGTAGTGCGAAGGCCGCGGACTGGAAGATGGCGAGGCGGACCACGCCTGCCGGTTCGCCGGTGAGGTTGGCAACGGAGGTTTGCATGCGGTCGAGTTCGCGCAGGATGCTACGGGCGCTGTCGACGACGATGAGTCCGGCGCTGGTGAGCTGTACGCGCCTACCGATGCGCTGCAGCAAGGGGGTGCCGGTTTCTTTTTCGAGGGTGGCAATCTGCTGGGAGACGGCGGAGGGGGTGAGGCTGAGTGCTTCGGCGGCGGCGATGACGGTGCCGCGTTCTTGGATTTCGAGGAGCATTTGCATACGTCGGATGTCGTAGATTGACACGTTTTTCCTCCCTGGTGCACTCGGTTGTTCGGGTGGGCTACGCTCCCGAGCTCTTCCGTGGTGCGTCTCTCATCGTGGACTCTTGTCTATGGTACCGCGTGGGCTTCCGGCTGGCTCTTTTTTTGAGACGCCTGAAGTGGGGTGCCGGCATGTTGGCTTGTGTGGCGAGTATTTTCGCGCTGAATGTAATGATTCTTAGAGTCGAAGATGCTTTTGGGACTGGTTTTGAAGTGTTCGATTGTTACGAAATCGGTTCGGTATTTGCTTTCTGAAAGTGCTAGCCTGAGAGAGATGGATAGCGATGTCGCTACAAACTTCACCTTGTCTCTTCGAACAGGAGGTTCGGAGGGGGCGTGGGGTGAAAACCTCACCGCACAATCATTTAGAAAAACTAAATGGATTTTGGAAAAAACATTCAGTTTTTCTAATGAGGTATTTATTACCCTTTTGTGGTGAAATAGAGACATCGCCAAACGTGGTGTGCACCGCACACAGTGAGATAGTTAGGAGTCAAGGATGACCCATCCTTTCGCATCTGAGCACTACCAGAAGATGGCTCTGGAAGCTCGTCAGCTTGTTCGTCAGTGGGTAAATGAGTCCCAGTCGATCAAGCCCACCTTCGCGGCTGAGCAGCTCGCCGGTGTTCTGAAGGACCCCAATGGTCTTCCCTTCACCGTCGGCTTTGTTGATGGCGTTATTCGCCCCGAAGACGACAATGTCTCCGGCCGCAACCTTTCCCGTATTTCCGGCCTGGCACCTTCCTTCCTGCCCTGGTACATGAAGTCCGCTGTTGGCTTCGGTGGCAAGCTGGCTGGCAAGGTCGCATGGCCCACCGTTCCCGTTGCACGCCGCGTGCTGCGCGAGATGGTTGGTCACCTGATTGTCGACGCTTCCGAGGAGAAGCTGGGCGACGCTATCGCAGAGCTGA
>ERZ1674245.32-NODE-32-length-46340-cov-10.802614_pt1 | contig 46340 bp, 30 predicted proteins | sample MGYA00581205_ERZ1674245 | MGnify/ENA primary metagenome ERZ1674245 (study PRJEB41354, sample SAMEA4873314) | human saliva metagenome | biome: human-associated habitat [ENVO:00009003]; feature: mouth environment [ENVO:08000002]; material: saliva material... | reverse complement strand
CTTGAGACCCTAACCACCTAGAATTAAACCAGTCCAACTTTCGGGGGCTAGTTCATGCCGCCGGGGCCTTTTTGTTTATCCTGCTAAAGCTCTGTAAAGCTCAGTGAATCCCTGTAAAGCTCAGTGAAGCTCAGCGCTAAAGCTCAGAGAACTGCCAGGATTTCGGTTACGAACACTAGGGTGTCGCCGCCCTTAATGCCGGCCTGGGGCACGCCACGGGAGCCGTAGCCTAGCTCGGAGGGGATGGACAGGAGTACGCGCGAACCTACGCGCTGGCCTACCAGGCCCTCATCCCAGCCACGGATAACCATGCCCACGCCAATCTGGAAGCTCAGCGGCTGGCCACGGTCAAAGGAGTTGTCGAATACCTGGCCGCCCCAGATCTGGCCCAGGTAGTTGCACACGATGGTGTCGCCGGGCTCAACGATCTGGCCGTCGCCGGCGTCGAGAACCTGAATCTCTAGGTCAGTGGGGGCCTCAGCGTCGGGGAAGGTGAGGGTGGGCTTGGAGCCTTTGCTACCGGAAACGGTAGGAAGCGGTGTTGCGATCATGCCTTAAGTTTAAGGTAACCAATGCCTCAATGTATGTTTCTACGCCTGAAGTAGAATAGGTGCGTTCCCATTTTGACGCGCTCGTTTCCCCAACAAGCTTTTCATTTTCCTGAGGATACTTTGTGGCTTCCAATACCGGCATAGTTAATTTACCTAGGCTAACGAGCCTACGTTTCTTTGCTGCATCAGGTGTATTCATGTATCACCTGTGCCGTATTTATCCAGGCATGCCGCTTAAAGCTACATCTACTGTGGGCTATGTTGGGGTGGCGTTTTTCTTTGTGCTATCAGGTTTTGTACTGACCTGGTCCACCCCGATTTATAACGGTGTGGAGGCTAAGCAATTTTGGATTAAGCGTGTAGCGCGTGTATACCCCTCGCACCTAGTGATGATGGTTATCGCGTTGCTGTTGCCGGCTACGCCGCTGCCGCTGACCTGGGTTGCGGTACCTCCCAACGCGCTGCTGCTGCAATCTTGGTTCTCACCTAATGACATTGCTTTTGGGGTAAACGCAGTTAGCTGGTCGCTGTCTTGTGAGGCTTTCTTCTACCTGTGTGCGCCGCTACTGATCAGTGTGCTAAACGCACTTAAGCCCTGGCAGCGCTACCTAGCTGCCGCCGCTGGTGCGGGTGTGGCCTGGAGTATCGGCCTGGTGCTGGCAGCTAATGGGTCTAACGTTTACGCCTACCACTTGCCGATTGTGCGTATCGGTGAATTCATTATCGGTATTGCTTTGGCTTTGGCTTTGCGCGACGGCGTGCGCTTGCCTTTCAGGAGCGTGTGTCTTGCGGGGGTGACCACCGCTGTGATGGTGATGGTTTGCCTGCGCACCGGGCAGTTGACGACGGTTAGCGGCATTTTGATGGTGCCCGCCTTTGCCTGGCTGATTTATGCCTGCGCGCAGGCTGACTTGGATGGGGTACGCGGCGTGCTGCGGCTGAAGCTGCTAGAGCACATGGGTATTACGTCTTTTGCTTTTTATCTGGTGCACGAATTAGTGCTCCTAAACCTCAAACCGCTGCCCTGGCCGCATGGTTCAAAGCTGGTTAATCTGGCGACTGTAATCGTGCTTTGGATTATCTGCCAGGCGGCGGCGGAACTGTTATACCGTGGAGTTGAGCGTCCTGCGCAGCGTCGTATTCGTGCGTGGGCGGCAGCACATAAGGGGAAGAATGAAACAAAGGCTGGGCATTATTCGCTACAACCTGGGCGTGCTAGTGGACAAGCCGGAACGCCCGGCACTGGTGTGGATGATGCTGGGAACGGTACTAGTGTCACTGGCGGACACCGCCTCGATTCTGCTGGTAGCGCCACTGGCGCAGGCCATGACGGGACAGTGGCGTAGCGGAACCGCCGGATACGCCGCTAAACTGCTGGACGTAAATACCCAAGGTGAGCTGGTAGCTGCCTTAGCTGGTGCGGTTATTATCGGCTTCATCGTTAAGGACCTGCTCTCTATTTTGGTGCAGTGGTGGAGCCTGAAGGTTTCCTCTAACCTGCGCTATAAGAGCGCTATTGAAATCAGCGAATACTATCTGCGTCTGCCTTACTCTAAGCACGCCTATTTAGGGTTGGCGGTAATTCTAAATAAGTCTGGTCAGAACGTGACCATGGCTTATAGCGGTTACCTGTTTGGCACTATCACGCTGGCTACCCAGATTTTCGCGGTTGTCAGCGTGGTGGGGGCACTGCTGATTGCTGCCCCGGTGGCTACCGCGATTTTGGCGCTGTTTATCGGCCTGTTTGGCTGGCTGTTCCTGCGTAAGGTGCGCCCGCTAAACGAGCGTCTGGGCGCGGAAGAAGTGGCCGCTAATGAGCGCTCGTTCAGGGCTTGTTTTGACGCTTTTGGCACCATTAAAGAAACCCAGCTGCGTAACGCCTACGACTTCTATCTAGAACGTATTGATGAGGCTTCAGCTAAGCTGCGCGACATTAGCATTCAAAAGGGTTTCATTGCTTCGCTGCCTAAGCAGCTAATTGAAATTGTATTCATGCTGGCACTAGCCATCGTGTTTGCTTTTACTGCTTTTGTGGGTGACAGCCAGTCGCTATTGTCCTCTATGGCGGTATTGCTAGCGGCGGCTTTCCGGGTGCTACCCACTGCTGCCGGTATGCTGGGCACCTTGGCTACTATCCGCCAGGCTGAGCCGGCTACACGCGAATTTATTGCCTCTAAGCTGGCGGCCCGCTCGCAGATTAAGAACATGGAAATTGTTAGCCGTGAGGAGGTCACCCCGCTGGTTCTGCGTAAAGAGCTAGAGGTGCGTGACGTGCGTTTCCGTTATGACGACGACGCCCCTGAGGTGCTTAAGGGTGTGGACTTGCGTATTCCCTTTGGCACTAAAGCTGCTTTTGTGGGCTCCTCGGGTGCCGGTAAATCTACTTTGCTGGATCTGCTGATGGGCCTGCAGGTGCCCACCAGCGGTGAGATCCTGATTGACGGCGCTGACATGCGTGAAAATATTTACGGCTGGCAGTCCAACATTGGGGTAGTGCCTCAGAACGTGTTTATTACCGACCGCACTATTGCCGAGAATATTGCTTTCGACCAGCGCCGCGAAGACATTGACCCCGAGCGGGTGCGCGAAGCTTTGGAAGGCGCGCGCCTGTGGGAATTTGTTTCTAGCCAGCCTGAAGGTATCTGGTCTGAGTTTGGTGAGCAGGGCCGACGCCTATCGGGTGGGCAGTTGCAGCGTGTGGGTATTGCCCGTGCCTTGTATCGCCGTCCTAACCTGCTGATTTTGGATGAGGCCACCAGCGCCCTAGATAACGAGACTGAAGCGGAAATCGCTGAAACTATCGATAATCTAAGCGGCAAGATCACCGTGATTATTGTGGCTCACCGCCTGTCCACCATTCGTAATGCGGATCAGATCGTGTTCCTGGCTAATGGTGTGGTTGATGGTATCGGTAGCTTCATTGAGCTGCAGGAGCGCTCTGAGGGCTTCCGTAACCTGGTTAAGTTGGCGGCGCTAGAGCAGGCCTAAAACCAGCGCAAAACCTAGAATCAGAGCCAAATAAAGCCAGCTGCTTAGCTGGCCGCAGCCATAAAAAAGTTTGTGCCCCAGAAGTTTCTGGGGCACAAACGCGTATTAGCTGTTTAGTTCACCTGACTCGTTCCAGGTTTTCCAGCGCAGCGGATGGGCTTTAAGCATGGGGCCGTTAGCAGCAAACTGGATGCGTTCATCGGGGCGCCCGTGGCTGATGTTTTCCCAAACCTCAAGGATTTCGGCGTTGGATAGCTTGGAGCCAGCCTCCCAGTGTGGGGAGAACCAGCTTAGGTCCTCGCCGGTCAGGGCGGTGGCGGCGCTACCTTGACGTACCTTGCGGGCTACCTGCTCGGGGGAGCGGTATTGGGCGTGGGCGATCTTTAGGCCATGGCTGGTGGCGCCTACCCGCAGGGCATAGTGGTTGCCGGGGCCCATCTTTAGCCAGCGGTGTGAACGCACAGCCACCTTACCGGGGAAGGAGGGCTTAGTGTCCACAATGAATTCGGCGTTGATCAGGTCCTTAGGGCCGGGCGTGGTGGGCACCATGTGTAAAAAGTCGGCGTAAATCATGTCTGCACTTTGGGCGCGCAGATAGTCTGCCAGCTTGCCTTCGGGGGCGAACCAGAACTCGTCGCCGTCGAAGGGAATAATCCAGTCAGCCCCTGCCCGCCAAGCCGCATGGCACATGTAGGTCATTTTTTCGGCCTGAATATGTGCCGGTTCGCGGTCTCGGGCTACGTGTACACGGCCGGTTTTGAGGGCGAATTCTTCTAGAATTTCCGGGGTGTCATCGGTGGACATGTTGTCGCCAACAATGATGTGGCTGATGCCCTGTGCAAATAGGTGCTCAATGACCAGGGGCAGGATATCTGCCTCGTTTTTGACTAGCGTTACGCCCCAAACTTCGCCTTCTTTACGACGACGACGCGGCAAGTTAGGTAGCTGCATATGTTTCATGGCCCGCATCTGCGCGGGTAGGCTGCGATGCTTAATAAAATCCTTGCAAACCCAGCTGGCCTGACCCAGATCTTGGCGTAGTGACATTAGCGTCCTAAGGTTGGGGTGGGAAAGTGTCACGAGGAAAAACGTGACTATACCGTTGATAGTATAGATTGGTTTCCATCCCACTTATAGCCCTTGAGAGGTTGGCGCTATGTTGGACTATGGCAGATTCGTCTATAAGTCGCGTGTGTGGGCCGGCTATGCGAACCGAGCAATTAAACGTAGCTTTTCTACTCAGCAGGTAAATAAACGACGCGAAATTTTAAGCTCTCGCCAGGTGCCTGACTTCCCGGTGACTCCAGGTGCGGTTATGGCCGTAACCATGGTTAAGGATGAAGCTGACATCATTGGCCGCGTTATCACCCACCTGCTGGAGCAGGAAGTGGACCGGGTGATTGTGGCTGACAATATGTCTAGCGATGACACCCCCCAGATTTTGGCTGAGCTGGCCAGTAAATACCCGGTTACGGTGGTGCAAGATAACCTGGCGGCCTACTATCAGTCAGAAAAAATGACGGCCTTGGCTAAGTTAGCGCGCAATCACGGGGCTAAGTGGGTAATTCCTTTCGACGCCGATGAACTGTGGTTCGCCCCGGGCGCCACCCTAGCTAGCTACCTGCGGGCTAGCGATAAGAAACAGTTCCGCGCCGCTGTGCACAACGCTATCCCCACCGAAACCGCCGGGGTGTGGCGTCTTGATCAGCGGGCAGCGAGCCTGCCGAAAACTGCTGTGGCCACGCTGCCCGGCATGAATATTTCTATGGGTAACCACTTTGTGGACCGCCCTGGTGAAACCGACGCCGGTATGCGCCTAATTCACTTGCCGTGGCGTTCGCTGGAGCAGATTGAACGTAAATCAACGCAGGGTTCTTTGGCGTTGCGTTTAGCTGAGCATGAAGGGCGCCTGGGGCGCCAGTGGCATGAGACTGAAACTGCTCTAGCGCAGGACGCCGCCGGGCTGTGGCAGGATCTGCTAAACGGTAACCCGCACCCGGCCCTGGACCTAAACTGGTCGGCAGACAGTGAGCTAATCACCTTAGATGAGCTACCTGCTTGGCCTTTTGCCCGTCCCTATGACATCACCGGCCCTAACCGCATTGAAGAGGTCAAATAGCTAGCTGCGCTGGCGCAGGCCGAGCACCCGTGAAAGCCTGCGACGTTGAGAAGCTTCTTAGCTGCGCTGGCGTGGGCCAAGGACTTTCTTAGCCGCGAGCGCTGCCAGCTGCCTGTAGGCTGTGCCCAGCAGCTGCAAGCTAATAAAAACAAGTGGGGGGCGTACCTTTTAGGTGCGCCCCCCACTGTGTGTTTGCTGCGTTTAATGCGCGCAGCGTTATTTAGCTCAGTCGTCGCTGCTGAAGATAGCCAGCAGACGCAGAATCTCAATGTAGAGCCACACCAGGGTCACTACTAGGCCGAAGGCGCAGGTCCAGGCGTAGCGGCGAGGAGCGCCAGCGTTTACCAGCGACTCGGTGTTCTGGAAGTCGAGCACCAGGGATACGGCGGCCATGATCACGGCAACGGGGCCAATGATCAGGCCCAGCGGGATGCCCGCAACGGTCATGGAGTACAGGCCAAACTCGCCGCCCACCAGGCCGGTGATCTGCAGCAGGAAGTTAACTAGAGCGAAAGCGCCGTAACCGATTAGGGCAATCATGAAGATCTTGAGGAACTTGCCCTGCAGACGGAAGTTAGCGAACTTGTACAGGCACAGCATTACTACGAATGTGGCCAAAGTACCCAGCACAGCCTGCATCACAATACCGCTGTAGCGGGTTAGCTCGACGGCGGCAGAGAAGCCACCAAGCATTAGACCTTCAGCTACGGCGTAGATGAACATCAGTACCGGTGAAGGCTCACGCTTGAAGGTGTTGATAAGACCGAAGATCAGCGCCCCAACGGCACCGGTGCTGGTGACCATGACGGCAGTGCCCATGGCCTGTGCGCTCTGGGTGTGGTAGGCGTTAGCCACTAGGTACCAGCCGAAAGCAGCGGTGATAACTACCGTTAGCAGCAGGGCAGCGGTACGCACAATGACGTCGTCGTAAGTCATGCGCCCGGTCTCTACAGCGGAGGCGGCGGGGGCAGCGTACTGCTGCTCAAGCTGGGCCTGGCTGTAGGGGTCGGCGTAACCGGTCTGGCCGTAAGCATTCTGGTCGTAGTTCTGACCATAGTTTTGGCCGTAGGGAGCACCATAGCCGCCCTGGTTGGGGTGACCGGGGGTGTAGCCGGGCATGGTCGGATACCCGGCTGGGGTGGTTTGCTGCGCACCCTGCTTGAATACAGGGTTGGAGCTGAATACGGGGTTGGACATTAGCCCCATCTCCTTCCATTCTTTCCTGCTCCCAGCCTGCCACAATGAGGAGATTTAAGCTATTAACTCAGCTAGGGACTTATTCACTACGGGTGTTTTGGGGGCTTTTCTTTGCTCTCTCCTCCCTAAGTAGGAGATGGCGTACACCTTTAGTCTGGCCACTTTGCCGGCTGAGTTTCCTCACCTAGGCCGATAAGGCTGGGGCAGTGGTTTCCTAGAATTTAAGTCGTAACAACGAAACCCAGAAAGGTTAAGCCCATGATTCAGGCGCGACACTTAACCAAGCGCTATGGCAACAAAGTGGCTGTAAACGATATCTCTTTCGACGTTCACCCCGGTAAGGTGACCGGCTTCCTGGGCCCTAACGGTGCAGGTAAGTCCACCACCATGCGCATGATTATGGGCCTTGACCGGCCTACCTCCGGCGCGGTGCGCGTAAACGGCCGCCCCTACCGTGATCTGGCGGCCCCGCTAACTGAAGTGGGTGCCCTACTGGACGCCAAGGGCCTGCACGGTTCACGCACTGCCCGTGCCCACCTCAAGCAGCTGGCACTTTCAAACGGTATTCCTACCCGCCGCGTAGATGAGGTGCTGGAATTTACTGGCCTTAGCGCCGTAGCCAACAAGCAAGTTAAGGGTTTCTCGCTGGGCATGGGCCAGCGCCTAGGTATTGCCGCTGCGCTGCTGGGTGACCCTGAAGTTTTGATCTTTGATGAGCCCGTCAACGGCCTGGACCCTGAAGGCGTTATTTGGGTTCGTGAAACCTGCCGTCAGCTGGCTAGCGAGGGACGCACCGTGTTCATCTCCTCCCACTTGATGAGCGAGATGAGCCAGACCGCAGATGAGCTGATCGTTATCGGTCGCGGCCGCATTATTACCACCGGCCCGGTAGATAGCGTCATTGAAAACACTATCGCTGACCGGGTGCGCGTAGCCTCGCCCCAGGCTTCAACCTTGGCCCAGCTCCTGCAGCAGCAGGGTTGGCAGGCCAGCCCGGTGGAGCCCTCAGTGCTAGAAACCACCGCCACCGACGCCGTCCACGTGGGTGAGCTGGCCGCCGCTAACGGCATTGTGCTGCACGAGCTGACCACCATTAAGGCCTCCCTTGAGGACGCCTATCTGGAACTTACTGGCGACGCCGTCGAATACCGTGCCGGTGCCGGCGCCCACTTGCCGCAGCAGCCTCCGCAGGGGCCTGCTGCCAACCAGAACGTTTACCCCGCACCGCAGCGCTGAAAGCAAGGAGAGAAACAATCATGACTGCAACTAACCACAGCGCTAACCAGGGCCGCATGGCCGCCCAGGGCGTTCCTGCCCAGCAAATGCCGACGACGGCGCCCGCAGCTGCCGTACAGGCCGCACAGGCTCCCGCCCAGCAGGGCCAGGTGCGGCAGGCCCCACATGGGCAAGTACCCGCCCAGCAGCGCGCCCCGCGCCGTCGAGTGCAAGCCAAGCAAACTTTCTTTAGCGTCTTTAGGTCAGAGTGGAGCAAATTAGCTTCGCTGCGCTCCACCTGGATCACCGCTGCAATTGCATCACTAATTACTATCGGTTTTTCTGTGGCGCTCATGGCCCAGTACTCAGGTATGAAAGGTTACGCCGACAAGGCTGCCAACTACCTGACGGTAGGCTCTTCCTTCGGACAGATCGCGGTAGCAGTGCTAGGTGCTCTGCTGATCACCGGTGAATACTCTTCAGGCCAGATCCGCTCATCCCTAGCAGCAGTGCCGCGTCGTGGTCGCCTGTTTGCGGCCAAAGCTGCAGCGGTAACTATCTTCTCAGCGCTGCTGGGCCTGGTGACGGTGACGCTAACCTACCTGTTCTCCCTGCCGATCCTGGGCGATAAGGCTGGCTCTCTATCAAACCCTGAATATCTTGGCTTCTTCTGGGGCACCGCACTGGCCTTCGCCATTATCGGCCTGATGGCTATGAGCTTTGGCTATATCCTGCGCTCCACTGCCGGCTCTATCTCGCTGGTAGTAGTGCTGCTGTTTGTAATTCAGATTCCGCTAGGCTTGGCCTCTACCAAGTGGAGCTGGGCCGCCTACGCTGCGGAAATTATGCCCAGTACTTCCGGTGCGGCCGCAGCTGACCCCTACGGCCTGTTTGTCACCACCAAGCTGGACTACGACCTAGTGATCGCTTGCGGTTACGCCTGGGCCATCATCCCGATGATTATCGCCTTCTTCGTGTTCAGCAAGCGCGATGCCTAAGCAGTACTGGTAATCAGTACTAGGTATCTAATGCGGCACTTGCGCTGCTTAACGCAAGTACCTAAAAACTGGCTAAGGCGCCGCCCGGTAAGGGCGGCGCCTTAGCCAAGCCAGGGCCGCTAATTTCAATTGCGGCTAAGCTTAAAGGAGTAAGCGTGGAAAAGTGGACAATGCGTAAAACCTGGCTAAACATCCTAGAAAAGCTTGGCGCCCGCCCAGCGGCCTCAATTAGCATCTGGCTGGTATTTATAAGCAGTCTGTTCGCGGTAGAACTGCTGCTAGAAACCTCCGCCCACACCCGGATCGTGCTGCTGGTGGCCTATATAGTGCACGCCGCACTGGGGGTAGTGGTGTGCATCTGCGCCTGGGCCTACCGCTACCAGGTGGCGTTGCTACGCAGTGAAGCCTCCCGCCAAGCCCTTGCCGGACAGCAAGCCACACTACTGGCCGCCGCCAATGAACGCAGCCGCATTGCCCGCGAAATGCACGACGTCGTCGCCCACTCCCTAGCCGTCATGATCACCATGTCAGACGGGATCGCCTCCACCATTGACCGCGACCCCAAAATGGCTAAAGAAGCACTCAACCTACTGGCCGAGACCAGCCGCAGCGCGCTCGCGGACACGCGCCGCCTAGTAGGGGTGCTGCGCGAAGACCCGGCAGTTTCCGGCCTGAGCGGGGAGATCACCCCCGCCGCCGGCATTAACGCCAGCGCGGGTGCCGGGGGCTCCGCACTGGGCGCAGCCAGCCTTCAGAGCCCGGTCAGCTCGGGAGCGGCGCTGCAGGGACTGGGCGTCTCCTCCCCGGCTAACGCAGCGGCAAGTAGTGCGGATCTGGCCGCAGATACGGGGCTGAGCGGCGTCGTCGGCCCTAAACTGCAGGTAAAAGAACTGCCGGTGCCAGAATTTGCCGCCCCGGGCACAGTAGCCCCCGCCCACCCCAGCAGCGCCATTGCCAACCTGCGTGAGCGTGAAGTGGAAGAAACCAGCCAGGATGCGGGCGCGCCCCTGGCCCCCGCGCCGGAAAGCAAAGACCTAGCCGCCCTGGTGGAGCGCTTTAAAGAAGCCGGGATGCCTATCAGCTACGAGCACCTGGGGGAGCCGCTGCCAAACGACGCCAATTTACAGCTGACCATTTACCGTATCGCCCAAGAAGCCCTCACCAATGTGCTGCGCTACGCGCCCACCACCAAACGCATTACCGTGCGCCTGGCGCGGCGAGTAGGCTGCGCCGAGCTGTGGGTAATTAACGCCGCCGCCCCCGGCTCGCCCTCCATGCACGGCTCTGGCAAGGGCCTGATTGGGATGCGTGAACGCGCCGCCGTCTACTCCGGATCAGTGCAGGCTGGGCCAGTTGACGGTAACTGGCAGGTGTACGCTATTTTGCGTTGGCAGGAAGATACCTTGGAGGAACTCAAATGGCAGCTGCCGGTATGATCCGCGTGCTTTTAGCCGATGACCAGGCACTTATCCGTATGGGTTTTCGGATGGTGCTAGATGCTGAGGCGGATATTGAAGTGGTGGGTGAGGCGGCCGACGGCGCTGCAGCTATCACCCAGGCTAAGGCGCTTAACCCCGACGTCGTACTAATGGATATCCGTATGCCAGGGGTTAACGGGATTGAGGCTACCGCCGAAATTACCCGCACCCTAGACACCAAAGTGCTCATCCTAACCACCTTTGACCTGGACGAATACGCCTTTGGTGGGCTGCGGGCGGGGGCTAGCGGGTTTTTGCTTAAAGACACGCGCCCAGCTGAGCTAATTGAAGCTATCCGCACTGTGGCCAGCGGTGAGGCGGTGGTTTCGCCGCGTATTACCCGGCGTATGCTGGAAATGTTTGCAGGCCAGCTACCTAGTGGGGCTACCGCTAGCGGGCAGGTAGATCCGCGTATCGCCTCCCTAACTCCGCGCGAAACAGAAATTTTGCGCCTGGTGGCACGCGGCATGTCCAATGCTGAAATTGCTGCTGAACTGGTGGTTTCTGCAACCACCGTGAAAACCCATGTGGGTTCAGTGCTAGCCAAGCTAGGGGTACGCGACCGCGTACAGGCCGTGGTAGTGGCCTACGAAACCGGTTTGGTTAGTTAATTTTTAGTAGTTAACTTTTTTACTGGCTTTGAGTAAGCGGCTTCACCGCGCTAAAAGCTTGGGATTTAGCGGCCAAACCGATAGGGTAGGGGAGTTAAACCCGGCGAGGGACATGCGCAAACCGTGCGTATGCATCCGTGATCGACGTGGTAGTGCTCTGGTGCTGCGCGCGTTGAGGCGTCCCAAGCCCCAAGCATTTGGAGAAAATCATGGCTAAGGCTTCCAAGATTTCCGCAACCCTACGTACCGACTTCGGTAAGGGCTTCGCCCGTCGCGCCCGCGTGGCCGGCCAGGTTCCCGCCGTTGTTTACGGCCACGGCACTGACCCCAAGCACGTCCTGGTTGACGGTCACGAGTCCTACATGGCTCTGCGTGGCACCTCCAACGCTCTAGTAGAGCTAAACGTTGAGGGCGAGAAGATCCTGACCATCGTTAAGGACATCCAGCGTCACCCGCTACGCCCCGGCTTCCAGCACATCGACTTCATGATCGTTAACCGCTCTGAGAAGGTTAGCGTTGAGGTTCCCGTGGTAGTAGTCGGCGAGGCTGCCCCGGCCACCATGCACACCATCGAGCTGGCTCACCTGAGCGTGTCCGTGCCCGTGGTTGACATCCCCGAGTCCATCGAGGTTGACGTTACCGGCCTGGAGGCTGGCACCATCATCACCGTGGCTGACCTGAAGGTTGCCGACGACGTCGAGATCCACAACGAGGCCGAGCTGCCCGTGGTTAACATCGCCGCCAACGAGGAAGAAGCCCCTGAGGAAGAGGCTCCTGCCGAGGCCGCCGCTGAGGAAGCTGCTGAGTGAAACTAGCTGCTTGCTAGCACTGATTGCTTGAAGTAGGGCCGCGACGCGAAAGCGTTGCGGCCCTACTGCTTTTGGTGGCGTTTTGGTTTGGTACGCCAGCACGCTGGCGCCGCCCGCATTAACAGCCGCCATCCACTTGTGGCGTGGTAATGCTGGTTGGTCTGGCCTCGCCCACTGTGGCGCGGCGGCTGGTTTTAGTTGGCGGTGTGCAGGCGCATTTGGGCTTTGGCTAGCCCTAAAGTCACCACTTCTTCCACCGCGTCAGCGGCCTGCTCTAAGGTGGTGGCCCATTGGGTTAGCGAGGCCTTAGGGAAGTCAGCTAGCACAAAGTCAGTTACGCTCTGGCGCCCAACCGGGCGGCCAATACCAACCCGCAGCCGCGCATAGTCGCGCGTGCCCAGCGCCGTCGAGATAGATTTCAAGCCATTATGGCCGTTCTCCCCGCCACCAAGCTTTAGCCGCAGCTCATGCTCGGGGATATCCAGCTCGTCATGAATAACCAGCAGGTGATCAGGGCTGATGCTGAAATACTGCATCAGGTTTTTAACCGGCCCGCCGGAAGTGTTCATGTATGAATTGGATTTAGCCAAAATTGCCTTCGGCCCCGGCGCGCCGCCCGGCAGCATCCCAATACGCACCTGGGCAATACGCGCCACCTGCCGGTGGTTCACAAACGAGCCACCCGCGCGCCCAGCCAACACGTCAAGCACCATTTGCCCAACATTGTGCCGGTTACGCAGATAGCGGGCCTCGGGGTTACCTAAACCTACAATCAGCCAGCTCTCGCTCAAGCGCGTCACTCCACTACCTGTAGCAAACCGGCTGCCAGCAGCGTGTCTACGGTTTCATCCACTAGGTTCCAAGACTTGCGGTGCTCGCCCAGGGCGGCGACGACGTCGGCGTGAATTTCTGCCAAAGTGTGCGGAATGGGGCAGGCCATCCAAGCGGCCGCACCAGCGCCGTCGAGAAGTACCGGAACCGTGCCCACCAGCACTACCGTCTGCCATTCAGAGTAGATAGCGTCAGTGAAGGGGGCGCGCACCAAACGGTCAGAGTCACCCAGGGAGGTGCCCATGGAAGAGCTAGTCAGCTTCAGGTTCACGTCACCGCTGCCAGGAATGTGCTGGTAGCTAGGCGGATCTGCCGGGTGCTCTAGAAGCTGCTTGAATAGCTCGCTGCACTCGGCCTGGTCACTAAAGCTCAGCTTCCAGGGCCCGCCGGCCAGGGTTAGGGCACGCGCCAAGGCCAGCAGCGGGTTGGGCAGTAGATAGAAGGAAGAAGTTTGGGCGATGAACTTGGTTAACGCCTCCGCTAGCGTCAGTGGCTCCAGCTTGTTGCCCTGGCTGACTCGCTCAGCGATTAGCAGCGCAGCCATGCGCAGCGGCTCGCCGGCAAAAGTTAGCTCAGTGGAGGGAGTAATACCCAGCTCAGCCGGGGCGTGGTCGCCCTTAATGGTGGGCTCCTGGGGGTCCACCAGGGAAATGGGCTTGGGGTAGGGGTAAACCTTTAGGGTTTCGGGGTCAAAACCCAAACACTCATCGGTTACATAGTTGAACTGGCCGGCTAGGCGGCTAGCAAAAGTGGATTTACCGGTTCCCGACGGCGCCGCGATACCGATTACATCCCTACTTCCGGGCACCTGCAGCCCAGCTGCGTGCAGCATGAGTAGGTTGCCGGCCTGGGCCTGGATAGCGATATGGGTGATGGCTTGGGAGAAGGCGTAGCTGGCCTGACGCGGCTCAGTGGGGATGGCGAAACGGTCCCAGCCTTCAGGTACCGGGGATGTGGTGTCGTTCTCTGGTACTACCTGCAAACGGATCGGGTTGTCAGATAGCTCCTGGTCAGTGTCAGGTTTCACCTCGCTATGACGCCAAAGCTCGGCTAGGTGCGCAGCTAGGCCCGCGTCTAGGCTGGTTAGATCCAGTTCAAAGTCGAGGCCGAAAGTGTGAATTCGCAACCGATGCTCCCACGTTTCATTGTTACTTCTACTTCACTAATGATACCGTGAAACGAAGCTAGTATCGATCTGCGCTAAATCGTGTCCCCATATCGTTTAGCGTGTGCCCATATCGGAGAATTAATGACTGATAAAAACGTTGCTAACTCTGATTCTAGGGATCCAGGGTTGGATGCCTTTGAATCAAAGTTAGAATCGGATAAGCCGCTGTTTGATAACTCTGACCCGGTAGATTACACGGCTGTCAGCGAGGCTGCGCACGGCTCTGGTCACCATTCTTCGCATCACGGCCATCACCACTCTCACCATTCTTCTAGCTCTTCTGGCCGACGCCGTCGCTCTAGTTCCAGCCGTAGTGGCGCTGCCGGCAGTGGGGCGCGCGTTTCTTCGCGTTCAGGTTCGTCTCGTTCGGGTTCATCCCGTTCGGGCTCTTCGCGTCACCACTCCTCTAGCCGACGCCGTCGCAAGGGCCTGCTAGGTTGGTTTGGCCGCCACAGGGTGGTCACCGCCTTTATTGGTGTTTTCGCTATTTTTGCGCTGATTTTGACTGGCGCCCTGGCTTGGCTTTTCTTCTCTTTGGGCAGGCCTGAAACGATTAGCAACGTTTTCCCTGACGAATCCACTCGTCCGGCGGCCGCCCAAACCACTAAAGGCAAGCCGGTTACCTTCTTGCTGCTGGGTTCAGACTCGCGTATTAGCGCCGGTAACCCCTCAGACTGGAAGGTAGGCGCGCAACGTACCGACGCCATCATGCTGGTGCAGCTATCGGGTGACCGTAAGAGCGCCAATGTCATGTCTATCCCGCGTGACTCGTGGGTGGAGATTCCCGCTAACGACGTCGTCGGACATGCTTCCTACGCAAAAATTAACGCAGCTTTCTCATGGGGCGGACCTAAGCTGTTAATTCAAACCGTAGAAAAGCTGACGCAAATTCGTATTGACCATTTTGTATTAGCTGACTTTTCTAGCTTCGAGGCGCTTACCGATGAGTTAGGCGGCGTCGACTTGACACTGTCTCAACCTTTGGACTTAACGGGTAAGCAGAATGCGGCAAAGTCAGCAAATGTATTGCCAGCTGGGCCGCAACACTTAACCGGTAAGCAGGCACGTATCTTCGTGCAGGAACGCTACACCGTGGCGCGCGGCGACTTTGACCGTATTCAGCGTCAACAAGCCTGGATGCGCTCAATTTTGAAGGCGCTAGTAAACCGCAACACGCTCACCGACCCGGGCAAGCTGGTGTCTTTCGTGAATGTAGTTAACAAGAATCTGGCAGTGGATGAAAGCCTAACCACCAGTGAGATGATTTCGCTGGGACGCTCAGCTAGCTCAATTCGCCCTGCTGACGTGCATTTCTTCCAGGCGCCGGTAACCGGTACGGGCACCAGCGAGGACGGCCAGTCGATTGTTAACCTGGACCGTGACAGGCTCACGGCGGTGTGCCGGGCTTTTAACTCTGACACGGTTTCTGAATACGTTTCCCAAAACGGTAAAGACCTGGACATGCTGCAAGAAGTAGTGCGCTAAATCGCCTTTAGTGCAACTAACAGTTTTTGACTCAGGCCCTGGTCGTGGGAAACTAGGACCTAGATAGTGTGTGGGCTGCTCTGCACCGTGCAAAGGCGTGCTCCACACGCCTGGAGCGAGGAATTAGATGATCTACCGCAGTGCCACATCCACTATGGGCCGCAATATGGCCGGTGCTCGCGCGCTTTGGCGCGCCACCGGGGTCAAAGACTCTGACTTTGGCAAGCCCATTATTGCCATCGCCAACTCCTTTACCCAGTTCGTGCCCGGACACGTAGGCCTGCGCGACGTCGGCAAAATCGTGGCTGAGCAGATCGAAGCAGCCGGTGGTATTGCCAAGGAATTCAACACCATCGCTATCGACGACGGTATCGCCATGGGTCATGAGGGTATGCTCTACTCGCTGCCCAGCCGTGAACTGATCGCTGACAGTGTGGAATACATGGTGCGCGCCCACTGTGCTGACGCCCTGGTGTGTATCTCTAACTGTGACAAGATCACTCCCGGCATGTTGATGGCTTCGCTGCGCCTAAATATTCCCACCATTTTCGTCTCTGGTGGGCCTATGGAGTCAGGTAAAAGCTACATTGACGGCCAGATCCGCAAACTGGATCTGATTGATGCCATGATGGACGCCGCCGATCCCACTGTTTCGGACGAGACCATTAGCGCCATTGAACGCGCCGCTTGCCCCACCTGCGGTTCCTGCTCAGGCATGTTCACCGCTAACTCCATGAACTGCCTGACCGAGGCGCTGGGCTTGTCGCTACCCACCAACGGCTCCCTGCTGGCCACCCACGCCGACCGTAAAGCCCTATTTGAGCAGGCCGGCCGCCAGATCGTGAAGATCACCAAGGCCTACTATGAGCAGGATCAGGCCCACCTGGCCCCACGTGCCATTGCCACCAAGGCCGCCTTTGAAAACGCCATGAGCCTAGACATTGCCATGGGTGGCTCCACCAACACGGTGCTACACCTGCTGGCTGCCGCCCAGGAAGCCGAGGTTGACTTCCACATGGCTGACATTGATCGCCTCTCGCGCCAGGTGCCGCACCTGTGCAAGGTGGCCCCCTCCACCAACCTGTACCACATGGAAGATGTGCACCGCGCCGGCGGCATTATGGGCATCCTAGGTGAGCTAGACCGGGCCGGACTGCTGCACACTGACACCACCACCGTGCTGGACACCACCTTGGGTCAGCAGCTGGAAACCTACGACATTATGCGCCACCCCAGCGAGCAGGTACGTGAACGCTACCTGGCCGCCCCTGGCGGCGAGCGCACCACCCAGATGTTCTCCCAAGCCAACCGTTTTAGCGAGCTAGACACTGACCGTGCTGGCGGCTGCATCCGCGACCTAGAGCACGCCTATTCTCGCGACGGCGGCCTGGCGGTACTGTTCGGCAATATCGCCGAAAAGGGCTGCATTGTTAAAACCGCTGGTGTGGACGCCTCCATCTTGACCTTCACCGGCCCGGCGGTGGTGTTTGAAAGCCAGGAGGACGCCGTCGAAGGCATCCTGGGTGGCAAGGTTAAAAGCGGCGACGTCGTCATTATTTCCCACGAGGGACCACGCGGCGGCCCGGGTATGCAGGAAATGCTGTACCCCACCACCTACATCAAATCCATGCACCTGGGTAAGGAATGCGCGCTACTAACTGACGGGCGTTTCTCCGGCGGCACCAGCGGCCTGAGCATTGGGCACGTTTCACCTGAGGCGGCTGCCGGCGGTCTGATTGGTTTGGTGCGCAGCGGTGACGTGATTGAGATTGATATTCCGGCCCGCTCTATCCGTGTGGATCTAAGCGAGGCAGAAATCGCCCAGCGCCGCGCCCAGGAGGAAGCTCGCGGCGCCGCCGCTTGGACCCCGCACCACCAGCGTGCTCGCCACGTGTCGGCGGCTCTGCGTGCCTACGCCATGCTGGCTACCAGCGCGGACCTAGGCGCTGTGCGTGACCGAGCCAAATTAGGGCTATAACAGTAGATCCATGCGCCACAGTTAGTTGTTTGGTGCAAACTAGCGCCCCGCTACTTGCGGAGGCGGCGACGTCGAGAGATGGGGAAATGGGCCAAGACGAGCAGAGCTTGTGGAACGGTGGCGACTACCTGCGGGCGGTGCTGCGCGCACCGGTGTATGAGGTAGCCGAGCACACGCCGCTAGAGCCGATGCCTGCCATTAGTGCGCGGGTGGGGCACCCGGTACTGGTTAAGCGTGAAGACCGCCAGCAGGTGCACTCTTTTAAGATCCGTGGCGCCTATGCGCGTATGCGTCAGCTCGACGCCGCTGCCCGCGCCCGTGGAGTGGTCACGGCCTCTGCCGGTAACCACGCCCAGGGGGTAGCGCTATCTGCACGCACTATGGGGATTACGGCTTCTATTGTGATGCCAGTGATTACCCCGGTGATTAAGGTCAACGCGGTGCGCGCCTTGGGTGGCCAGGTAATTTTGCATGGCCGCACTTTCGACGACGCCGCCGCTCACGCCCGTCACCTGGCCCAGACTGAGGGTCTTGAGTATATTGCGCCTTTCGATGACCGCTGGGTGATTGCTGGCCAAGGCACTATTGGCCTGGAGCTGATTCAGCAGGATGCAGCCCTAACCCACGTGTTTGTGCCCGTGGGGGGCGGTGGTTTAGCTGCTGGTATTGCGGTGGTGATTAAGCAGCTGATGCCGCAGGTGAAGGTGATTGCGGTAGAGCCTGAGGATTCTAGCTGTCTAGGCGCCGCTATTAAGGCTGGTCAGCCGGTTACTTTGGAGCGAGTTAGTGCCTATGCCGAGGGCGTGGCCGTGAAGCGTGTGGGGGATGAAACTTTCCGCCTGTGCAGCCGCTACCTGGATGATTTGGTGATTGTTAGCTCTGATGAGATTAGCGCTGCGGTTAAGGACCTGTTTGAGGATGTGCGCGCGGTAGCTGAACCGGCCGGGGCGGTGGCTTTGGCTGGGCTTAAGGCTTATGCAGACAGTCATGAGCTGCCCGAAGGTGCCCGCCTGGCCTGTATCTTGTCGGGCGCTAACTTGAACTTCCACTCGCTGCGTTACATTTCTGAACGCGCTGAGCTGGGTGAACGCCGTGAAGCCCTGCTGGGGGTAACTATCCCTGAACGCCAGGGCGAATACCTGCGTTTTTGCAAGCTGATTGGGGATCGGGCGGTTACCGAGTTTAACTACCGTGTCTCTGGCGAGCAGGCCCATATCTTTGTGGGTTTGGCGCTTAGCGGGGGCGACGCCGAACGTGGGCAGATCCTTAAGCTGCTGCGTGGGGGCGGCTATGAGGTGGTTGACCTAACTGAGGATGAGATCGCCAAGCAGCATGTGCGCTACATGGTGGGTGGCCGCCCACAGCGTGAACTGCGTGAATCGGTGTTTGCTTTTGAATTCCCTGAGGCCCCTGGGGCGCTGCGCGACTTCCTAGTGCAGTTGGGGACGCGCTGGAATATCACCTTGTTCCATTACCGCTCTTACGGCACCGACTATGGGCGTGTACTGGTGGCGTTCGAGAACGTGGCTGGCGATGAATTGTTTGCCCAGCATGTGCAAGACCTGGGCTATGAGTGGCATGAAGTTACTGATTCACCCGCATACAAGCACTTCCTGGCTTAAAAACTAGCCACTTACAGCCTAGCCGTGGGCCGGCCCTTTTCGGGCCGGCCCACTTTTAATTGCGCAACTTGCAGTGGCACCTGTCCAATTTGCGGCAGCCTAGCCCAAACCCGCAGCCGCACAACGCATATGAGAAGTGACTCAGTGTCTACTGGGTAAAGGTCTTATACCTCTAGAATGAAGTTAGGGCAGCGCCCCCATGCTGTCGCTTTATACCCAGAGGGATTGTTTCCTTACCCCTCGTTCCCAGTGGTCCCAGGAGAACTGAATATGTCTGTCCCCTCCTCAGTTAGCGGTGCGCGCACTTCCCGCCGCACCTTGATGAAAGGCGCAGCTTGGGCTGTGCCCGCAGTGACTGTAACTGCGCCTGCATTGGCGGCTAGTATGTCTAGCTGCATCAGCAGTGAGGTTGCTGATGACATTGAAAAGATTTTTGCTGCCTACAAAGCTAACCCCGCCAAGTACCCGGGGCAGAACGCTATGGCTGGCGCCGTGCTGGAGGGCTGGATGGCAGCCCCCGGTAGTATTGCCGGTGAACTAGCCAACCCCTCCTTCTTCAAGCTGCGCAACAAGGGATCCAAGACTTTCCAGTTCAGCAAGTACCCGCTGAACTTCGAGTTTGGGGTTATGAACGTAGCTACCTCACCGGCTATGAACAACACCCTGGCGGGTAGCACGGTAGGTAACATTATTAAAGTTAATGTTAAGAACCCCTGGCAGCCGGCTGCCGCCACTGCAGACTATGTCAACAGCTGCGCGCGTCGTCGGGATCTAAACATCTCTACCTCATACGGAACCTTCTATAACGTTGGTACCGGTAAGCGCATCCCGGGTATTAGCGGCGAAAACGACTTCACCTGCGCTACCGACTCGCACGGCACCCACTATGACATCACCCTGCACTACAACCGCGACTTGGCCCCTAACGCTATTGCGGAGGCTGCCAACTACCAGCTGCGTAGTGGTCTAACCACCATTGGTAAGCGTATTTACGTGGCTCTGGGCGCCCGCGTGCTGGGCTTTGTGCCCCCGCAGTGGGATGACGTGGTGGCTTTCGCTAAGGCCCAGGATCCGCGCTGGACCAATGAGGACGACATCCGCGCCTGCTACTGGGCCGCTTACCAGGCCCGCGTAAAGCGTTGGAACACCGCCAAGCTGGCTAACGGCTCCACAGAAGCCCTGGCTGGCGCTGTCCTGAAGTACACCGGTTGGGCTAAGGGCCTCAACGGTGTGTTCAAGGACCTGGAGCCGGGTGAGTGGATCTGGTCTCACGAAACCGGTAACTACCTCACCGCTGGTTCGGAAGGTAACACCCCGCACCTGGGCACCGTCGTCGGCGACGACATCCAGTTCTGGCGCGGCAGGGTGGGCTCGCCGCAGGTTAACCTGCAAAACCGCGACGGCGTGTTCTAAGCCGCGTGCTCTAAATAGCGTGTTCTAGGCGGCGTGTTCTAAGCAAGTTGCTCTAAAGCGCGCTTTAGATCCCAAATTTTAGGGGCAGGCAGGGCCAGTTTTAGGATTTGACTCATGCCGGTTAGCTACAACGCCCAACAAAATCCCTATCTAGGGATTAACAGCCTGGCCACCATGCATGGTGACGCCCAATCTTCGGACGCCACCCCATTTGCTGGTCCAGGCGATCCGGGCGTGGGTGGAAGCTGGAAAGTCACTTTCACTAACCACTGGGCTGCCTGCCCCACTATTTTGGCTGGCCAAGACGGCTACATTCAGGCCCTAATGACACAGTTTTTGGGTTCTGACGCCAAACTACGCAAACCCAAACTAGCCATTATTGAACCAGCCAGTGGCGCGCAGCTAGGGGCTATTGAGATCCCCACCGGGGCGCTACTCGGCGGGGTGTACGCCTATCTGGACGCCGACTCTAACCTGGTGATGGTTGACGGCACCAACGCCCTCACCTGGATTTCCCACAGCCAAGACGGCATGAAAGTGTGGGTGTCGCGCCGCATTGACCTAACCGACGCCATGAAACTTGAACCCAAGGATCACGTGGTGGGGATCGTACCCGACTGGCACGGACGCATCTGGGTGGCTTCAGAGCGCGGCGTCGTCGGCCTAATTGACCCTAAACGCAGCGTGGTGCGCCTGACTAAACTGCAGCAATATTCGCCTGCAGAGCGCATCGACAACTCCATTTCCGCATGTCCGCAGGGGGTAAGCATTATTACCAGCTACGGCATCTATATGCTGGGCGCCGATGCCTCCACCTCCAAGCCGCGCATCATCTGGAGCCACAGCTATGACCGGGGCACTAAGCAAAAACCGGGACAGCTTTCGCACGGCTCCGGGGCTACCGCCACTTTCTTTGGGCCTAACGGCTCGGACTATGTGATGCTTTCAGATAACGCGGATCGGCAAGAAAAACTCATTGTGTACCGCAGCGCCGACGGCAGCGCAGTGGGGGAGGGGCCGCTGTTTACCCCAGGCGCTTCGGGCACGGAAAACTCCATGATTGGCGTGCAAAACTCGATAGTGGGGGCCTGCACTTTCGGCTACCCCTATGCGCAGTACCCCGACACTAAGCCCGCCTACCGCGCCCAGGTGGCGCCGGGTATGGAACGCTGGGATGTTAACGACGACGCCTCGGGTATCACCCTGAAATGGCGTAATAACGGGATTTACTCGGCGGCAGTGCCGCGCCTGTCTACCGCTGATAACCTCATTTACACCTGTGAACGCCCGCGTGGACCGGCTGGGGTGCTCACCGGCCCGGTGGTTTATGCCTGCGCGATTGATATGGATAGTGGTCGCGTGGTGCATAGGCAGCGTTTGCCGCGCCTGGCTAACCTACTGGCTGGCGGCGACCCCTCCCAGATGGTGGGGGTTATTGATAAGCATGGCGTGTGGTGGCAGGGCACTATTGGGGGTATTTACCGCATTTCTCGCCACGGCGACGGCGTAAGTGGGGTGCAGGGGGCCAGCTCGCTTCCGCTGGGGGCGGCTTTTGGGGCGGTTAGCGATGCGCTAGGGGCTGTGGGCGGTGGCGTAACTGGCGCGGTAGGGGCTGCGGGCGGTGGCGTAACTGGCGCGGTAGGGGCGACGGTTGGTGCAGCTGGCGTGGCCGCCGACGCTGCGGGCGCGCTTGGTGGCGTCAGTGCGGTTAGCGGCGGGACCGGAAAAGTTGCTGGAAAAGTGGCCGGAGCTGCGAAGCTAGACGGTGACCAGTTTTTGTCGGCGAGTCGGGTGCTGGTGGGCCTGGTGCAGGGGCGCGGGCATGGGGGACTTGGGCATGGGCAACTGAGCCATGGCGGTCTTGGGGGTGGAGAACTTGGGGCTGGTGGGCTTGAGACGGCCGCGAAAATTGCCGACGGCGTCGTCAACCCAACTGCTACGGCTCAAATTGCTGCAAATCAAGGCGAGGGGATCGTGTCTCAATGCGCCAAATGCCCGCCCTCAGCCGCTCTTATGGGCACATTCGGTGAAGCCTCAGTGAGTTTGCGGCTGATCAGCGCGGATGAGAGCGTGGTTGTGCCCAAGGAACGCGGGCGCTCAGCTAAATTCACCAATATGCCCAAGGCATTAACCATTATTAACGATGGCAATTCCGCTTGGAAGGCGGGAACTGAGTTTACTGTACGCAGCAGGCGCCTAAACAATTTAGGGCAGTCATTAAGCAATAAAAATATCTCTAAAGAATACTATTTTAAGGCTGAGGTGGTTCCTGTGCGCGGGGCTGGCGCTAGTCCGGCTCAGTCCGCCACCCCGGCCGCAGTGGTACCTGGGCGTGATAATGCTGGCCAGGCAGACGACGGCCTGAAATTTGTGCGCCAAGAAGGGCATGATTCCATTTTGGCGCTCACCGCCGACCTGCCAGCAGGTAAAGCCATAACCGTGAACCTGTCCTGGAAGGTGCTGCGCGGCGCGGTGGAGCGGCCTAACGAGAAGTACCAGATCTTGGCGCTCAAGACGGTTGACGCAGATAAAAGCAGTTTCTTCCAGGCCCAATCGCCGGAAGTACTAGCCACCAAGGGCTAAATGCCGCGCCGCACGCCCAGCCGCGCGTCTGACTGGCAGGTCTGCCGGGCTAGTCGGCCGCACCATGCGCTGGGCCAGGATCTGCCGACCTGACTGCCCGCTGAGCTGGCACTGCCGTGTCAGGCCGTGCCGCGCGCCCGGGTGCGCACTACCGCGCGCTGCGGGGGCTGGGCGGCGTCAGTGCTCTAGATGCTCGTGGCCGGCGTGGCGGGCGGTTTCGAGCTGGAAGGTAGCGTGATCGATTTCCACCGGGAAATGGTGGGCGGCGCATTCAGACAGGTCATGCACAATCAGGTCGCGTTCGGCAGCGGTGACCTGCCCGCCCACCTGCACATGCGCGGTGAGTACCACCAGCCCCGAGGACACGCTGGAAACATGCAGGTCGTGCACGTTTACAACGCCAGGTAGGCAACACATGTGTTGGCGTAGTTCATCCAAATTCAGCTCGCTAGGGGTGGCTTCCATTAGGATCGCCGTCGAACGCTGTAACAGGTGTAGGGCGCGCGGAGCCATCAGGGCGGCAATGAGCAAGGAGGCGACGGCGTCGGCCCTATCCCAACCCGTTGCTAACGCCACCAGAGCCGCCACAATAACCGCCACCGACCCTAGGGCATCATTGGCAACCTCCAGGAAGGCGGCGCGCATGTTGAGGTTAGCGCCGCGCCCACCAGCCAAAATAGCCAGGCTGACCAGGTTAGCCAGCAGACCAACCACGCCCATAACCAGCATGGGCAGAGGCTGCAGGGACTGGTTTTCCCACAGTCGCTCAACGGCCTCATAGGCCACGATGAGGCAGATGGCCAGCAACATGCCCGCTTGCAGGGCGGCGGCAATCACCTCCGAGCGCGCCCAACCCCAGGTGTAGGCGTTGTCGCGCGGGCGCAGGCTTAGGTGGGCCGCCAGCAGGGCAATGACCAAGCCAGAGCTGTCCACCGCCATGTGTCCGGCGTCGGCGGCCAGCGACAGGGAGCCAGAAATATAGGCGGCAATCAGCTCGCCAACAAACACCAGGGCGGTGACCAGTAGCGCGCCAATCAGGCGCTTGCGTGAAGAGGCGGCATGGGAATGGTCGTGGCCGTGTAAGTGCGCGGTTTTTACCTGGCCCGGTTGACAGGGGAGTGCGTTAGCTTGCTGGCAGTGAGTGCTCACACGCAGAAATTCTATGACCGCTAGCGACTACATGAAAGGTTTACCTTATACAAGTGTTGCGCCGCCCCGTTTGGGGCGGCGCAACAGGGCCAGTTAGGTTTTTGTGTCGCTGGGTGGGCCTTACTCTTGGCGGGTCTGCTCGCGCAGTACCTGCTTGGTGATCGGGCCACAAGCTTCGCTAGCCAAAATCACCAGCAAAGTGCCTCCCACCAGGCTGCCAAGCATCAGCAAAGCTCCCTGACTCTGGAACATTCCACCGCCCAACACCGGCGCGGTGAAAGCCAGGCCAACCACTGCAGCCCCAGAAGCCGCAAACATAGCCGGAATGATAGTTTCCAGGCGGCGCGCCGTCGTCAACAGCTGCAGAGGAGCCCCCGCACGCATAAGCGAACGCAGCTCACCCGCCTGATCCAACACCCGTACCCCCTGGCCAATCGCGGTAGAAACCGCCGCCAGCGCATACACAATCCCCAGGGTAATGAACAGGCCCTGCAACATGTCGTGGGCAAAAACCCGAGTCATCGCATTGTCAGAGCCGGCCGAAGCAGAGGCCCCCAACTGCACCACGGCCACCACAAAACTCACCAAAGCCACGCCGCCCAGGCAGCGCCACAAGCTCTTGGGGTCATTCATGATGCGTCGCGAAGCCAACAGCATGGCAGGTCGGCGCGCAAACTTGTGCATAATCGCGCCCAGCACCCACATCAGCAGTGGGCCCACCAGGTTGATCATAAAACCGCCAATCGCGAAGAAAATCAGCGTGATAGTAAGCGCCACCGCCGTGCCGCCGCCCATCAGTGAAGAACCCAGAGACATCCACACCACCAGCACGGCCACCAGGGCCACAGCCCGAATCCAGTGCACCTTAGCCGGCAGTGCCTGACGCGAAACACCCAGCGGTGTCACCGCCACCCGCTGCAACGCCGTCGCCGCGCTAACCCCAGCCAGCGTAACCACCACAGCCAAAGCCAAAAGCAGAAGCGGCAAACCCAGCCACATGTTATCGATCCCTAGGGAGTGGCCCGTGAACCGCAGCGAACCCCAAGCCGGCAGCGTGGCCACATACCCCACCGCCCCCATCAGGGCGCCGAGCACCGCATAGGCACACTGCACCAGTAGCGTGCCGCCACGCACCTGCCCGCCGGTAGCGCCCAGCAGACGCAGCCGCGCCAAATCACGCTCACGCCGGCTCAAACCTAACCGGGCCGCCGCCCCAGCCAGCGACAACAGCGGAATCACCATCATCACCGTGGCGATCACCGCCAAAATCAGGTAGGTGGCCGCGTAGCTGTAATACATGGTCTCTAAAGTTGGCGCTTGGTTCGGGTGAAGCTTGGACCAAGACTGGGAAAGCTCATAGCGCTTAGCAAAAGCATGAAGCCCACCGGCCACAGTCAGCAAGAAATATGTGGCCGCGCCCTGACTGATAACCGACAGGGCCGCCGTGGTCTTGTCACGCCCACGCCACAAAGTGCGGGCCACCACCGTGGTGGGAGAGGAAAGCACATTCGCAGGCGCCAAAGTGACGCGGCGAGTGCTGGCCGCAGCAGCCGGACGCGCGGCGGGCCGGGTCTGGCCTTGGGCGGCGGCTTTGCCTTGGCTGGTGGGCCGGGCGCTGCGCTGACCGCTTGGCTGGCCCGCACCCGATGCACTGGCAGCGGAAGCAGGGGTGCCTGAAGTGTTGGTTGAAGAAGTGTTGGTTGAAACTGTGGTGCTCATTTTGCCACCCGCATCTGGTCAGCGACGATGTTGCCGTCACGCATGGTCACTAGCCGTGGGCACCAAGCCGCAATGGCGTCGTCGTGAGTAACCAGCACCAAAGTGGCGCCGGTGGAAGTGCACGCCTGAGTCAGCAGCTGCATCACCTGCGCGCCCGTGTTTTGGTCCAGGGCGCCGGTGGGCTCATCCGCAAAGACGACGGCGGGGCTGGCCACCATGGCGCGGGCAATCGCCACCCGCTGGGCTTGGCCACCCGAAATCTGTCCGGGGCGACGTCGAGCCGCATCCGCCAGCCCCAAACGCACCAGCCACTCGCGGGCATGCGGCAGGGCCGAGGGCAGGCTCATGCCCGCCAACAGCAGCGGCATGGCCACGTTCTCCTCATTGGTCAGCTCCGGCAGCAGCGCGCCGTCCTGGAACACGAAGCCCATATGTTCACGCCGTATCTTCGAACGCTGCTTTTCGCGCAAAGCCGCCAGGTTAGTGCCGGCGAACATGACCGTGCCCGCATCCAGCGGCAAAATGCCCGACATGCAGTGCAGCAGCGTGGACTTACCTGAGCCCGAAGGCCCCATGATGGCTACGTGACTGCCGGTGGGGATAGTTAGGTTCACCGAGTTAAGCGCCCGCACCGGGGTGCCCATCTCGGAAGAAAAAGTTTTAACCGCATCGGTGACGCTTAACTCTTTGGTGTTCATGCAATTAAAACTAGGCGCCTGCGGGCGCAAACTAATCGCCCATGCGAGCGAACTTCAGCCCTGGGCTAACTAATACCTAAGGAGGAGTCGCCCCCTACGCGCGTAGGGGAAAGGCCCTGATCGGCGGCGCTGGGTGCCGTGCGGCTAGCGCGGCCGGGCGCCCGCTAGGCGCAGGGGTTTAGCCGGGGTTTACCTGCAGGGAACGCAGGCGGTTAACCGCCGCCCCCACATCCACCAGGCGCGGACGCACCAAAAACGCGGGGTGAGCCTCACCCAAGGCATCCAGTCCGACGTCGTCGAGCCGCTTAGCCACCTGCGCAAGTGCCTGCGGTAGCGAAGTGCGCCCATCAAAATGACGCTCCAACAGCGCGCGCAGAGCCCATGCGACCGCCAACGCCTGACCCTCATCCACCAGGCCTGAAACGTCAGCCACATCCACCTCATGGCGGTCCAACACCAGGCGCTGCGTCCCCAAAGCGCGCGTACGGCTAGGGCCGCGACGCTTAGCCTCAGGTCTCTGGGGCAGGCGCTGGGCGGGCAGCGGGAAATCAGGCAGGCTCGTGTCCACCCGAGGCTGACTGTCGCACACCTGGCGGGCCTGCGCGGTGGCGTCAACCAGGCGGTAACTGTCCATGATCAGCACTTGATCGGCCACATCCAAATAATCACCACTGCCGCCCATCACAATCAGGGTGGAAATGCCGCGATCGCGGTGCAGGGCGCGGATACGATCCACCAGCGGGGTGATAGGTTCACGCTCCGAACTGACCAGGGCACGCATACGTTGATCGCGAATCAGCAGGTTAGTGGCGCAAGTGTCCTCATCCAGCAGCAGGGCGGCCTGGGCGGGCTGTCCCCACAGCTCCAGGGACTCCATGATCGACGCCGCCTGCGAAGTAGAGCCCGACGCATTGGCGGTGGTGAACTGGGCTGGGTCTGCGTCACGCCCAGGCAGGTGGGAAATGAAAGGCCGCAGGTCGACGCCGGTAACCGCACGCCCGTCGGCGGCGCGCACCGCCATTGCCTCGGGCACGGTAGCCACCAGTTCACGCCCATCACCGGGGATATGCGGGTAAATACCCCGGGCAATGGCGTTTAGTAGAGTCGATTTGCCGTGATAGCCACCGCCGGCAATAACGGTTACACCAGCTGGGATAGCGGTGCCGCGCACCGCCCCGGTGTGAGGTAGCTGCACGGTTTGGGCTAAAGTCTCCGGCGCGGTCAGTGGGACGCCGCCCTCCAGCGGCAGCTGCGAAACCCCTGAGCGGCGAGCCAAGTTGGCGCCGTCGGCCAAAAAAGCCACCCAGCCACGCTCAACCAAAATCTCTTGCAGGGCCACGTGATCCTCGGCTACTTGACAGTGCTTCCAGGCGGCCGCGCCCAGCTCGCTTTCGCGCAGGTCCAGGCTGGCGATAGCGCGGGCTAAATCCAAGTTGAGGTTGCGGGCGGCCTGGCGACCAGCGATTTCGCGCCCGAACGCGGGCAGTGACCAGCGCAGGCGCAGCTCCAGGTAGGGGCCGGGAGCATTAAAGGCCGGGGTGGAGAAGTCATCTTGCCAGGTCTCATGCAGGTTGACGCTGGAGCGCTCCAGGATCTCCTGCCCGGCCGGGGCAATCGAGATAGCCTGGCCTTTAAGCAGTTCGCGCAGGGTGCGGGCCAGGTAGTCGCGCAGGGCGACGGCGCGGGTTGACGAGGTGGTTAGGCGTTCGTCGTCCCTGGTCAGACGTGTATCTGCCCCGGTTAGGCGCTCGGCGGCGCCTGTCAGGGCCAGGGGCAGTACTACGCGGATGGCCGTGGGCGGAGCGTAAGGGTCGGGCTGGATGCGGTCAATGTAGAGCACCCACCCCAGCGGGGAGCGGTAGCGACCAACGATGGCCTTGTAGGCGGCATAGGATCGGCCGTCAATTGCGTGCAGGTGGCTGGTGAGCTCATTGAGGGTTGATTCGCGCGGCTCATCATTGAAGCGGCGCTGGCCTGAGCCTCGGAATGAACCAGAATAGTTGCCGGAACTGCGGGCCGGGCCTGAGTTGCGGCCCTGGCCGGAGGAGTGACGGCCCTGATCGGAGGAGTGACGGCCCTGGCGGTCTGAGCTGTAGGAAGAGTTGCTCTGGCGGTCTGAATAACCGGAACTGTCGGAGCGGTGGGAGTGGTTTTGGGAGCCTCGGTAAGAGTCGCGTGCAGCCATAAAGGCATTATTTCACGTGAAACATTTTGTCTCTGGAGCACACCCTGGGGGTGGCTGGTTGGCACAAACACATGGAAATCAGTCTGCAATTACATGTGCTGCCACAAATACACCTACACCCACAAATACACCCACAAATACACCCAAAATCGTCCCCTCCCTATGATTTTTTCGTGGGGTTTTATAGGGAACGGATGAAATGTCAGTATTTGTGACCTACCCGCGCGCGGGTGAGGGGCGTGGAGGCCGTAGGTCGCACCACCGCTGAAATGTGACCCCGCCTGCGCGGGTGACGGCAATCTGGCCAGCGATCGGGGAAAGCGGAGCTACGCCAGCGCGGGTGACGTCAGCAGAAGCAGGAGGTGTCGGCAGCGATCGGGGAAGTGGGGCGTCGTCGTCGGCACTAGCGGAGACGACGACAGCAGCAGTAAAGATGATGCCAGCAAAGGCGGGGCGGCGTCGTCGTCGAACCTAGAAGTAAAATTCCTCAACAGCCGGGAAAACCGGCCGAAAAAACGAAAATACCCTTAGGAAATCTCCAATGAGTAAATTGACTAATAAAGCCGCTTGGTTTTCAGACAACGAGAAAAACTGGGATGACCGCGCGAACCTGCACATGGCCGGCGACTACTGCGGCCTGAGCCGCCTGCTCGCAGACCCCAAGGCCATCAGCGCGGAGCTTGCCCTCGACATTGGGCGCTTTGGTGACCTTGCCGGCAAGCAAGTCATGCATCTGCAGTGCCACGTTGGGACGGACACGATTGGGTTTGCCCGTCGCGGCGCCGCGCGAGTTGTGGGCCTGGACCTGTCCGAGACTTCTCTGGCCCACGCGCGCGCCATCGCGGATAAGGCCGGGGCGGACGTCGAGTACGTGCACGCCAATGTCTACGACGCGCGGCAGGCGGTAAGTGGTGACTTTGACCTGGTCTATACGTCCATTGGGGTTCTTTGCTGGCTGCCCGACGTCGTGCAATGGGCGCGCGTCATTGCGTCCCTGCTTAAGCCTGGGGGCACCTTCTTCATCCGCGACGATCACCCCATGTTCATGGCGATCGGCGAGGACGTGTCGGATGGGCTGAAGATTGAGCAGCCCTACTTCCAGCTTGATACCCCCATGACCTGGGACGACGACTCAAGCTATGTGGATACGCCCGGTGCGCCTCGCATCGCCCACACCACAAATCACCAGTGGAATCATTCCCTGGGGCAAATCATCACGGCGCTGATTGCTGCGGGATTGGTGGTCGACGGCGTCGAAGAGTTCACCTATTCCGCTTGGTGTCCCTGGCCTGGGCTTATGGAGCAACACGCGGACGGAATGTGGCGTTTGCGCGAGCAGCCTGAGCGGCTGCCGCTGCAGTTTGCCATTTCTGCACGCAAGGCCTGAGGTGCTGCGCCTGAGGTGGTGGCCAGGCTTGACTGGCTGTGCAGGGCTTGAGGTGCTGCGCAAGGTGTGAGGTGCTGCGCAAGGTCTGAGGTGCTGCGCAAGGTGTGAGGTGCTGCGCAAGGTCTGAGATGCTGCGCAAGGCCTGAGATGGCGGCCATGCCTGAACTATTAACTGAGTAACTCCAACAACTGAAGGAATGTCCTGGCTGAGGAGGTTCTAAACCTGGCCTGGTACCCCAATTGACTGGCACCTCAATTGATGAGGTGCTCCTGAGTGGAGTGACCCATGTTAAGGGGCTCCCAAATGGGCTGGTTGGCGTCTGGTTGGATGGGCCGGGCTGATTCTGGATGGGCCGGATTATCCTGGATGGGCCGGGGAGTCCCTGGATGAGCTGGACTGGCCCTGAATGAGCTGCCGGGGTGTACCTGGATGAGCTGCTGGCCCTGGGTGAGCTGCTGGCCATGGGTGAGTCAGGATAATGCTGGACGAGTCAGGATGATTCGGGATGAGCCAGAATAATTCAGAGTGAGCCAGGATAATTCTGGATGAGCCAGGATAATTCTGGATGCGGATGGCGAGGGTTTGGTGACGAAGAGCCCCTGACCTGGATATATTCCCAGGTAGGCAAATGGTCAGTATGTGAGATATGAGTCTCAATGTACGTACACCATTTTTCCAAATACACCCAAAATCGTCCGTTCCCTATGATTTTTCGATGGGGTTTTATAGGGAACGGACGATTTTTCCGTATTTGTAACGCAGCCCTGAAATATCTCCCGACGCCGCACTGCATCCTTGGTATTTGTTGCAGTTAGTCCTTGCATGGGGCTGTCTGAAGCTGGTGTGACCACAGAGTATGGTCTAACCACAAAGTATTTAGGGGTCTCAAGTGCCTTAGGCGCCCTGGTTAAAGTGGCGCAGTGACTAGTGTGTTTACCCTGGTTGAGGGTGACGCAGCAACTAATCCGTTTGCCCTGGTCTGGGTAATGCAGTGGGTAGGTCAGTTTGCTGAGTGGTTAGGTGGTTGAGCGGTTGCATTGGTTGGCCGGCATTCATAAGGCCCATTCATAAGGCTCGGGCCGGTTTCATAAGAAGGACCTGCATTCGCAAGAAGAGACCGCAGGTCAGTGGAAGCGGATCAACCTTCACCAGAATTAGGCGTGCGCTAAATCCAATTAGATCTGTGCTAACCCCAACTGTGCCTGCGCAACCCCAACTGTGCCTGCGCAACCCCAACTGGGGAGTGGGTCTGTGCTCACCCTAAAAGGTTCAGTGTATGGACAAGCAGGTTCAGTATTTGGAAGCCCACTCTCAAACGCACATAAAATCGTCCCTTCCCTATGATTTTCCGCTGGGGTTTTATAGGGAAGGGACGATTTTGCCTGTATTTGTGGGACGCAGAGTTACTGCCTCTCAGGTAGGGCTACTGCGCGCAGATTTACTGGCCATGGGCGCGCCCTGCCATTTTCGGGCGCTGCCCTGCAAGCGCAGACACTGTCCATGGCCTGGCTTCACAGGGGCCGCCGGCGTATTCACAGGCTCGTCACTTGCGTATTCACAGAGCGCACCAACTGTGTATTCACCCAGGTCATCACCTGCATAGTCACAGGGCACGCCGCCTGCGCAGCAACGCCAGGCCGCCCGCGAGCGCAGCAACTGCCCCGAGCCCAAGCGCCAGGTTCACGCCCGTGCGCGGCAACTGCTCGCCGGCCATGGGCTCCCGAGTGCCGTCAGGCGCCGGTGCTGTGCTTGGCTTGCCCGGTTGTCCGGGTGCCGTAGTGGGTTGGGCCGACGCCGTTGGGCTGGCAGTGGGTTGGCCTGGTCCTGCCGTGGGTTGTCCAGGTGCCGACGACGCCGTCGGGCCTGCGGTGGGCTGCGGCGAGGTGGTGGGCTGGCCAGGAGTTGTCGGCGTGCCAGTGGGTGCAACCGTTGGATTGGCCGTAGGTGCACCAGTGGGCGCACCAGTTGGGCTAGCTGTGGGAGCTGGCGAGGGCTGGCCGGTGGGTGCAGCCGTGGGAGCCACAGTTGGCGCCGCCGTCGCCGTCGCCGTCGGGCTGGCGGTTGGCTTCACCGTGGGCCCGGCCGTCGCCGTCGGGCCGCTAGTGGGAGCCGCAGTAGCAGTAGGCACCGCCGTCGCTGTCGGGCTGGCCGTGGGGGCCGGCGTGGGCGACGCCGTGCCAGTGGGCTGCGCCGTCGGAGCCACAGTGGGAGCCACAGTGGGCTGGCCGGTGGGCGCCGCCGTGGGAGCCACAGTCGGCTGTGCCGTCGGGCCACCAGTGGGCGTCGCCGTCGGGCTGGCCGTGGGGGCCGGCGTGGGCTGCGGCGAGGTGGTGGGCGCCGCCGTCGGAGCCACAGTGGGTTGGCCAGTGGGCGCAGGCGTGGGGCCAAGCGCGGGCTTGGTGGTGGAGTGGATGGCGCGCAGGGTCACCGAATCGGGACCCATGCCGTCTTCCTTGGCTGCCACCGCAATCGAAATGACGTTCTCACCGTTGGGGTTGAGGAACCCGGCGGGGATAGTGAACGAGGTTTGCGGGCCCCGGTCGCCAATGTAGACGCCGGTGTTCCAGCCGTTGACGAAAAGCGTGGCCTGCGCGCGGTCACCCAGGGAGCTAAAGCGCGAGGAGTTGATGTCCAGGCGGAAAGCGGTGTCCTGGTTGGCAGGCAGGTTTAGCTTTACGCGGGCGCGGTACCAGGTGACGCCGGCCGGCGAGTGCAGGTTGTCTGCCTTGGCCCACTTGGAGTCGTCAAAGCCGGGCATGTGGAAGCCGGCCTTTTCACCGCCCAGGCCGCCGTTGTTGTAGAGCGTGCCCGAGGGGTTGGTGGCTGCCTTGGCGGCAAAGTCGGCGTCGGCGCCGTGGATCTTCCAGGTGGCGGTGGAGCCTTCGATGGCTACGTCAAACAGACCACGGTTTTGCTTGGACAGGCCATCATCGGACCAGTCCAGGTTTTGCCCGAGGTTGTTGACCAGCACGGATACGGTGACCTTGTCGCCGTTCTTGACGGTGCCGGCGGGGACGCTCACCTTAGCCCAGTTGCCGGCGGCGTCGTAGGCCCCGGCGTAGACGCCGTTAACCCAAACCTGCATGAAAGCGGGGTTCTTGCCCTGCGATGGCACGCCCGAGCCGCCGTTGCCCTGTAGGTACAGGTAGGGGTCGGCCTTGGTGGCGGTGAAGGTGCCCCGGTACCACACTGAGCCTTCGTAGAAGCCGTAGTGGTTGGAGTCCAGCACGGTGTGGGAGTATTCGCCCGGGCCTTGGAAGCGGGGGTTGGCGGCCTGGGTGTCGGCGGCAACCTTCCACTTGGAGTCGTCGTAGGTGGCCTTGGCTTCGGCGTAGTCGGTGGATTTGACGAAGCTCAGCTGCTGGCTGGCTACGGCTGCCGGTCCGGGTACTTTGCCGGTAAAGACGCCGACGTCGCTCGTGGCGGTAGCGCTGTTCGTGCCGGTAGCGGCTTTGGCGGCACTTGCGGCGGTGCTGCTGGTAGCAGTGGTGCCAGTCGCGTCCGCGCTGGTAGCTGCGCCCACACTGCCGGCCCCAGCAGTGCCAGTAGCGCCAGTGGCACTAGCCGGGTTGAGCGAGCCGCCGTTGAAGCCCACGTGGTTGATGCCGGCGGGGGCAATCACACGCACATTAGACTCAGTGGAGACCGAGCCGGTTAGCTGCAAGGTGTCCTTGCCGGTGAACTTGGCGGTGCGAGCCAGTTCCACCCCCTCAACGGCTACGCTGCTGAGCTTGCCGTTGCGGGTACCGTCAAGCAGCCAGGTGGTTTGGGCCGTGGTGCGGTCAATGATGCGCAGGGAGAGAACCTTGTCGCCGTCCTTAATGGTGATTTGCTGGGGCGCGGCGGAGTAGCTGTAGTTCAAGCGCAGCTGGCCAGTGGCCGCATCCCAGGTTTGCTCAACCCCCTCAGGGGCGCTGACCTGGGGTTGGGTGGTGTAGTGCAGTACGGTTTCGCCGCTGTCGCCGCGCGTACCGGTTAGATACTGTAGGGACCCGCCAGCGCTGTTTAGCGTGGCGCCAAACATTTGGCTGGTGGTGTAGTACAGCTCGTGCCCGCCCACCTGCTTGTCAGCGGTCAGCATGATGGCGTCGCGCCCGTGCAGGGCCAGGGTGGTGCCTTCCTTTTGCGGGATGCGCTTCCAGGATATGGTTCCATCTGCCTCGTCATTGTTTTCGCCGGGCAGGGACTGAGCGTTGGGGTAAACCTTGACAGCGTCTAGGGATACGAAGGTGTCTTGTGAGCCGCTGAAAGCTTTTCCGTCCACGGTCACCTTCACGGTGTGCGTGGCGGGCTCGGCTGCCTGGCTGGCGGCCTCGCTGCCCTGCGCGCCGCCCTCGGCTGCCTGTCTGGCGGTCGCACCAGCCTTATCGGTCGCGCCGCCCTGCGAGCCAGCCTCGGCGCCTTGCGCGCCGGCCGCGCCGGCTGCGGCGCCCTTTTCGGCGCGCCAGCTGAAGACGGTTTGTTGCGGAGTGGCCTCAGAGGTGACATCCTCCTTGGTCTGGCCCACTTCCTGGCCGTCAACGGTTACCGTGGCCGAGCCGTGGTTGGAGGAGAAGGGCGCGATGATGTCAAAACCTACGCCGGTGAAGGTGAAGGTGTAGGAGTCGCCGGCAGTCTTAGAGAAGGTTTCGTCACCGGAGTGGTCACCCTGAGTCCAGTTCTTACCAGTGGCGTATTGCCAAGAACCGGTGAAGGTGAAGAAAGAAGTGTCAGAGTCGTTGTAGATGGGGGCCTGGACCGCCGTCGACCCTAGAACGTCGAAAGCATCAATATCAACCACATTGGCGCCGTCGAAACCAACATTTTCCACCTTAATGGTGTGCTGGCCGGGGCTGAGGTTTTCAATGCGGTAAGCCTCCAGCTGGGTGGGCTTGTTCTGCTCAGTGTCTACGTGGGCGCTCGTGACCAGCTGGGCCTCGCCGCCGTCGATAGAAACCTTGAAGTAGCCGTGATCGGTGCCGGTGGCGGTAATCAGCCGCACCCCGGTGCCGGTGAAGGTGAAGGAGGCCGTGTCGCCCACAGTCTTGGTGCGAGTGAGCGTGCCTGAGGCTGCCGACGAGTCAGCCACCTGGCTCCAGGAGCCGGTGTAGGTGATGGCGCTGCTGCGGTCGTCGTGGCTAAAGCCTGTGGTGGTGGCGCCGCGCGGCTTGCCTAGGCTTAGCGCCGTGGTGAAGGTGGTTTCAGTGGTGTCGTTGGAGTTGGCTAGGCGCATGGCGTAGGTGCGCACGCCGTTGCCGGTTACTGAGCCCTGCCCGGTTTCGGCTTGGCGGGCGTAAATCTTCACGTTGGAGCCAGATTCGACGACGGCGCTGGGGGCCTGCACCGGGTTCATGTCGCTTAACTCGGGTACTGCCTTGGTGTAGTAGCCGGTTTCTTTTTGCACACTGGCCTTGGGGGTCAAGGTGCGGTCCTCAGTGATGCCGGCGCCGTAGTCGTAGGAGGTGAAGCCGGAGGCGGGCGCCCCAGTCCAACCCCAGTTGGTGCCGCCATAAGCCATGTAGTAGTTGAAGGCGGTTACCCCGTTACCGATGTTGTGTACGCCCCATTGGCGGGTGAAGCCCTCATCGGTGTAGGTGTAGCAGTCTGAGGCGTTGTAGCTGGCCCCCCAAGGAGTGAAGGCGCCGCCTTGAGATTCGGTGATGAAATGCGGCGAGTTGGGGGCGTAGCTGCGGAAAGTGGCCTCAGAGTCATCAATCCGGTTACGTCCAGCTGAGCAGTTAAAACCTACCGGGTACTTGTCGTAGGCATAAAAGTCAGTGCCGTAAAGGCTAGTGTTTTTAAAGCGTCCACCGAGCCCATAGTCATTGTGGAATAGGGGCACATCAATGCCGTCAGATTTAACCTGAGATACCAGGTTCTTAAGGAAAGCGCCGCGCGCGGCGTTGTCGCTGAGTAGCTCGTTTTCCACCTGGTAGAGCAGCACCGAGCCGCCGCCCTTAGTGACCAGGTGCTTGGCGGCAATCTGGTTAAAGGCGTGCAGCCAGGCTTTGGAAGCTGCCAGCACCTTGGGGTCGGTGGTGCGCAGGCCGCCTGAATAATTAGTCATCCAGGCCGGCAAACCACCCATAGAAATTTCGGCGTTAACGTAGGGGCCGGGGCGGGCGATGACATACAGACCCTCTTCCTGAGCCATGGTTAGCAGCAGGTCAAGGTCTTTAATGGTGCCTTTGGAGAAGTCGAAGGGACCGCCTTCTTTAGATTGGTGTAGACCCCAGAAGAAGTACAGGGATACAGCGTTGTAACCGTTAGCGCGCATCTTTTGGAATAGATCGCGCCAAGAGTTCACATCCGGGGCGCGCCAGTAGTGGATCTCGCCAGACCACACGTTTAGACGCTGTCCATCAACCATGAAGGAGTTTTTGTCGAAAGTGACTTTGTGGGGTTTGCCGTCATTGCCGGGGAAGGTGATGTCAGCGGTGGCGTATTTGGCGGGCGGAGCCGCGCTCGCGGCTTGGGCTACCGAGATTGGTAGTGCGCCTCCTGCCAGGGCCATGCCAACGACGGCGGCTAACGTAGCCGCACGTTTGGCCAGTTTTCTGGGCATTATCGCTCCTATGCGAAGGTCCGGCCGCAGCCGGGGGGAGGGGTTTGTTTAAGAGGGGAGGGTTTGTTTAAGGGGTGGCAGCGGACATTGCGGTTAATATCCGCTGCCACCCCTTTCAGTTTGTGGTTAGTTGAGGATGAACCGAACTGACCTTGGTTGATAGCTGTATTTAGCCCTGTATATGGGGGCGCTATCAGTCCTGACGACGACGACGCAGGGCTAGGCCCCCAGCGCTCATCGCGATAGCTGCCAACGCAAAGGCGCCAGTGGCTACGCCCGTGTGGGCTAGGCCGCCGCGCGGCGCGGCGGTGGTGCGGTTACCAACCACCGGAGTGGTGGCATTGGCAACCGGGGCGGTGGGCTGCAGCTGAGGCTGGCCGGGCACCGTGGGCTTAGCGCTAGGCAGCGCACTGGGCTTGCCGCTACCAGGTGCGGTGGGCATCGCGCTGGTGGGGGCAGGGGCCGAGGTGGGCTGAGCGGTGGGTTCAACTGCCGGGTTGCTGGGCTGGGCAGTCGGAGCCGGAGAAGCCGTAGGTTCGCCAGTGGGTTCAGCGGTCGGCTCAGCGGTCGGCTCGGCCGTGGGGGCCGCAGTGGGCTCAGCGGTAGGTTCGCTGGTTGGAGCCTGGGTTGGCTCGGCCGTGGGCTCAGTGGTCGGCTGGCTGGTCGGGGCCGGGCTGGGCTGGGCCGTGGGCGTCGCCGTCGGAGAAGCCGTCGGAGCCGGGGAGGCCGTCGGGGCTGGAGTCGCCGTCGCCGTCGGGGCCGGGCCGGTGGGCTGGGCAGTGGGCGAAGCAGACTCAGCCGCGAAGGTAGCCCCCAACGCAATCTCAGCCGCGCCACCATAGTTGTCGCCGTTTTGGCTGCTTAGCTGCTCAAAGTAGACGAAGCAACCGTTAGGAACACTGGCCGCCGTGGGCAGCACAGTCTGGGGCGAGTCAGAAGACTTGAAAGTACCCTGGCCAACCAGCGTCCAGTCATCCTTGTTGCCGGTGGGCGAGACATACAGGCGGTAGTCCTTGGCACGCGAGTTAGCGTTGCCCTTACGGCCGGTGTACTCCAAGCCAGCAAACTTACAGGTCTGGCCGGCAGGGGCCTCAATCTTCATGATCACGCCGTGGGGGAAGCCATCGTTACCAGCGCTCCAGCGGGTGTGCCAGAAGGTGTTGGGGTCGCCGTCGAAAGCAGCCGTAACCGGGCCGTTAGGCGGGGTTTCGCCGCTTTCCTCCTGGGAGTCAACCCAGACGGGCTTCACCTTGCCCGTGGCTACGCGGTGTGGCAGCGCCACAGTGCCGCCCGAGATGGTGACCTTAATGGTCACTACCCGCTTGCCCTGGGTGAAGGTCATGTCGTGCTCACCGTTGGTCATAGAACCGTCAATCAGCAGATCCTGCACGCGGGTGCCGTCCGCGCCGGCGCGAATGTTACCCACAAAAGCGTCACCAATCTTGATGGCAATCAACTGGCCAGGCTGGAAGCCCGAAGCCTCAATGTGGATGCGCTCACCCACGGTTAGCGTGGTCTTCTCAATAGTCACCTTGGGGCTAACCGAAGCATCCCAGGCGGCGGGCAGTTGCGGGGCTGCGGCGTCGTCGGCAACGTGAATAGCGGCGTAGTTAACCTCTTCGCCACCAATCTTCAGCGTGGCCACATAGTCGCCGGCAGTGGCGTACTTGTGCTCACCTAGCAGGCGGTAAACCCCCGCTGAGTGGTAGGCGTCGCGCGGGGTGTCAGCGACGACGGCGGCCGTGGTTTCGCTCGAACCGTCACCCCAGTCCACGCTGATGGTGGTGCCAGCGGGCAGGGCTGAGTTAGACACGCCGTCGTCGTCATTGGTGCTGTCGGGGCTGACAGCGTTACCCGTAACCTTCGTGCCGGGGGCCGAGAGGTACCCCAGCGGGAAGGTGACGGAAGTGTTAGTGGGGGCGCTAGTGCCAGGGTTGCCAGCCAGCTCCCAATTCCACTTAACCAGCGAGGTGTCATAGAAGTTCTGGCCAGCCACATTCCAGTGGGTGCCCACCATACCTAGACGCTGGGTGAAGTCGGTGACGTTGCGCTTAGCCTGCGGGGTCCAGCCAATCTCGGCGTGTGAGGCGCCGCGCGGCCAAGCCAGCAGGTCCACCTCAGTGCTGCCACGCACGGTTTCAGACCAAAGCGGCGCTTCAGGGCCCAAAATGTGCTCGTCACTCAAGCCGGAGATAACCGTCTTGGGGTCCCAGTTGTAGTACTGCGGGGCGTCACAAACCCCAGCGCAAGCCCAGTTCAAACCGATAGGGGTCTTGGGGTTGTACTTCTGGTCAATGTAGGACGAAGCGCCGCGACTCATCACGATCTTGGCGCCCTTGTTCAGGGCCGCGTCCTTAGTGGAGGCGGAGTTACCCACCCAGTACTGCACGGCGTCGCCCGACTTAAGGTCAGTGCCGGCGTACTCATTCCAACCAATGGGGTGCTTGCCCAGGTCGCGCACAATAGTGCCAACCCGGTTAAGGAACTTGTTGTAAACCGCAGTGCCGTAACGCGAGGTCATCGAGTGCGGCTCGTCGCCGCCCACGTGCAGGTAGGCGCCGGGGGTGATGGCCGCCAACTGGGCCAGCACGTGCTTTACGAAGGTAAAGGACACTTCAGAGTTGGGGTCCAGGTAGGAGTAACCAACCGCGCCGGTGCCGTTAGCGGGAGCGGTGGGTTCAGCGGTGGTGGCCTGGTGGGAGGAGCCGGCCGTGTTCAGCTGCGGGATTGCGTGCAGGGCGGCGTTGGTGTGACCAGGCAGGTCAATTTCGGGCACCAGGGTGATGTGGCGGGCGGCGGCGTAGGCCACAATTTCCTTGTACTGTGCCTGGGTGTAGTAGCCGGTGCGGCCCACCTCATTGGACTTGGCCTTGTCGTGCATGTTCATGGCGGTGCGGCCAGAAACGCCGGTTAGACGGGTGTAGTCAATGGTGTCGCCCTCAGCGCGGCCCTCATTGGTGATCTCGATGCGCCAACCCTGGTCGTCAGCCAGGTGGAAGTGCAGGTAGCTCATCTTTAGTGAGGCCATCTGGTCAAGCACGTGCTTGACTTCGTCTACCGTCAGGAAAGAGCGGGCCGGGTCAAGCATGATGGCGCGGTAGGCGTAGCGCGGGGAGTCTTTAATCTCGACGGCGGGCACCTCCCAGGCCGCATAGACCGGGTACTTGGAGTTGATGAAGCCCGGCAGTAGCTGACGCAGCGTCTGGGTGGCGTTGAAGAAACCGTGGGCGGCGTTAGCGGTGATAGTTACCCCGCTCTTGGTGGAGGTCAGGGCGTAGGCTTCTTCGCCGCTGTGACCGGCAACCGCACCGGTTTTGAAAGTAATGTTGCCGCTGGCCTCGCCAGAGTCAACCACCGGCAGCGGGTAGCCGGTGGAGATGCGGGCCTGGGCAGCAAATAGCTCAGCCGCGTCCTTAGCTGCCCCGGGGGCGACTAGCTTAGTGTCTTGGCTGAGCTCAAAAGAGTCCTGGCTGGCAGAGTTGTCTTTTAGCTCTGCCGGTAGGGGCACCAGGCCTAGGCCAGTGTTGGCGGCTGGCTGGCTGGGGTTACTGTTTGCTTGAGGACCATCCCACACTTCAAACTCCCATAGGGACACGCCGTATTTAACTCCACCAAAGGGAGTACGGTCTTCAGCCTGCATACGGATAGCTTTATAGGCGGCGTCGGCACTGACTTTGGTGAGTTTTTGCTCGTCTCGCGCGGCACCATCGGCGGTGCCACACGTGGGCCTAATGGTATCAGTGGCGCGTTTGAAGGTAGTTCCGTCGGTGGATACCTCTAGGTGGTAGGCGGCCGCGCAAGCCACCTCCCAGTGAATCGCGACATGGTGGATCTTGGTGGGTTTTGAGAAGGTCAAAGTGACCTGAGCGTCGTCGGCAGTGTTCGAAGACCAACGTGACTGATCGGCTTTGGCGGCACCAACGTTGATTACGCCGTCGTTTACCTTATCCGGCCCCCACTGGCCGGCAACTTCCTGTCCGGAAGCGGAAACGGTGGTACCTGCGCTTGCCAGAGCCACATTGCGGCCCTGTGTCGACTCAGCGTTGGCTACGCTCAATGCCGCCGTTGGCAGCAGTGACAATGACAGCGCCGCCACTGCGGGCACTGCCAGCCACCTTTTGAAGTACGCCATCGTATCTCCTTGTGAGAAGGGTTGGGTCAGGGTCAAGTCTAGTCACTGGCAAGGTCGAAAGTGAAAACTTTTGAAAGAATCTGTTGGTTTTGGTGCGGGTGGCCCACGTTCTGTAGTGCGGCCTCTCGACGACGACGGCGCCGGCCTGGCCGTTAACGTTGCCCCGCGCGTGGTTGGCCCGGTCCTCAACGACGCGCAGCCGGCCGGCTGCGCCCGCAACTTCTCCGGCTGCGCCCGCAACTTCCCTGAGCGGGCCGCTCTGGCGCCGCCGCCGGCGCCAATGCCGCCGCTGCCGGCCGCCGCCGGCCTGGGCGTTAATGTTGTGCCCGGGCGTGGTTGGCCCGATCACAGCGAAGTAGAGCCAACTAACAGGAATAAGCTGGGACTAAAGTCGGTTCATAGAGGCGTTAGGACTTGCGACGGTAAGCGCACCAGTTGGGCGCCGTCGTCCCCACCATCGATCAGGAGCCGCAAGTGAGCCTCGACGAAACCACCAAGAACTACGACGCCCTAATTGTCGGCTGGGGCAAAGCCGGCAAAACCATTGCCCAGAAGCTGGCCCTACGCGGCCAGAAAGTGGCGCTGGTAGAAGCCAGTCCCGCCATGTACGGCGGCACCTGCATCAACATTGCCTGCGTGCCCACCAAAAAACTAATCGTGGAAGTAGAGCAGGCCCTGGCCTCCAAGGCCCGCGAAGCTGAAGCTAGCTCTGACGCCGCCATCTTCGCTGGCGCCCAAAAAGCCCGCAACGCCCTAATTGAAAAGCTCAACAACGCCAACTACCACATGGTGGCCGACAAGGGCGTAGACATCTACGACGGCACCGGCGAATTCGTGGGCCCCAAGACCGTGCGCGTAAACGGTGAGCAGGGCGCCCAGCTGCTAACCGCCGACACCATCATCATCAACACCGGCGCCCGCCCGGTAGTGCCCCCGATCCCCGGCGTTGACTCCCAGCGCGTCGTTGACTCCACCGGCATCCAGTTCCTACCCACCCTACCCGGCCGCCTGGCGGTAGTTGGTGGCGGCCCCATCGGCCTGGAATACGCCGACATGTTCGCCCAGCTCGGCGTGGAAGTCACGGTAATCGACGCCGCCCCTGCCCCCTTCGCTCGTTTCGACGCCGACGTGGCTAGCGTCGCCACCGACATTCTGGCCAAGCACGGGGTGCGGTTCGTAAATGGCGCCAAGGTGGCCTCCTTCGTAGAAAACGGCGACGGCGTCGTCGTTAACTACAGCCTGACCACCCCCGCAGGCGAGGCGGAAAACCAGGAACTAGCCGTTGACTATGTGCTGCTGGCAGTCGGCCGCCGCCCCGCCACCGACGGGCTAGGCCTGGAAACTGCCGGAATCGCCACCGGCGCTCGCGGCGAAGTGGTTGTGGACGAGTTCTGCCGCACCAACGTGCCCGGCGTGTTTGCTGTTGGTGACGTTAACGGTGGCCCGCAGTTCACCTACATTTCCTTTGACGACCACCGTGTGGTGATGGACCAGCTGGTGGGCTCCGGTAAGCGCTCCACTGCCGGGCGCATTATCCCCACCTCTACCTTCATCAACCCGCCGCTGTCGACCGTGGGTCTAGGCGAGCAGGCCGCCCGTGAGGCCGGCTATGAGGTGCGCGTGGCCTCCAAGTCCGTGGCCGCTATTGCCGCCATGCCGCGTCCCAAGATTGTAGGCAACCCCGACGGCGTCATTAAGTTCGTGATCGACGCCGCCACTGACCGCATCCTGGGTGCCTCGCTGCTAGTGATCGACTCCCAGGAGCTGATCAACCTGGTGGCGCTAGCCATCAAGCAGGGGCTGACCGCCGCCGACCTGGCCGGCGCGATCTACACCCACCCCAGCTCCAGCGAAGCCTTCAACGAGGTTTTGGCCTGAGTTTTGGCGGGCGGCGCCCCGACGCGTATAGGTAGCGCCCCTAGTGCGTGGGGCCTGATGGCCTGCCTAGCGTGTGCTCCTACCTGACGCGCGGGGCGCCACCCTGCCTAGCGCGGGGCGCTGCCCCGAAAGCGCTATGGCGCTGATATAGCGCTAGCTGCCCTGGCTGCGGTTGTGATGACCGACGGTTGCAATGACCGGCGGTCGCGAACCGGGCCAGGGCAGTTTTTTGTCTTCGCGCGGATTTTGCGTGCGAGCCTGTGGTTGCGGGGTGGGCCGGCAGATTTGGCTGGCTTCGCGCGGATTTTGCGTGGGAGCTGGGGGAACGCGCGGCTATACCAGCTGGGAGGGCGCGCGGCTACAAAAGCACAGTTGCTCACTCGGGACTTTGGGACCTGTATAAAGCGCTACCACAAGATAATGTTGTCTCTTGCAAACCGAAGCACAACATGTAGTGGCCGCGCCGTTATTCTCCCCATTTCCCGCGTGACCTCATTGTGCGTCTTTTTCGTGAAAGGACTGCCAGATGGATTCGCGTTCTGACTCTGCTAAAGCCGCAACCAACCACGGCGCCGCAGCAATGACTGCTGGGCAGCACTACGACGTCGACGCTATTGCCACTATCAACGAGTACCTAGACCGCAGCGACTGGCGCGTGAACGCCAACGCCAACCAGGGCTACTCGCTGGGCGGATTGATCCTCAACTCCGCCGGTAAAATGGTGGCCAACTACTGGCTAGAGCACATCTACACCCCGGCCATTGGCACCCCTCACCGTGAAGGCGACTACCACATCCACGACCTGGACATGTTCGCCGGCTACTGCGCTGGCTGGAGCCTAAAGCGCCTGCTCCAGGAGGGTTTCAACGGGGTGAGTGGGTCTATCGCCTCAGCCCCGCCCAAACACTTCTCCTCAGCATGCGGACAGATCGTTAACTTCCTGGGCACACTGCAAAACGAATGGGCCGGCGCGCAGGCCTTCAGCTCTTTTGACACCTACATGGCGCCTTTCGTGCGCAAGGACAACATGAGCTATGACCAGATCGTCCAGTGTATGCAGGAGCTCATCTACAACCTGAACGTGCCCAGCCGCTGGGGTAGCCAGTGCCCCTTCACCAACCTGACCTTCGACTGGACCTGCCCAGACGACCTGCGTGACGAGTACCCGCTAATCGGCGACGAACTCATGGACTTCACCTACGGCGACTTGCAGCCTGAAATGGACGTCATCAACAAGGCTTTCATTGAGGTTATGACCGCCGGTGACGCCGACGGGCGCGTATTTACCTTCCCGATCCCCACCTACAACATCACCCCTGATTTTGAGTGGGAGGGCGAGAACGTAGACGCCCTGTTCAACATGACCGCCAAGTACGGCCTGCCCTACTTCCAAAACTTCATTAACTCTGACCTGGACCCGCACATGATCCGCTCCATGTGCTGCCGCCTCCAACTGGACCTGCGTGAGCTGCTAAAACGTGGCAACGGCCTGTTTGGTTCAGCTGAGCTGACCGGTTCTATTGGGGTGGTTACCCTGAACATGGCGCGCCTGGGTTACCTGTTTAAGGGCGACGAGGCGGCGCTGGTGGCCCGCATGGATGAGCTGATCGACCTGGCCAGCCAGTCCCTGGAGATTAAGCGCGCCACCATCCAGTACCACATGGATCACGGCTTGTTCCCCTACTCCAAGCGCTACCTGGGTAGCTTGGACAACCACTTCTCCACCATTGGCGTTAACGGCATGAACGAGATGGTGCGTAACTTCTCCGACGACGCCTATGACCTAACCGACCCGCGCGGCTTTGAGATGTGCGTGCGCGTCTTAGACCACGTGCGTGAACGCATGGTGCAGTTGCAGGAGGCCACCGGTCACCTCTACAACCTGGAGGCCACCCCGGCTGAAGGTACCACCTACCGTTTCGCTAAAGAGGACCGCAAGCGTTTCCCCGGCATCATCCAGGCTGGGACTGAGGCTGAGCCCTACTACACCAACTCCTCGCAGCTGCCTGTGGGCTACACCGATGACCCCTTCCAGGCTTTGGAAGATCAGGAAGTGTTGCAGGGCAAGTACACCGGCGGTACGGTGCTGCACCTGTACATGGGGGAGCGGGTTTCTTCCGGCAAGGCTTGTAAAGAACTGGTGCGTCGTTCACTGACTGCTTTCAAGCTGCCTTACATCACTATCACGCCCACCTTCTCTATTTGCCCGGTGCACGGTTACCTGACCGGCGAGCACTTCACTTGTGAGCGTTGCGCCGCCGCCCACCCCGAGCGTGAGCCCCAGGCTTGCGAGGTGTGGACCCGCGTCATGGGTTACTTCCGCCCGGTGCAGTCTTTCAACATTGGTAAGAAGGGCGAGTACCACGAGCGGCAGATGTTCGACGAGTCTAGCGCCGCTGGTCACGGCCAGTTGCGTAGCGCTTTTGAGTTCGACGACGCCGGTGTGCGCACCCGTGAGGTAGTCACCTCCGAGATTTATGCCTGACGCAGCCGACTTACAGATAGCCGGGCTGGTACCCCTATCCACGGTGGACTGGCCCGGCAAACTGGCTGCCAGCATCTTTTTGCAGGGCTGCCCCTGGCGCTGCGTGTACTGCCAAAACCACGAAATTTTGGATCCGCGCACCCCGGGGAGCGTGTCCTGGTCGCAGGTGGTGGAGCTGCTGCAACGCCGGCGCGGCCTGCTGGATGGCCTGGTTTTTTCCGGCGGTGAGGCCACCCGCCAGCCCGGTCTGCTTAGCGCCGCCCAGGAGGTTAAGGCCCTGGGTTTCGCGGTGGGGCTGCACACTGCCGGTATTTATCCGGGTAATTTGGCCCGCCTGCTTGCCGCCGACGCCGTCGACTGGGTGGGCCTGGACATTAAGGCCCTGCCTGGCCCCGATTACCACCAGGTGGTGGCGCGCGGCGGCGGGGGAGAAAAGGCCTGGCACGCCCTGGAGCTGGTACTCAATGCGGGGGTGGATTACGAGGTGCGCCTGACGGTGTATCCCGGTTACCCCGGCGGGGTTGAAGGTGCGTTTAGGGTTGCTGCTTCTCTTCACGACGCCGGCGTGGCCAGTTTGGCCTTGCAAGTAGCGCGTAGTTTGGGGGCACCTGAGGGTTTTGTGGCCGACGGCGACAACTGGGCTGCGCAGGTGGAGCAGTTAGAGGCGCGTATCGGGCAGCTGGGCTTTGCTAGCTTCCTGCGCCGCTAAGCGCGCTGTTACATGCGCGCACTGTTACTTACGCGCGCTGGCTCATTCTTCTGCTTGCGCGCCCTGGCGTATCCCTGCTGCAAATAAATTTATAGGGCCGTCCCTTGTAGGGGCGGCCCCGCTAATAGGCTGGTCTTTAGCGCTGGACTTTCTGATGCTGGTTACAAAAGTTGAGTCCATACTTCGCGCGCTTTGCGCTGGATGAGACCTGCCGAAACTAAATGTGTTGTGGTGCACGTGTTTTCGGGTTGACGGGTTGGGGGCGGGTAGGGCTAAGATAGTTCCCGCTGCCGCAAAGGGCTGGTTCCTAGAACTGGTTCTGATGGTGGCAAGGGATCTTTTCTTTCAAGGGTTTCTAGTGTTGCGGTCTGGTTCACAGTGAATCGGGTTGACAGGTTAGAAATCTT